>Ga0136846_1227023_pt1 | contig 15077 bp, 13 predicted proteins | sample HopSoiMetagenom2_FD_96841 | JGI IMG/M metagenome (GOLD analysis project Ga0136846, IMG submission 96841) | Grasslands soil microbial communities from Hopland, California, USA - 2 Assembly 2016 (version 4) | ecosystem: Environmental > Terrestrial > Soil > Grasslands | place: USA: Hopland...
AGGACAATATTCGCACGGTGAATTATGCCCTTACATTGAATGCATCGTATAACCAGACAAGACTCGAAAAATGGAACGAGTATATTGGCAGAGGTTCAACCAACTCAAGCGCCAACATTTTTCTGGACATGCCTTATAATTTTGTGTATGCTTATGAAGCCCTTGGCATTGCACAAACCTGGGAAGATATTTATAACCACACCCCGCAGGGCGCACAACCGGGCGACATCCTGCGCAAGGATATCAATGGCGACGGCCGGATCGATGCGAATGATATGCGCGCTTATACCAATATTGCCCGCGACAGGCCAACCACGTATGTAAACTTTAACGGCTATGCTTCCTGGAAAGGTTTTGATGTGGCCTTTATGGTACAGGCTGCAGCCGGCCGGAAAGATTTCTGGTTGAATGCATTCAACAACACCAACTTTAGTACGGCCCGCTATGCTTCTACCTGGAACCACTGGACCCAGCCCTGGTCGTGGGATAACCGCAACGGCGCCTGGCCACGGTTAGGAGGCAGTGGCAACAACCAGGCAACAGGCGCTACCGGCGCCGGTATGTCAACCTTCTGGCTCGATGATATGAGTTACATCCGCCTGAAGAACGTACAGTTAGGTTACAATATTCCGAAGAAGCTCATAGGTAAGGCCGGTATCAGCAGTCTGCGTATTGCCGGTACTGCTGAAAATATAGCTACCATTACAAATTTCCGGGGCCTGGATCCCGAAAAAGCGGGTAGTAACAACAATATGTATCCGCTGGTAAAATCATATGCCCTGTCTGTACAATTAGGTTTATAAACTGCTGCAGTATGAAACAAAGAAATACAATTATATCTATAAGAATACCCGTTTTAATCACCCTGGTGGGCTGTATGTTATTGCAAACGGCCTGCCGCAAGGGACTCCTTGATCAGGACCCAACCACCGAGATCCTCATATCCCAGTACTGGAAAACTGAAGCTGATGCTACGTATGCACTGATGGGAGCTTATGCTTCCGTCAGGCCATGCTTCGACCGCGACTATTATTTCGATGGCCAGGGTGAATATGTGCGCGACCGCAGTGGTACCAACAGCGCCACTAATAACAACCTGCGGTTAGGTGATGCATACTACAATGGTAATTATAACCCTACGGGTTATGGCGGTTCGTTCGATAAAATGTTCAAATACCTGTATGGTGGGGTGAACCGCGCCAATTATGTGATTGATAATGTAAGCAACATGTTGCAAACGGCAGACACTTCCTCCATAACGAACCTCGAAAACATTATTGGGGAAGCCCGGCTATTACGCGCCCTGTGTTATTTCAAGCTCATCAGCATGTGGGGCGATGTGCCCTTCCTTAGTCATACGGTGAGAAGTAATGTAGATGATGCAAATCTGTAAATTGGCAATGTATCGCGTATGCCTATTGGCCAGGTAAAAGATTCCATCATCTCAGATCTCACCTACGCCTATAACAAGCTGCCGGCGCCTTCAGCAAACGTGGCGGTTGGCAGAATGGCAAAAACGGCTGCACTGGCCTTACGCGGTAAAGTGTATTTATACTGGGGTTCCTGGAAAAATAAGGGCTGGCCCGAACTGGAAGGCTTTACGCAGAATGCGACAGAAGCGACTGCCGCCTTTACGGCCGCCGCCGCCGATCTTAAAAAAGTAGCTAACGATTTCGGTCTTACCTTATACAAAGGCGGTGAGCCGGGTGAGATAGATACATTAGGCAAAGCCGATAAATTACCCAACTATTATTATTTGTTTACGCCTAAGGCCAATGGCGATCCGGAAAACCTGCTTTATTTTACCCATGGCGGAACCGGAACTAGCCAGGGTGAAGAACTGATGCGCGATTTTGCCGGCCGTTCGCACGAAGGATCACAATGCTGGGTATCTCCCCGCTTCGAAATAGCCGATCGTTACCAGTTGCTTACCACCGGTGATTTTGCTCCCAAGCTGGTTCCGTTGAACCCCACCACCGTTGCGGATGCACGCACCCGCGTTAATTCGGCAGTTAATCCTGCGAGTTATGCCAACCGCGACTACCGGTGTAAATCAACCATTCAATGGGATTATGAAGTGAGCCTGGGAATGGTATCCCTGGCGTCAACAGGCATGTGTCCCTTTATCTACAAAACCTGGGGCGCCAATGTCGTCATCGGCGGCGTGAAATACATTACTTATAATACCGATGGTTCCAATTCAGGCTTTGTGTTCCGCAAATTTGTTCGCAACTATGCCGGGCAGGGCCGCAGTGATGGCGATTATGCCTGGCCGGTAATTCGCCTGGCCGATGTGTATTTGATGTATGCCGAAGCTGCCAATGAAATAAGCGGCGGTATTCCGCCTGCAGATGCGGTTGACCTGGTGAACAGGGTACGGCACAGGGGAAATCTGCCACCATTAGCCGCGGCTAAAACAGACAATCACGATCATTTCTTTGATGCTATTGAACAGGAAAGAATAGTAGAGCTGATCGGGGAAGGACAACGCTCATTCGATCTTCGCCGCTGGCGCGTGATTGAAACAAAATGGGTAGGTCCAGGCAATGCAGCCGGTGTATGGCGGTTAGATACCTGGAACACCCAGGCGCAGCGGTATTTCCAGAACACTTCCTTCCGCGAATACCAGCAGGATTACATTTTCAAGATCCCGCAAAGTGAAAGGGACAGGAATCCGAATCTTACGCAGAACGTACCGTGGAGGTAGTAGTTGAAGGACAAAACTTCAAATCATAAGTAAAAGAGAAACTAAATGAAACGAATTATCATAAGCACATTAATAATACTGAGTGTACTATCGTGTAAGAAAGATCACCCGGTAGATGGCGATGGATTGTTGATAACGCCCCGGCAGGAATGCTATGTAAGCAATTTTGAATTGCTGGGCGCTGATTATGTGACTGTATTGACCAAACAGCCCGTTATTGATACTACTGCACAAACAGTAAGCGTGATCGTGCAGTTCGGCACAGACCTGAAGAACCTGTTTCCGCAGTTTACGCTGGCTACCGATTGCAAACTGGACCCCAAGATCGTTGGCAAGGTTGATTTTTCCGATCTGGCTAACCCCAAAGAATATAACGTGATCTCGGGCAACAGGCAGATAAGCAAAACGTACAAAGTTTTAATAACTGTTCAACCACGATAAGATGCAACAATCATATATTAGATACATTTCTGCAGCGATATTCCTGGTGTCGACAACGATAGGTTGTACAAAGAAAGAGTACAAAATTCCTACGCCAAAAGATGTGCTGCAAAACGATTGTATAAAAAGAACCCAGGGCCCCAATATTGTAGGTCAAACCATTGAGTTTGCCTATGCTATGGCCATATTGCCCGAAAAAGGAAAACTGACCAATGCCAAGGTAGAAGCTACCATCGATGGCGCTGCCGGCACCTGGATGGAAAATAATTCATACTACACCAATAACACCGGTGTGGATGTAGGCATCTCCGTAGGCAGCACGTCAGTGACCACCAAAAATGTAACCACCGTTACCTTTAATAAAGACACCAATGCAGCTACGCTGCGGTATTACTATGTAATTCCAGATCAGGCCCGTGGACAATCCGTATCCTTTACTTTTTCAGCGGAAAGCAGCGATGGTGAAACGGTCTCTTATAAAATGGGGCCGTATACCATTGCGAATATGGATATGAAAAAAGGCATCAACCTTACTGATGGCGGACTGATGTATATCTCCATCGCCGATATGGCAGCCTACAATGCAACCGATGCAGCCGCCAAAGCGGGCAGTATTGACCTGGTTTACCTGTATCGGAATATTACCACCAGCGCCTTTAACTTTGCATTGGTATCGCCTGCAGCCGATCCGCAATATTTACCGGGTGTTACCTTACCCACTGGTGTAAACAGAAGTACCTATGAAAGAAAAGTATTTAACCTGCAGGATTACAACCTGGCGCAAATGCAGTATGGTATCTATATAGATGACCCGGATTTTCAGCAGCTGAATATGACAAACGATCCCAATTACGCCATCAACCTGAAACAGGAAGCGGGTGTGTGGGTAGAAACTGCTGATCATAAGTACCGGGCCTACGTTTATTTTAACACGGCAAGTACTACCACCAAAAATGCCGTGATAGGCATTAAGCGGTATACTTTGTAGTTGTAATGACCTGTCAGGTGGCGCTTGTTCATCTGACAGGTTTTTTTGAATCGTGAAACGTCAAACGTGAAAGGACTCGCGAGGATGTAACATTGCTCACTATTTTTCATTTCTTACTCTTTTCATCTCTCGCCCATTATCAACTATATCAACTATATCAACCCAATCAACTCTATCAACTTCCTGGTCAACTGGTCAACTGGTTAACTGGTCAACTGATCAACTCTCCCCCGCAACTTTTCATGACAAAAGCTGACTCGAAGATTTCTCCGCCCCTTCAATCCATACACGCACACGGTTAATCGATTTTAAGATGTTCTTAGTAAAGTAACGGGATAGCTTTAAGCAAACTTTATTAAGTATGCGAAACAGCTACACCCAACCTGTACTCTTATTTATTATCTGCGTATCCTGTATTACGATGGCATGCCACAAGAACAATCCGGGCTCCGCTGATCTTACCGGTAATTGGAGCATTGCCGCCGATTTTAAAGGCGATTCAAGAAGCGAAGCCGCAGCATTTGTTATTGACGATATTGCCTATGTATTAACGGGTATCTCAGCCCGCGGTTCATATAACGATATGTATTCCTTTGATGTAGCCAATGGTAACTGGATGAAAAAAACACCGTTGCCGGCTGCTCCCCGCAGAAGCGCAGTGGCTTTTACCATCAATGGAAAAGGGTATATAGGAACCGGTTATCAAACTGATGCTAAAAACGATAATATCCTGAAAGATTTTTGGGAGTATGATCCCGTTGCGCAAACCTGGATGGAGAAAGATTCCCTGCCCGGCGATGCCCGGTACGATGCAGCTGTATTTGTGATTAATGGTAAAGCGTATGTATGTGGCGGATACGATAACAACAAGGCATATAATGATTGCTTTGAATTTGATCCCACACAGCCCAAAGGGTTTCAGTGGAAAGAAAAAGCCAGCTTTCCACACAAGACGTATGCCGCCCTTGCATTTACGCTGAACAATATGGGTTATATGGTAACCGGAACTAATAATTCCGAGGTTCAAAAAGAACTGTACCAGTACGATGCCGGTCACAACCTATGGACCACCAAACGCCCATTGTATAATTTCAGCAATGAGTCGTACGACGATCGCTATACTACTCTTACCAGGAAAAATGCCGTAGCCTTTACATTCGATAAATATGCCTTTATCGCCACAGGCTCAAATGGTGGGTATGTGGCCAGTACCTGGCGCTACGATGCCGATGCAGATACCTGGAAAGAGTATACCGGCTTTGAAGCAAAGACCCGCGAAGGCGCTGTTGCCTTTACCGTAAAGAACCGGGCCTTTGTATTAACCGGCCAAACCGGTACACTCTTCCTGGATAATATGTTTGAGTTCAGTCCCTTTGCTGCTAAAGTCGATAATGATTAAACTTATTTAGGAGCTATAACCAATTCAATAGCGTCATTTGGTTTAGGGGTGGTAACGGTAAAATTGATCCGATAAATGTTATCACCCCATTTTTCTTCCACGCCTTTATCTTCCATGGACGTTAAAGGCACCTTTTCAACGGTAGGTTGCATTTGTTTGGGATTATATTGAATAACCACATCGGCAGGGTTGCCTTTTTTCGGGGTGCAATGAATAACCAGCTCGCCCGGTTTGGTAACCTCGGCGGGGTAACAGGTCATCAGGTGTTCGGTAATACCCTTGGCGTTGTTCAGTTTAAAGATGTCTTTTACCACCACATTCTTACCCCGGTTCAACCTGATGGAGCGTTGCCAGCTGCTGGCGGCCGACTGTTCAGGATAGGCGTGCGAGATATCCAGCGACAATTCCGCAAACGACTTGCCTTTATTATAAGCAACGTTCTCCGCCTTGTATTTGGCGCCGGGTAATTGATTGGTTCCATTGATAGTGGGGGTGTTATGATAGTCGGAACAGTTGTTCCAGATCTCGTAGCGCTTATCACTAAACGTTTTACGGGTATACGTGCCCCGGCCAACGTCAATGAGCACAGGCCCGCCATTGTAATAGACAATGTAATTGCCCACATCGTTGTGGTTATGGCTTTCGTCGTTGTGACCACCCTGAGCTGCTACAAACAAGCCATCGGTGCTGCCGGTTTTATCCCGCGCTATCATAACCTGGATACCCGGGAACCACGCATCGGCCGGCAGTGGCAGGCTTTGAGCCGATTGCTGAATTTCATTTTGCATAAACAGCTCAAACAGGTTTCTGAAAAAATGGGACCGGCCCATATGCCCATCATCAGGCTGACGATAGTATGCGCCAAATTGCATCATGCTGGTATCGTGAATATCTTTTCCGAAGCGATAGATCATGCTGGCTGCCATACCCGGTTGCGGATCGGCATCGGCAAAGTCGAGCCAGTATTTCTCGCTTATTTGTGCCCGGTAAATAAAACGGGCCATGTTCTTTATTTTTTCATTCTCGTAAACATACGTGAATGCATTGTTGGTGGCCAGGTTCAGCATGGAAATATTATCATATAACGCAGCAGCGGCGGCGCCCCAGTAGCCCGGTCCTTCATCACACCCACCATCCTGCGGATAGGGATTTACAAACTGATCCAGCACATTGAGCAGTTTGCTCACCATGGCTGTGCGTTTGGCGGCGTCTTTTTCCAGCAGCAGGGCGGCGTTCAGCCAGTTGGAACAGATCCAGGGATTCCAGTTGTTAGGCGGACGCCCATTGGCATTGGCCGCCATCCAGCCATGCGGTTTGTTCATCAGCGGTTGAAAGATGCGATTATTGGTTTCGTAATAAATGCGTTTTCTGATCTGAGGCGATACCGCATCCAGTTTGTCACCCAAAAAATAATCGGCCCACGCCAGGTAGGTAGCCGTTTCTGCGCTGAACAATTCCACAAAAGGTTGCGATACATCCATCAGTCCCGAGTGGTCTTTGTCGTGCGGCAGATGTGCCGGTGCGCCCCACCACGATTCTTCACAAATATTCCAGATGCCATTGATGATGGGATCCATAAAGCGGCCTTTGTTTTCAAATACCTCGGCCATTATCAACGTACTCAGTACCCCGCGTTTTTCAAAACTGATGCGTTCGTAGGTGCCCCGGTCGCCGGTACGCTCAATAAGCAGGGAAGTAGTGGCCGGAATGGAAGGCCATTGATAAGTAAGATAACCGTTCGCCTGTTTTATAAAGGCCTGTATGGTGGCATCGTTCACTTTGGCCCAGCCGGCGCGATCGGTAATACGGGGAAAAGGTGTCCATTTAGCCTGGGGGATCAGTAGTTCCTGCAGTTGCTGGGTGGAATACTTTGCGCTCAACAGGTTTTGTTGTGCGGTAATTTGCAGGTGCCATGCCATGATGGCCAGGAAAAATATTGTTTTTTTCATATAGCAGTGTTTCATGATGTCCGTTCGACTGAACGTCGTTCGGGCGAGAGCATGATAAATTTAACCCTTTAAGATGGGCGGCCACACAAAAACAGTTGCGCCTCGCGCATCATTTTTTACGAAAACGTTTCAGTAAATAAATCAGCGTTTTCTGAAAACGATTCCATCTATTTTTACCAAGTTTGAAGGGCTTATGCCAAAGAAATTTCCGTAAACGATTGCAGTCAATGAAGACCCCGAAACCGACCAGTAAAAATTCCATCCAGGAACTAGCCAAAGCGCTGAAATTATCGCCGGCAACGATTTCCCGTGTACTGAACAATCACCCCCATGTACATACTACTACCCGTAACCGGGTGATGGCCTTTGTTGCCAAAACGGGGTATACCCGAAATGTGATGGCTTCTGGGTTGCGTACCAACAGAACCAATACGGTAGGGTTGATCGTTCCAAAGTTTTCGATGTTTTTGCATACCGAAGTGATCACCACTATTCAGAGCGGATTGCATGCACATGGATATAACCTCATCATTTGCCAGTCGAACGACTCCATTGAGATGGAAAAAGACCTGGCGCGAACCTTGTATGCGTCCCGGGTGGATGCAGTGATTGCCGCCTGCACTTTATTTACGAACGACTTCAGTCATTTCGATATCTTAACGGAGAACAATATTCCGGTACTGTTTTATGATCGCGTACCGGTGCAACCCTATCCCGCCTGTATTGTCAAGGGAGATGATTTCCGGGGAGGCTTTTTAGCGGCCTCTCACCTGATACAATTGGGTTGTAAACGCATTGCCTATATTTCGGGCCCGCTTACCTGTAATATTTATATCGATCGCTTTGCCGGTTTTGAAAAAGCCATGACCCAGCATAAGATACCTGTTCGAAAAGACTGGGTGTTTTATCACGAGTTAACGGCCGAGAATGCCCGCAAAACCATGTACCGCTTGTTTGCAAAGCCGCCATTCCCCGATGCAATCATGGCCGCCAATGACGTAACCGCCATTGCGGTGCTGGAATACGCCAAGGAAGTGGGCATCATAGTTCCCGAAGACTTACGCATCGTCGGTTATTCAAACGATCCACGCTCGGCCATCATTACCCCCTCCATAACCACCATAGAACAATTCCCGGTGAACATTGGCAAGGTAATAGTAACGGAAGTGCTAAAGCGCCTGAAGAACGACAGCGACAGTGAGGTGTTATCGCCCGAACCAATTATAGTGCCGGTGGAGTTGATTAGACGGATGAGTACGTAGGAAGAAGTTAGATGGCAGAGGTTTTGGGTGCTAGGCGCTAAATTTTAGGGTGGGATTCTACGCCACACTTAATCTCAAAATTACCAATCCAAAAAGTTAAGCCCACATTTTAAAATTTGCACATTTTCACATTGTACTCGTACTCCTCCGCGCAATCAATTTCGACTGTATAACAATACTCTCATCAGGCAACTGAAAACTCTTCTTCTCCAGTTTTTTCAACAACATGGTAGCTGCTTCGCGGCCAATTTCGAATGCAGGCTGGGTAATGGTAGATAGGGAGGGGTTTAACAAAGAAGCAACTTGCAGGTTGCTGAAGCTGATGATCTTTACATCGTTGGGAATGTTCAGACCCAATGATTCGCACAATTCATAACTGGCAATGGCATAGCGCTCCACAGCAGCAAAAATGCCATCGGGTTTTTGTTGTTCTAACAGTTCCTTAATTAGCCTGGTATCCTGTTCATCATCATTGGTGCATTCAATCAACAACGATGTATCGGGCGTAATGCCATTGTCCTGCAGGGCCTGTAAATATCCTTTGGCCCTTTTGCTGCCAATAGACAGGCTTTGTGAAATAGCCAGGTGAGCAATGCGTTTACATCCCTGTTCAATTAAATGACTGGTAGCGAGGTAACTGCTTTGGTAATCGTCGGTGGTTACTTTCACGGTATTGAAGGTTTCACAAACCCGGTCAAAGAAAACGATGGGCAGGCCTTTGTCCTGCAGTTCGTGCAAATGCGTATAATCAGCAGTGGTGCTGGAAACGGAAATCAGTACTCCATCGGCCCGGCCGCTGTGCAGTAACCGGGTAAAGGCCACTTCCCGGTTAAAATCTTCATGCGATAAATAAATGATCACATGATAGCCCTTTTCGTGAGCAGCCGATTCAATGCCGTTGATGGCCAGGGTAAAATAGTTATTGGCGATCTCTGGTATAATGACGGCGATGGTCTTGCTGTTTTGTTTTCGCAAAGAACTGGCATGCTGATTAGGCTGATAGTTCAACTCCCTGGCCAGGGCCAATACTTTGTCCTTGGTCTCCTGGCTGATGTCGTAACTATCGCGCAATGCCTTTGACACGGTAGCAATTGATAAATTTAAAAGCTGGGCCAGCTTTTTTATGTTGACTGATTCCATGAAATGATCCTACGCTTTTCTTTCATGTATAAATTAAATAATATTTATGGAACCGGGATCAATAATCATAAGTATTCATCTATTAAGTCATGAATTAAAGGAAATTAAGGTATTTTAAACCGGAACCGGGAGGCAGCTGGCAGTTATCGACTTCTATATCGATATAGATTCCTCGTAATTTCACGAAATAGGCCTTAGCAATGGTTGCATTATTTAAGCGAGGCTAAAGTTTTCTCTAACGATATAGTATAATGACTGAAACGGGATGGCTCCGAAATGGAGCCGGGTTTGCGCCGGAAGGATCGCCGCACACAACCGTAGCATGCCTATTGGCCAGCCGTAGCACTTCCGTAGTGCAGCCGTACGACAGCGGTAGATACAGGCAGGACCAACCGTACCACAGCCGATCCATAACCGTAGATGCAGGCAGGATCAACCGTACCACAGCCGTACCATAACCGTAGATGCAGGCAGGATCAGCCGTACCACAGCCGTAGCACAGCCGTAGTTACTCCGATGTTGAGCGGATCAATGAGTTATGAAATTGGACTATGATGGTAGGGGAATGGTAGGGTTATACCAGTCTAATGCCCTGGATACTGCACACGGCCCCTACAGAAACACTCTGGAGCTATACTGCTCCATGAGTATCCTCAGAGAATGTCCAGAGTATACCCAGAGAATACCCAGAGAATACGCACACAATCACCCTACAGTCTTACGTACATATCCCGCCATCCCATTCATCCCGGTTCAGACCTCCTGGCAGACTGATCCATGACTTCTCCCACACTTCTCCCGGTTTTTCCCGGGTTCTCCTTCAGCTATCCTTCCACTCCCACATCTCAATCCGCTGAAATAAATTTAGTTAGCGCGGAATATACCCTACATTTGGTCAACCGGTTTTGGTTAACCAATTTTGGTTTTGAGATTGCCCTATTTTGAAACGATTGCAAAACAAACTGCACCTGGAATAAATACAGCCTTATGGAGACCTCAGATCTTATACACAGTATAAAAAGCATAGAGTTTGAAAGTCCCACCGACAGGATCATTCAACAGTTAAAACAGCTGATCGTTTCCGGGCAGTTAAAACCGGGTGACCGGTTACCGGCCGAGCGTGTCCTGGCGGAAAAACTGGGCGTGGGCAGAAGTTATGTGCGCGAGGCCATTCGCAAGCTGGAGTTTTTCGGGTTGCTGAAAACCTCGCCCCAAAGCGGCACCTATGTATCGGGCTATAGCATAAAAATGATCGAGGGCGTGCTGTCAGATATCATCAATTTTAATAAAGACGATTTTTCTGCTTTGATCGAGGCCCGGTATTACATGGAGATCAATGCCGCCCGGCTGGCAGCCATGCGCCGTACCGACGAAGACCTGGCATTGATCCGGAGCGCGGTGGAAGATTACGACAATAAAATAAACAATAAGGAAGATGCCATCCAGGAAGACATGTTCATTCACCTGCGTATTGCCAATGCCACTAAGAACCCGGTATTTGAAAGTATGCTGTTGATGTTATTGCCCGATATCATCCGGAACATAGTAGAGAAAAAGATTTGTGGCGATAACCGCGGTATTAAGGCCATGACCGGGCACCGTGAGATATTGCAGGCCATTGCCGACCAGGATGCGGATGCGGCGGCTGGTGCAATGGCAGCGCATTTGGATGATATATTTACAACAACCAACAATCATTTATTACCATAAAACAGGCCTTATGATCCAAAGCAATGAGTTTCAGTTTGAGCAAGACATACCCTGGGAAGACGTTGGCAATGGCATTACACGACAGATCTTCGGCTATGATGACCGGGTTATGCTGGTAAAGGCAAAGTTTGAAAAAGGCGGAGTGGGTGCTGTACACCAGCATCCGCACTCACAGGCCACTTATGTTGACAGTGGGGTATTTGAAATGACCATTGGCGATGTAAAAAAGATCATTCGCAAAGGCGATGGGTACTATGTGCCACCAAATGTGTTACATGGTTGCGTATGCCTGGAAGCCGGAATGCTGATAGATGTGTTCTCGCCCCACCGGGAAGATTTTTTGAAGTAACCGATCAATTGGATAACCGCGATACGTAAACCGATCTAAAATGAACCTTATCAGTGCAAAATTTTCATTAAACATATAAGCAATGAAAATTTTGCACTGGTAAGATCCATCTGGCCAATGTAAAATATTAAATATCAGATGAAATATACTTCATTCATTTTTGCGGGCTTAATGGCCTGCCTGGGATCGTGCGCCCAGGACGATTCTGCCAAAAAAGTAACTTACCCGGCCGGTTACACCCCACAGATAGATGTGGTATACACCCGGGGCCCCGGCTGGCAGCAAAAGATGGACCTGTACCTGGCGCCTAAAGAAAGAGGACCAGTGCCCATTGTAATAAATATCCATGGCGGTGGCTGGAACCACGGCGCCAAGGAATCGCAAACGGGGTTTAACTCTTTCTTCAAAGCCGGTTTTGCCGTAGCCAATATTGAATACCGCCTCACGCCGCAGGCAAAAGCACCCGCTGCGGTGGAAGACGCCCGCTGTGCCCTGATCTATATAATCAAAAATGCAAAAGAACTGAATGTAGATGTAAACAAGATCGTGATCATGGGTGGCAGCGCCGGCGCGCACCTGGCCCTGATGGCCGGTCTGCTGGGCAACGATCACCGCTTTGATGGTAATTGCGCGGGGGGAGAAAATATAAAAGTAGCCGCCATCATCGACAAATACGGGATTACCGATGTGAATGACTGGGCGTATGGTCCGCACATTACCAGCAAATCGGCCATTGACTGGTTAGGCGATAAAGCAAAGGACGAAACCTTCATAAAATCGGTATCACCAATGAGCTATGTCAATAAGAACAACCCACCCGTTTTTATTGTGCATGGCGATGCCGATCCGATAGTACCATACGAAGAATCAGTGGAGCTGCATAAAAAGCTGGAAGAAGCCGGTGTTAAAACGGTCTTCATGACCGTACCGGGTGGAAAACATGGTGAGTTTCCGGCAGCTCAACACTCCGAAATGAATAAGGCCATCATGAAATTTTTAAAGGAATTACAAATTGCGCGGTAACGTGCTCAATAATATAAGCGCGATCGGGATCAATTTTTCTTCATTCAATTCCCTGCGTAATACCTGTAGGGCCTTGCCGATATGTTTCTCCACTGTTTTAACAGAGATGCCCATTTCCTGCGCAACGTCTTTATAGCTCATACTGCCATAATGGTTCAGCATAAACGCCTGGCGGCATTTTTCGGGAAGGGTATCGATGCTTTCCCTGATGCGGTTCTTTAACTCCCGTTGTTCATAAGGGGACGTTTGGGAGAATGCTTCCTGTTGTTCCAGTTGCAATATAGCCACATGGTGCGTATTGCGCGAAAGCTGGTCCCGCAAATGCGTAGATACTTTATACTTCACGGCATTGGTTAAATACCCAACAATGTTCAGGTCGGCAGGCAGTTCATGCCGCCGGGTGTACAAACTTACAAACACATCCTGCAGAAGATCTTTAACAAGTTCCCTGTCTTTTAAAATATTATATGCCTGGTTGGTGAGGGGCAGTATGGTATTATTATACAACAGTTCAAAAGCTTTTTCATCGCCCTGTCGTATGGCAGTCCATAGTAAAGAAGCAGTATGGTTGCTACTGTTAGAGATGTTGGCCGGTTTGGCTCGCAAAAGTATCTGCAATATAAAAAATCTCAATATTATCTTATGATGAATATTTGATGAACTTACAATGAAATGATCTTTTTTATGGGGGAAGGCATGGGGGGAAATGGCGGATTGTGAGATAATGATAAAAAGCGCGTGCATGACCAACGACCGGTTGCAATATTTACTCGACAGGTTTCTGACCAATACAGCTACGGAAGAAGAGCTGCAGGAGTATGCCAATTGGTACCGGCAACAGGGGGATGCAGGTGCGCCGCTATATGAAAACGACAATAGTGAACAGGCGACCGAATACAAGGCAGGGCTGTTCAGGTCAATAGTAAATAATATACAATTAGCTGAATACGAGCAACGGCAGGAAGCTGCTGTGTGGCGGATGCGGTTTATAAAAATTGCCGTGGCGGCGCTGGTGGTAGTTACCGGAACACTCGTATTATACTATAGTCTTTCAACAAAACAGGCAATCACCGTTGCCAGTAACACTATTATTCCAAAGGAACAGGTTATTGCTATCCGCAATCAGACCGGGGTAAAAAAGACTGTTCATTTACAGGATGGGTCTGAAGTGGAATTATCTGCCGGCAGTGAATTGCGGTATGAAGCTCCTTTCACTGACAAACACCGGCATGTTTACCTGAGCGGTAAAGGGTTTTTCAAGGTAACAAAAGATCCCAACAGACCATTTACGGTGTACAGTCATGATATTGCCACCACGGCATTAGGTACCTCATTCACCATTACAGCATGGCCGGGCAACAATGATATCTCGGTAGCATTGCATACCGGTAAGGTGGTGGTGCAGCATATTACTACTGGTAATGCCGCACCTATGAAAGAGGTGTTCCTCACGCCCGGCATGCAGGTGACCTGTAATATAGAAACAGGTAAAGCCATGGTACAACAACCGGCGCTGGCAAAAGAACACGCGCCTTCATGGGGATCACGCACCGGGGTAACCGCCAGTTTTACAGATGAACCCATTGCGAATGTGCTGGCCGCTATAGAAAAAGGGTATGGCGTTCGCTTACAATACGAAAAAGAAACACTAGTCGATATGATCTTCACCGGGCGCATCCGGGAGAAAGATTCCTTATCCCAGGTCCTGAACCGTATTTCCATTTTGTACGATCTGAACATCAAAGAAGCAGGTAACCGATTTATTATCCGGAAATCTCATTAATTAAATATTAAGTAAGATGACACAGCGCTACAATGTAGTGAAAGGGCATACTATGCCCTTTACAAAACGGCCGTTTGTCCTGATGGGACTGCTGCTGGTATTGGTAACTTCCTTATTGGGATTGCCCCTGCAGGCCCAGGACGTTAAACCCGGCATCAAAGGGTTGGTGGAGAATGAACAGGGGGAAGCCCTGGAAGGCGTAACCATCGATATGAAGAATGAAGCCGGGGAGGAGAAACGATCAGCTGTGACCACCAAAAAAGGGGTGTTCAAATTGGAAAGCCCTGCGGGAAAAGGGGCCTATGTCTTCACCTTCTCACATGTAG
>Ga0136846_1233095_pt1 | contig 15077 bp, 12 predicted proteins | sample HopSoiMetagenom2_FD_96841 | JGI IMG/M metagenome (GOLD analysis project Ga0136846, IMG submission 96841) | Grasslands soil microbial communities from Hopland, California, USA - 2 Assembly 2016 (version 4) | ecosystem: Environmental > Terrestrial > Soil > Grasslands | place: USA: Hopland...
AATGGCGGAGACGGTGGCGCGGGTGTACAACTCGTTGCCCGAGGCAGAGCGCCGCAAGACCGCGATTTACGCGAACAATTATGGCGAGGCAGGCGCGATCGATCTATTCGGGCCGAAATATGGCCTTCCGCCAGCGATCTGCCCGAATCAAAGTTATTTTTTGTGGGGGCCGCGCGAGTACACCGGCGAAATCATGATTCTGGTGGGCTCAGAGCACCCGGAAAAAGCTCGGCCGCTGTTTGCCTCTCTGGAGCCGGTGGCGCAAATCAATCACCGCTACGCGCTGCCGAAAGAGAATCTTCCAGTGCTGCTGGGCCGCGGATTAAAGATGGATCTGCACGAATTGTGGCCGAAGCTCAAGGATTGGGACTGAGGCAGCACGCTCCTGGACAGCATCTCCCGTACGACTCATCGCGGTATCGGGATGTTCCGCAACCAGCGCCTTACCTGCGTGGCCGGTGTTTGGGCCGGCCTTCGCGAAGCGCAACTATCCTGGCTATCTCGGGTTCTATACAGCGGGATGAGTACGTGCAGGTAGGAGGTTTTGGTGATGCTGCCTTTGCGATCGAAGACGATGAAATCAGCCGCGGTGACATTGGCGGCGTGTTTGTTTGGCTTGGCGCTGGCCGGATGCGACGAATACGTGCGCGTGACGCGCGACCCCGACGCCCGGATCGCCCGAGGCCAAACGTGGGCGTGGCGCCCGGATGCGCCTCCACCACCGCCGGCGCGAAATCGTGACGACCGGCCAGTGGTTTCGCGCGACACGGTACCGCGTCCGGACGCCGCGCGTGCTCGCGACGATGACCCGAACAATCAGATCGTTCAGGATCGCGTGAAGCAATCCATTACGCAGGCTTTAAGCGAAAAAGGGCTCAAGCAGATCAGCGATCCCGCGGCCGCCGATTTCCTGATCGACTACCACTTCGCGGTGGAACACCGCAATCAGACGGTGCAAACGGTGTATCCGGGTGGCGGTTATCCGGGTCTCGTCTGCGGCCCCTTTGGCTGCTACGACCGATGGGGATGGGGCCCTCCGGCGATTGGCTATGAACGGATTCGTTTCCGCGAAGGCATGATCGTGTTCGATATGCTGCAGCAATCGACGAAGCATCTGGTGTATCGCGCGATCGGGCAGAAGCCGGTTCAACGCGATACATTCACGCTGACGCAGAACGAAATCAACGGGCTAGTGCACAAGTTGTTAAAGGATCTGAAGCCGCGGAAGTAACGGCGGCTGACGTTTCGTGCGAAAAAGTGAAGGGACATGCTAAGCGCATGTCCCTTTTTTTGGTCGCGTTTTTCTACGTGTTAGGGAAGCAAACCGAACGCAGCCACGCTGTTCGGTGTTCCCACATAGACTTTTCCGTTCCCAACCACCGGAGTGATGTACTTGTTGTCGGCGAAATTGTCGCGACCGCCGGCGGCCTGATTGGAGTTGTACAGCTCGGTGCCCAGGTTGGTGGCATCGTAAGCGTGCAAAACGCCACCGCTGCCGTTTTCCACCGCCCACACAATTCCGGCGGTAGTGCCATTTGCGGAAATGCTGGGCGTTGCGCCGGGATACGGAAACGTTTGGCTGCTGTGCGATGAGGGAGTCGTCGCGAGTTTCGCGGCGGAAATAGGAAATGCCTTGATGGAGTCTCCGACCGCGCCGTAATACACCGTGCCATTGAAATAGCTGGGCTTCGCGAACACGCCGCCGGCCAGCTGGCCATCGATCTCCTGGTAAACGGAGTTGCTTCCGGAGGTGAATTTACCCATGTTGTCGCGGTCCAGCACAAAGATGGCGGTGTCCTTACCCGAGCCGACGGTGAGATGGCGTGTGGCGCCGCTGCCGTCCGTTACGTCGGGCAAGAGCAGCGGTCCACCGGAACCAAAATCGGTGTCGGAACTGGATTGGCTCACGGTGTTATTCGTGGCGAAGTAGTCGAGCAGCTGCATCGGCGCTGTGGAAGAAATTTTGGCGAAGCAATTCCCGCAATTGCCGTTTGCCGGAAGTCCATTGGCCGCAAGCGTGGTATCGAAGCTGCCATTGCCAATGATGAAGTAAATGTTTCCGGCAGAGTCGGCGGCTGGCGCTGCTCCGGACATCCAGATGGCGCCATCATCGCCGTTGGGCACGAGATTGAGCACATTTACTTGCGCGAGCGTGTCTGCGTTGTAGGACATCACCCAAGAGGTGTACGGCGCGATGTCGCAGTGAGAGCTCCAGGTGGTGTAAATCGTGCCGCCGATTTGCAGAAGTCCTGGCCTTTCTTTGTATTGCTTGGCATCGAAAACTACTTGACCGTTGGAGCTGTTGGCACCCGAGCCCGGGAATGTCGCGCTGATGACTTTGGGACCGCCAAATAATTCGGCTCCGGTGGTTAGATCCAGCGCATGAATGCGGTGGAAATAACTGCTGCCAGATTTGGACATGGCCACCACATAGATGGCGTTGCGCGTGCGATCGATCACCGGAGTGGCGGTGATGCCGATTTCCGGAGTTACCTGTCCACAACCGCGATCGTCGCTGGGCGTTTCGCCGGTTGCCAGCATCGAGCTGGACCACAATTTCGTGCTGCTGTTGCCGTTCACGCTGTCGGCATCGAAGGCATAGACGGTGTCGTGTTCGGTGACCACGTACAGAACATTTTTTGTGCCTTGATTGGGAATGGCAACGCCGGAGAGATATAGCGGCTGCGCGTCCACCTTGCCGTCCACAGCAAACGAGCCGAGCAGCCCGAATTTTGGGGAGGTGACATTCGCCGGCGTCAGAATTGTTTCTTTCGGATTTTGCCCGCTGCGCATGTTGTCGTAGTGATAGGTAATGACATCGACGGCGCTCGCGGGTGGAGGAGGGCCGGGAGCAGTGGAGTTCACGGTGAGCGCCGCGGGGGAACTGGTGACGGCGCCCGCAGGATTGGTGACCACCACATCGAACATCGCTCCGTTGTCCGCGGCCGTGGTTGCGGGCGTCGTGTACGTCGCCGCATTCGCGCCGGAAATGCTGGCCGTATTTTTTCGCCATTGATACTGCATCGGAGCGGTGCCTGTGGCCGCGACGGTAAAGGTAGCTGGTTGTCCGAGCGTCACGGCCTGATTGGCGGGCTGCGTGGTGATGGATGGCGCTGTTGCCGCGGTCGGCGCGGGATTGTTGCTCGCGCTGCTCGTGCTGCCTCCGCCGCATCCTGCCGCGCCAACTATGATGATGGCGACAATCGCAAAAATGTACTGACTAAAAGAAAATGTTCGCGGAACGAACAAGCAACACCTCAGATTTTAGATTGGCCGCGTTCTGGGCCTGGCAGATCGCGGGATGTCGAGCAGCAATTGGGGACGCGAGCTGGTACTCGAATCGAGACCCTCTGTAAGATGCCGCCAGCGTAGGCTCGGGCTGCATCGATTGCACCTGAACATCGGTACAGATATGGTTCAGCGGAATTGGTGTCCGTGGACGGCGTGCAAGTACAGTTGTGCAGCGAAACTTGAGTTCGTGCGGCTCAGGTTTTCTTGCGTCTTGCGCGCTGTTGCGTATCGCGTAGTGTTCCTTCTATTCTCGATCCCTATGCTCCTCCTCCAAGATCGCGTTGCGCTTGTCACTGGATCGGGCCGCGGCATTGGCCGGGCTATCGCTCAGCTTTTCGCCAAAGAAGGCGCTTCCATTTTTCTTACGGCGCGGACGGAGTCGGAACTTTCGGGTACCGCTAAAGAAATCGATGCTGCAAACGGTGCTGCCGGGCCGGACGGACAGCAGGTGACCGCGTTCGCGACTGCCGATTTGACGAAGGGAGCAGACTGCGAACGCGTTTTTCGGGTGGCGCGCGAGAAATTCGGGCGCATCGACATCCTTGTGAATAACGCCGGTCACTATGGGCCGGTGGTGCCGGTAGAAGAGTATGCGCTGGAGGAGTTCGACAAAGTGATAGCAGTGCACCTGCGCGCCGCATTCCTGCTGAGCAAACTGGCGCTGCCGGAAATGTACGCGCGCGCCTCGGGCGCGATTCTGAACATTTCGAGCCTGTCGGCGAAGTCGGCGTTTTCGTGGGGCTCAGCGTATGCGGCGGCGAAGGCAGGCATGCTCGGATTGACGCGCGTAACAGCCGCGGAGGCGGCCCGCAAAGGCGTACGTGTGAACGCCCTGTGTCCCGGCCCGGTCACCGAGACGCTGATGTCCAAACAACTTGGCACCACATTGGCGAACAAACTTAATGTAAGTCCGAAAGAGCAGCTGGAAGGATTTCTCAACACGCTCTTGCAGGGCCGCGGCCAAACTGCGGATGAAATTGCGCGAGCTGCTTTGTTTTTGTGCTCGGAGCAATCGAGTGCGATTACCGGGCAATCGATTAACGTCGATGGTGGCGCAGCATTTTTTTAGTTCGCGCCTTGGCAGAGAAGAGTTAAACATTCCTCGTGTAAGGAATCGGTTGCGACGCTTCGTAAACTTTTCTTCCCATCAGACCTAGAAGACACGTTATCAAGAGTTTAGCGGCCTTGGCGCAGCTAGGATTCGTTGACTTAACCGGGCTGCTAACCTAAAATCGCGCCACCTCTGCTGTGTAGCCCCATGCTGGACCAGACCATCTCGCACTACCGCATCACCCAAAAGTTGGGTGCCGGTGGCATGGGTGTGGTCTACAAGGCGTTAGATCTGACGCTGGAACGCACCGTCGCCCTCAAGTTTTTGCCAACTGAATTCGCACTCAGCGAAACCGAAAAAGAGAGTCTGCTGCGTGAGGCTCGCGCCGCGTCCGCGCTCGACCATCCGAATATTGGCGTCATTCACGGGATGGAAGAGTCCGAGGACCGCCAATTATTTATTGTGATGGCCTATTACGAAGGGGAGACGCTGTCGCAAAAAGTTAGCCGCGGTGTCGTTTCCGTTCGCGATTCGCTTGATTACGCGATACAGATTGCCAAAGGGCTGAGTGCGGCGCACGCACGCAGCATCGTGCATCGCGATGTAAAGCCCTCGAACATCATCATCACCACTGACAACATTGCGAAGATCGTGGACTTCGGCCTGGCTCGCGTGGTTGCTACCACCAGCGCAACGCAAAGCGTCTCCAACACCGGCACGCTGCCTTACATGGCCCCGGAGCAAATTCTCGGCGAGCCTGTCGACCAGCGCGCCGATGTGTGGGCACTCGGCGTGCTGATCGTGCAAATGCTCACCGGAAGCCATCCTTTTCTGCGGCCTAACACCGCGGCAATGACCTTTGCAATTTTGAATCAGCCGCCATCCGCAGTGGACGCGCTCCCGGCACCCGTCCAGCCGATTGTGTATCGCGCGCTGTCCAAGCAAGCTTCGCACCGCTACGCCAATGGTTCGGAAATGGTGCAAGACTTGGAAGCCGCCCGTGCGCAGATCACCGCAGCCCCGCTTTCGGCGGACGAGCCAACGGTTACCCGCACGCTGAGCCCCAAGCAGATAAGGCGCTATGTTGAGAATGCGTCGACACCCCGTTGGCGGACACAATCGGCGCGCTCCAAGCGAATATTGGGGGCTTCGGTAGCAATGGCGTTACTGGCCGGCGTCGCGCTCTCGTTTCCACGGGTACGTGCGAATTTATTTCAGCCGAGCTATGCGGAAGCCGAAAAGCACATCGCTGTGCTGCCCTTTGTGAGTCAAGACGACGACCCTGATACTGAACTGATTTCGAGCGGCTTGATGGACTCGGTGACTAACAGACTATCTAATCTAGATGCCGCTCGGCGATCGTTGTGGGTTGTGCCCGCGAGCGCTGTTCGGGCCCGGCACGTTAAGGATCCGAATTCGGCCTACCGCACGTTGGGGGCTACGATTGTTGTCGAGGGAGATCTTCAGCGCAAAGACCAACATCTCACTCTGACTCTTAATTTAGTGGATGCAAAGCATCTTCGTCAGATGGGTTCCGAACAAGTTCAAAATCACACTGGAGATCTCGCTGCACTGGAAGATGATGCGCTGTTCAAGCTTGCTCGATTGCTCAACGCCAAGATGCCCGAAACGGATACTCAGCGTGCTGGAAGCGCGAACCGCAGTTCGTACGAGTCCTATGTGAAGGCGCTGGGGTATTTGCAGCGCTATGATCGGCCGGGCAATCTGGATCAGGCTGTCTCGATGCTTGAATTTACAACTCAAAGAGACCCAGGCTTTGCCCTGGGTTTCGCAACTCTGGGCGAGGCTTTTCGTTTGAAGTTTCAGATGGACAATCATATTCCCTATTTATCGGATGCAGCCAAGAACGCGCAACGAGCTGTGGAGCTGAACGAGCAACTTTCTGCTCCTCATGCCACTCTGGGGAAAATCAATATCACACTAGGCAAAACTGATTTGGCCCTTCAGGAATTTCAGAAATCGATCGCGCTCGCGCCGCGCGATCCGGACGCACTCATTGGCTTGGGCGCCACATACGAATATCAGAATCGATTGACTGAAGCGGAGGCGGGGTACAAGCAAGCAATCGCGCTTCGGCCTGACTACTGGGACGGTTATACAGCCTTAGGGAACTTTTACTTTCGGCAGAATCGGTTGCAAGATGCCATCAAAGAGTACAACAAGGTTATCGAGCTGACACCTGATAACGCCGAGGCGTACTCCAATGTTGGTGCAGCCTACATGACCTTGAATGATGACAAGTCGAATGCCCTTGCCGAAGCATCTTTCCGCAAATCCATTCAGCTTGGCCCAACTTACGTGCCTTTTACGAATCTGGCCATGTTATATCTCACCGAGCGTCGCTATTCTGAAGCGGCTCAGAATGCTCGCAAAGCGCTTGAGTACAGCGATAAGGACTGGGAGAGTTGGAACACTCTTCTCATTGCATATTCATGGATGAAAGACGAACAAAACATTCGTTCAACGCGCGCCAAGACGCTAAATCTGCTTGAACAGTATGTTGCGGTTAATCCAAAACAATCTACGGTGCAATCCAGGCTGAGCACACTTTATGCCGAAGATAACCACCGAGAGAAAGCCGTGAGCTTTGCAAATACCGCCATCGCCTTGAGCCCGAATGATTCGACGGTTCTTGGAGATATTGCTGCCACCTATGAAGTGCTGGGAAATCGCAACAAGGCGTTGCATTTTGCTCGGCAAAGCCTGAAAAACGGCGGCACGCTTGCAGATCTTCAGCGTCGACCCACCCTGCGCAGTCTGGTGGTGAGTCCCGATTTCCGATCCAACGGAATGTAGTCATTCAGAAGAGGAGAACGACGATGGCCAATACCGGCGAAGCCCAAGCATTGAATACGTTAGATCTTCCTGTTCTAAAAATTGGTATTAAGGACGGCCAGGTGTCCGACGATCCGGTGGCTCGAGTGATGGCACTAGCGAGCCAAAGGATTGTTTTGGAGAATTTAGACAATCGAAACTACCGTTTACGCCTTCGTCGGACAAACGAAGAAACGGTTGTAGGTGCGTGCATTCATCTGACGGCAGGGCAGACGGCGGAATTTATAATCGAGCCGAATGGTTGTGACGCGGCTTCCGCCACTGGAAACGTGGCGTACTGTGAAATTTTGGGAGAGTTTGACGACGTTTCTTACGGGATCATCAAGGGTCCGATCGGGCCGCCAAAATATCCATCTCCCGAAGTTCTTGCAGCCGGTATCGTCAAGGGACCGGTTATACCCCCACCGCCACCCAGATTTGAATTCCTCGTCGTGAACTATCGAAGCTGACGACGCGGGCCATGAGCCGTCAGCTATTTCAGCAGCAATGGTGTGAGACTTGATGGGCAACAAACCAAGAGCACCATCGCTGCTTGGCACGGGGATCGAGCAGCTCATTGAGCTGCCGACACGATCAAGTACTAAGGTTGAGCTAAATTATCTCAGTTCATTCTTGTAAATTGTTCCACCCTTCATCACGAACTTGACCCGCTCCAGTTCGGTGATGTCCTTCAGCGGATCGCCGCTCACGGCTACCAGGTCGGCCCATTTCCCTGCTTCGACGGTGCCGAGTTTGTCGCTCCAGCCCAGCAAATCCGCCGCCACCGTAGTGCCTGAGCGGATGGCCTGCATTGGCGTCATCCCATAATTCACGTAGTAGCCGAATTCTTTTGCCGCGTTTATCTCTCGCCAGTCGAAACCGCCGACATCGGTGCCGAGCGCGATCTTCACATTTTTCTTGAGCGCTTTCTGGAACGCGAGCTTTTCGGCATCGACCATCCTGGTCCAATTCCCTCCGCGGCCGGGAGCCACATACGCGCCCACGGTGATTGTCGGTACCCAGTAAGTGCCCTTCTTCTCCAGTTCATCGATGAGCGCATCAGTCAGTCCGTCGCCGTGCTCCACGGTATCAACGCCCGCGCGCAATGCTGCCGCGATCCCGTCGCTGCCGATGCAGTGTGCGGCCACGCGCTTGCCGAGCCGATGCGTTTCATCGACGATAGCCTTCGCTTCTTCGTCGGTGAAATTCACCATGCTGTGCAGCACGTTATCAGCTTCGAAACGATACGCGCGGTCCGAGTAATACTTGATCCAGTCGGCCCCAAACGAGATCTGCTCGCGCACCCCTTTGCGGGCGCCATCTACTCCATCCACATACTGCACTCCCGTCGGCAGACGCAACTCCCAGGAATAGCCCAGCAGCGGGTACATGCCCGTCGGAGTCATGGCGCGCGTAGCGACTTGCATTCGCGGCCCCGGCACTTCGCCGCGTGCGATGGCCTGCTTTACATCCACGTCCGCGTACATCGCTCCTTCGGTTTCCAGATCGCGGATGGTCGTGAAGCCATTCTCCAGACCGATGCGCGCATTTCGCGCCGCGAGGATCGCGCGATAGGGAATGGATGTTTTCAAGAGCTGTGCGTCGTAGTCTTCTTCGGTGATGTCGCCGTTCAGCAACACATGCGTGTGGGTGTCGATCAGGCCCGGCAAGACCGTGGCGTTGGAGAGATCGATTATTTCCACACCAGCGGGCGCTGTGCCGCCGCGGGTCACCGAGACGATTTTGTCGCCTTCAATCAGGATCAACGCATTGGTGATCGGCGCATCACTCTTCGCATCAATCAGCCGCCCGGCACGAATCGCGATCTTCTTCGGCGGGGCCTCTTTCCGCTTCTCTCCGCCCTGCTCCGGATCGTGTGACGCAGCCAGCAATCTTGGCGCCAGGGTCGCCACCGTCAACAATGAAACGATCCCTACGCTTACCCAACCTCTTCGCATGTGCATTCTCCCCATCGCTCGCCTCCTGATTGGCGCAAAGGGTATCACAGCGATTGAGGGCCATTTAAGCGAAGCTGGCCTCTCGCGTCAGTCGGCCCGGCTATGGCACTGAAGTAAAGAAAAAGGCCAACCGGTCTCAAGTCCGGTTGGCCTCACTTCTTTTGGGGTTTTACTTAGCCAGGACGGCGCTCTCATTCGCCGGCCTGGTTGCTCTGGGTAAACCAAAATCGCGACTGACTGACTAGCTGGCGGTTTCCGATCCCGGGCGGCGCAATGGACGCCTTGCCAGGTCTTCGACTGCCGCCGCACTACGACGGGCCATATTCACCACTCGATGCCGGCTTTCGGCAACGCGCTCGACGGCCACCTCCCAGCCCTTGTGGAGCATATAGAGGCTGAACACCACGAAAGCGATGGCCGCAAACCCCGCAGCGAACAGCGCAAAGGCCGCCAGCAGCTCCTTTACAAAGTACATCTGGAGCGCTACGACAACCGCCAGAAACCACCACATCCATTTCCGGCCGTTATCCTTGGTCTTAGTCTTCATTCTGTCCATTGGCCCTTTCCCCATGCTGACTACGGCTGCCTAATGTGTTCTGCCTACTTTGATGCAGCACCCTGATCGGAAGGTCCGGTTGACCGCCTCACCTGTACCATTTGACACGAAAAGAAGGCCGGAATCGATGGTACGCAAGATACATTTTGAGGCGTAAACCGGCGTTCTAGTACTCAGCATGTTCTAGCGGAATACCTGTAATCCACTAGAGCTAAATGGTTTAACATCGTCTCTGACGTCCTGTGGATTTCGCTACCTGATCGCCTGTCCTTGGCGTGATCAACCTGTCCCACCGAGCAGGGGTTAAATACCTGAGATGCCCTGAGGTCCCAGTGAAAAGAAAGGGTTAACGGCGAAGGAGGAATCTAGCGAAGGAGACTCGACTGCCAGAATGTGTCAAAATTGCCACAAAAACGGTGGCAACGCCTCTTACCAACAGAGCGATACCGCATCCACAGGGCACGCAGTCGTCCCCACAGGCTATTTTTCCAGTGCCTAGCGCACGTCTCTGCCAGTCAGTAGGAGGAGCGCCCGTCCGAGGAGCCGATGCGAGGAGGAGGTGAAGGACAAACATTTCAGCAATGTACAGTCGGCAAGCTAAAGGAGGAGGAATGATCCCTTTCGGCCGGTGACGCGGCCACGGTGCGACCTGCGTAAGTTGCGGTTAGTTTCCTCTAAGGGGATATCCCACGTCAAAGGGTAGCTTCCCGTCGACACGCAAAACTTTGACGGAACTGTTGATGGAATACACGTCGACAATCCCGATGGATCCGGGTGTGGCCTCGACGGTTCGGATCAATTCTTCATCGCTCTCCACAATCTTAACCAGCTGGCGGGACTCATTCAGCTTGGGAACCGCGGCCTTGAAGTCCGTAGGCGCCATTCCGAACAGCTTCTGCACCGGAGTATGCATGTCGGGAGCGGCTGGATCCTTCATCACCAGCATGAAGTTCCTGCCGTCGGCCCAGGCTTTTTGCGTACCTTTGCAGAGTTTGACCAGCTCGGCCAATTGCACGTCTGCGGTCTTGCTTCCGGCCGACATGATTACAGCGATATTCTTGGCCGCAGGAAATGCCGGGACTGCAAGGAGCGCCGCGAAAAACAGCATAGCGGTCAAAACTGGCCGGGGGCCCGTTGACTTTCGGATCATCGTACGCACTTGGCCTTTCAGAAGAATTACTCGCAGTATCAGCAGCGGCGAGAAGTCGCACAAGTACGCTTTTGGCCACCTGTGTCCAACCGTGCGCCTGCCAGAGTTGTCGCTAATCCATCAATACGTCTCTTAACTGAACAGCACACCTGCCCCTGAGGCCAGTATCCGCCAACAATCGCTGGGCGCTACGGTGGATGCCGGGCCATCCTGCTTCAGATTTCTCTCTCAGGGAGCGTTGTCGATGAATCGCAAATTTGCGCGCTATCTGTTTGCTCTTTCCGCGGCTGCGCTGGGGCAGCAAGCCTGTGCTCAGACCCCCGCACCTCAAACGGCCTCGGCCCAAGCGCACGTGGAAGAAGCTTCGCGACGCGAAGTGACTCCATCAACGAAAGCTGCGGCCATACCTGCCGCGCCGATGGCACCAATTGTGCCCCTGAATCGCAAAGCGCTGTTCGGTACGCTGCCGATTTCCGTGCGGTCGGACGACACCCGCAAGCTGATTGAGAAAGCCATCGACCAATACGAGAATGTGTTGCTCGATCTTTCGATCGACAGTGCCCACAAGGCCGCTCTGAAGGATTCGCACTCCGCGTTGGCCTTCGCCATGTGGTCTTATGCCGCCACTCACAGCCGACCTGTGCCGGAAGCATTGCAACGCGCTCGAGAGCTCGCTCCTAAAGCGGGCCCGGACGAGCAGCTTTTGGTCAATTGGCTGATCGACGTGCAGCAGGGCGAGAATATCGCTGCCATTGGCGCGATGAATGATCTGCTGACGCATTTTCCAAACGACAAACACGTTCTATATCTGACGTCTGAGTGGCTTTACGTTCAGCAGGACTACGATCGGTCGCTTCGCATGATGGAGAAGGTAGCGCAGATGGATCCAAATTTTCCCCCGGCTCTCAACATGCTGGGCTACGCCTACATGCAAACCGCCGATCCGGATCCCGCGAAGGCCATCAGCTGCCTGAAACGCTACGCGGCGCGCGAACCCAATCAGCCGAATCCAGAAGATTCGCTCGGAGAAGTGTTGCGCTACGCGGGTGACGATCAGGGCTCGTTGGAGCACTATTCCGCGGCATTGAAGATCATCACCAATTTCATCACTTCGCAGGTTGGGCTGGGCGACACTAACACGCTCATGGGTAACTTCGAGCGCGCACGGGTCGAATACGACAAAGCAAACGCCATGGCTACCAATTCTCGCGATCGCCTGCACGCCCAATATCAAAAGGCGCTGGCTTATTTCTGGGAGGGCCATCCGGAACAGGGCCGCAAAGCCCTAGATTCTTTGCTGGAGGACGCGCACCGGCAGAAGGATCCTTACGCACAGTTTGAAATTGCCTTTGGACGCGCTAGCCTCGCGCCCAATGTTGCGAGCGAGCTTGAGCAGCTTCGCATCGTGGAAGCGAGCGTCCAAAAGCCGGTCGCCGGAGTGAGCGCACCGGACCGTCGCCTTTCCTGGAGCTCCGTGGTTCGCGAAGAGGCGCGTGTTGCTGCAGGCAGCGGGCAGACCGCTGTGGCGCAGCAAGCGATTTCTAAACTGGAGCGCTTCGCGTCGGAGTCGCGCGATCTGGTTGTCTCCAACAGCTACGAGATCGCCCGAGGGTATCTGCTGCTGGCGCAAGGAGACTTCGCCTCCGCCGCCGACGAACTCGGATCTGATCCGCGTTCGCCGCTGGCATTGCAATATCTGGCTCAGGCGCAGGAGAAGCTGGGCAACGCTGCCGCAGCGCAGGCCGCGCGCACACGACTGAAGTATCAGCGTGCTCCAACTACGGAGTGGTATCTGGTGGCACATTCCGCGAGCGCCGAATCTCGCTAGTCGAAAAGCCAGGCGGCGCGTTTTGTTTCCGTAGTGCTGCGGAAACGTACCCGTGATTTTCTAATTTTTACTTGGGTTGTTTCACGATCCGCAAGTAGGGTTTCGGCGCCTTCCATCCTTCCGGATATTTCTGCTTGGCCTCATCGTCGCTCACTGAGCCAAGAATGATCACATCATCGCCATTCTTCCAGTTCACGGGAGTCGCGACCTTGTGCTTGGCGGTCAGTTGCATGGAATCGAGCACGCGCAAGACTTCGTCGAAGTTACGACCGGTGCTCATCGGATAGCTCAGCATCAATTTGATCTTCTTGTCTGGACCGACGACGAACACCGTTCGTACCGTGGCGTTGTCCGCCGCGGTACGTCCCTCCGACGTCGTCCCGCTGGCGGCCGGGAGCATATCGTAGAGCTTCGCCACTTTTAGTTCCGGGTCGCCGATCATCGGATAGGTGACCTTGGCGCCCTGCGTCTCTTCGATATCCGCCTGCCATTTCGCGTGGCTGCTCACGGGATCGACGCTCAGGCCCACGATCTTCGTGTTGCGCTTCTCAAATTCCGGCTTCAAACGTGCCATGTATCCCAGCTCGGTGGTACACACTGGCGTGAAATCCTTCGGATGCGAAAACAGGATGGCCCAGCCATCTCCGATCCACTCGTGAAAGTTGATGGGACCTTGCGACGTCTCCGCCGTGAAGTCCGGCGCGGTTTCATTGATGCGTAGCGACATTTCTTCTTCCTCCAAGATTTGCTGAACCGCAGAAGACACAGTCATCCGAACGCTCGTTCCCACTCGTTACCGCTCGTACCTGCACTCGTCCTGCTGATCCGCTGCTTTGATATAGTATTTCGGCTCTCTGTTATACCACTAGTCCGATATCAGTCGCTGCCAGGCGACGTTACAACGATGGCCTCTTCTCCCAGTTTTCAGGTTCAAATTTGAAAACCCGGCTTGGTTTCCCAATAGGAAGAATCTATAGTGTGAGCATCCTTACACTAAGCGATGCTCGGGAATAGAGGGAGAGCGCCCGCGAGGACGTTCTGAGGGAGATTACGGATGCGCAAGAATACGGCAGGCGGTTTGATTTTGGCATTGGCACTGGGATTGCCAATGGCGGCGTGTCAAGACACCAAGACGCTGAAGGAAAATGAACAGCTGAAAACACATGTTACGGAGCTGGAGAAGTCGAACGCTGATCTCGAGAATCGCATCGACGGCCTGACCAAGGAAAATGCGGCGCTGGCAGCCGACAACGAGAAGTTGAAGGCGGCCGTCCCCAAGAAAAAGTCAGCAAAATCCACAAAGCCGAAGCATCACAAAGCGAGATCGAGACGTACGACAAGTTAGAGGAAGAAGGAGCGATCCTCGGCCGCTTGCTGCCTTTCCGGTCAGGGCGGATCGCCTCCAGCGTTACTGTCGCGGGGCGGCCGCCTTGCGAATGTAGATTGCGCCATTGAAGTTGGTGAATTGCATTTCCGGGCCGCCGCCGTTGATTGTGCCGCGCACGGTCTTGTCCATCTTTACCCGATATTTTCCACCATTGCCGCGGCCGTCTTCCACGATGGGCTTGGTCGATGCGGTTTTCATGTTCACATCGAAATCGCTGAACACATCGCCCATATCCGAACGCAGGCTGACATTGGCTTTCAGATCAGCGGGGAACGTCACGTCAATATCGCCATTGAGCGAGCTGAAGGCCATCGGCTTCTGATTGATGCGCGTGAACGTCACCAGCAGCCGTCCGTTGAGCGCGTGGGCAACGGCGCAGCCGGCAATGTTCGTGAGCGTGACCGAACCGTTGACGTCGTCAATGTCCAGTTCGCCGTCAACGCCGGTAACGTGAATATCGCCATCATTCACCGCACGAAGGAACAGCGAAGTATGCACTGGTACGGTAATGGTCAGATCGATGGGACGCATGTGCGATTCCGTGTTGATACGCACCTCGTTGTTTTCTTCTTCCACCGAAAGCCCCGTGGAAGAGATAGTGATGCGCTTGGGATTGCCGTCGGATTCGCCGGAATCGCGTGAGCGAGCCCGTGCTTCCACGATCACATCCTTGCCTTCGTGAGTCTTCACGGTGATGCCACCGGCGATCAGGCTGGCTTTTATCGTGGACGGGCGCGAAGGATCGCTCAGCGTGACTGCGACGCGATCACTATTCGAATTCGTGTTCTGATTTTGTGCCCGCGCGACTAACGGCGAGAACGCCGTTGCCGCCAACAATGCCGTGCCGACAATTGCTTTTACGACGAAATCACGCCGAGTGTTGTCAATAAGTTTATTCATGGTTTTCGAGGATACGGATGTCTCCATTGAGATTTTCGATCTTGATCTCCGGTCCGCCTGAGTTGACGCGGGCCCCGGTAAAGCGATCCGCGCGGAAAATAGTTTTGCCATCGCGATGGTC
>Ga0136846_1225569_pt1 | contig 15076 bp, 10 predicted proteins | sample HopSoiMetagenom2_FD_96841 | JGI IMG/M metagenome (GOLD analysis project Ga0136846, IMG submission 96841) | Grasslands soil microbial communities from Hopland, California, USA - 2 Assembly 2016 (version 4) | ecosystem: Environmental > Terrestrial > Soil > Grasslands | place: USA: Hopland...
GGCAGCGGCATGCCGATCCTCATGCTCACCGCTGCCGACCGTCTCGACGACAAGGCCACCGGGTTCGAGCTCGGCGCCGACGACTACCTCACCAAGCCGTTCGAGCTCCGAGAGCTCGTGCTCCGTCTCCGAGCGCTCGACCGAAGGCGCGCCCATCACAGGCCACCCGTGCGAGAGATGGTCGGGCTGCGGCTCGATCCGTTCCGCCGCGAGGTCTACCGCGACGGCCGATACGTCGCGCTCACCCGGAAACAGTTCGCGGTGCTCGAAGTCCTCGTCGCCGCCGAAGGCGGTGTCGTCAGCGCCGAAGAGCTTCTGACAGGAGCATGGGACGAGAACGCCGACCCGTTCACCAACGCTGTGCGCATCACCGTCTCGGCGCTGCGGAAACGACTCGGCGAACCCTGGATCATCGCCACCGTCCCCGGCGTCGGCTACCGCATCGACACTCAACCGGACACCGAGCGCGAGCGACGAGACCATGGATAGAGCCCCCGGTCTGAGTGTCCGCCTCAAACTCACCCTCAGCTACGCCGGATTCCTCATGCTCGCAGGCGCGGTGCTGCTCGTCGCCGGGTACTTCTCGCTTTCGCGTGGCGTGCACCCCGGTGTGATCTTTCTGGTGCAAAGTCACGCCGCGCTTCTTCGCTACTTCGCTCCGATCGCCGCGATCGTGATGACCTTCCTTCTGGTGTTCGGTCTCGTCGGCGGATGGATTCTCGCCGGCCGCATGCTCGCGCCGTTGACCCGCATTGCCGACGCCACACGCATGGCCGCGACAGGGTCGCTCTCTCACCGGATCGACTTGGAAGGACGTCGGGACGAGTTCCGCGAGCTCGCCGACACCTTCGATGCGATGCTCGCGCGACTCGAGGCACACGTCGCCGAACAGCAGCGATTCGCCGCCAACGCCTCCCACGAACTGCGCACCCCGCTGGCGATCACGCAGACGCTTCTCGACGTCGCCCGCAACGACCCGAACCGCGCCGCCGTCGAGCTCGTCGATCGCCTTCACGCAGTCAACGCGCGAGCGATCGAGCTCACCGAAGCCCTTCTCCTGCTCAGCCGCGCCGACCAACGGTCGTTCGGCCGCGAGCACGTCGACCTTTCGCTCGTAGCCGAAGAAGCCACTGAGACGCTCCTCCCCCTCGCCGAGAAATGCGGCGTCACCGTCGAGACGTCGGGGGATGCGGCACACACGATCGGCTCCCACGCGCTCCTGCTCCAGCTCGCAACGAACCTCGTACACAACGCGATCGTCCACAACCTGCCGCGGTGGGGCAGCGTCTGGGTGACGACGAGCGTTCGACCCAACCGCACGATGCTCACCGTCGTGAACACCGGCGAGAATCTCGCGCCAGACGTCGTCGCGACGCTAGCCGAACCGTTTCAGCGGGGCACGGAGCGCATACGCACGGACCCCGCAGGCGTCGGCCTCGGCCTGGCGATCGTCAAGAGCATCACCCGGGCCCATGACGGCACCCTCACGCTCGCGCCGCGACCCGAGGGGGGACTCGGAGCCACGGTTGAACTACCGGCGGCACGTACTGCGAACGCCGAAACCGTTGCGCCGGATGGCCGGCATCCCGACGACCGAGGAGGAACGTGACCGAATGACCGTTCGGCGGATGGACAACGTGGGCATTGTCGTCGACGACCTACCGGCGACGATCGCGTTCTTTCGCGAGCTCGGCCTAGAACTCGAAGGGCAAGCCACGGTCGAAGGCGAGTGGGCGGGCCGCGTCACCGGACTGGGCGACCAACGCGTCGAGATCGCCATGATGCGCACCCCGGACGGCCACAGCCGGCTCGAGCTCTCCCGGTTTCTCACGCCGCCTGTGGTCGCCGATCACCGGAACGCCCCGGTGAACGCACTTGGTTACCTGCGCGTCATGTTCGCTGTCGACGACATCGACGATACGCTCGCGCGGCTCCGCAAGCACGGTGCACAGCTCGTCAGCAGCGAGGTGGTCCGGTACGAAGACGCGTATCGGCTCTGCTATATCCGCGGGCCGGAAGGACTTCTTATCGGGCTCGCTCAAGAACTCGGCTGAGGGCCATGCCCGACGTTCATCGACTTACGGATTGCGCAGCTCAGCGTCCTCGGCCTCTGCCTCGGCCGTCAGGTCGCCGACGTTCTCGAGCGCCCGCGCCGCGGGGAGCCGCGTCCGGATCGCAAGGGCGTAGACGGCGAGGCCGAGCACAGCGACGGCGAGGATGTCCCAGCCGAACGTGAGCGCGTTGCGGGGGCCGTGCAGGCCGAGCAGCGGGATCGCGCTCGGCGTTCGCGTGTCGAACGAGCTCAGGTACGAGATCACGCCCATGCCGAGGAGATAGGGCCAGAGCCAGACGGCGCTGCGCCAGTCGAGCGACAATGTCCGTTCGGTCGTGTCGGTCAGCGTCGAGACCGCCAGAAGTGCAAAGCCGATCAGGATCGCCACGATCAGCTTCCAGACGACCGCCCACCCCGTGAAGAGCACGATCTCGCTCGCGACCACGAACGCGGCCGGCGCCACCAGCGATGCCGCTGGTAGCCGGAACAGGCGCGGCCGCGTCGGATCCTGACGCCTGAGCGCTCCGAGCGCGAGCGGCGCCATCGCATACGTGAGCACGGCCGCCGCGGAGATGAAGCCGACGAGCTGCTGCCACCCGGGAAACGGGAGCAGGATGACGAGGCCACACAGGAAGGAGAACGCGATTGCGAAGAGCGGCGTCCCTCTGGAGGTGAGCCGCGCGAAGGCCCCGGGGATATAGCCGTTCCGCGCGAGCGCGAACGACAGGCGAGCGCTCGCACCCGTGTAGAGGAGGCCGGTTCCGCCGGGAGAGACGATCGCGTCGGTGTAGAGGAATACGGCGAGCCAGCCGAGGCCGAGTGCAGTTGCAAGCCCGGCGAACGGTCCGAACAGCTGTCCCTTGCCGGAGAACGAAACCGCACCCCAACCCTTGGAAAGACTCGACGGATCGAGCGCCGCGATGTACGCGATCTGGAGCGCGACGTAGAGCCCGATCGCGACGAGCATCGCGGCGATGATCGCAAGCGGGATGTTGCGTCTGGGATTGCGGCTCTCGCCGCCGAGCTGGACCGCCTGCTCGAAGCCGAGGCACGCGAAGATGACGCCGCCCGACGACAGCGCGACGAACACGCCCTTCCAGCCAAACGGCATGAAGCCGCCGCCGGCGGTGAAGTTCCCGCCGTGAGCGGCGGTCGCCAGGAGCGCTACGACGGTAAGAGCCGGGACGAGGATCTTCCAACAGACGGCCACCACGTTCGTGTCGGCGAGCCAGCGCACGCCGAGGACGTTGATCGTGCAGAAGACCAGCAGGAGCACGGCCGCGACGACGTAGCCCTGCGCGGTCAGCACGGGCCGTCCGCCCGAGATTGTCGTCAGCGAGGAGATGTAGTTCGACGCGTAGAGGAGCGTCGCCTCGACCATGATCGGCCCGACCGTCACGGCGCCGAGGAACGCGACCCAGCCGCTCGTGAAGCCGATCACGCTGCCGAACGCATAGTGCGGGAACCGCGCGGTACCTCCGGCCACGGGGTACGTGCTGCCAAGCTCGGCATGCGTCAGGGCGAGCAGCATCATTGCGCCACCGCCGATCAGCCACGAGAGGATCGCGGCCGGTCCGGCAAGCGACGAAGCGAAGAGGGCGGCAAACAGCCAGCCCGCGCCGATGATCGATCCGAACGACGCGAACAGGAGCCCGACGAAGCCCACGTCGCGTCGTAACTTGTGCGCGGCGCGCTCCGGTGCTGCAACCAGCGGTTGAGCGAACTCGGCCGTGCGCCCGACCTCCCTCTGAGAATGGCTGACCCGAACGTCGTCCCATTGCCATCCTGGCGGATCTCCGCCGAGGTGCCAACCGCGAGCTCGGCGGAGGCATTGGCAACCTCCGCCGATCTCGCGGAACCGTCGAGGTTTACTCGGCCGAGGCGAGCGCCGTGATCGGTCGCTTCCGCAGCGCGACGCGCGTCGGAATGGCGAGCGCGATGACTGCCACGAGCGTCGAGACGCCCAGGATCGCGGCCAACTGGTGGAGGGGAATGTACGGCCGCAGATCGCCCGTGAGCGAATGGCTGAGGGGAAGAAGGGCTGTCGCGGCAATCGCGAGTCCGACGCCCAATCCGATCGCGACGATCAGCGCGGCTTCCCAGCGAGCCATGGAGCGCACCTGGCGATTCGTTGCACCGGTGAGGCGTAGGAGTGCGAGCTCGCGACCGCGCCGCAGCGCGATCATCACGAGCGTGTTGACGACCGCGATCGACGTGAACGCAAAGATGATCGCGACGAACAGCGGCCCAAGCCAGCGGTTCGTCTCGCGGTCGGCTTCGTCGGCGCTTGCCAACGACGCGTGCGTTCGGACGCGCAGCCCCGGGAAACGCGATGCAAGCGATCGCAGCGCGGCCGTCGCCGCGCGCGTGTGACGAGCGCGAACGAGAATGGTGTCGACCAACGGACTGGTCTGGTGGCCGGCGACCAGTCCCGGCGAAAGCAGGGCGTCGCCGAAGCCCAGCGTGCGGGTGTAGATCGCGACGACCGTCGCGCGTGTCTTCGTTCCGTCGCCGAGCGCGACGTCGACGCGCTCGCCGACGTGAGCGTGGACCGAATCCGCGCGGTTGCGGCCCAGCGCGATCGTGTTGCCGCGCAGCGCCGCGAGCGAACCTGCAGTGACGTCGACGTCGAGGCCACCGCCGGTGCCGCCGGCGATGATCGCAGCCGGGATCGGATCGCCGGAGACGCCGAGCGAGGGACCCAGCGTCGTCGGCGTGAGCGCCACCGCCGAATCGACGCCAGGCGTAGCGCGCACTGCGTCGAGAGTCGACGGCGGAAGCCCGGGGCCGGAGCTCGAAAGTGCGAGGTCGGCCGAAAGCCCGGCATGGCGCTGTGCGGTGATCGCATGGTCGAGGGTCGTCGTGCTGAACAGCAGCGTGCAACTCATGGCGACGGTGAGCACGAGCGGGGTGCTTGCCGAGGAGAATCGTCGGCTCGCTGCCCCGAGGTTCGCCGACGCGAGAAATCCGCCGACCGGCGAGATGGCTCCGAACAACGGTCGAAACAGCCTCGCCGCGAACATCGCGACGAGCGGGCCGAGGCAGCCCGCGGCGATCACGAGGAAAATCGCATCGAGCTCTGAGGTGGCGGCGGCCGTCGCAGGCGTCGTGGTCGCGGCGGAGACCGCGAACAGCGGGATCGCCGCAGCGATCGCTATCAGGCCGCCGATCAAACGCCAGGGTCCGACCCTTCGCGTCTCGACAGAAGCATCGGTGAGAGCGCGTGTCGGAGCAGTGCGTGCCGCGCGCCGGCTTGCAGACAAGACGGCGAGCAACGCAACGGCCACACTCCCGGCGAGCACTCCCGCTGCGGCCAGCCGTGCATCGCCGACCGCGAAACCACGAGGCGCGATTCCGTGCTTCACGAGCCCGCGCGCGAGGGCATGCGCAACCTTCATCCCCGGCCAGATCCCGGCCGCCGCGCCGAGGAGCGCGACGATTGTCGCCTCCCAGGCGATCATCCGGCGGACCTGGCCAGGCGTCGCCGCGATCGCGCGCAGGAGGCCAATCTCCTGCTCACGCTGTTGGACCGCGAGCGCCATCAAGCTGGCGACGACGAACAGCGCGACGAACGCGCCGAGGCCCGCGAACGACGCAGCGACCGCAATCAACCTTGTCCGGCCCTCCTGGAGCTCAGGCGACTCGGCCTTCCCGCGGGAATCGCCGGTGAGGACCAGTGCGCTCCGCGCAGCGGCGCGCAACCGTGAGGCGTCGAAGCCGCGGTCGGCCAAGATCCCGATCGCATCGACCCGCCCTGGATGACCGGCCAGCCGTGCCGCGGCCGGATCCGACAGGAAGATCACACTGCGGCTCCGCACGGGACGGCGCGGCCGCGCAATCCCCACGACCCTGACGGAGCGCGGCCGCTCGGCCGACGCGAGGTTCAGGCGCGCGCCGAGCTTCGACGGGTAGCCGACCACGATCTCGTTCGACCGCCGCGGAGCCCGCCCAGCGGTCAGCACGTACGGCGCCAACCGCGCGGAGCTCCAGTTGTGGGCCTCGGTCGTGCGCCGGCCGAGAAGAGCCGGCACGCCGACGTCCTCGATCGCCGCCCGTACACCGGGAACCGATGCCAGCCTCGACGTCAGCGACGCGTCAACGCGGACGCGTTCGGTGAGATCGACGTCGTGGTCGGACCCCGTCTGCTGGTCGCCGGCTATCACCGCTGCGGCAGCGGCGTAGCGCTCTACCGGAGGATGGGTCTGCAGCGCTGCTTGCAGCAGCATGCCGCCGGCCATCACGAGAACAGCTGACATGGCGAAGGCGAGCAGAGCGCCCGCGAAGCTGCCGGGACGGGTGCGGGCGGTGAGGAGCGCGAGGCGCAACATCGTTCAGTCCCCCAGGTGCGCCAGTTGCTCGGCGACTTCGTCGGCCGTGGCGCCCTCGAGCGTCCCGGCGATGCGACCGTCCGCGAGAAAGATCACGCGGTCGGCATAGCTGGCGGCCTTGGGGTCATGGGTGACCATGACAACCGTCCGCCCGTCGGTGTCGACGAGGCTGCGCAGGAGCTCGAGGACAGCGCGCCCGTTCCGAGTGTCGAGCGCGCCGGTGGGCTCGTCCGCGAACACGATCTCGGGCCGCGCGATCAGCGCCCGGGCGATTGCGACGCGCTGCTGCTGGCCGCCGGAGAGCTGTGCAGGCCGGTGGCGCAGCCGGTCGGCAAGCCCCACCCGCGCCGCCGCATCACGAACCTCTGAGCGCTTGGGCCGACGCCCGTCGAGCCGCAGCGGCAGGCCGATGTTCTGCGCGACCGTCAGCGACGGCATCAGGTTGAAGGCCTGAAAGACGAACCCGATCCGCTCTCTGCGGAGGATCGTCAGGCGCCGCTCGCTCAGCCGCGTCAGCTCGGTGTCGCCGAACGTGACGGCGCCCTGGTCGGGCCGGTCGAGGCCCGCGGCGACATGAAGGAACGTGCTCTTGCCCGATCCCGACGGTCCCATGATCGTCGTCATCGAGCCGGCGGGCAGCGTGACGCTGATGCCGTCGAGGGCGACGACGGCGGCGTCGCCTTTGCCGTGAACCTTCCGCACGCCGCGGAGCGTGAGCTCTGGGAGGACGGAAACCTGCGCTCGCTTGCGGAGAGCTGCCATCGGGTTCACCCGCCTAGGCTGCGTCTTCGGTGCTTTTGCTGAAGTGGTCATGAGCAAGTCCTTTCGCGGGTCTCTGTGGGGGGTGCCCCGGCCATGAAGGGCCGGGGCTGGCGCGGTTCTATGCGGAGGCGGGCGTCGGCCTGATCTCGGGCGGCGTCTCGGACACGCCACGCTCGGGCCGCGGGAGCCACTGGAGCCAACGCGGCAGATACCAGTTCCGCTCGCCGAGCAGCTTCATCGTGGCCGGCAGGAGGACAGCCCGGACGATGGTCGCGTCGATCAGGATCGCCGCCGCGAGGCCGACGCCGAACTGCTTGAACATGAGCATCGAGAGGGTCGCGAAGATCGAGAAGACCGCGAACATGACGATCGCTGCGCTGGTGACCACTCCGGCGGTCGACTTGATCCCGTCGGCGATGGCGTCGTCCATGTTCGCGCCGCGATCGAAGGTCTCGCGGATCCGGCTGACGATGAACACGTGGTAGTCCATCGAAAGACCGAAGAGGATCACGAACAGCAGCAACGGCACGGACGGATCGATCCCCGCGGTTGAGCTGAACCCGAGGACGCCCTTGCCGATCCCGTGCTGGAACACGAGCACGAGCACGCCGTACGCGGCGGCGACGGAGAGGAGGTTCAGCAGGATCGCCTTGATCGCGACGACGATCGAGCGGAACGCGACCAGCATCAGGCAGAACGCGAACAGCAGGACGAAGCCGATGACGTACGGGAGCTTCGACTTCATCTGATCCTGCTGGTCTTTCCATTCGGCTGTCAGCCCGGTGACGCCGGCCTCGGTATCGGGAAGCGCGCCGACCGTCGCGGGGACGATCGTGGTGCGCAACAGTGCGAGCGAAGCGTTCGACGCGGCATCGGTTCCGGTCCCGTCGATCGGGATCGTGATGTTCGCGATCGTTCCGGCCCCGTTCCTGTCGACCGTGATCGGCGTGTGCGCTCTACCGCTCGCGAGCGCCCGCTCTTGCAGACGTGCGATTGCGTCGCGCACGGCCGGCGCGTCGATGTTGGGCGCCTTGACGATCACGTTTGCGGGCAGCGCCTTGCCCGGGAACGCCTGCTGCATCCGGTTGTAGGTCTTGACCACGGCCAGCGAGCCCGGGAACGTATCCGGCCCGGGAGTCGAGATGTGCAGCTTCACGGCGGGAACGGCGAGCGCGAGCAAGAACGCGACCGCGAGGACAGCGGAAAGCAGCGGTCGCCTCAGGACGCGCTCGACGAGCGAGGCCCACATCCGGCCGTTGCCGTTGGCGCGGCGGAGCCGACCAACGAGCGGGACGCGCCCCCGCTCGACCCGGTCGCCGAGCTTTCCGAGCACCGCGGGAAGAACGGTGAGCGAGCCGAGCATCGCGACGGCGACGACAATCATCGTCGCGTACCCGAACGACGCGAACGTGGCGTCGCCGCTCAGGAACAACCCGGCCATCGCGACCATGACCGTCAGGCCGGAGATCAGCACCGAGCGGCCGGAGGTGGCAGCGGCGGCTTCGAGCGCCGCGCGCTCGCTTCGCCCTGCCGCGCGCTCTTCTCGTTCGCGCCGGAGATAGAACATCGAGTAGTCGACGCCGACCGCGAGCCCGATCAGCAGCACGACCGCGGGCGCCTCCTGCGCAAGCGGCAGGAGATGGCTCGGGAGCGCGACCAGCCCGAAGGTCGCGAAGACCGCCGTGAGTGCAAGCAGCAGCGGAATCCCGGCCGCGACAAGCGCGCCGAACGCGACCACGAGGATGATCAGCGTCAGCGGAATCGAGAGAGCGCCGGCGCTCTTGAGGTCGTGCGCGAACGCCGTGTCGACGCCTTTGGCGGCGCTGGCTCCACCGAACTCGCCAATGAAGAAGCCTGGGTGCGCGCGTTGCGCGTCGTCGACGCTCTTCAGGACGGGGCCGAGCTTGTCGCCCGCATCGATCGCGTCGCCCCGGATGTCGAACTCGACGAGAGCCGAACGGCGACCCTTCGCGATCTGGCCTGCATTGCCTGGATCGAGCGGCGACTCGACGTTCTTCACGGCCGCCGCTTTCGACACACGCGCGACGACGTCGGCAACAGCCGCGTCGAACGCGGGCGTGCCAACTCGAGCGGACGGGCTCTGGACCAGGACGCTCTCGCTCGCCGGCAGCTTGAAGCCGGCATCGAGAATCCTGTCCATCCGCCCCGACTGTCCGGGCCCGGAGGCGTTCGGATCGACGTTCTTCGTCCCCACCGCGCTGCCGAGCAGGAACGCGACGGCGACGAACGCGAGCCACCCGAAGGTGGCGGTCTTCCAGTGTGCCGCGCTCCAACAGCCCACGCGGGCCGCCAGGTTGCGGTGGTTGCTGTGCTTGGTGCGGGACATGAAGGTTCTCCTTTTCGGTTCGCCGTATCAGGCGGCGTAGGCGAAGGGGTGGTAGAAGGCGTCGAGGGCGCACTCGGGCGCGATCGCGAGATCGAAGGAATCTCCTGCGCGCGTGTCCTCGACCGATACGGCAAGCGCGTTCTCGCGCGGATCCCAAAGCAACCGCACGGCGATGCCGTCGTTGTCACGGGCCGCGAGCTCGCGAGTCTGTGATGGTGCGGGGTTCATCGCTCCTCCTTCTCGTTGGCACGTGGCGACGGTTGACCGCGTCACGGGATCTGCACCTCGCTCACGCTCGTGGCCGTGGTGCGGTCGGCGACGTACGCGGGCAGCAGGTCAAGCGCGTCGTCCTCGGTTGCCGCTTCGACCGTCCACCAGATCGCGTGTCCACCGGAGCGACACGACGCATGCGTCGGTCGATGGCGAAGCGGGCTTTCGTGCCCTTTGAACGACGCGAAGACGGCACCGCACTCGTGGGGCGCGTGATGGTGGTGAAGCAAGTAGTGAGCCATGCAGCGAGATTGCCGCCGCGGGCCGCCTCTGACATCAGGGGGTCACCCTGATCTCGCACCCTGATTTCAGGATCCGGAGACCCTGACCTACGATGGCCGAGAGAGCGAATGATCCTGCTAACCGACGACTTCGTGGGCCGCGCCGAGGAGCTGCGGACGTTCGACCAGGCCCTCGCCGAGATCGATCACGGTCGCGCCGCAGCGATCGAGCTCGTCGGAGAGCCTGGGATGGGGAAGACCCGTTTGCTCGCAGAGTTCGCGTCCCACGCGGATGCGCGCGGCCGGCTCGTCCTCTCGGGGTCTGCGTCAGAGCTCGAGCGAGATCTCCCGTTCTCGGTGTTCGTGGACGCGCTCGACGAGTACCTGCGCGGCCTCGATGCGAGCCGCCTGGCGCGCCTGGACGAGCACGTCCGCACGGAGCTCGCGCACGTGTTCCCTTCGCTGTCCGCACTCGCGAGCGCCGACACCGTCGCGCTGCAGGACGAGCGCTACCGCAGCCATCGCGCCGTGCGCGCGCTGCTGGAGCAGCTTGCAGACACGAGGCCCCTCGTTCTCGTGCTCGACGATTTCCACTGGGCCGATTCTGCGTCGGTCGAGCTGCTCGGCGCCTTGCTGCGCCGGCCGCCGGCCGCTGCCGTCCTGATCGCCGTCGCGGTGCGCCCTCGGCAGCTGCCCGAGCGGCTCTCCGCCGCGCTCGAGCGGGCGAACCGTGAGGGAGCGTTGGCGCGCGTCGGGCTCGTCGCTCTGACGCCGACCGAGGCTCGCCAGCTTCTGAGCGAGACGGTCGCCGACGCCGACGCAACGGTGCTCTATGAGGAGAGCGGCGGCAACCCGTTCTATCTCGAGCAGCTCGCGCGGTCGCTCGGCCGCGACGGTGGCGCGATCCGCACGCCCGAGATCTCGCCGACCGGGGGTCAGGTGCCCGCCGCGGTCGCGGCCTCCCTGGACGAAGAGCTGGCGTTGCTGTCCGGCGGCGGACGGCGTGTCCTCGAGGGAGCCGCGGTCGCGGGCGATCCGTTCGAGCCGGAGCTTGCCGCGGCCGCTGCAGCGACGTCCGAAGCCGAGGCGATGGACGCAATCGACGAGCTCCTGCAGCTCGGCCTCCTCCGGAACACCGATGTGCCGCGCCGCTTCCGCTTCCGACATCCCCTTGTGCGGCGCGCGGTGTATGACGCCGCGCCTGGCGGCTGGCGTCTGAGTGCCCACGCGCGCTGCGCGGAGGCGCTTGCTGCGCGCGGTTCGACCGCTGCTTCGCGCGCTCACCACATCGAGCGCTCGGCGCGCGAGGGCGACGTCGGCGCCGTAGCCGTCCTGCGCACCGCGGGCGAAGAAACAGTCCGGCTCGCGCCGGCGAGCGCCGCGCACTGGTTCGCCGGAGCGCTGCGCCTACTGCCGCTGACTGCGCCGGCGGAGGAGCGCGGCGAGCTTCTGTTCGCCAGCGCACAGGCGCTGACGGCAGCCGGCCGTTTCGCCGACAGCCACGTCACGTTGCTCGAGGCGATTGCGATCGTGCCTGACGATTCGCACGCAATCCGTGCCAGGCTCGCGCGCGCGTGTGCAGGCGTCGAAAGCCTCCTCGGCCGGCAAGCCGAAGCCGGTAACCGCCTCGCACGTGCTCTCGAGAACCTGCCCGACCAGGGCTCACGCGAAGCGGTGACGCTCATGCTCGAGCTGACTGTGAACGACGTCTGGCGCGCGAGGTACGAGGCGATGCATGCGACTGCAGAGCGGGCGGTGAGCGCGGCGAGACAGCTCGGAGACACGCAGCTGATCGCAGCGGCCCTTGCCGAGCTTGCGCTTGCCGATTCGATGATCGGTGAGGCTGCGCGCGCCGAATCGAGTCGCTCAGAGGCGGCGGGCCTGGTCGATTCCCTGTCGGACGACGAGCTCGCTCGCCATCTCGAGGCCGCGGCCTGGCTCGCCGGGGTGGAGCTCTATCTCGACCGGTATGCCGAGGCCGACGCGCACGCCGATCGCGCACTTGCGGTCGCGCGGGCGACCGGCCAGGGGGAGCTCTTTCTGCTCCTCGTCGCGATCCTGGGCGGCGTCTGGCGCCAGCGCGGCAAGTTGGTCGAGGCGGGAGAACTGCTGGACGGCGGCATCGAGGCCGCCCGCTTGCTGGGCAACACGCACGCGTTGGCCTGGACCCTCTTGAGTCGCTCCGAAGCCGCGCTCCGAATGGGCAACATCGAGCTCGCGCTTGCCACCGCGCAGGAGAGCGTCGACCTGAGCCACCACGCAGATAGCAACTTCCACTCGGCCGAAGCCGCCGCCGATCTCGGCGCCGCCCTTCTCGAGGCAGGGCAACCGGAGCGCGCAGTCGAGGTACTCCTCGGCTCAGCCGGGGGCGAGGAGCTGGTGCTCATCGCCGGCAGCCCGAGAGCCCGTTACCTGGAAGTGCTGACCCGCTGCCGGCTCGCCCTCGGACGTCGGCCTGACGCGAAACGCGCAGCCGACTCTGCGCAAAGATGGGCCTCGGCCGTGCGCCTCCCGATGGCAACCGTCTGGGCCGATCGAGCGGCCGCAGCTGTCGACCTGGATGCCGGTAATGCCTCCCGCGCGGCCGAGCAGGCCCTTGCCTCCGTCGTCGCCGCCGACGCGGTGGGCGCGCCGGTGGAGGCAGCGTTGTCCCGGACGCTCGCGGGCCGCGCACTCGCCCAGACCGGCGAGCGTGACCGCGCCGTCAGCGAACTGCAACGCGCTGCTCGCGAGTTCGAATCGCGCGGCATCTCCCGATCCCGCGACGAGGTGGAACGCGAACTGCGAAAGCTCGGCCGTCGCATCCACCGCCGCACGGATCCCGGGAATCCCAACGGGACGGCCATCGAATCCTTGACTCGACGTGAGCACGAAGTGGCACGCCTCGTAGTCGACCGGAAGACGAACCCGGAAATCGCCGCCACGCTCTTCCTCAGCGAGAAAACGGTCGAGACGCACCTGCGGAACATCTTCCGCAAGCTGGACGTCCCCTCACGCGTCGAGGTCGCGCGTGCTGTCGAACGTGCGGACCGAACCGACCGCGCAGCGTCCTGAAGCCGACCGGTACTGAAGGACGCGAGAGCGTGAGCCTCCTGCGCATCGAGATCGACGGCCGCCATCCCAGCACGGAGGAGCTCTGGTCGACGGCGTCCGGCTACGGTCACTTCACGGCGATGCAGGTGCGACGCCGGCGCACGCGCGGCTTGGCGCTCCATCTTCGCCGGTTGACCGCGACGACCAGGGAGATGTTCGGCGCCGAGCTCGATGACGCGCGCGTCCGCGAGCTCATCCGCCACGCGCTCGAAGACGTCGAGGACGCGTCCGTCCGCGTGTACGTCTTCGAGTCCGACGAGGAGCCCGCGATCATGGTGACTGTGAAACCGCCCGGCGCAGTCACGACACCACAGCGCCTCCAAGCGGTGCGGTACCAGCGCCCCGACGCGCACCTCAAGCACCTCGCGACCGAGCAGGGCTTCTACTCGCGGCTGGCCCGGCGCAACGGGTTCGACGATGCGCTCCTGACGGCACCGGACGGCTCGGTAGCTGAAAGCGCGACGGCGAACATCGGCTTCTTCGACGAGTCCGGGGTCATCTGGCCCGACGCCCCATTGCTCCGCGGGATCACCATGCAACTCCTCGAGGTTCAGCTGTCCGAGCTCGGCATGACGTCACGACGCGCGCCGGTTCGCGTTCAGGAGATCGCGTCGTTCGACGGCGCGTTCCTGTCGAACGCGCGCGGCGTCGCGGGGGTCAGCCGGGTCGACGCCGAGCCCCTTGGGATCGACGTCGAGCGTATGACGAAGATCACTGACGCATACGCGTCGGTGCCGTGGGATGCGATTTGAGCGCAGCGTGATGCCGCAGGTGCAGCGGACGGCTTCTGTACGACTGTGAAGTTGCGGTCGCGGTTGCGCTCTCGCGCCCGTCGCTCGCGCGGAACGTGAGCGTGTACGAGCCGCGGTTTCAGAACGCGCCACCGCGTCACATATCGGAGGAACTCGAAAACTCGCCCGGACGCCAGGGCGGCCTCGACGGCACGGGCTGAAGCCAACCGGAAGGAAGAGGATGCAGATCACACGGAACCACCTCGAGACGAACGCAGGGCCGGCCGACTGGTTCACCGGGTCCGTCTTCATCGACACGGTTGCCGTTGTGTCGGACGACTCGGACGTCGCCGCCGCAAGCGTCCACTTCACGCCGGGCGCACGCACCGCCTGGCACACCCATCCGCGCGGTCAGACGATCTGGGTCACCGAGGGCGTCGGCCTCTGCCAGCGCGAGGGCGCGCCGATCGAGGTGATCCGGCCGGGTGACCGCGTCTTCTTCGAGCCGGGTGAGAACCACTGGCATGGCGCCGCGCCGACGCGGTTCATGACGCACATCGCGATTCAGCAGGCAGACGAGAGCGGCAGCCCGGTGACGTGGGGCGAGCACGTCAGCGACGAGGACTACGGGCAGGCGCCCGACGTGACGGAGGTAGGGCGGTAATGCGCGGAACAGTCATGCACGCGGCGGGGGACGTCCGGATCGAGAACGTTCCCGACCCGACGATCGAGGAGCGGACGGACGCCGTCATCCGTGTTACGTGCGCCTGCATCTGCGGCTCCGACCTCTGGCCCTACAAGACACTCCAACCGGGCGACGGCGCCCGCGTGATGGGCCATGAGGCGATCGGCGTCGTCGAGGAGATCGGAAGCGATGTGCGGAATGTGAAAGTGGGCGACGTCGTCGTCATGCCGTTCGCCTTCTCGGACGGCACGTGCAGATTCTGCGACGAAGGCCTTCAAACCGCGTGCATCCACGGCGGCTTCTTCGGGAACGGCGACGTGCCCGGTGCGCAGTCCGAGGGAGTTCGCATTCCTCAGGCCGACGGAACGCTCTACGTGCTCCCGGTTGGCGAGGACGACGCGCTCATGCCGTCGCTCGTCACGCTCTCCGACGTGATGGGCACCGGCCACCATGCGGCAGTCGTCGCCAAGGTCCGCCCCGGTGCGAACGTCGGTGTCGTCGGCGACGGTGCTGTCGGGCTCTGCGGTGTGATCGCCGCGAAGCGGCTCGGCGCCGAGCAGATCATCATCATGGGCCGCCACGACGA
>Ga0136846_1213410_pt1 | contig 15075 bp, 4 predicted proteins | sample HopSoiMetagenom2_FD_96841 | JGI IMG/M metagenome (GOLD analysis project Ga0136846, IMG submission 96841) | Grasslands soil microbial communities from Hopland, California, USA - 2 Assembly 2016 (version 4) | ecosystem: Environmental > Terrestrial > Soil > Grasslands | place: USA: Hopland...
ACAATGCCTGAATCGATCAAGCAGATTTCGTTCGGAAAGCTCGAGCAGGGGATGGAAATGCCCCATCTCCTCGACATCCAGACGCAAGCGTTCGAAGCGCTGTTGCAGACGGATGCCGCCGCTCATGAGCGCGAGGATGTCGGCCTCGAGCGGGTCTTCAAGGACCTGTTCCCGATCACCGACGTTCACGAGAACTTCTCTCTCGAGTTCGTTCGCTACTCTCTCGGTGAGCCGAAATACACCGTCGAGGAGTGTATCGAGCGCGACATGACGTACTCCGCCCCGCTGAAGGCGACGCTCCAGCTCGTCATCAACGAGGAAGTCAATGGAGTGAAGCGGCCGCGCAACATCATCGAGAAGGAGGTCTATCTCGGTGAGTTGCCGCTCCTCACGCCGTTAGGCACCTTCGTCATCAACGGTGCCGAGCGGGTGATCGTGAGCCAGCTGCACCGCTCGCCGGGTGTGGTGTTCGAGGAATCGACGCACCCCAATGGCCAGCGCCTGATCTCCGCCCGCATCATTCCGTTCCGCGGATCGTGGGTCGAGTTCACGGTCGACATTCACGACGTGATCTACGTCCACATCGACAAGAAGAAGAAGTTCCCGGCCACGGCGTTGCTCCGTGCATTCGGCTACGGAACCAATTCCGACATTCTCCGGCTGTTCTTCGCCGTGCGCGACCTCGACCTCACGAAGAAGCGTGAGAGTCGTGGCGAGCAGCGCGAGGTGCTCGGTGCCATCATCGCCGAGGACATCGCGCTCCCGGGCGAAGCCACGCCCGAAGACGCGCCCAAGGCCCGGACGAAGAAGGCAAAGGCGGAGCGCGAGCGCGCGGAGAACGTGCTGCTCGTCAAGGAAGGCGACGAGCTCACGGAGGAAGTGCTCAATCGGGTTCGTCGCCAGGGAATCGACATCGTGAAGGTGTTCGCCTCCTACATGACGATCGACCTTCGTGACGAGCAGGATGCCATCGATCGCGGCGAGCGTCCGGTTCGCCGCGCGCTCGCGCAAGACGTTGTCGACGCGGATGGCGAGGTCATCGCGGAGGTAGGGCAGCCACTGAACGACACCACGATCCGCAAGATTCGCAAGGCGGAGATCAACAAGGTGCCGGTGTTCGTGACGTCGGGGCGTGCCGAATCGACGCTGATCAAGAACACGCTGGCCAAGGACCCGACGCGCAGCGAGAAGGAATCGCTGCAGCAGATCTATGCACTGCTCCGTCCCGGCGACGCGCCAGATGCGGCGACGGCGAAGCAGGCGCTCGAGCGCTTGTTCTTCTCGCCGAAGCGCTACGATCTCGGTCGTGTCGGCCGCTACAAGATCAATCAGCGTCTCGGCCTGAACACCGACGCTGGTACGACGGTGCTCACGAAGGAAGACTTCGTGGCGATCCTGCGCTATCTCGTCGAGCTGCACGAAGGCCGCGGCCATGTGGATGACATCGATCACCTCGGCAACCGGCGCATTCGGTCGGTCGGTGAGCTGATCGCCAATCAGTTCTCGGTCGGTCTGTCGCGCATGGCGCGTCTCGTCAAAGAGCGCATGTCGATCAACACCGATCCGGAAAAGATCTCGCTCGACGATCTCGTGAACGCACGGACCGTCAGCGCGGTGATCCAGGCGTTCTTCGGCTCATCGCAGCTGTCGCAGTTCATGGATCAGACGAACCCGCTCGCCGAGCTGACGCACAAGCGGCGTCTGTCGGCGCTCGGACCGGGCGGCCTAACGAGAGAGCGCGCGGGCTTCGAAGTCCGCGACGTGCACTACTCTCAGTACGGCCGCATGTGCCCGATCGAGACACCGGAAGGTCCGAACATCGGTCTCATCACGTCGCTCGCGTGCTTTGCACGCGTGAATGATCTCGGATTCGTGGAGACGCCCTACCGGGTCGTGAAGAACGGCAAGGTGTTCGATGACGAGATCGTCTGGCTCGACGCGAACAAAGAAGAGGACGCGATCATTGCCCAGGCGAACGCGAAGCTCGAGGAGGACGGCACGTTCTCCGATGATCTCGTGCTCTGCCGCCAGCAGGGTGACGTACCGCTCGTGCCCCGCGACCGTGTGGACTACATGGACGTCGCGCCCGAGCAGCTCGTGTCGATCGCGGCGGCGCTGATTCCGTTCCTCGAGCACGACGACGCCAACCGCGCGTTGATGGGCTCGAACATGCAGCGACAGGCGGTTCCGCTCCTCAATCCGCGCACGCCGCTGGTCGGCACGGGACTCGAGGAGAAGGTGGCGCGTGACTCGGGCGCGGTGGTCATCGCCAAGCGCTCGGGTGTCGTGTCGCGTGTCACGGCCGACGAGATCATCGTCGACAGTGGGCCGGCGGAGCGTCGGGCGGCTGAAGAGCGCCGCGGCGACGATCGTCCGCTGGCGCGCCTCACGCAGCATGACCGCTATCGGTTGAAGAAGTACTGGCGCACGAACCAGGACACCGCGATCAACCAGCGGCCACTGGTTCGACACGGCCAGCGCGTGAAGCAGGGCGACGTCCTTGCCGACGGCGCGGGCACCGAGATGGGTCAGCTCGCGTTAGGCTCGAACGTCACCGTGGCATTCATGCCGTGGTACGGTCACAACTTCGAGGACGCCATCGTGCTCTCCGAGCGCCTGGTGAAGGACGACGTCTATTCGTCGATTCACATCCAGGAGCTGGAGCTGCACGTCCGCGATACGAAGCGCGGTCAGGAGGAGATCACGCGCGAGATTCCGAACGTCTCCGAGGAGGCGCTGCTGGATCTCGACGAGCGTGGCATCGTCCGTATCGGCGCGCACGTGAAGCCAGGTGACATTCTCGTCGGCAAGATCACGCCGAAGGGAGAGACGGAGCTGTCGCCTGAAGAGAAGCTGCTCACGGCGATCTTCGGCGAGAAGGCAAAGGACGTGAAGGACTCGTCGCTGAAGGTGCCGCCGGGCATGGAAGGCGTGGTCATTGACGTGAAGATTTTCTCACGCATCGAAGACCAGGTCGTCGAAAAGGATCGCGGTGAGCGCATCGGCGAGGTGCGGCGCCTCGAGAACGAGGAGAAGCTGCGCGTCAACGAGGTGCGTGATTCGGAGCTTCTCGAACTCCTGAACGATCAGACGATCGCGCTCGCGCTCAAGGCGGGCACGGTCGAGGAAGCGATTCCCGCCGGCGCGAAGGTCACGTCGGCGATGCTGAAGGAAATGCGTCTGTCGACGATCGACCTGAAGACGCTCCGCGTAGAGAACAAGCGCACGAATGAGCGGGTGCGGCAGATCATCGACGCGTCGACCGAAGAGAAGGCGCGCATCGAGGAGCGGGCGGAGGAGCGGATCGACCGCATTCTCCAGCCCGACGAGCTGCCGCCGGGCGTCATTCAGCTCGTGAAGGTCTACCTCGCCGAGAAGCGCAAGATCTCGGTCGGCGACAAGATGGCGGGACGCCACGGCAACAAGGGTATCGTTGCCCGCATCGTGCCCGAGGAGGACATGCCGTTCCTGCCTGACGGGCGCCCTGTTGACATTGTTCTAAACCCGCTTGGCGTGCCGTCTCGTATGAACGTGGGTCAGATTCTGGAGACTCACCTGGGCTGGGCGGCGAAGATTCTCAACTTCTACGCAAAGACGCCGGTGTTCCAGGGCGCCAACGAGCGCGAGATCGGCACGCTGTTGAAGATGGCCGGTATCGTGTGGGCGGCGCAGGCGTTAGGTCTGCGCACGGTGGCGCCGCGCATCACGGACGCGGATGTCCGTACGATCCTCGAGGACATCAAGCCGGCAGACAAGGAAGGAATCGAAGTCTTCGAGCGTCTCGAAGAGGCTTCGCTCAACACGCTGGGTGGCCGCGGTATGACGGCGGGCACGCGGGAGATCTACCATCGCCTGCGTGACTTCCTCGCCGAGGCGGCCCGCGAGCTGGCGGAGCGGGAGCAGCGTGAGGTGACGAACCAGGTGGACTTCCACACGGTTCGTTCGGAAGACCAGTCGCACAGCGCGTCGCTCCGCACGGATTACAAGAGCACGCTCCGGCAGCTGGAAAAGGGCCGGGGCACTGCGGCCGGCGACATGCTCGCGACGCTGGAGCTGCCGGCGCTCGCGGCCGCGGTCGCGAAGAAGACGGAGCTGGACGTCGATGCCGCGGCGCAGGAGCTGATGCGGCTCGCCGGTCTCACTCCTTACGGCAAGGTGCGGCTCCGCGATGGCCGCAGCGGCGAGACCTTCGCTTTCCCGGTAACGGTGGGCGAGATCTACATGCTGAAGCTGTCGCACCTGGTCGACGACAAGATTCACGCGCGGAGCATCGGCCCGTACTCCCTCGTCACGCAGCAGCCGCTCGCCGGCAAGGCGCAGTTCGGCGGACAGCGATTCGGAGAGATGGAGGTGTGGGCGTTGGAGGCGTACGGCGCCGCGCACGTACTTCAGGAAATTCTCACGGTGAAGTCGGACGACGTGAACGGCCGCAGTCGAGTGTACGAGGCGATCGTGAAGGGGCAGAACCTTCCGGAGCCCGGCATTCCAGAGTCGTTCAACGTGCTCGTGAAGGAACTGCAGGCGCTCGGCATCAAGGTCACCATGGGCCAGAGCGACGATGGCTTTTACGGGACCGGCATCGACACCGGCACCTCTGTCAACAACGGCAAGGGGAGCGAGGAGTAAGCAATGATTGATTTCCGCAGCGTGCGCGATGCTCGCGCATCGGCGTTCGACTACATCCAGGTGCGAATTGCCTCCCCAGAGGAGATTCGCGGCCCCAAGGACCCCAAGGAGCGTGAGCGCCTCGAGATGGCGGGCGTGCGCAACTGGTGGTCGTGGGGAGAAGTTACTAAACCCGAAACCATCAACTATCGCTCGTTCAAGCCGGAGAAGGATGGCTTGTTCTGCGAGCGCATCTTCGGTCCGGTCAAGGACTGGGAGTGTCACTGCGGCAAGTACAAGCGCATCCGTTATCGCGGCGTGATCTGCGATCGTTGCGGCGTGGAGGTGACACTCTCCAAGGTCCGTCGTGAGCGCATGGGTCACATCGAGCTGGCGGTGCCGGTCGCGCACATCTGGTTCTTCAAGACCTTGCCGAGCCCGATGGGCAATCTGCTCGACGTCACGCTTCGTGACCTCGAGAAGGTCATCTATTACTCGAATTACATCGTCATCGAACCGGGCGAGCAGGAAGTCTCGACCAATCAGTTGCTCGATGAAGAGGAGTATCTCGCTCTTCGCACGAAGGCGAGGGAAGAGAACGATCAGGCGTTCAACGCGGACATCGGCGCGCCGGCAGTGCGCGAGCTGCTCCGTCGTCTCGACGTCGACACGCTCGGCGACACGCTCCGTGCCGACGTCGCGAACGAGACGTCGCAGCATCGCAAGAAGATGCTGCTCAAGCGGCTCAAGATCGTCGATGCGTTCCGCAACTCGGGTGAGAGCGGCGATGCCCGCAATCGTCCGGAGTGGATGATCCTCGACGTGATCCCGGTGATTCCGCCGGATCTCCGTCCGCTCGTTCCGCTCGATGGCGGCCGGTTCGCGACGTCGGACCTGAACGACCTCTATCGTCGCGTCATCAACCGCAACAACCGACTGCAGAAGCTGATCATGCATCGCGCGCCGGAAGTCATTCTCCGGAACGAGAAGCGCATGCTCCAGGAAGCGGTGGACGCGCTGTTCGACAATGGGCGTCGCTCGAAGGCGATTCGCGGCCGCGGCAAGCGTCCGCTCAAGTCGCTTTCTGACATGCTCAAGGGCAAGCAGGGCCGGTTCCGACAGAACCTGCTCGGCAAGCGCGTGGACTACTCCGGCCGTTCGGTGATCGTCGTCGGTCCGGAGCTCCAGCTGCATCAGTGCGGCTTGCCGAAGCTGATGGCGCTCGAACTGTTCAAGCCGTTCATCATCCACAAGCTCGTGGAGAAGGGCATCGCCGAAACGGTGAAGCGCGCGAAGAAGATCGTCGAGCGCGAATCGCCGGAGGTCTACGAGATTCTCGAAGAGATCATTCGTGACCACCCGGTGCTGCTCAACCGCGCGCCGACGCTGCACCGGTTAGGCATTCAGGCGTTCGAGCCCGTGCTGGTGGAAGGCAAGGCCATTCGTATTCACCCGCTCGTCTGCGCGGCGTTCAATGCCGACTTTGACGGCGACCAGATGGCCGTGCACGTGCCGCTCTCGTTCGAGGCACAGCTCGAGTCGCGCCTGCTGATGCTGTCGTCGAACAACATTCTCAAGCCGTCGGACGGCCGCCCCGTTGCCGAGCCGAGCCAGGACATCGTGCTCGGGTGTTATTTCGCGACGAAGGCACCGGCGGACTTCAACCAGGTCGATCTCAAGACGCTCAAGCGCTACACGAGCGTGGCGGAGATCGAGATGGAGCTCGCGGTCGGGCGCACGACGCGCCAGACGGCGCTGCTTTATTACGTCCAGGACGGTGGGAGCGGGCGATGGGAGAAGACCACGGCCGGCCGCGTCTTGTTCAACGCGATCGTGCCGGCGGGTCTCGGCTTCAAGAACGCCGACATGAAGAAGAAGGTGCTGTCCGAGCTGGTCTTCGAGTCGTACCGGAGAGCAGGTCTGGCCGCGACCGTCAACTTCCTCGATCGACTGAAGGAGTTCGGCTTCTCGAACGCGACGCGTGGTGGCGTCTCGATCGGGATCGAGGATCTCGAGATTCCGACGGCGAAGGCGACACTGCTGCAGGAAGCGGAAGAGCGCGTCGAGCGTTTCCAGCGTGCGTACCAGACGGGCAACATCACGAACGGCGAGCGCTACAACAAGGTCATCGACACGTGGACGCACGCGAACTCCGACATCGCCGACGAGATGGTCAAGTCGATGCGAGAGTCGAAGCGCGGGTTCAATCCCGTGTTCATGATGTTCGACTCCGGCTCGCGTGGCAGCCGCGATCAGATCCGCCAGCTGGCGGGTATGCGCGGTCTCATGGCGAAGCCGCAGAAGAAGCTCACCGGTGGTATTGGTGAGATCATCGAGAGCCCGATCAAATCGAACTTCCGAGAAGGCCTCTCACCGCTCGAGTACTTCACGTCGACGCACGGTGCTCGTAAGGGACTGGCCGACACGGCGCTCAAGACGGCCGACGCGGGTTATCTGACGCGACGCCTCGTTGACGTCGCGCAGGACGTGACCATCACGGAAGACGACTGCGGTACGATCCAGGGTCTCGACATCTCCGCGCTGAAGGAAGGCGAGGACGTCATCGAGCCGCTCGCGGAGCGTATCGTCGGCAACGTCGCCGCGGAGCAGATCGAGGATCCACACGAGCGCGACGAGGCGGGACGGCAGCGTGTCCTCGCCGAGGCGGGCGATCTGATCGACGAGGAGACGGCGACCGACATTGAGGAGTCGGGCATTGAGACGGTTCGCATTCGCTCCGTGCTCACGTGCGAAGCGAAGCGCGGACTCTGCCGCATGTGTTACGGCCGGAACCTCGCCACGATGGAACGGGTGGATCTGGGCGAGGCCGTGGGCATCATCGCCGCGCAGTCGATCGGCGAGCCGGGCACGCAGCTGACGCTGCGGACGTTCCACATTGGTGGAACGGCGGCGCGTATCGCCGAGCAGACGGCACGCAAGTCGAAGGTGCCGGGCACGATCGAGTATGGTGATCGGCTCGTAGTCGTAACCAACGCCGAGGGCCAGAGCGTCGTCACGTCGTATGAGGGTGAGATTCTCATCAAGTCGTCGACCGACCGGAACGCTGGGGTCGCGGCGCGGCTGCAGGTGCCGTTAGGCGCGATCCTGATGGTCAAGGACGGCGACGATGTAAAGCGTGACCAGGTGATCTTCAGCTGGGATCCGTACACCAATCCGATCATCGCCGACGTCGACGGCACGATCCGCTTCGTCGATATCGTCGAAGAGGAGTCGGTGTCCGAGGAGCTCGATGAGCTCACCGGTCTGCGCCAGCGCGTGATCATCGAGGATCGTGAGAAGAAGCTCCATCCGCACATCGAGATCGTGCAGGAGAAGAGCGGGAAGGAAAAGCGCGTGCGTGACTTCGTCATTCCGGTGGGCGCGCAGCTCACGGTGGAGGACGGACAGCGCATCAGCGCCGGTACGACGATCGCCAAGGTCGGCCGTGAGGCGTACAAGACGCGCGACATCACCGGTGGTCTGCCGCGCGTGGCCGAGCTGTTCGAGGCGCGCCGGCCGAAGGATCCGGCAACCATTTCCGAGATCGACGGTGTCGTTCGGTTCGGCGAGATCAAGCGCGGCAAGCGCGAGATCCGCGTCCATCCGATCAACAACGACGGCTCGATCGACGAGACGGTGGAAGCACAGACGTACGAGGTGCCCGCGGGCAAGCACTTGCGCGTGCACGAGGGCGACCGCGTGCGTGCCGGTGACCGCTTGTCCGAGGGTCCGGTGAATCCGCATGACATTCTCCGGATCAAGGGGCCGCGCGCCGTACAGGAGTATCTCTTGAACGAGGTGCAGGAGGTCTACCGGCTCCAGGGTGTGAAGATCAACGACAAGCACATCGGGGTGATCGTTCGGCAGATGCTCCAGAAGGTTCGCATTCTCGAGCCGGGTGATACGGAGTTCCTCGAGGGCGAGCATGTCGACAAGCAGGTCTTCCGCGAGGTCAACGATCGCGCGAAGAAGAAGAAGGAGTCGCCGGCGACGGCGGAGCCCCTGCTGCTGGGTATCACGAAGGCGTCGCTCACGACGCAGTCGTTCATCTCGGCCGCGTCGTTCCAGGAGACCACGCGTGTTCTCACCGACGCGTCGATTCGCGGCGCGAAGGACGATCTGCTTGGACTGAAGGAGAACATCATCATCGGCCACCTGATTCCGGCTGGCACGGGCATGTACCGGTATCAGGAAGTCGACCTCGACCTGCAGCCGCCGGAGGGATTGGAAGCATTCCCGCCGCTGGCGCCACAGGCGGAACCGGAGCTCAAGTCGATCTTCTCCATGGCGGACGAAGAGGACTTCCCGGCCACGCCGAGGCCGACGATCCCGAGAGAAGCGCGATAACGGCAGCTGTAGTTATCAGTCGATAGTCATCAGGGAAGAAGGATGGCGCCGGCCCTTTGGGCCGGCGCTTTCTTTTTCCAGTCATTGTTGACGCAGCCTGCGCGGGGAGCAAGTTCCTCAACATGCTCGGACCCATCCGGCGCTACCTCGATCGCATGGCGCTTCGCGCGGTGCATCGCGCGGGAGCTCGCGTCGATCGCTACAAGCTCGCCAGGCGGGCATACGTTCGTGCGGAGCTGCTCGTCGACCCGGCAATCAGCGACGCCGTTAGGCAGCACGCGCTGGAGAAGGAGATCGCCGAGGCCGAGGCTTGGCGAACGGTCGACGACTACATCGACGAAATTGTTCCTTTCTTCAACATCATCGCCTACTACCATCTCGGCTATCGCGCCGCTGGGTGGCTGCTCAATCTCTTCTACAAGGTTTCGGTGGAGTACGAGGACCGGGACCGGAACGCGCAATTGCCGCGCGACGCGGTGGTCATCTACCTGATGAATCACCGCTCGAATGCGGACTACGTGCTCGTGAGCTACGCGCTCGCCGGCGACGTCGCGATCTCGTACGCGGTGGGCGAATGGGCGCGCGCCTTTCCGCTCGAGCACCTCTTCAAGTCGTTCGGAGCGTACTTCATTCGGCGCCGCTATCGTGAGGCGCTGTACCACACCGTGCTCGAGCGCTACGTCCAGCTCATCACGCGCGAGGGGGTGACTCAGGGGATCTTTCTCGAGGGCGGCCTGACGAGAGACGGCAAGCTGCGGCCGCCGAAGGTCGGACTGCTGGACTACGTGCTCGGCATCGCTCGCGATCCGGTATATCGGAACCGGCTCTTCGTCGTCCCCGTTGCCGTGAACTACGATCGTGTTCTCGAGGACCGCTCGCTGCTGCGCGAGCTGGCGGTCGCGGACGGCGGGGTTCGCCCATCGAAGGCGACGCAATTCGGCGAAGTGATGCATTACCTGTGGTGGAACGCGGCTCGTCTCGTGACCCGCCGCTGGAAGCGTTATGGCCGGGCCGCGGTGACCGTGGGCACGCCGCAGCCGCTCGCCGTTTGGTTCGAACGGGAGCGGGCGCTGTTCGATCTCTCCCGCGCCGATCGGCTGGGCCGGGTTCAGGCGTTATGCGATGAGGTCATGGTGCGGATTGGACAGCTCGTCCCGGTGACACCCGTGCCCCTTGCCTGCGCGGCGATTCAGAGCATCGATCGCGAATTCATTCCGCGCCCGCTACTACTCGAGCGAATGGATGAGATGCGGACCGAGCTCGTCGAGCTGAATGGCCGCGTGGTTCGCGCCGACCGCGACATTGCCGAGACGTGGGAGCGGGCGTGGCGTATGCTACGCATGCGACGCGTACTGCTCGAGACGGGGGACGGGTACACGCTGCTGCCGAAGAATCGCGGCCTGGTGCAATACTACGCCAACAGCGTCGCTCATCTTCTCGGCCCGTACGAGGCGAGCGTCCGTGCGCGGGACGCGCTACCAATGGCTTCACTCTCCATCCCGGACCTGGCGAGCTCGCATCGCGCGCCATGATACGTCTAAAGAAAGGGTGCACGGGTTGGCTGGACGCGCTCGAGAACGCCCGATAGCTTACCGCGCGCGACGGCATTCAAGAGCGCATGCAATCTGGCCGCGACGCGGCTCGCTCGCCGCCGATCGCCCCTCGAAGGGCCTAACGACGCACCGGTGTTGCCCCTTCGCTCTCACAAGGAGGACGTAATGCACACTCGCTTTCTGCGAGCGTCGCTCGGCGTCTGCGCCGTGCTCGTCTGTGCGGTGTTCGGTCCGCGCGTGGCGCGCGCGCAGGCCACGGGAACGATCCGCGGCCACGTGGTCGAGACTGGCTCGCGACGCCCGTTGGGCGACGTACAAATCACCGTGAACGGAACACAGCTCGGCGCTGTGACGAACACGAAGGGCGACTACGCAATCACCACTGCCCCGGCGGGATCGGTGACGCTCCAGGCTCGGCGTCTCGGCTATACGCGCCGGACGGCGCAGACGACCGTCACGCCGGGCACGGAGTCGCGCGTCGACTTCGAGCTGGACGTCACCGCCACCCAGCTCGACGCCATCGTCAGCACGGGCACCGCGGGCGCGGTCGAGAAGCGCACCGTTGGCAATGCGATCACGCAGATCAACGCGGAAGACGTGACGGCAAAGACGAACGTCACGAGTATCACGGAGATCCTGCAAGCGCGGTCGCCGGGCGTGACGATCAACGCCGGCTCGGGTACACCGGGAACCGCCTCGGACATCACGATTCGCGGTGCGTCGTCGTTCAGCGTCACCCGGCCGGTCGTCTACATCGACGGCGTGCGGATGAGCACCGATACGTTAGGCAACTTCGGACCCTCGGGTCAGGCGCTGTCGCCGAACAGCGGCGGTCAGACCGCCAATGCGCTCAATCTCGTGAATCCCGAGGACATCGAGTCGATCGAGGTGATCAAGGGCCCGGCGGCCTCAACGCTCTACGGCGCGGACGCGGCGGGCGGCGTCATCCAGATCATCACCAAGAAGGGCGTTCGTGGACAGCAGTCGGTTGCCTGGTCGACGCGCGTCGAGGCGGGTCGAAACGACCTCGGCGCCATCGACCTGCCGACCAATTACACGCTCTGCGACGCGGCGAGAATCGCCGCGCCGGCGACCTGGCCCGGATGTGTGGGCGCAACCGCGGGAACTGTCCTGAGCAACAGTCCCATCAAGGACGATCCGAACGCCCTGCGCAATGGAGCGGTGCAGAGCTACCTGCTTTCGGCCCGCGGCGGCGGCGACCGCTTCTCGTACTACGTCTCGGGCGCGCATGACCTCAACGAGGGCGTGCTCCACAACAGCTACGACAAGCGAAACTCGCTGCGCGCGAACTTCGGCATCACCGCAGATGCGAAGACGGACTTCCAGGTCAACTTCGGCGTCTTCAACTCGCACCTGCGTCTCCCGTTAGGCGACGAATCGGCTCAGGGCATTCTCTTCAGCAGCCAGCGAGGTCGGCCGGGGCGCGTGAGTACGCTCGCCGGACAGTATTTCACGGCGAATAGCCAGCCGGTGGAGGGATGGTTCACCGTCACGCCGGCGACGTCGGACCAGTACGACAACGAGACGACGGACAGCCGCGTCACCTTTGCCGGGACGATGAACTATCAACCGTTCCGGTGGTTCCGGAACCGCCTAACGGCGGGATTGGATTGGACGAGCGGACAGGCGACACTGTTTGCTCCGCCGAATACGCCCGATCTCACCGGCGACAACCTCGGCCTCACGGCACAGCGCATTCCCCATGCGACGGTGTACACGCTCGACTACATGGGCAGCGCCGAGCACGCCTTCGGCGCCAACGTGCTCTCGACGACATCGTTCGGATCGCAGGTGATTGCGAATCGTTACGAGATTCTGTCGGCGAACGGCCGTGGACTCGGGTCGCCCGACGTGACGCTGATCGGATCGACCACGACGATCGCGGCCAGCAACACCTTTTCGGAGAACAACTCCGTCGGTTACTGGATTCAGGAGCAGTTTGGCTGGAAGAATCGGCTCTTCCTCACCGCCGCCCTCCGCGGCGATGACAACTCGTCGTTCGGCGCGAATTTCAACGCCGCATACTATCCGAAGGCCTCGATGTCGTGGATCATGAGCGAGGAGCCGATGCTGCACGGCTTCTTCGACGCGATTCACGCCGATGACTTCAAGTTCCGGGCGGCGTACGGCGAAGCAGGCAAGGCGCCGCAGCCCTACTCGGCGACCCGCACGTACACCGTCAGCACGGTGACGCTGGGCGGCACGTCGGGATCGGCGATCCGGACCCTCGATTACGGCAATCCGAATCTCAAGCCCGAACGTGGGGAGGAAGCCGAGGTTGGCTTCGAGGGCAACTTCCTGCGCAGTCTCGTCGGCATCGACTTCACGTACTACAACAAGCAGATGCGCGACGTGCTCTTCTCGCAGACCGTCGCGCCGTCGAGTGGCTTCCGCGGCGTGCAGCAGGCTAACCTCGGCCGCACGAAGAACACGGGCATCGAGCTCGGGCTCACGGCAACACCCTTGCGCCGCACCAACTTCAGTTGGGACAGCCGCATCTCACTTTCGACGAACAAGAACAAGCTCGTGAGCTTCGGCGACACGACCGTGAAGCAGGTGCAGCTCAGTGGCGCGTCATATGGGCCCGTTCAGTTCCTACGGCCTGGCGCTCCGATCGCATCGTATTGGGCGCGCTTCCCTCAGCGCAATGCGGATGGCACGCCCGTGTTCGTCAACGGCGTCCTCCAGTTGACCGACACGACCTACATCGGTCCGTCGCAACCCACGCGCGAGATCGCGTTCTCCAACACCTTCTCGCTGTTCAAGAACTTGAGCATTTACTCCCTGTTCGACTACAAGGGTGGGCACTACAACTACCGCGGCGCCGAGCTGTATCGCTGTGCCTCGGCGGCTAACTGCTGGGTGTTGAACGATCCGAATACTCCGGCGACCGAGTTGCCGCTGTATCGCATCGGGAACGGGACCGGCACGCCGTTCGGGCTCTATATCCACAAGGCGGACTTCGTGAAGCTCCGCGACGTGTCGGTCACCTACACGTTGCCATCGAAGTGGGCTTCCCGCGCGCAGGCAAACTCGATGAGCGTGACACTCGCCGGCCACAATCTGGCCCTGTGGAGTGATTACCCGGGACCGGATCCGGAAGTGAACACGTACGGCAACCGCACCTTCATCCGCGGGGACATCTATTCCATGCCAATGACGCGACGCCTAACGGCGGCGCTGAACCTCACCTTCTGAGGACACGACGATGCCGAAGAACAGATGGCCGCGCGCCCTCGTGTTGCCGCTCACCGCGGCGGCACTCATGGTGACCAGCGCCTGCAACGATTTTCTCAAGGTCAAGAATCCGGGAGCGATCGAGGAGCCAGAGATCAACAATCCGGCCTACATCACGCTCCTCGTGAACGGCGTGATCGGCGAGTTCCAGCCGGCGTTCACGTCGGATGCGCTGTACAGCGGTGTCTTCACCGACGAGCTGGCGAACTTCCACGGTTTCCCCGAGAACATCGACATCGATGTCCGTAATGTTGCAATCGGCAACGGGACATACCGTGACGTCGTCTACACGCCGCTCCAATCCGCGCGGTTCATGGCGGATTCGGTCGACGGCCTGCTGAACGGCTTTCTGGGAGCAGCAGCGGGTACCGACGTGCGAGTTGCACGCGTGCTGGCCTACGCGGGCTACTCGTACACGCTGCTCGGCGAGCAGATGTGCGAGGCGCCGATCGGGTTGAGCAAAGCCTATACGCCGGACGAGCTCCTCGGCTTCGCGCTCGACCGCTTCAAGTCGGCGATCACCATCGCGACCGCGGCGAAGGGAGCGAGTGGCGGCGCCGCGGCTGACTCCATTCTCAATCTGGCGAACGTCGGTGCGGCGCGCGTTTCGCTCGACCTCGGCAAGTTCACCGATGCCGTGACGTATGCGTCCGCCGTCCCGGCCGCGTTCAACTTCTACGTCTACCACGCCGCTCCGAACCTTCGCGAGAACAATCCGATGTTCAACGCCGCGAGCGGGGGACCGAACGCAGAGTGGGTTGGTCTGACGAACACGCCTTTCCTCGCGATCACTGGGGACCCGCGCATCCCGCATCCGGCGTCGAAGGAGAAGATGCAGCAGGACTCGGCGATCGTGCCGAACTCACCCCTGGCCTATAGCACGTACAACGGGACTGCGACGGGCGCGGATTTCGACAAGGGTGGCTCTGTGAGGTTCGCATCGGGACTCGAGGCGCAGTACATCGTCGCGGAGGCGCAGGGGAACACGCCGGCCAACGTGACGTTCCTCAATACCCGAATCGCGATCGGCGGCGGTACTCCGCTGGTGGCGCCTACGAGCGCGGAGTATACCGCCGCGCTCCGGGATCAGCGCGCCCGTGATCTGTATCTGGCTGGTTACCGCATGGGTGACCTGCGACGGTATCAGAAGCTCTACCAGGCCGATCTCTGGCAGAAAGGCACCTACGTGAGCCCGGTTCCGGCGCCGGCGACCTTCGGGACACAGACGTGCTGGCCGATTCCCCTGTCGGAGTACAACGGCAATCCGAATTTGGCCAAGCCGTGAACGGTGAACGGTGAACGGTGATCGGTG
>Ga0136846_1210869_pt1 | contig 15066 bp, 12 predicted proteins | sample HopSoiMetagenom2_FD_96841 | JGI IMG/M metagenome (GOLD analysis project Ga0136846, IMG submission 96841) | Grasslands soil microbial communities from Hopland, California, USA - 2 Assembly 2016 (version 4) | ecosystem: Environmental > Terrestrial > Soil > Grasslands | place: USA: Hopland...
AGCGCGGGCCTGATAATGCCGACAATCATGGCGGTAGTGGGCGGGATTGTCGGCCTGATGGGCGGATATTTCATCATGTACTACTTGCTGGGCGAAGATTTGCTGCGGCTGCTTCCACCGCGCGACGCGCTGCTACGACTTGCGAAGTAGCACTTCGGTGTGTAGTCGCGGGGTCGCCACCCGATGCGCCAAATTGTTGGTATTATGACGCCCATTAATTCTTGCATTCAGGTTTTAAGACTATGTCACGCGCCTTTTTTCGGCTGCTGTTTGTATTGGCGATTGCGTTCAGCATTTCGTCGCCAGGTTGGGCTGCAGGACGGCCGAACATCGTGCTGATCATGGCCGATGATCTCGGATACGAGACGATCGGGGCGAATGGCGGGACCTCTTACCGGACGCCGACGCTCGATGGAATCGCGGCACGGGGCGTACGGTTCACGCACTGCTTTGTGCAGCCGCTGTGCACGCCCACGCGGATGCAGCTCATGACGGGCAAGTACAACGTGCGGAACTACGTCACGTTTGGCGAAATGAATCCAAAGGAGGTGACCTTCGGCAATTTGTTCCAAGCCGCAGGCTATGCGACGTGCATGGCTGGCAAGTGGCAGCTCGGGCGGGAGCTTGAGAAGCCGAAAAAGTATGGATTTGATGAATATTGCCTGTGGCAGCATCTGCGGCGGCCGTCGCGATATCCGAATCCGGGCCTGGAGATTAACGGCGTGGAAAAGGATTTTAAGAGCGGCGAGTACGGGCCGGACATCGTGAACGATTTTGCAATTGACTTCATCACGCGGCACAAAGATGGACCATTTTTTCTGTATTATCCAATGATGCTCACGCACGGGCCGTACATGGCGACGCCCGAAAGCAAAGATTGGGATCCCAGGGTGATGGAGGAAAGCGGCAGCAAGGACCATCAGCACTTTGCCGACATGGTGCAATACATGGACAAGCTGATCGGCAAGCTGATCGCGACGCTCGAAAAGCTGGGGCTGCGTGAGAACACGCTGGTTTTGTTTGTCGGCGACAACGGCACGGGCGCAGGGACCGAGTCGATGATGGGCAGCAAAGTCGTCATCGGCGCGAAGGGCTCGACGATCGAAACGGGGATGCATGTGCCGCTGATCGCAAGCTGGCCGGGTAATATTGCCAGCGGCAAAGTTTCGAGCGATCTGGTCGATAGCACCGATTTCCTAGCGACGATTTGCGATGCGGCGGGAGTATCAACCGCGGCGGCTGGAAAAATTGACGGCCGCAGCTTTTTGCCACAGATCAAAGGCGAGAAAGGCAATCCGCGGGAGTGGATTTATAGCTGGTACTCGCCGCGCGGCGAGCCGCTGAAGGAGTTTGCCTTCAATCACAAGTACAAGCTCTATCGCGGGGGAGAGTTTTTCGACCTGGCAGCCGATCCACGGGAGCAACGGCCAATGAAAGCTGCGTCGCTGAGCGGCGAGGCGGCAACCTCGGCTAAACACTTGCAGACAGCCCTCGATCAGTACAAGGATGCGCGGCCGTCGGATTTGCCAAAGCGTGAGGTCGGCGAGGCGGCGGGAAAGAAGGGAAAAAAGGCGAAGGCCAAGTGAACCCGGTCCCGCATTGGGATTATTCGTAGTGCACCGCGACCACCGGTCGCGGCTTTGAATGGGGGCTTGTCGATAGCGGCCGGCTTGTGCCATATTTCACAAACTTCCGACCTTCCGGTGCTGGCACGACGATTTGAGAACGGGTTCGCGGCGACGGAAAGACTTACGCCTATTGTCTTTCGGTGCAGCCAGCGGCCCGGCTCGGGCAAGCGACTGTGGCACTCTTTTTTAACGACATCCTTCATCGGGCCCTCGGTAGCTGGGTGCCGCTGGATTCGTGGCTGGGATTCATCCTGGCCGCTGGCGTCCATCTGTTCTTGCTGATCAATGTGGTCGCCGTCGGAGCGCTGATCTTCATCTGGATGGAGCGGAAGATCGCGGGACGGATTCAGGATCGTCTCGGGCCAACGCGGGTAGGCGGAAAGTTCGGCTGGCTACAGACGCTGGCCGACGGCATCAAGCTAGTCGCCAAAGAAGACATCACGCCCAAGGATGCTGATCCGCTGCTGTTCAAGCTTGCGCCATACGTGAGTTTTGCCTCAAGCTTCACCGCGTACATGGCACTGCCGTTCGCCAATGGCTGGGCGGCGCAGAATATCAATGTCGGCGTGTTTTTTATTATTGCCGTGTTGGGCCTTGAAGTTTTCGGTGTAATCCTGGCCGGCTATGCATCGGGATCGAAATGGTCGCTGTTTGGCGGGATGCGCGAGGCGGCGCAGGTCGTGAGTTATGAGGTGCCAATCGGACTGTGCATCGTCGTGCCAGTGCTGCTTGTCGGGTCGATGAACCTGGTGACGATCGGCGAATCGCAGGCGGGGCTGTTCACCAACTGGTTGATCCTGCACGACCCGTTCACATTCGCCGTGTCCTTCGTCTATTTCACGTGCGCAGTAGCGAGCGTGAACCGGGCGCCTTTTGACCTGGCGGAGGCAGAAAGCGAGCTCGTCGCGGGTTTTCATACGGAGTATTCGGGCCTGCGGTGGAGCTTCTTCTTCATGGCCGAGTATGGGTCAATGTTCCTGGTGAGCGGCTTAGCGGCAATTTTGTTCTTTGGGGGTTGGAACGGGCCAATTCCGATTTTTCACATATTGGGCTGGGCGTATGAACAGGGTGAGACAACGTGGAAAGTTACAGGTTACATCGCCCAGGTCGCAGGCGTGCTGAATTTCATTTTGAAGGCGACGTTGGGCGTGACCGTAATGATGTGGGTGCGATGGACGCTACCGCGACTCCGTATCGACCAGGTAATGACGACGTGCCTGAAGTATTGCGTGCCGCTGGCAGCGTTTTGTTTCGTTGGGGCAATGATTTGGAAGCTAAACGGTTGGGTTTCGCCCCATGATTTCGCGCCGAACACCCTCGGGCATCGCTTTGCGGAGGTGAGGGAAGATTGGGTGTTGCGTAGGGAGCCAATGGCCAGTGGCCAGGAACCAGTGGCCAATGAGAACGCCGCGGTTCTCGGCGACCACGCACCACTCAGCTACTCATCACTCATTTCTTCGAGCCAGGAGGCTTCGCAATGATGCTCCTGGCGGCAATTAATCCGCATTCGCTGGCGTTCTTGCTGTTTGCGCTGTTGGCGTGCGGGTTCGCGATTGCGGTCGTGATGACAAGCAATATCGTGCGAATGGCGTTTTATCTGACACTATCGCTCGGGGCGACGTCGGGCCTGTTCTTTTTGGCAGGAGCGGAATTTGTCGGCGCGATGCAGCTTTTGATTTATGTCGGTGGCACGCTCGTGCTGCTGATTTTCGGCGTGATGCTCACGGCGCAGGCTCGCTTCATTTCCATGAAGACGAGTGGGGCGGAGTGGGTGATGGCGGCAGGTGTGGGTTCCGCGCTGTTGTTGCTACTGCTGTATGCAGGTTTTAGCGTGGAATCATGGAACAAGCCGCGTGCGGATTTGTCGTCTCTGTCGATCTTCGACGCCCGGACCAGCACGCCAATTGGCCTGGCGCTCTCGGGTGTCCGAGTCGATCAGCTTGATGAGCCGAGCGAGCAGCTTCGCCGGGGAATGTCGGGATACCTGTTTCCGTTCGTGATCATCTCGATGCATCTGCTGGTGGTGCTGATCGGCGCAGGCTACATGGCTCGCACCAAGCGGTTTGCTGGCCGGCTGGCGGTGGAGCAGTTGGCAGTCGTCGCGCCGCGTGCACGGGGCCCCCGCAGCTCTGCGATCATGGGCGGAATTGTGTCGGGTGTATTTGTAAATATGCTGCTGGCTGTGCTTTGCTTCGGATATTGGCTAAGCGCGGCTGCAAAAGCAGAAGAGCAGGGCGGGATGAGCAAATTGCTGGGCCAGGTTGCTCCCTATTTGCAGTCCGCGGCCGATTGGCTTTGCCCTGTGCTGGGTCTGCTATTCTTGGCCAACGTCCTGATGTTGCTGGTGGTTTACGGCTGGCAGAAGTGGGGCGTAGTGGGCCTCGTCCTGGTGACAATCTTGCAAGCGCTGGCGATTGGTAATTCTGGGTTGCATCCGGCGGTGGCGTGGGTGTTTTTGGTGATCGCGATGGCGCCGGTGGCACTGCTGATTGTGCTGCTTTGCAGCGGGCCGCGGCCGACAGTTTGGGAGCAAATGGATTAGAGGATGAACCCAATCACCGAGCCCGTAACCGTTTCGCATTTCCTCGCTGTGGGGGCTGTGCTGTTTGTATGCGGCGCGGTCTGCATGGCGACGAAGCGGAACGCCCTGGGTGTGCTAATGGGGATTGAGCTGGTGCTTAATGGCGCAAATTTGAATTTCGTGGCATTCGGCAGCAAATTCTTACGCTCGACGACGATCGGCCTGGACGGCGAATTGATGGCGCTGTTCGTGATCGTGCTGGCGGCGGCCGAGGCGGCGGTGGCACTGGCGATCGCGCTGAATTTTTACAACAACCACACGACGATCGACGTGGATCACGCGGACGAGCTGCGAGGTTAGGCTCCATGGACCATTTGCCGACGATCTATGGCGCGGCCGTGCTCCTGCCGCTAGCCTCGTTTTTCATCATCCTGCTGTTTGCGCAGCAGCTCGGCCGATTTGCGGCGTGGGTGGCCACGAGCGCGATCTTGATCGGCGGCGCGCTGTCGTTTTGGGCACTGGTGATCTGGCTGACCGCTCACTTCCCGCCGGCGGTGCATGGGGGACATGAACAGCACGAGGTTGAAGCTCAGAAATCAGAAGTCAGAAGTGAGATTGCGGAGGACAGATTCGTAGTAGCACTCGTGCAGGAGCCGGGGCATCAGCCGGCGGGCGGACATGAGGCGCCTGGGCATGCGGCTGAGGAAGCGGCGCATGGAGAACACCATGCCGCAGAGTATCCCGTTAAGACGGGCGAGTATTACACCCTGGGACAGTTTGGCGGGCCAAGGGGATTGCGAGTCACCATCAGCTATTACATCGACGCGCTGACGGTGATCATGTTCTGCATGGTGACGTTCATCGCCAGCTGCATTCACTTCTACGCGGCCGGCTACATGCACGACGAGCTGACTGACATTACCGATGCCGAAGTGGCATTGGCGGGCGGTCAGAGACTTCGGCGACCGGGGCGCTATCCGCGGTTCTTTCAATACCTGTCGCTATTCTGCTTCAGCATGCTGGGGCTGGTGCTGGCGGGGAATATTGCGATGGTGTTCGTGTTTTGGGAACTGGTCGGGATCTGCTCCTATTTTCTGATTGGCTTTTACATTGAGCGCAGAAGCGCCTCGAATGCAGCGAATAAGGCGTTCATCGTCAATCGCGTGGGCGATTTCGGCATGATCATCGGCCTGATGGTGATCTGGTCCACGCTCGGCACGTTTTCGTTCGGCGATATCACCCGTCAGATCGGCTCGGATGAGACGATTACGGAGCCGGGGATTTTCAGTCTCGTGCGACCGGGTCCGGATCACGCGTTGATTGTTCCCGACGCAATGGTTCAGGCCGACGCACAGGAGCCGACGGGCGAGACACGCCGTGGCAAGCCGGTCATGACGAGCGCCCTTGCGGATATTGTTCGCGATCATGCCAGCTCACGAGCCGGACTGGAAAGCGCTCAATCGGAGATCGCCTCCCGGACGCCGCAGTGGCGAGCGCAAGGGTACGGCTATTGGCTGCTGGTCGTGGCGGGATTGGGAATTTTTTGCGGCTGCGTGGGCAAGAGCGCGCAGTTTCCGCTGCATGTGTGGCTCCCCGACGCGATGGAGGGGCCGACGCCCGTTTCGGCATTGGTTCACTCAGCGACGATGGTTGCAGCCGGCGTGTATTTGGTCGGCCGGTTCTTCCCAGTGTTCGCGCCGGAAGTGCTGCTGGTCATCGCCACCATCGGTACGATCACGATGCTGCTAGGTGCTTCAATTGCATTTGCGGCCTACGACATCAAGCGGGTGCTCGCCTATTCGACTGTGAGTCAACTCGGTCTCATGATGCTGTCGCTGGGCATCGGCGGTTGGCTCGCGGGCTTGATGCACCTGGTAACGCACGCGTTCTTCAAGAGCCTTCTGTTCATGTGCTCCGGTTCAGTTATTCACGCGGTGCATAGCAACGACATGCGAAAGATGGGCGGGCTGTGGAGCAAGATGCCCGTCACTGCCATCACAATGCTCATCGGCTGCTTGGCGATCGCCGGCGTGAGTGTGCCGTTTATCGTCGGATTTTCGGGCTATTACTCGAAGGACGCGATTCTCGAGCAGGCTCTGTCCTTCTGGCGCACGAATCAGACGCCGCAGGCTGGGCTGTTCTTCGCTTTGGCGGTGCTCGGCGCCGCGATGACGACGACCTACATGTTCCGGATGTGGTTCATGACGTTCGTTGGGCAGCCCCGAGATCGACACGCCTACGATCATGCTCACGAATCGCCGCCGGTGATGTATCTGCCGCTGGTGGTTCTGGCGGTGATGGCGGTAAGCGTGGCCTGGAACTATCAGTATATCGGTTACTTTGCAATTGCGGCGGCGTTCTTTGTGGGGCGCGGTTTGCAGCAGGGCTGGTTCCAGTATCTTCGCTCGTCGCACGCCGAGCATGAAGATGTGGGGCATGAGAAGCCCCACGAATATCACGACGCCACGCATGCTCAAACAGGACACATTTTTCCCGCTCATCCGCACGCGCCGGAGGCCGAGGTGCTGCATGGGGCTCGGCCCGCACCCAGCGAGCCGCCGCTGACGTGGGGCTGGGTAGCGGTAATGCTGGTAAGCACGGTGGTCGGCGGCTGGTTGATTCAGCAGGGCATCGCGAAAACCGGGCACGAGGGTCTTTCGCTGGCGGCTCTTCTAGAGCAGGCCCGGCCGCAGGGAACGCTTTCGGACGCCCGAGGCGCATGGACGAAGTGGACCTGGCCGAACGAGCACACGGCTCACTTGCCGGAGAATGCGTCATCGATTGCCATGCCAGCAACCCTGCTGGCCACAGCGTCCTGGGCAGGCGGCATTTTCCTGGCTGCCGCATTCTTCTGGTGGGGCACGCTCAATCCCGATGATGTGCGTCGGCAATTCGCCCCGGTCTATAACCTGCTGGTCAATAAGTGGTGGTTCGACGAGCTGTACGATGCGATTTTTGTGCAGCCTACGATGGTAATTTCGCGCGTGATCGCCGGGATCGACAAGCGCTGGATTGATGGATTCTTGGACTGGACGGCCCGAGCTTGCGTGTGGGTATCACGTGTGTGGGACCTGATCGCCGATCGGACGGTGGTCGATGGCTTTGTGAATTTATTCGCCGCGTGGACGTATTCGCTGGGCGTCAGCCTGCACGCGGTTCAGACGGGGCGGATCAGGCAGTACGTGATGTTCATTGTGATCGGGGCGGTGGCGATCTTTATTTTGATCAGTTTCTTTTTCAGTCCAACGTTAGCCCGCTAAAGCAAACACTCCAAGAAACCGAAGAACCAAATTCGCTGGAATTGACCATGAGTCCGGAATTCTTGCTTTCGACGATCGTCTTTTTGCCGGCCATCGCTGCGCTGGGGATCATGCTGATTCCTGGAGAGCAGAAAGAGGCGATCCGCTGGGCGACGCTGGCTGTCACGGCGGTGGTGATGGTGCTGATCGTCGGGGCGCTGATTTTTCCGTACGAGTCGACGGTCTGGTTCAATCCAGACGTGGCCGATCTGCAGGCGAGCTTCAATCACAAGTGGATTCCATCGTTCAATATCGACTATTTCATGGGCCTGGATGGGATCAGCTTTCCGCTGCTCGTGCTAACCGGGTTTGTCTGCTTGCTGGCAATGGGCGCGAGTTGGTCGATCGAGAAATACGTCAAAGGCTACTGCGTCCTGTTTCTGCTTCTGGAGACGGGCATGCTGGGCGTGTTTGCGGCCCTCGATTTCTTCCTGTTCTACGTGTTTTGGGAAGTAATGCTGCTGCCGATGTATTTTCTGATCGGCGTATGGGGTGGTCCACGCAAGGAATATGCAGCAATCAAGTTCTTCCTGTACACGCTGTTGGGCAGCGTGCTGATGCTGATTGCCATTTTGATGCTGTACTTCAGCAGCGACCTGACCGACCCGCTGCTGATGCCGCATCTGGAGAAGATGCATTTGGGCGAGTCGGCGCGAGCCCTCTCGGATGCCGGCATGAAGCAGCGGCTGGCGAATGATCCGAATGTCATCGTGCAACCGGTGCACACATTCAACATCCTTGCCCTGCAGCAGATCGGGCAGCACACGGCGCAGCTTGATGACTTTGGAATCGATCGGGCGACGGGACGGCCGCTGCTGTTCCTGGGACAGGGCCTGCAGTGGTGGGCGTTTTTGCTCCTGTTCATCGGCTTTGCGATCAAGGTGCCGAGCGTGCCGGTGCACACATGGCTGCCCGACGCGCACGTCGAAGCGCCAACTCCCATCTCCATGATTCTGGCGGGCGTCCTGCTCAAGATGGGAGGCTACGGCATCCTGCGAATTTGCTATCCGATCTGCCCGGAAGGCGGTTATGACTTGATGTGGTTCGTCTGCACCTTGGGCGTGGTGAGCATGATTTATGGCGCGTTCGCCGCGATGGCACAGACCGATTTCAAGCGAATGGTGGCGTATAGCTCGGTGAGTCACATGGGCTACGTCGTGCTCGGCTTGGGCGTTTGGTCAGCGCTGGCTCGCAACGGCTATCAGGCACAGTACTGGAACATGGGCGTGCAGGGGGCCATGTTTCAAATGATTGCTCATGGCATCAGCTCGTCCGGCATGTTCTTTATGGTCGGCGTGTTGTACGACCGCGTGCATCATCGCAATCTCAACGAATTCGGCGGCATTTTCGGCAAGATGCCTTATTACACGGCGATGGCGATCTTGATTTTCTTCGCTGGGCTCGGGCTGCCGGGCTTGTGCGGCTTCATCGGCGAAGTGTTCGTCGTGCTGTCCGTGTGGAAATTCAGCTATGTCCTCGCAGTCCTATCCGCCGCAGTCGTGATTTTGACGGCGGGTTACATTTTGTGGGCCGTGCAGCGGGTGTATCTGGGACCGGAATATAAAGGGCCGCATGGGGAGCATCTGCATCCCAGCAACTTTCGCGAGAACTTGATCGGCACCGTGCTGTGCGTGTTCGCGATTCTCTTCGGCGTGTTTCCGTATCAGACGGTGCTGAGATATATGGATAAGACCATCGAGCAGCAGGTCTCGGACCTGGCCGAATGGACGCGGGAGGAAGACGCCAATCGTCGCGCTGCCGCGGTGATCAACGCGCCGCCTGCAGCGACGCAGCCTGTTTCCACGACCACTGAGCTGTAAGCGCAATACCAAGCGACATGAACCTTCACGATTTAGTCAGTCAACTCATCATCGATACGAAAGGCGCGGCCGGTGCCTTGTTTGCCGCGCCGACAGCCGATTCGAGTCTTCGCGCATATCTGCCCGAGCTGGTCCTATGCTTGACGATCTTGATGCTGCTCGCGGTTCGGCTGCCGCGCTGGGGCTGGAAGGTCGATACGTTCTGGATCGCGCTCGTCGGAGCGGGGGCCGCACTCTATTTCGCCGCGCCGTGGCAACATCTGGTCGGCACTCTATCAAGTGAGGCGGCTGCCGAGCCATCGGCCGTCACGCGGATGGAGATTTTCACGGGAATGCTGGTATATGACACGTTCTCCGTGTATGTGCGGTCGCTGCTCTTGACGTTTGCCGTGCTGCTGGTGATTTTCACGAAGTTGACGGGCATCCCAGATCGCGAGGACGGGCCAGATATCTATGCGTTGTTTTTTGGCGCGACGATTGGCATGTGTCTGATGGCGTCTGCCAATCATCTGCTGACCGTGTTCTTGGCGGTGGAGATGGCAAGCGTACCCTCGTATGTCTTAGCCGGAATTCTTAAAGGTCGTCGGCAGGCCAGCGAGGCCTCGCTCAAATATTCGGTGTACGGCGCCGGCGCCGCAGGAGTCATGCTGTACGGCATCAGCCTGATTGCCGGACTGTTGAATACGGCTCATCTGCCGACGATCGCCGCGCAACTTGCGGAACGCTATAGCCATATGTCGCATGGCGAAGTGATGGTCCTGGCGCTGGCAGGCCTTATGATTTCGGTCGGCCTGGCATTCAAGCTGTCGGCGGTGCCGTTTCATTTCTGGTGCCCCGACGTGTTCGAAGGGGCGACGGCCGAGGTAAACGCCTTTTTGAGCATCGCTTCGAAGGCGGCGGCTTTGGCACTTTTGGTGCGCGTCGCAATTGGTATCAGCTCAATTCCGCCGGCCGGTTTTGAGCCAGGACAGCGAACGGCGATGAAGGCAGCCGCGGCAAGGTCCGGCGAAAAGACGGCAGCGGTGTTCAACATCGCACAGGAGCCGGCAGAGCCCCGCGCTAGCGCGCAGGAATCTAGCGACAGCACTCAGGATGCAGAGGCCGCACTGCAGCCCGTGCGATCATTTGTGGCAAAGCTGATCGCGTTTTTCGCAGTCATCACGTGCACGTTCGGGAATCTGGCAGCCTACGGGCAGAACAATCTCAAGCGGCTGCTGGCGTATTCGACGATTGCGCACGCCGGCTACATGATGATGCCGATTTCTGCGGCCGTGGCGATGACGGGAATCGACAAAAATGGCGCAGAAAGCGCGATTGCCGCGCTGGCGATTTACATGGCGGTCTATCTGTTCATGAATCTGGCCGCGTTCGCGGTCGTGGCGTTGTATCGCAATGCGATGCGGAGTGAGGACGTGACGGATTACGCCGGCCTGATTCGCCGCTCGCCGCTGACGGTGATCTGCTTTGCGGCAACGCTGTTCGGTTTGATCGGGTTGCCACCGCTGTCAGGGTTTGTCGGCAAGTTCGCGATCTTTGCTTCGCTTGTCGATGGCTATCAAAAGGTGGAGAGTGCGGGATTGCCCGGATTCTACTTGCTGCTGCTCTTGATCGTCGGCGGACTGAACACGGCGATCAGCCTCTATTATTACTTGCGGGTCGTGAAGATCATGACGATCGATGACGAGCCGCGCGACCGGCCACCGCTGGCGTTTTCGGACGTATCGTTGGGCGGCGCATTTTTGTGGGTGATTACGCTGCCGACGGCGCTGCTGATTTTCAGTTGGGACTGGCTGAGCGAAGTATCCCTGGCCGCCGCCCGCCACCTGCTGTCCTGACGTGTTGCTTCTGACAGGTTACCTGCCTCATGCTTATGAGTCCGCCGAGCACGACCCAGATTCTCAACCGCCTGCTGGTGCTGCATATGCGGTCGCTGCCGATGTACCTGAGCTATGCGCCGCCGTACGAATTAGCGCGGCATGTCCAGGCCAAGGCGGTCCTCGATCAAATCGTCGAAGATCAGAAGCGGACGGTCGATCGCCTGGGAACGTTGATTCTGGACAGTGGCGGCACGATCGATTACGGCGAATTCCCGATGTCGTTCACGTCGCTGCACGATCTTTCGCTGTCCTATTTGCTCAAGCTGCTGGTCGAACGACAGCAGAAGCAAGTCGTCGTCTGCGAGAAGTTGGCCGAGCAGCTCAGCATGGCGCCGTATGCTCAGGCTGCGGCCCGCGAAGTGGTGGGCGAAGCAAAAGGGCACCTTGAAAACCTGCGAGAGGTCCAGGCCTCGCTAAATTAAGTAGTAGGTACACTCCGTGTGCCGTTGCCTGAATGACGGCGCACGGTGTGTGCCTACTACAATGGAACTGTTCGACACGCACGCCCATCTGGACCACGAGCAGCTGGCCGCGGACGTCGCGGGCGTCGTCGAGCGAGCGGCAGCAGCGGGTGTCTCGCGGATTCTGGCGGTCGGAACGACGGCGGTGTCGAGCGAAAACTGCCTGAAGTACGCGCAGCAGCTCGCCGGCGTTTGGTCGTCAGCCGGAATTCATCCGAACCACGCGGCGGAGGCTGCGCCTGGTGACTGGGACGTGATTTTCCGTCTGGCCGGCGAAACGAAGGTCGTGGCGCTGGGTGAAACTGGACTTGATTTGTATTGGAAAGACACGCCGCTGCCGGTGCAGCAGGATTATTTCGACCGGCACATTCGGTTGTCGCAGGCCACGGGGCTTCCATTCATTGTGCATCTACGGGAAACGGCGAGCGAGATTCTGGCAATGCTGCGCGACGCGACTCTTCGCGGGCCGCTTCGCGGGGTGATGCACTCATTCACGGGCACGGGCGAACAAGCCGCGGAGTTTCTCGACTTGGGATTGCACATCAGCTTCGCCGGCATGGTGACATTTAAGAAATCGGGGGAGCTGCGGGCGGTAGCTGCGACAATTCCCGAAGACCGCTTACTTGTGGAAACTGACTCGCCGTATCTGTCACCGGAGCCGCTTCGTGGAAAGCGTCCGAACGAGCCCGCCCGCGTGGTGCATACGGCGGAATGTTTGGCGGGCGTTCGGGGCGTGACGCTTGAATCGCTCGCCGCACAATCGACGGCAAACGCGAGAGCGCTTTTTTCGCGCGTGGCGTAAAATCGACCGGGGTTACGGACAGTGGTCACGGGCAGGATGCCTCGCCGTGAAATCTAACGGCAACAAGCTACGCAGGACTGATACGACCCGCACAAGCCGGCGCGGCACGCTTCGTGCATGAGTGTTCCGTGACTTGCATCCGATCAAAACCCTTTAGGAGGAATTCATGCGTAGTGCCATGTTGTTCGCTTTTGTCCTGATCCTATTATCGTCGCCGGTTAAGGCGGAGCAGTACGCCACTGGCGACCACGTCGTTCACACTCGACTAGCACCCGTAATAGCCCACAAAGTCGTGCCGCCTTTCAAAGGTGTCCACGTCTATCAGGGGCGCACGCCTCGTCGTTGAGTTTGCACGCACAGCCCGCGGTTTACGCCCGCCGGTCAGGCCTCTAGAATTCGACGAGCGTCGAACTCCAGGAGCAGCGAATGACCGAGCATGTGGTGATTATCGGCAGCGGTCCTGCCGCGTGGGCCGCCGCCATTTATGCGGCCCGTGCGAACCTGAAACCGCTCGTATTTGAAGGAGCGGAGACCGAGGAGAACCGAATTGCCGGCACGCTGCCACTGGGGCAGCTTAATTTAACGACCGAGGTCGAAAACTATCCGGGTTTTCCGGCCGGTCTTTTGCACGGTTATATCCGCAGCGCGGTAGTCGAGAACCGCGTCAGCACGTATCTGGAACCGCTCCACGAGCACCGCCATGCTGTGACGGGGCCTGAGCTGATGAATCTTATGCGGCAGCAGGCCGAGAATTTTGGGACGCGGATTATTACGGACGATGTGGTCGAGCTCACGTTGAAAAAGCCGCCCTACCAGCTCAAAACGCTGGGCGGCCAGAACTTCGAGACGCATACAATCATTATCGCGACCGGTGCGCGGGCCAATTATTTGGGCCTGGAATCGGAGGAGCGGTTCAAAAATCGCGGTGTCAGCGCGTGCGCGGTATGTGACGGCGCGCTGCCGCGGTTTCGGAATAAGCCATTGGTGGTGGTGGGCGGCGGCGATTCGGCGGTCGAAGAGGCCACGTACCTCACGAAGTACGCCTCGACGGTGCACATGCTAATGCGGCGGGACGCGTTTCGTGCCAGCAAGATCATGCAGGAGCGGGCGCGGACGAATCCAAAGATCAACATTCATTATTTCCGCGAGGTCGATGAGGTGCTGGGCGACGACAAGGGTGGCGTCACCGGAATTCGGGCCAAAAACAACCGGGAAGGCGGCACCGAGGACTTTCCAGCCAGCGGCTTGTTCCTGGCGATCGGACACACGCCCAATACAGATTTTCTGAAAGGCCAGGTCGCGCTGAACGACAAGGGCTACATCAAATACACGACATTGATGCGGACCTACACCAGCGTCCCCGGCGTGTTCGCCGCCGGCGACGTCGCCGACGATTACTATCGCCAGGCCGTCACCTCCGCCGGCACCGGCTGTATGGCCGCGCTCGATGCGGAGCGATATCTCGCGGCAATGGGCTTATGAATCAAGTGGCGGGGACTCTGCTGCGACATCTTCTTTCTTGAAGAAACGAACCGTCGCAAACTCCCATACGGCGGGGAGGAGCGAAACGGCGACGATCATCAACACGACCAGCTCAAAATGGTCTTTCACAAAGGAATTGCCAGCTAACCACCAGCCGGCCTGCGTGCAGAGCACGACCCAAGCGATGCCCCCGACGATGTTATAGGCCAGGAACTTTGAATAGCTCATTGTTCCCACGCCAGCAACAAAGGGCGCAAAAGTTCGAACGATCGGCACGAATCGAGCTATGACAATGGTTTTGGCGCCATACTTTTCAAAGAAACGGTGGGTGCGGTCGAGATGCTTCTGATTCAACCAGTGCAACTTACCGGCGAGGACTTTTGGTCCCAAAAACCTACCGATGTGATAGTTCACCGTGTCGCCGAGGATCGCCGCGATCGTTAGCACCAGCGTCGCGGTCCGGATGTCGAGCTTACTGGACCGTCCACAGAAAGCGCCAACCGCGAATAGCAGCGAATCACCCGGCAATATAGGTGTCACCACCAGGCCGGTTTCGCAAAAGACTATGCCGAATAGGATTGCATAAGTCCAAGCATGGTAAGCACCGACGATTGCATCGAGGCGCTGATCGAATTTGAGGACGAATTCGATGATTTGCATCATGAGCGATTTGCCGCCGAGATCGCGACCACCGGCAATATAGCTCACGGCCGTGCTATTCCGGCAGCGGTTTGCCGCGGGTTTCGGGGGCCAGCCAGATAATCGCCATGCCAACGAGATAGATCAACGCGATGACGGAACACGCCGCAGGATGCCCACGCAAGATCGTCAGGGGCCCCAGGTGCACATCCTGGCTAAATTGACCCATGAGCGTGCCCGTCTGGAGCGCTCCAATCGCGGCCAGAATCCGCCCGAAGTTGTAGCCGAAGCCCTGGCCGGTTGCCCTGATATTTGTCGGAAACAGCTCGGGTAAGTAGAGCGGCAACCAGCCATAAAACGAAGCGGTGAACCCACCAATAAGAAACGTGGAGAACAGAAACATCGAGTTGAAATGAACGTTGCCGATATAGAACGCCCATGTCGAAAGCAGCGACAAGGCGCAGAGCAGGAAATAGGCATTCCGCCGCCCGATCCAGTCGCCCATCAACGCGGCAGTAATGGTCGCCACAATCGCGC
>Ga0136846_1221338_pt1 | contig 15065 bp, 13 predicted proteins | sample HopSoiMetagenom2_FD_96841 | JGI IMG/M metagenome (GOLD analysis project Ga0136846, IMG submission 96841) | Grasslands soil microbial communities from Hopland, California, USA - 2 Assembly 2016 (version 4) | ecosystem: Environmental > Terrestrial > Soil > Grasslands | place: USA: Hopland...
CGCGTGCCGCGCTCGGCGAGAGTGCCGACGTCGTTTTCGACTGCGTAGCAGTCGCGGCCACCGTCCGACAGGCCATCGGTATGGCGAGCAAAGGCGGCACCGTGGTGATTGTCGGCGTGCCTGCAGGCGACGCGGCGGTCCCCATGCCGGTCGTTCAAGACTACCAGATACGCATCCAGGGCAGCGCCACCTACCTGCCCGAGGACTACGACGAGTCGATCCGCCTTCTCGTCGCAGGCGATGTACGCGTCGATGACATCGTTACGGCTGAGGTGCCGCTTACGCGAGTGGCTGACGCGTACGCGTTGTCATCCGGCGGACAGCACGTGAAAGTCCTGGTTGCCGTGGACGAACAGTTGCTCGCCTGAGCATCACAGAGTGAGGGGCGTCTGCGCGGCGGGTCCGATGACGACCGGTCGGCACGGATCGGGAACACCAAGCAGCGTGCCCTCGTCCTCCACGGCGGTGGCACCAAACCGCAACGCGTTGGCGAGCGCGTCGCTGCTGGTGCCTCCGGCATGCACGGCGGCGAGCCAGCCGGCCAGGAATGCGTCGCCCGCGCCCACTGTGTTGACAACCCTGCGCACGGCTGCGGCACCGTGGAGTGGCTCCGGCAGGTCGGCGTCGACAAGGAGCGCGCCATGGCCCCCGAGACTAACCAGGACGGTGCGCACTCCGCGTGCGAGCAGCATCTGCGCCGCCTCGGCAACATCGCCGAGCGTGCTCAGGGAGCGGCCGGTGACCTCGGCGAGCTCGTCGGCGTTGGGCTTCACCAGATGCGGCAGCCGGCCGCCCACTTGCGCGAGTGCATGGCGCAGAGGCAGACCGGAGCAGTCCAGGGCGACGAGTCTGCCGGCGGCCCTGGTGGCTGCCACGGCGTCGGCGAACCGTTGCGGGGTGAATCCGCCCGGAAGGCTGCCCGCCCACACCACCCACTCTCCGGTACCGTTTTGCGCCAACGCCATTGTGCAAAGCGCGTCGATCTCGCCATCTGACAGGTGTGGGCCGGGCTCGTTCACCTTGCTGGTGCGCCCGTCGGCCTCGACAAGCGAAATGTTGGAACGCGGTGTGCCGGCGATCGGCACGTCGACATGGTCGAGCCCGAGATCATCGAGCAGCAAGGCGATCTCGTGCCCTACACTGCCGCCCACCGGCAACACCGCGCGCACGGGTACGCCAACCCCGTGGAGGGCCAGTGCGACGTTCACGCCCTTGCCGCTCGGCTCCACCATGGTGGCGGTGGCCCGGTTGACATGGCCGGGCACGAACCGGGGCAGTTGCAATGTTCTGTCCAGGCTCGGGTTCGGCGTGACGGTGGTGATCATCAGGCGACCTCGACCGCAACGTCGACCGCGAGCAACCGCTTGCGCTGCTCGGGGGTGAGGCAATCATCGGTCACGAGCACATCGACGTCGGTCAGCGCCGCATGCCTGGCGCGGCTCTCCCGACCGAATTTGCTTGTGTCGACCAGGAATACACGCTGCCGCGCGGCCGCCAGCATCTCATGCTTGACCAGGGCTTCGTCGGCGTCGGGCGTAGTAAGTCCGCGATCAAACGACAGCGCGTTGGTACCGAGGAACGCCACGTCGACGTTGATCCCGGCGAGCGCCTCGATTGTCAGCGGGCCGACCGCGGCCATCGTCTCGGGGCGCACCCGGCCACCGAGGCCTACGACCACGATCCCGCGTTGCAGCAGGGCCGTGAGCACCGGGATGGCGTTCGTATAGACGACGAGGTCGGCGTCGGCGGGCAACAGCTCGGCGAGCCGCAGCGTGGTCGTACCCGCGTCGAGCAACAGTGTGCCGCCGCGGGGTACGAAGCGCAGGGCGTGCCGCGCGATGGCGAGTTTCTGCTCGGCCTGCTCGGTGCGCGTGGCGATCCCCGGTTCCTCGCGCAGGCGCTGGACGGGCACGGCGCCACCATGCACACGACGCAGCAACCCGCGGGCCTCGAGCTGGGCCAAGTCTTTGCGGATGCTCTCGGCGCTGACTCCGAAATGCCTTGCCAGTCGGGCGCTTTCGACGCGCTGCTCGGTAGCGAGCAGACGCAGCACCTCGGCGTGCCGCTCGTCGGCGAAAAGCGTCCGCTGGCTCGACGTCACTGGCCCCCCAAGTGGTCGGCGGGACCGATCACACCCGCAGCACGCGCAGCCAGCGTCGCGGCCCCGAGCGCGCCGGCCTCGTCGACCGTCGACACCTCGAGACGGCCGAAACGGGCGGCCTTGGCCCGCATGACTTCTGCGCTGTGCCGCCATCCGCCGGTGACGACGACGCGAACAACGGGCCCGACGGCATCGTCCATCGCCCGGTGCAGCGCCAGCGCCTCGTCGGCGGCAGCTGCGACGACAGCTTTCCACACCTCACCCGGTCCGACCCCGTCGGCGATGCCGCCGAGCGTCAGCCCATCGGATCCGAACCCGCTCACCACGACACGGCCCTGCGGCGCCCGCTCGGCGGCGCCGTCGAGCCCAGCCAGCCCGTCGGCCGCCACGCCGAGCAGCTCGAGGACGCGGTTTTGCGCCAGACCACCTTCTGTGCCTCCGAGGAGGGTCCAGTGGTCGATCTCGATGCTCGGGTCAGTGGTGATTCCGGACGCGGCCAGCCGTGCCACCTCGGCGCGGCTCGGGAGTCGGGACACGGTGCGCACCAAGGCTTCCGCGGTGCCCGACGAATCAAGCTCGTGACCTGGACCGATCGCACGTGCGCCGAGCGCGGACGCCTGATGGTCGTGACCTGCGAGCGTGAGCAGCGCCCCGCGCACTAACGGGCTCACCGCATCGGACGTCACCTTTCCGACTGCCACACCCGCCTGGACCAGCGGAGGCAGCAGCTCGCGGCGCGCACCCGACCATGTCAGCGCGTCGTCCCACCAATTGCGGGCCGCCACGTCGAGCCAGCCGGTGCGGCCGGCCAGCGACAGTTCCGAGACAGCGTCCCCGCCGAGGCGCCGCACCACCCAGCCGCCGACATCAAAGCGCACCGTTGCGGCCCGGGTAGCGGGTTGGTTCCGCAGCAGCCAGCGGTGCTTGGTCAGCGAAAATTGGCCGCGCAGCGGCTTTCCCGCGATGCCGCCGAACTCCTCGGGGCCGAGCTGTTTGGCGAGCTCGTCCACCTCGTCGCCGTCGCGCCCATCGTGCCAGGCGATGACCGGAGCCAGCGGCCGCTCATGGGCGTCGGCGAGTACACCCGACTCCCCCATGCTTGCCACGCCGACCGCGTGCACAGGCACTCCCGCTGCCTCCGCGGCCGTGCTCAACGCGTCGAAGGCGCTGCGCCACAGGACTTCCGCGTCGGTCTGGACGCCCTGCTGGTCGATGTCCCATGTGGTGGGAGCGCGGCCGGTGCCGAGCACCACGCCGTCCTCGCCGTACACCACGGCCTTGCTGGACGTCGTCCCGACGTCGAGCCCAGCGATAGCGGCCATCACGCTCCTCACACCGCATTGCCATGGTTGGGTTTTAGTGGATATGGTTGCGTCTCGTTGGAAGCACGTCAAGCCCACCTCGAGCGAGCAGGAGCCTCATGCCGCTGGTCACCACCGCCGAGCTGGTCGGCCAGGCCGCGGCGCGCGGTGGCGGCGTGGCGGCCTTCAACGTCGTCACGCTCGAGCACGCGGAAGGCATCACCGCCGGCGCGAAACGGTCCGGCCGCCCGGTGATCCTGCAGGTCAGTGAGAACACCGTGAAGTTCCACGACGGCCTGATCCGGCCGCTGGCCGCTGCGCTCGCTGCCCTGGCGTCCGACACCGAAGTTCCGGTGAGCCTACATCTCGACCACGCCGAGTCGGCACAGTTGTGGCACCAGGCCGCAACGGCCGGCTACTCGTCCGTCATGGTCGACTGCGGCTCTCTGCCGTACGAGCAGAACGTGGCCATCACCGCAGACGCCACCAAGCGGCTCCACGCGCAGGGCCTCGCCGTGGAGGCCGAGCTCGGCTACGTCGGCGGCAAGGACACCCAGGCCGCCAGCGCGCACGCGCCGGGCGTGCGCACCGAGCCGCGGCAGGCCCAAACATTCGTCACCGCAACGGGTGTCGATGCGTTGGCCGTCGCCGTCGGCAGCTCACACGCGATGCTGACTCAGACAGCCGAACTCGACATCGACCTGATCGCCGCCCTGCGCGCGGCGGTGCCGGTGCCGCTTGTGCTGCACGGCTCGTCGGGCGTGCCCGACGACACCCTCCGACAGGCGGTCCGCGCGGGAATCGTGAAGGTCAACATCGGCACCGCGCTCAACGTTGCCTACACCGGCGCGTTGCGGGCGGCGCTCACCGGCAAAACCGATCCCCGGCCGCCGATGGATGCCGCACGCACCGCGATCGCGGACACCGTCGCACACCTGCTCGGCGTCGTCAGTGGGCCCTAGCCACAACGGCTTTCGTAGAATTCCCAGCGGACACTTGCGTCGCGCCACTGAGAGGATTTGCCATTCGCCCGCCTCCGAGTGAGAAGCAAGCGACAAACGCGAGGCGTCGCAGGAGTCGCTGAGCTATCGCTCAGAGGCGGGCACAACGGTGGGTGTTCCCGCGGCGTGACCAGACCTCAGCAGTTCGACTTGTACGCTGCCGCACCGCCTTCGCCGTTCAGGTTCTCCTGGGTGATGACGGTGAAGCCAGTCTGCACCTTCTTGGTGTTCTGGCCGCCGTCGAGCGCCGTCACCGCCTCGTCAACACCGAACTTGCCGATGATCCCCGGCTCCTGCGCGACGAGCGCCTGAACGGTGCCTTCCCGCAGCGCCTGAATCTGGTTCGGCCCCGCGTCGAAGCCGACGATCTTTACCTGCCCGCTCTTGCCGGCCTGCTTGACGCCGGTGGCCGAGCCCTCGGCGGAGAACAGGTTGGTTGCGAAGACACCGATCAGGTCCGGGTCCTTCTGGAGCTGGGCGCCCATGAGCTGAGCGGCGGTCGCCGGGTCGTCGTGGCTGTACTGCACGCCGACGTAGCTGAACTTGCCGTCGGCCTTGACGGCGTCTTCGAAGCCCTTGGCGCGCGCGTCGGTGGTCGAGATGCCGGGGTCGACGTTCATCACCATGACCTTGCCGCCCTCGGGGTGCAGGTGCTTGATGGCGTCGAAGGCTGCCTTGCCACCACCCTCGTTGTCGCTGGCGATCGCCGAAACGGCGTACGACGGATCGTTGGTGGTGGTGTCGACGAGGACCACCTTGATGCCCGCCGCGGCCGCCTGCTGCAGCGGCAGCTGCATGGCCTGCACGTCGGTCGGTGCGACGAGCAGCGCGTCGGGCCTGCCCGCGACGATGGAGTCGAGGACAGGCTTCTGCATCGTCGGGTCGAACTTCTGCGGGCCTTGCGTGCTGACCGTGACGCCGAGCCTGGCGGCCTCTTCCTGCGCGCCGCACTGCATGGTGATGTAGAACTGGTCGCCGATCACACCCTGTAAGAACTGGATGTTGTAGTTCTTGCTGGCCTTCGCTGGAGCGGTAACGGTGGTCGCCGCCGCCTGTGACGAGGTGGCCGTGGCGCCGTTTGACGTTTCGCCGGAGCCACTCGACTGCGGCTTCGAGGACGTGCAGGCCGCCGTCGGCAGCGCGAGCACTACAGCCCCTAACGCACCCGCGACCAGCATTACGCGCTTACGGTTCACTGGCTTTCCTTTCATTTCGATCCTCTGCGTTTGAAGAGGCCTCGGGACCGCGCACTGCGCATCGCCGCGGCGCGTCGGGTTTGGTCGACGTAGACGGCGGCGATGAGCACCGAGCCGACCGCGACGCCCTGCCAGAAGGGTTGGACGCCGACGATGACGAAGCCGGACTGCAGCACGGCCGGGATGAACAGCCCGACCACGGTGCCGAAGATCGTGCCGAACCCGCCGAAGATGGACGTGCCGCCGATGACCACCGCGGCGATGACATTGAGGTTGGTCAACGACTGCCCGGCGATCGTCGTGGTGCCGTACTGAGCGAGTGAGAGCAGCGCGCCCAGCCCTGCCAGAGTTCCCGCCAGCGCGTACACGAGCACCAGATGTCGCGTCACCTTGACGCCAGTACGACGGGCGGCCTCCTCGTTGCTGCCGATGGCATACGTGTAGCGACCAAACCTGGTCTTGTGCAGCAGGATGCCGCCGAGTACGAGGACCACCAGCGCCACAAATGGCAGGCCCGGGATGCCCAATACCTTTGTGTAGGCGCTGAAGTCGGTCAGCTCGCTGGGGACAGAGCGGATGTCGATGCCGCCGGTGAGCACCTGCGCCAGCCCCAGCGCAACCGACAGCGTTCCGAGCGTCACGATCAGCGGGGGCACCTTGGCCTTGGCGACCAGCACACCGTTGACGGCACCCCACGCCAGGCCGCTGAGGATCGCAGCGACGAGCCCCGCGGCGGCCACCCCAATTCCGCTGCCGCCCATCGCCTCCATCAGTTTGGCTGCGACCACGGAGGAGAACACCAAGACCGAGCCCACGGACAGGTCGATGCCGGAGGTGATGATCACGAACGTCATCCCGACCCCGAGCACCGCCCAGACCGCGACGTTCTGCGAGATCAGCGAGAAGTTGCCGGTGGACAGGAAACGGTCGCCGGCGATGAGGGTGAAGAACAGGCAGATGACGATCAGGACCCCCAGAATCCAGAACGCCTGAAGTCCGACAACGCGTTTCAGCAGCGATTGGGTGCCGTCGAACTCGCCTGCACCGTCCGTGACGGCGGCCGGCTGGTTGGCTAAGGTGCTCACGCCGCGCCCTCCTTCGCGTCGAGGGCACCGGTCATGGCGCCAACAAGCGTCTCGACTGTTGTGCTGTGGCCCGGATAGGTGGCGACACGTCGGCCGAGCCGCAGCACCTGGATGCGGTCGCACACCTCGAGCACATGCGGCATCGAGTGGCTGATGAACACGACCGCGATTCCCTTGTCGCGCACCTTCTTCACCGACTCGAGGACATTCTTGGTCTGAATGACGCCCAGCGCGGCGGTCGGCTCGTCAAGGATGACGACCTTGTCCGCCCATGCGATCGCCCTGGCAATGGCGATGCCCTGACGCTGTCCACCGGACATCGACCCCACGGGCGAATTCAACGATTGCACCGTTGCGCCAAGCTCTTTGAAGGACGCGGCTGCCTGGCGGCGCATCTGCTTCTCGTCCATGAAGCCGAGGTGGCCGAGCACGCCCTTGCGCGGGATTTCCCTGCCCAAGAACACGTTCTGAACGGGATTGAGATGTGGAGCGAGTGCCAGGTCCTGGTACACCACCTCGATGCCGAGGTCGTTCGCCTGTCGCGGTGTCGACAGGCGAATGGGCCTGCCCTCGAAGTAGATCTCGCCCTCATCCAACTCGAGGCTGCCCGACAACGCCTTGATAAGGGTCGACTTGCCGGCACCGTTGTCGCCGATCAAGCCGACCACCTCGCCGGGGCCGATGTCGAAGTCGGCGCGGTCCAGCGCGCGGACGTGGCCGAAGCTGCGCGAGACCGCGCGCGCCTCCAGCAGTGCGGTCATGCTGTGCCTTCCTCTTCCGTGGTGCTTGCCGTGCGCCGTGGTGGCCACGTGGTGCCGGGTCTGCAGACGAGCAGCCGCACGTCGCCGTCGATGTGCCAATCCCCGCAAGCCGCTGGGACGACGAGGGTCCGGCCGCGTTCGATGTCGACGGGTTCGCCGTGCACCGCCGTCACTGCGCCGGCGCCCGACAGCACGACGGCGACGGCGAATCCGGCGGGCACGTGGACACCCGGCGTCAGCAGTTCCATGCGGAAGTAAGGTGCCGCCGCCTCAGGCAGCACCTCCACCAGGCCGGCGACGTGGGCGCCGGTGTGCCGCGTGAGCCCAGAGACATCGGTAAGTGCTGTGGTCTCGACGACCGACAGCGCCACGTCGCTGGTGAGGCCGAGGAAAACTTCGTCGTCGGATGCCGTTGTGTTGGTGCGCTCCAACAGAATTGACTGATCGGTGGGCTCCTGCGCTTCCACGAGCAGGATGCCGGCTCCGATGGCGTGCGGGGTTCCGCCCGGCACGAGCACGCCGTCACCCGGTCGCACCGGCACCCGGTGCATGAGCGCCAGCATCGCGTCGGCATCCTGCGCTTCCACCAGCTCCGTGAGCCGGTCTTGGCCGACTTCCTCGCGCCACCCGACCCACACCGCAGCGTCGTCGTCGGCTTCCAGGACATACCACGCCTCGGTCTTGCCGTAGTCGCAGCTGAGATGTTGCGAGGCGTACGCCCGGGTGGGATGCACGTGCACGGGCAGGCGCTGGCCGGCATCTAAGAGCTTCACGAGCACACCGGTATCGCCAGGTTCTCCGTCGTCGCGGCCGAGCCAGCTGAGGGGGTCGGCGCGAACCGAGTCACGCACAAGCGTGCCGTCGGCCAGCCGGGCGGGACCGAGGTTCGGCTCACCGAAGCGGACGACCGTCGCGCCCACCCACTCCTCCGGTGATCGGTCGCCGACCGGTGGCAGACCGCGCCATGCGGCTAGCGCCGGCCCGCCCGCGTACCAGTGCGGTACCACGTTGGGAGGCAGGAGCTGCGGTTGCACGGTCGTCCGGCCCCTCCTCTTCTGACGCGCGTCTGTTACCTGGGTCACGTTGCAACGGGCTTGTGCCGGACAGTACGCCACATTCGCGGCTATGTCACCGGTGTCAGAAAATCTCTCCATCCGGTCTGACATCGGTGACATACTGATCGCTGACCGACCGAGAGAGGAAGCTCGATGGCGACCATGCGCGACGTTGCCCACCGGGCGGGGGTGAGCGCCAAGACGGTCTCGCGCGTGGTCAACAACGACCGCTATGTCTCGGCCGACGTCCGCGAACGGGTCGAGCGGGCGATCGACGAGCTGCAGTACGTGCCCAACATGCTCGCCGTCACCTTCCGGACCGGGCGCGACGCCGCGATCGGCGTAGCGGTGCCCGGCGTGTCGGATCCCTTCTTCGCCAGCATCATTGGCGCCGTCGAGCGCGAAGCGAGCCGGCGGGGCGTCGCCGTCATCGTGACCAGCGTCGGCTGGGAGCCGTCGCACGAACAGCAGTCCATCGAAGCCGTGTTGAAGCGTCAAGTGGCGGGCATGATCATTTGCCCGGTCGGCCGCGACATGTCTTACCTACGGCAGTGGCAGAAACGCACACCGCTCGTTTTCGCCGACAGAGAACCGGGCCGGTTGACCGCCGATGCCGTGCTGCAGGACGACGTTGGTGGCGGGCATGAGGCAACTCGGCATCTGATTTCGCATGGGCACCGCACCATCGCGTTCATGGGCGACGACGCAGTCACCGGGCTGCTGCGGCTGAAGGGCTGGAAGGACGCCCTGAACGAGACCGGGTTGCCGCAGCGCAGCGACCTCACGCACGTGGGCGCTATCGACACACCGACGCTGACGGCCGCGCTGCGTCGCATGCTCGCGGCGCCCGACCCGCCGAGCGCAGTGTTTTCCTCGAACGCGCGCTGCACCATCGCCCTCGTATCGTCGCTGCAAGCATTGCGCCGCAATGACATTGGGCTGGTGGGCTTCGGCGACTTCCCGACGGCGGCCGCGTTGAAGCCCGCCGTCACGGTGATCCACCAGGACGGCGACGAGATGGGACGCTTCGCGGCCGACCGGCTATTCACGCGACTGGACCAGCCCTCTCGACGGCTGCGCAGGCGGACCGTCCTGCCTGTTTCGCTGGTGACGCGCACGTCGTGTGCAATGCCCGGCGAGAGGGTCCGCGCGGGACACCACCACGTCGTCGGTGGCGTCGGCGCGTGAGTGTCCTTCCGGCGGTTCTCCTGTCCGGCCCGCCGGCATCCGGCAAGAGCACCCTCTCGCACCTCGTTGCCCACGAGTTGCGCGCGGCGGTCATCGGCCAGGATGTCGCCACCGGTCCACTGGTGAGTGTCGTGCAACGGCTGGTCGGAGTCGACGATCTCGACGATCCGCGGCTGGTCGGCCTGACCAGGGAACCGCGCTACCGGGTGGTCATCGACCTCGCCGTCGACAACCTCGCGGCAGGTATGCCTGTCGTGTTGGTCGCCCCATTCACCGCCGAGCGCACCGAGCCGGCCGCCTGGGCTGCCGCCCGCGACCGGCTGGTGGCTGCTGGCGGCACGCCGCTGCTCGTCTGGCTGCGCCTCGAACCGACCGAAGTGCTGCGGCGGCTCAGAGAGCGCGATGCCTCCAGGGACGCGGCCAAGCTCTCCGATGAGGCCGCTTATCTCGCACGATTAGCGACGGCGTGCGCGCCGCCCGTCGTCACCCATCTCGCACTCGACGCCACCCGGCCGCCCGACGCGCTGGCCCGCGCGGTCCTCGACGCACTTCCCTCCTGAAATCTGTTGCCATCGATGGCACGGAATGCCAGACTCGGTTGTGCCATCGATGGCACAACCCCTTGGAGGCGCGGTGACCAAAAGCATTCTCCGCGATGTCGCCGCGGTCGCCGGGGTGAGTCTGCGCACCGCGTCACGCGTGCTCAACGACGACCCACGGGTAGCGGTGGACACCCGCGCCCGCGTGCAGCAGGCCATGCGCGAGCTGAAGTTCACCCCTGACTCGATGGCCCGTTCCCTGCGGGCAGGCACCGACACCGCCGTGGGCATGGTCGTCGAGTCGGTGGCCGACCCGTTCTTCTCCGCAATGGTCGCCGCGGTCGAGCAGGCCACATCGACCAGCGGCAAGTCGGTGCTCGTCGCCTCGACACACGGCGATGCCGGCCGCGAGCGCGACGTCGTGGCACAGATGCTCTCGCGCCGCGTCGCCGGCATGCTTCTGGCGCCGACGAGCGGTGACCACGCGTGGCTGCGAACCAGCACGGCGCTGGTGCTGGTCGACCGTGCCGCTCCCGGACTCGACGCCGACGTCGTCGGCATCGACGACGAAGCCGCCGCGGCGGACGCCGTCCACCACCTCATCGCGCACGGCCACCGGCGGATCGCGTACATCGGTGACCATCCGCTGGTGCCGACATCGCGGGCCCGGCTGGCCGGCTACCGACGCGCCGTGGCCGCCCACGGGCTCGACGTCGACCCGCGGCTCGTGCGCGCCGAGTGCCCGGACGCGCCATCGGCCGCGTCCGCCACACGAGACATTCTGTCGGACAAGGATTCCGATCCACCGACCGCGCTCCTGAGCGCGGCCACCCGCTGCTCGCTCGGCGTGGTGCCGACCCTGCATGCCATCGGCCGAGCGGATATCGCGTTGGTTTGCTTCGGCGACTTCGCAATGGCCGACCTGCTGCAACCGGGAATCACGGTCGTCGACCACTCGGCCGAGGCCGTCGGCGCCGCGGCCGCCGCGCGGCTGGCCGCGCGAATCGCCCAACCCGACCTGCCCACGTCGATCATCCACGTCCCAGTGTCGCTGATCCCCCGCGGCTCCGGAGAGGTGCGGCGGTGATCTCACCCCAGCCGCGCGATGCTGTGGTCGGCATCGACCTGGGCACCACGATGTCGAAGGCGTTGCTGCGCACGCATTCTGGCGAGCAGCTGGCCCTCGTCGAGACCCGCACACCATGGACAACCACCCCTGACGGCGGCACCGAGACCAGCGCCGAGTGTTTCGTCGAGCTCGCCATCGACCTGCTGCGACGCGGCTACGAGCGAGCCGCGGCCGGCGGGCCGCTGCGGGTGTCCTCGATTGCCGTTGCGGGGCTTGCCGAAAGCGGGGTGGTGCTCGATGGTTCGGGCCGGCCGCGGACTCCGGTCGTCGCGTGGTTCGACCGCCGCGGGACTGCGCAGATCGACTCGATTTCACTGCGTACCAACGGCTTCGGGTCCGAGTTCGTGCGTCGCACCGGACTGCCGTGGGACTGCCAGGCCAGCGTCGCGAAGTTGCTGTGGTTTGTCGATGGCGGCCTGGAGCTCACGCCCGCGCACCGGTGGCTCAGCATGCCGGAGTACGTGGTGTATCGGCTTGGCGGCGCGCTCGTGCACGAACCGTCGTTGGCATCCCGCACCGGTCTGCTCGACCAGGCTAGCGGCGCGACGTGGGCCGATGGCGCAGCCGAGCTCGGCCTGCCGCCCACGCTGCTGCCGGCCCGTCAACCGTTCGGTGAAGGTGTCGGCACACTGCGGCACACTGGATTGCCTGAGGCGCTACACGGCGCCGCGCTACTCGTCGGAGGTCACGACCATCCGGTGGCGGCCATCGGTGTCGGCGCCACCGGCCCCGACGAACTTCTCAACTCGACCGGCACGGCCGACGTCGTCGTGCGGTCACTGCCCTCGGTGCTCACCGACGAGCAGCGGGAACGCCTTGTCGGCCGCGGTATCTCGGTCGGCATGCATGTGCTACCCGGCGCCAGCGCGCTCATCGGCGGCGTCCGCGGCGGACTGTTACTGCGCCGCGTGCTCGGGCTGCTCGGTGTGACCACCGCGGCTCAGCGAGAGGCGCTTGACCGCGCCGCACTCGCCGTCGGAACCCTGCCGGCCGGCCTCGACATCTCCGGCGCAGGTCCGACCGGCGACGACGTGGTGGTGCGTCTGCGTGACAACGCCGACCCCGCAACAATCTGGGCCGCAGCCACGCGGTACACCGCACGCGAGACTCGGGGCCTTCTCGACCTGATCGAGGCGATCGTCGGGCCGCACACACGTGCCGTTGCAAGCGGCGGCTGGACCCGGATGGCCAGCGTGCGGACGGCGAAGTCCGCCGTGATCAACCACCTCACGTTTTCCGAATTGCCCGAGCCGGTCGTCGCGGGCGCCGCGCTGCTGGCACACCGGGCCGCCATCCCAAGCCCCGTCTAAAAGGAGAAAGCATGTCCACACCGTCCACCACGCGCTCGCTCGCCGACATCGCAAACCCCGACGGCATCTTCACGATCATCGCGATGGATCAACGAAACACGTTGCGGCGCATGTTCGGCGCCGTCGGTATCGATGCCACCGACGACGATCTGGTCACGGCGAAGACCGATGTCGCACGCGCCCTCACCCCGCTGGCCAGCGGCATCCTGTTCGATCCGACCTACGGCGTGCCCGCAGTAACCGGTACCGGGGCGCTTGCCGAGACGTGCGGATTGCTGGTGGCCTCGGAGCCGGCCGAGCGCGGCAAACTCGGCGTTGAGCCGATTACGCGCCGCGACCCCGCGCTGGACTCGCGCTGGGTGATGTCGCAGGGCGGCGACGCCAACAAGTTCTTCGCCCAACTGCGGGCCGACCGCCCGGCACCTGCCGCCGGTGAGCCGGATCTCGTTGAGGAGTGCCTACAGGCGGTGCGTGAGGTCGTCGCCGACTGTAGGGAAGTGGGCATCCCGTCGGTGATCGAGAACCTCGTGTACCCGCTCGAGGGCGAAGAGCTCTCCGGCGCTCGCCGCGAAGACGCCATCATCGAGGCGGCGCGCGCGCTCAACGAAATCGACTGTGACCTACTGAAACTGGAGTACCCCGGATCGCCCGACAGCTGTCGCCGGCTCGGCGAGATGCTTGACCGTCCTTGGGCGGTGCTGTCGGCCGGCGTTCCGTTCGACGACTTCACGGAGGTGCTGCGGATAGCCTTCGATGAGGGCGGTGCTTCCGGCTTCATCGCCGGGCGGTCCGTGTGGCGGGAAGCGCTGCCGCTCACCGGCACTGATCGTCAACGGTTCCTCGCGGATGTTGCAAGCCCACGCCTCGAACGACTCGTTTCTGTAGCCACCGATCGCGCCCGTCCGTGGGCGAGCTTCAGCCGTTCAGCCCTGTGATGATCGTGGGCCGTTGCGGCGGGCCGTTTTCCAACAGGCCGACCACGGCGTCGATGTCGAGGTATGCGGTCAGCAGATCGGCCATCAGATCGAGCTGTGCATCGCGGCGCGCCGCAACGTCGACGTCGTCGGCGACGACGAACCCGGATCTGCCGACGGCCGCCGCAGCCTCGGTAAGCCACTGCCGGCGTAGTCCGTCGTTGTCGAGCAGCCCGTGCCAGTGCGTGCCGAACACATTGCCGCGACGGATGCCGACACCCAGCCAGTCGTCCTCGGTGTGGCGCTCGACTTGGCCGTGGTGGATCTCGTAGCCCTGCAGCGGAGCGTCGTGGCGCAGCAGCGTCTTGTCCGGCGCGAACGCGATGTCGGCGTCGAGCAGGCCGAGACCCTCGACGACGCCTGCCCTGGATTCCACCGGATCGTCGATACGACGACACAGCATCTGGAAGCCGCCGCAGATGCCAAGCACCGGCCGACCATTGCGGGCATGCGCGGTGATGCTGTCGGTGAGGCCGCGCTCCCGCAACCAAGCCAGATCTGACACCGTCGCCTTGCTGCCAGGGATCACCACGACGTCGGCGTCGGCGAGGTCGGCGGGATCACTCACCCAGCGCACCAGCAGGCCGGGCTCGCACGCAAGTGCCTCGACGTCGGTCGAGTTCGAGATGCGCGGCAGCCGGATCGCGGCCACCCGCAGCCACTCCCCGCCGCGCGGCGGCTGCGGATCGCCGACGACACGGTGTGCCAGCACCGACACCGAGTCCTCGGTGTCGAGCCACAGCCCGTCGGTGTAGGGAATGACGCCGTAGGTGGGCCTGCCGGTCAGCGTCTGGAGCTGTTGTAGCCCGGGCGCCAGCAGGGCGGGGTCGCCGCGGAACTTGTTTACCACGAATCCTGAGATGAGTTGCTGGTCGTCGGGTTCGAGCACCGCGACCGTGCCGAACAGGTGGGCCAGCAGGCCGCCACGGTCGATGTCGCCGACAAGGATGACGGGCAGGTTCGCGGCACGGGCCAGCCCCATGTTCGCCAGATCGGTTGCGCGCAAATTGATCTCGGCAGGAGATCCTGCACCCTCACAGACCACGGCGTCGAATTCGCTTCGCAGCGACTGCAATTCGTCGGCCACGATAGCGGCGAGCCGGTGACGGTGGGTGAAGTAATTCTTGGCGCTCACGGTATCGACGACCTGGCCGCGCAGCACCAGCTGTGAGGTGCGGTCGCTGCCGGGCTTGAGCAGGATTGGGTTGAACCGGACGCTGGGCGCCAGTCCGGCGGCGCGGGCCTGCATGGCCTGCGCCCGGCCGATCTCCCCGCCGTCGGTGGTGACCGCGGAATTGTTGGACATGTTCTGCGCCTTGAAGGGCGCGACGCTAATGCCCTTGCGGGCCAACAGCCGGCACAGCCCCGCGACGACCATCGACTTGCCGGCGTCCGACGTGGTGCCGGCAACCAGCAGCGCGCCGC
>Ga0136846_1238822_pt1 | contig 15061 bp, 9 predicted proteins | sample HopSoiMetagenom2_FD_96841 | JGI IMG/M metagenome (GOLD analysis project Ga0136846, IMG submission 96841) | Grasslands soil microbial communities from Hopland, California, USA - 2 Assembly 2016 (version 4) | ecosystem: Environmental > Terrestrial > Soil > Grasslands | place: USA: Hopland...
AACGCGAACGAGCCAACCAACAGCTTTCTCATACCAGTACCTCTCATTGGCTACCGTGCGAGCGGATTGGGACGGATCTGGAACTTGACCACTTTGCCCTTCGTGCCTTTCCCGCCCTCGATGTGCCACACGAAGTGGGTGCCGTAATTCGCGTACAGTGCGCGTCCTTTCCATCCGGCATTCGCGTCGTCGATGCGGCCGTCCATCCCGCGCGAGTAGAAGCCGAGGGGATACGGCACGCGGAGCGTCGTCCACTCTCTCGTCTGCGGGTTCAACGCCAGCAGCGCGTCCGAGTTGGATCCGGTCGCGAACGGCGTGTCGGCACCCAGCCCCGAGATGTTGTGCTGATCCACCCAGTTGTAATAGTGGAAATCCGCGGGGATGTTGGTGCCCTTCAGCTTCGGACCAGTGGTCTGGTAGAGCGTCCAGCCCTCGCGGCACTGGCTGCCGTCGATCTTCGCGGGGCCGTTCAGGTCCTTGCACTTGCGCACGTCGAAGCTTGCCAGATGACTGCTGGCGGCCAGCGCCGTCCACACGACGCCGTGGCTGTCCACGTCCACGCCCCGTGGATCGAATCCCGGCTCCGGTACCTTGAAGATCTGCGCCTTGCACGACGATGGCGGGTTGTTGCCGCGCTGCAGCCGCACCAGGAATCCGGGGTACTGCTCGCTCACCCCCCAGATCGTGTCATCGACCGGGCTGGGAATGACCGCGTAGAGGCTGTAGCTGACCATCGTATCGAGCTTCGCGTCGAAGGGTGCAGCCGCTCCGCGCCGCCCTCCGCCTCCGCCCGCCGCCGTGTCGCCCTGATATAGCGCGGAGCCGCTGGCATCGGCGATGTTCCATGGCCGCGTGATCCGCCCATCGCCGTTGGTGTCCAGGACCTGGCCGCACCACCCGTTGGCTTTTTGTTCGTCCTTCGTCTGCTCGTAGATCTTGGTGTCGATCCAGCCGAACATCGGGCCCACGAGCTCGTTGAAGTACACGGTCTCGTCCGGATCGTTGTCGAATTGCAGATGATGGGTGGAGTAACAGGTGTCGATCAGCGTGAACTGCTTGGTTTTCGGATCGTAGTACGACGCCTGCCGCCCGCTGCTCTGGAGAGGGAACCATTCGGCGAACTTGTTCGTGGCGCTGCTGCACCACGACGGATCCTGATTACTCCGAATCTTCGACGTCATCCACACACGGCCCTCGCGGTCGAGCATCGGGTTGTGGGGATCGGCCGGATCGTACGGCGGATTCGCCCACAGATGCTCGTTGCCCCAGTGGAGCGACGGTCGGGTCGGAGCCGGGAACCTCGAAGGAACTTTCTCCTTCGCCTCCCGTGTCGGAATGTCGAGGGCCGACGCCTTGCTCTCGTTCGGATCGAGTACGACCAGTTGCCCGTGGCCGGCCGACACGGCATAGACATTTCCGCCGGCGTTCACGGTCGGCCGGTTCTTGTCGGTCGACACTTCGTCGTGCATGAACGAATGGTCGTCGCCCACGTCCCACAATGTGACGACGATGTTGCGTTCGATGCCTTTGGGACGCGGCGGGGCAGGCGGCACGTCGCCCTTCGCGATGCGTTCGGTCCAGCCGGCATACGTCTTGAGCAGGGCCTTGCCCTGGTTGTTGAGCACGCTGTACATCGACGTGCCGCGGACTCCCGTGCCCAAGCGCCATTCCCACGCTTCCTCGTGGGTCTTCAATTCCGGCTTCGCCTTCAGGACATGATCGACGGTACGCGTCTCCTCGTTGCCGAGCTGGTGGCAGAAGTTGCAGTCGGACTTGAGCGAATTGATGTAGTGATTCTGCGTTTTCATCGCCGTGCCGATGCCGTTTCCCGCGGCGCCAGTACCGGGGAATGCGCTGGCCGGCGGCGGCTCCAGGAGCGATAGCCAGTAGTTACCGGGATACACCTTCGCGGCTTCCTGCGGTGTCTTCGCGAGCGTCGCCTTCAGCGCGACGTCAGTCGCGCCGGCGGGCTTCAACTCGACCGGCGTGGAATCGACGAGCCCGTACCCGCGGACGAAGACGCGGTAGGTCGCGGTCGGCAACTCGGGCACCATGAAGCGCCCCTGATCGTCGGTCACGACGATCTTGATGAAGTTCGTGGGGAGATCCTTCGTCTCGGCGATGACCCACACGCCGGCCTCGGGACCGTTGCTGCTGCGAACGACGCCGCCGATGAAACCCTGTGGGGCGGCGCGCTGCGCGAGCAGGGAACTGCCGGAATCGAGGGCGCAGGCGGCGACGAGGGCGATCAATAGCGTCTTCTTCATGCTCATGGCGGCAGATTATATGCCTTGACGCCCCACGCGGTTCTGGAACGGCTGTAGAATCGGCGCATGAAACACTCGACCTGGGCCTTGTTGCTGCCCCTGACCATCCTCGCCGCGTCCGCGAGCGCCGAAGTCGTCAAGGTGGACGTCGTTTCGCGAACGGACGCGGGGTCCGGTTACGAACAACTGTCGGGCCGGCTCCACTTCGCCGTCAATCCGAAAAACCCTCGCAATGCCGTCATTGCGGACATCGACAAGGCGCCGAGAAACGCTCAGGGCCTCGTCGAGTTTGTCTCGGACTTCGTGCTCCAGCGGCCTGTCTCCGGCGGCAACGGCGCCGCCCTGCTCGACGTCGTCAATCGTGGCGGCACGACGGCGCTGCGGCTCAACCGCTCCGCGCGGCCGGGCGACACGGCTGACGATGGATTGTTGAGGAAGATGGGGATTACGGTAATGGCGGTCGGGTGGGAATTCGACGTGCCGGTTCGCAACGGCGCGATCCGCATCGACGTGCCGGTGGCGACTGACAATGGCAAGCCGATTACGGGCATGGTCCGGGCGACGTTCACGCCGAACAATCGAGAGGCCTCGTTTACGGTGGGCGACCTTGCAGCTTATCCACCGGTCGACGCAAACGGATCGGACAGCGTGCTGACGGTGCGCGATCGGATGTCGGATCGATCCGGCGAGGCCGTGCCGCGCGGCAAGTGGACGTTGGCGGGGAACGTCGTGACCATGGCGGGCGGGTTCGAGCCCGGCCGCAATTACGAGATCGCCTATCGCGCCGCCAATCCGCCTGTCAGCGGGCTCGGACTCGCGGCGGTGCGCGACGCAGCCAGCTGGCTCAAGAATGCGCCGGGCGCGCTCGCGCCGGTGAAATACGTGTACGCGCTCGGGGTATCGCAGAGCGGCCGGTTCCTGCGGGACTACCTCTACGAAGGCTTCAACACGGACGAGCAGCAGCGCCAGGTCTTCGACGGCATGATGGTGCACATCGCCGGAGCGTCGCAGCTTGATCTCAACCGGCGCTGGGCAACGCCGACCGGTCTGGGCCAGTACGACGCGACGCTGTTTCCGTTTGCGGACCGCGCGCAGAAAGACGAGGCCAGCGGCGCGACCGACGGGCTCCTCGACAATGACCGCGCGCGTGCGAACCTGCCGAAGATTTTCTACACGAACACCGGCGTCGAGTACTGGGGCGGCGGACGGAGCGCGGCGCTCGTCCACACCACGGCCGACGGCACGATGGATCTGAATCTGCCGGCCAATGTTCGTGTGTACTTCTTCGCGGGCAACCAGCATGGTCCGGGCGCGTTTCCACCGGCCGCCGGCGCGGGACAGCAGAAGGGCAACCCGACCGATTACTGGTGGAGCATGCGCGCGCTGTTCGTCGCCATGGACAAGTGGGCGAGGGAGGGCACCGCTCCGCCGCCCAGCCGCATTCCGCGCCTGGCGGACAACACGCTGGTGAAAGCCGCCGACCTGGCGTTCCCCGCGATCCCGGGTGTTCAGACGCCCAAGACGTTGACGGCAGGTTTGCGCGCGGGCAACCCGTTCGTGCCCGGCAGCGCCGGGGAGGGCACGCCGCTGCCGTTGCTGGTCCCGCAGGTGGACGCGGACGGCAACGAGCGATCGGGAATCAAGCTGCCCGAAGTCGCAGTCCCGCTCGCGACGTATACGGGCTGGAATTTCCGGAGTGCGGCGACGGGCGGCACCGGTCAGCTCGTGCCGCTGTTGGGATCGTACATTCCTCTGGCGCGTACGAAGTCGGAGCGAGAGGCGCGCCGCGATCCGCGGCCGTCGATCGAGGAGCGATACGCGTCGAGGCAGCAGTATCTGGACGCCATCAACAAGTCGGCGGCCGCTCTGGTCAAGGAAGGGTACCTGCTCGCCGCGGACGTGCCGAACGTGGTGAAGCGCGCCACCGATCACTGGGAATTCGCGACCCATGACGCCCAGAATTAGCGTTGCCGCATTGGCCGCCATCGCGGGCGTGGGCGTCTGGACGGCGGCATCGGCCGCACAGCGTGATGGCGCCGCTCCCGCGTCTGTCGCAGCGGTGGTCAGCGACGGGCCGCAATACTCGAACGGGACGAACCTGATCCGTCCCGCGAATTATCGGGAATGGGTGTTTCTCAGCGCGAGCCTGGACTTGAATTATCCGCCGCCTGGCGCGCCGCCAGGCCCGCAGCGCTTCGACAACGTCTTTGTCAATCCCTCGTCGTACCGCGCGTTCATGCAGACGGGGAAGTGGCCCGACAGGACGATCTTCGTCCTCGAATTTCGCGAGGCGGCGAAAGAAGCGTCACCCGATCGTCCGGGGAAGTTCCAGGCGGCGATGACAGGCGTCGAAGCGGAAGTGAAGGATTCACGCTTTCCGGATGGATGGGGGTTTTTCGCGTTCAGCCAGTCAGGTCCGCCGGACGCCGGCGCCGCGCCGCTTGCCGGTGACACCGTTGCCCGCTGCATCGACTGTCACACGAGACATACCGCCGTCGAGCGGACGTTCGTGCAGTTCTATCCCACGCTGTTCGAGGTGGCCAAACGCCTCGGTACCGTCAAGCCGAATTACACCGATCCGTAGCAGGGCGCCGAAAACACTGCGCTGAACGGAGAACGCAGAACGCAGAAGTGCGGCGGAACTTCGTTCTCGTTTACATTCAGGGTGCGTTCTTCAGCAGCGTGCTAGTTCTGGGCTTTGCAGCCGGCACGTATCCCTTGAGCGAGTGCTGATGTTCCTGGTAATACTTGCCGGCGTCGTTCAGGTTGTACCCGGGCGGCATGTGGCAGAACGAACACTCCTTGGACGTTCGCCTGGTGTACTCCGGTTTGGCAGCGGCGGGCGCGGTCACAAAAAATGTGATCGCCAGGAGCGCCGGCACGAGCCAGACGGCGTATCGCATCAACCGATTATAGCGGCGGGCCGTCGCTGCGTCAGCGGGACATGCCGGCCCGGACGAAGAGTGAGAGTCCCGCTACGCCCATGATGATCTTCCACGTGGCGATGCCGCCGACCGACGGCACGATGAAAGGGGCGGAAAGAAGAACCGCGACTGCGAGTCCGCCCAGGAGGTTACCGGCCTTCATGGTGACGGACAGCAGACTACACGATCCGGGCACGGCGATGAAGAGAGGTCCTCAACGTAGAACGCAGATAGAACATAGAACGTACGTGCGCTGCGTTTTTCAGCAACCCGTCAGGGAGTTGCCGGCCGAGTGAACGGCATCGCGAGAAAGGCCTGCCAGGTATTCGCCGCGGGCTTCGGCGATCCATCCGGCCGCCATAGCCCTGTATACGCCCACGTCAGCTGCACGGGATCCGCCCCGTAGTTCAACCCGTAGTCGATCGCCAGGAAGTTGACGACGAACAGGAACTCGTTGCGGTAGGCCTTGTCCAGCAGAAACCCGGTGAAGATGTGCTGGATCTCCTCGGTGCCTGCCAGTGTCGAGTAATACACCTGGACGCTTTGAGATGTATAGCCGGTCTGTTCGATCGCCAGCGGTTTGCCGGCAGACCGTCCCATCGAGATCGCCGGATCGTAGTACGTGGCCGTCAGGACGGCGTCGAGTACCATATATGGATATGTGCTCAGAACCAGAGCGTCGCTGCCGCGCAACAGGTCGCGCACCTCGGTCTGAAGCACGTCGGGGTAGACGTCCGTCAGCAGTCTCTGAAGATTCTTCGATTCGAACTGGAGTCCCAGCATGTGTTCGTACTGAATCGACACGAAGATCGTGACTTGCGGATATCGCGCCTTCAACGACGTGTGCACCTGCCGGATCATCGTCTTGTAGGCGATCCACGCCTCCGGCCGGCGCGCCAGGAGGATGTTGGCTTCGACGCTGATCCCGAGGTATTGCGGGTGGAAATAGTCGATGGTCGCCGAGGCGTAGTTCAGAAAGGCCTGGGCAACGTCGGGGTGGTCGAAGCCATAGGCATTCCACGGAGACGGCAGCGGCAGCGATTCACTCGATCCCCAGTACGGCGCCAGGCCGTCATACGAGCCGTTGATCGGGTGGATCGAGATATAGCGGGCATGGCCGGGGACGAATGCGGCGTCGCGCACTGCGATTGCCGACCATTCGGCCAGCAGGGCCGGAGGGTACGTCCTCCAGTCGGCGCTTCGCAGTGCCTCGGGCCACGGCACGCCTCCCTGGAACGTATGGCTGATGAGGTCAGCGTGCTCGCGAAGGTATGCGTAGGCAATGTCCCTTGCGGTGTCGGAGTACGCGGGCGGAAACGGCGTGAAACCAAGATGAAACGGCCGCACCGGCTCGTACGTCTGAGCCGTCGCCACGAGGCTTCTCGTCACGAACAGCAACGCCAGCGCCAGCACGCGGGCGATTCGGCGGAGATGAGTTTTCGCGTTCATCGGGAAGACGCCACGGCGAGGAGCTGTGATTGGAAGGAGTCCCAGATGTCGAGGGCCGGCTTGCGGGTGCCGTCCTGCCGCCAGAGCCCTGTGTAAGACCAGTTGGTCTCCACCGTCCCAACCCCGTAGTTGGTCCCGTAGTCCACGGGAAGGAAGTTGATCACGAAAAGAAACTGGTGGTCCGCTGCCATCTGGAGGAGATAGCCGACGTAGACACTCTGAACGCCCTCGGAGCCGAGCAAGGTCGCGTCCCCGACAGTTATCGTCTGCGACGTGTAGCCGCTCTGCTCGATCGCGATCGGCTTGCCGGTTTCCGATGCGAGGGCGAGTGCGGCGTCGTAGTACTGAGCCGTCAATATCGTGTGATAGGTCGCCATGTACGGATATGTACTCAGCGCGAGCACGTCGCTGAAACGGAGGAGATCGCGCACTTCGGCGGTGAGCACGTCCGGATACCAGCTGCTCGCCGCCTGCTGCAGTCGCAGGGACTCGTCCTGGAAGGCCTGCATGTGTTCGTATTGCACGGTTGAAAAGATCACGACATCCGGATACAGCCATTTCAGGACGCTGTAGACGTACGCATTGAGCTCCTTGAACGCGGCCCACCGTTCCGGATGCCTGGCCAGCAGCACGTTGCATTCAACGCTCAAGCCGAGGTAATGAGGTTTGAAGTACTTGATCGCGGCGATGGCGTAATTGAGATACGCCGCCTTCACGGCGTCGTTGTTGAAGGCGTACGTATTCCAGGGCGAAGGGGGAGGGATCGTCGCCGTGCCCCACAGCCCCGCCAGGCCGGCGTACGCGGGGTCGATAGGCTGAAGCGAGACGTAGCGGGCATGTGCCGGCACGAACGCCTGGTCGAACTGTTCGATCTCGTGCCATCGCTGCTGCAGCGACGGTGGATATGCCGAGACATCGCTGCTCGTCCGCGCCTCGATCCACGGCACGCCGTCCTGCAGGGTGTGGCTGATGATGTCGCTATGGGCCGCCAGCAGCCCGTACGAAATGAACGCGCCCCAGTCCTCGGCGACGGGCGCCTGCGGCGTGAAGCCGAGGCGAAAGGGCCGCTGAGTTTGCGCCTGGGCCCGCGCCAGGAACGGCGGTCCCAATCCGATGATCAGCGCGGCGGCCAGGAAGACCGAACGGCGGCGGGCTACCATCCGCGTGTCCGGGCTTCGATGGCGAGCTGCGTGAACGCCGGTTTGAACTGGCCGTTTGCCGGCCATGTCCTCAGCCCCAGCGTGCCGAGGAACGAGCGGAACTGGACGCTCTGCGACCGGTAGTAATCGGCGTAGTGATCGATTTCATCCGGGGAGAAGTCCGAGTACCTGAAGAATGTCACCAGATCGATCTGGTCGCGGTGCGCGTCCCAGGCGCTGAACATCGCGCTGATGAACTGGCGTTGCAGCTCCTCCGAACTTCCACAGACCCCACACGTCGGATATCCGGCCTCTTTGAACTGCATGTGGATGCCAGGGAAAAGCCCGCTCAGCCGGTCGACGTCCGGCCCGACCTCCGAAGGCGCACGAACTTCAAACAGCGAGATCTCGCCGGTCTCCGCGGACCAGGCGACGTTCATCGGGTAGTACAGGACCATCAGGACGTCGCTGTACTGGTTCAGCCAGGCGAGCTCTGAATAGCGGGGGCTGAGGAGCGCGCCAAGGTTGGCCGACACGCCGATCTTGATCCCGGGCCGCAGCTGCTTCGCGTAGTAATTGGACCAGTCGTAGAACTGCTTGTAGGCCGTAAGCTCACCCGGAAAGTAGCGAAGGTATTCGTCGACCTCGTTCCCGATACCAAGCGAGGTGAGCGTCACCGTCGGCAGCTGCGAGAAGACGTAGTCCAGCACGCGAAAGAACCTGAAGATCATCCGCGGATCGTCGAACGGCACGCCGAGCAGGTCCGGCGGAACGTTCTTGTGCCCTGCATCGACCGGCCGGATGGTGAGGTTGATGGCGATGCCGAACGCGGAGTAGTAGTCGTTCAGCGCCTTGAGGTACGGCGCATCGTACACGCCCGGCGCAATCTCGATATCGGTCCAGTCAAGCATCAGCTGGATCGACTGGATGCCGGCGAAGTACTGCGAAACGAAGACCGGGTCGATGAGCTCGGCCTGACGGCCTGACACGTCGATCGCGAGAATCCGGTCGCCCTTCGGCGCAGGTGCGGTTTGTGCACTGGCCACGCCCTGCGTCATGAACACGCAGGACAGCAGCGCGGCGGCGAATGATTTCGAGAGCATGAGAGCCTTCTCCATGGGGCGCTAGGGTTGCACGAACAACGTCGACGAGCCGGCGGAGCCGGGGAATCGCACCAGCAGGACGTCATCGGCCGCCCGATAGAACCAGCCGGCGGGCGACGCGTCGAACGCCCCCGGCGAAGACGCAGCCGATAACGAAACGCCGTCGGCGATCACGGCCACGGGCGGCGCCGTGAACTGATGCAGGGCGATCCTCCAGCCGGTTGCGGGAACGCCGGCGCTGGCTCCGAGCGGCTCGAGCGCCACACCGCGCGCGGCGCCCCCGCCGATCCCGCCGCCAAACCACGTCACTCTGGACCGGACAGGGGAGGATCCGCCGGCAGCAGGCTGCACCAACGTGAACTGGGCGATCGGACCCGCGTAGAAGTCGATCTGGAGTGGTGTCAGGGCGGAGTCCAGCGAGTACGTGGGGAGGATGGCGCCGCCCCGGACGAAGAGAGGAATCCGATCGAGCGGGGCCGGCGCCAGAATCGTCTGCCCGCCCGTGAAGGCTTCGCCGGAATACCAGTCGAACCACTGAGCCCCCGCTGGCAGGTGCACCCAGCGCGAGGTGGCGTCCTCCTGCACCACCGGCGCAACGAGCAGGGATGGCCCGAGCATGAACGCGGGATCCAAACCGGCGGGCGCGGTGTCCTGCGGGAAATACACCGCAGGGGCGGCGACCACCGGGGTGCCCGTCGCTGCCGCCAGATCGGCGAGCGAGGTCAGATAGGGCATCAGCCGCGCGCGGCGATCGGCCGTCGCGTGTATCGCGCCGCCAAATGGGTCGCCGAGTCCAAGGGGGTTGATGGGATCGGCCGCGGTCGCCGAATAAGTGGAAAACCCCGGCGTCAGGCTGTCGAACTGCTGCCATCGGACGAAGAGCTCGGGCGTCCAGTTTGCCCGTAGGTCGGCCGCCGGCCAATCCGACGGCCACACGCCGGTCGTTTGCATCGCCGCCTGGATTGACGAGGTCAGGCCAGCGAACGTCGGACTCGCGGAACCCGCCGGCGTCGCTGGTCCCGCGGCTGTCCGGTACGCGTCCCAGGAGCCGAGCGCGGGCTTCGCCGTGAGGTCCTGGCGCAGAAGCCCGGTGTAGGCCCAGGTCAGGCTCGAAGGAAAGAGGCCGTACGTCGTGCCGTAATCGATGGCGACAAAGTTCACCAGGAATCGCGCGCCGTGCACGTGCGCCTCGTGCAGCACGAATGACAGGAACGCGTTCTGGCGATCCTCGGATCCGGGCAGCGTGACTCCGCGATCCGCGACAAACAGGTCTCGCGAGATGTAGCCCGTCTGCTCGAATGCGATCGGCTTGTGCACCTGCCCAGCGATCGCATAGGCCCGGTCGTAGTAATCGGCGTCCACCCGCCCGTCCTGGGCGATATAACGGTTTTTCTCGATCATGTAGGGGTAGCTGCTGATCGCGACAAGATCGCTGGACTGCATCAGCGACACCACTTCGCTCTCGAGCACGTTCGGATAGCTGTCTCGCAATTGGTCGGCCAGCGTGCGCGACTCGCTCGTGAGCCCGAGCATGTGCTCGTAGTGAAAACTCGCCAGCACGGTCAGGTTCGGATAGCGCTGCTTGATCGCGGCGTACACGTACGCGTTCAATTCCTTGTACGCCGGCCATTTCGCCGTCATGTTCGCGAGCAGGATGTTCGACTCGATGCCGATCGCGAGATATGCGGGATGAAAGAAGTCGACCGCCGCGGAGATGTAATTGACGAGCGCAGTCTTCACGTGCGGGTCGTTGAATTGATACTGGTCCCACGGTGACGGCAGGGGCATCCAGTCCGTGGCGCCCCAGTACGGAGCGAGCGACGCATAGTCGATCGTCGCGATGGGGTTGATCATCAGGTAACGCGCCCGCCCGGGCAGGACGGCGTCATCCGCGGCTTTCAGAACTTCCCACTGTGAGCGCAGGTGCTGGGAGTAGGTGCGGTAGTCGCTGCTGACCAGGGCCTCCGGCCACGGAACACCCTGCTGGAAGGAGTGGGACACGAGATCGGCATGGTCGCGCAGCATCGAGTAGCCGGCGACCCACCCGTCATTCGTGTTTGCGGGCGGAATCGAGCTGAAGCCCTGAAGTACCGGCATCGAGAGGACCGCAGCGGGGGCAAACACCGCCACGAAGCCTCCACCCGGAAGCAGCGAGATGTTCAGGGTGTCATTCCGGCGAACGCCGGGACGCTGCTGGCGTGCGAACGACGTCTTCGTACCATCGGCGATCAGCGTCGCGTCGTACTGACCAGGTCCGAGGAATGACAGCGGCAGGTTCCCGATGTTCAGGCCGCTGTCCTTGTCGCCGCTCGTGATGAACAGGTACCACCGTTCGCCGGCCCGCCTCGCGAACCCGGCAAGCCGGCCGATCGAGCTCTGGGGAATGACGACGGTCTCGTCCCACACGGTCGGCATTGTCCGGATCACGTCGAGAGCGTCCGCCTGCGTGAGCAGAATCGCCGGGTTCTCGGCCCAGTGCAGCAATGGACGCCAACAGGCCGGCGGTCGCCAGCTGATGGGCAAACGTCGTGTCGCCGATCTTCGACGGGTCGAGCGTCACGGGCGTGAAGTCGCCAGGACCCACCGCAAACCTCGTGAATGGCAGCGCGGAATCGTGATCGGGCGGAATAAATGTGCTGATGTCGAGGCCATCCGCCAGAGACGGAAACTGCGCGAAGAGCGACGTGTACTCGAGGCCCATCATGCCTTCGTGGCCGATCTCGTTCGGGTAGGTGCGCGATGTTCCGGTCGGCGCGGGCATCCCGTGGAAATTCACCATGAGGTGCAGCTGGGCGGCCTCGCGCAGAATCTGCTCGTAGAGCTGGACGTACTGAAGCCTGCCGCTGTTGGTCCCGTACACGTTGTCGATCTTGACGCCCACCGCTCCGGCTGCCTTGACTTGCTGGAGGAAGGTCTGTCGAACGGCCGGGTTTGCCAGCTCGAAGAAGTTCTTCCACACCCAGATTCCGACATGGCGCTCGTTCGTGTGCGCATACGCGACGAGGTCCGCAAGCCGCTGGAACTGATCCTTCCCGCCGCTCGGAAACCCCAGCTCCCACCAGGCATCGACCGTCACGTATTCCGCGCGGATCTGCGTCGCGTAGTCGACGTACCGATGCTGGGTGTCGTAGCTGTAGCCCGAATAGAAATCGGTCCACCACGACCACACGGCCCGGCCCGGCTGAATCCATCCGGTGGCGAGGCCGGCAGGAAACAGCGCCGGATCCGGCGGGTCGTTGACGTTGGTCACCATGTCGGAGTTGACCAGGCCGTTCAGATCATCGGCCACGATGGCCAGCCGCCAGGGCGTGGGCGTACCGCCGGCGACCGTCCAGCTTTGATCGTCGAGGAATGCGGACTTGATCACGCGCGATCCGAAATCGGCCCGGTACGTCATCCCGCTGTAGTTGCGGAGGTTTCCCTCTGTCAGCAGCACATACCCGGCGCTGTCGGGCAACGTCGCCGTAATCGGCCCGCCGATCGCGCCACCAAGGCTGCCGATTTCGTCCTTCCGGTACAGGCCCTCGAAGTTCGCCGTGTTCGGCTGGTGCCAGACGATCGTCCGGGCCGGCAGGGCCCAGGCCGACACCTCTCCGCCGATAGCCCGGTTCCCGGTTCCGGGAACGATGTATCGATAGGCCACGCCATCGTCGTAGGCACGCACGACCATGGTGAAGGCGATGTCGCCGGTGCCGTTGCGCCGCACGTTGAGCGCAATCTCGTTGTGGCGATTGGTCGCGATCGAATGCCCACCCCGGAGCGGGTACGTCTCGCTGACGGCGACCGGCATTGATGCGGTCACGTTGCCGATGCCGGCTCCGAGATCAACCGAATCTACGATGATGCCGAGCGGCGAGGGTTCGAGCGCGGTCGTGCCGTTCTTCACAACAGTGTAAAAGAGATGGCCCGTCTGATCGACGCCGATCGACGCGGTGACATTGCCGCCGGGGCTTGTCACGGCCACGGGCTCGACCCACGGGTCATCGCGGCGGATCGGGATGGCAAAGGCATCGGCGAGCGTCTGGACGACCGGACGGGGCTGCCCGCTGCTGTCGAAGATGCCGATGAACTCGAAATACTTGTACAGCTCGACGAGGAGCGGGCTGACAAACGGGGGCGTCTCGCGGGAACGCACGGCCAGTTTGCTGATGTAGGCGACGAGATCGCGAACCTCGAAGTCCACGACGAATTCGACGCCGTACTTCTGGGCGTCCGCGAGCAGGATTTCAAAGAAACGCTGCTGTTTTTGCGGGTCGCTCTCAAAATGCGCATCGAGGACGTCGAATGACGCGGCGGGATATCCGGTCTCCGTGATCGCCAACGGTTTGTCGGTGACCTGGCCGACGGCGGTGAACAGGCTGTCGATGATCGACGGCGGCATCTGGTAGCTGAAGTACTTGGTCTTAATCGGGTAGATCGACAGGCCGATTACGTCGGTGAACGGCGCCACCCAGCGGAGGGCCTCCAGATGCCGTGGCACCGGGTTGATGTCGCGAAGGTTGTCCACCGCCTGGACGCCAACCTCGTCGCTCATGAAGAATTCACCGACGAACGAGACGACGATCTTGACGTGGTCGTATGCGGGGTTCGATCTGAGCTGCGCGTACACGTACTTCTGCAGCTCGACGTACTTCGCGAACGCCGCGGGATCGTCCTGAAAATTCAGGTTCACTTCGATCCCGGTGATGAGGTAATCGGGGTGGAAATACTCGATCGCGCGCCGGGCGTAGTTGACGAAGGCAGTCTTGACCTGGGGCGAGTCGAGCTCGTACTGATTCCACGGCGCCGGCAGCAGGCGGTCCGGATAGTCCTCGACGACGCCCGTGCCGATGCGCGCCCAGGTGGTGTCGTTGTAGAAGCCTTCGCCGCGGCCCCAGTAGGGCGCCACCTCGGTGCGGGGAATTCCGAGCGGATTGAGCGCGACAGCTAGCTTGGCGCCCGGGGGACGGCGGTCGCGATACTTCGCCCACGTCGTCTTGACGTTGTCGCTGTACGGCAGTTCGCTCGACTGGAACGTGTCGGCAAGCGCCTCCACCCACGGAACGCCGTGGTCGAAGTGATACTCGACGAGATCGCCGCGGGACGCGATCTGGGAAAAGCTGTAGTCGAGCGCCGAGTCGATGATCGGCCCGCCCGGATTGTCGTCGTAGGGGGCCGGGGTGAAGCCGAGCAGGAACGACCGCGACACCAGGGGCTTGATGCGCCACCAGCCGCGTTCAACCGAGCGGTTGTGCAGCGCATGGTAGGCGGCCTTTTCCGTTCCCGTGAAATCGTAGGACCTGAGCCCGGACGAGGCCAGAAAGGCTGTCGCCGTGGCCGTTGTCGCCGACGTGACGCCGTAGTGCGGTGCCTGCACGTCGCTGGCCGCGCGGGCGATCGACAGGTCGTTCAGGCGGCGGAACGAAGCGAACGGAATCAGCGCCGCATACCGATCCCAGACGTCGAAGAACGCGTCGACAAACTGGGCCTGCATCACGGTCGAACTTCGCGTTGCCGGCGACGAAGGGTAGCTGACAGCCTGAAATGAGAGAGGTTTCGGATAATACCGGGCGATCAGCTGCTGTACGTCCGCGACGGCGCGGGCAGGTGGAACTGCCGTGAAGTCCGCGTTCCTCGGAGCATACGTCACGCTGACGATGTCCGTCAGGCCGTTGAGCTGCTGCATCAGGCCGGCAGTGGGTTCGTTCACGAGGCCCGCAGACGTCGACGTGATGCCCACCTTCAGATCGGGTCCCCAGACGGCTTTCGCGTGGTCGCGGACGGCCTGAAAGAACACCGTGAAGTCGGCCCAGAACGGGATGTCGGGACGCTCGGTCAGGTAAAGATCGACTTCGTGGCCGATTTGCAGCGAGGTCAGCGGAATCGGCAGCGCCGTGTGAACGAAATCAAGGAGGCGATTGAACCGATTGATCACCTGCGCATCGCTCCACCGGATCGTGCCGTTCGTGAGGCCGGCCGCGAGGTCGGGCGGCAGTAGCAGATACTTTTGTGCAAACGGGCTGATCGTCAGGTTCAGCCGGAAGCCCTCCTGCTGGTAGGTGGACGTGACCACCTGCAGCAGTCCTACCTGCACACCCGTGTAGGACCCTGCCCCGGTCTCGAGGGAGGACCAGTTCAATTGGAGCGTCGTGGCCTCTGCTCCAAGCTCACGCGCCAGATCCGAGCGCCACTCACCCGAG
>Ga0136846_1219468_pt1 | contig 15057 bp, 13 predicted proteins | sample HopSoiMetagenom2_FD_96841 | JGI IMG/M metagenome (GOLD analysis project Ga0136846, IMG submission 96841) | Grasslands soil microbial communities from Hopland, California, USA - 2 Assembly 2016 (version 4) | ecosystem: Environmental > Terrestrial > Soil > Grasslands | place: USA: Hopland...
GGGTCCGAGCAGAAGACCGCCGTCGAGCGCCATCCGGACACCGGGACCGAGCAGATGCGACATCTGCGCACCCAGAGTCACCGCGCCCATCGACTGGGCCTCGAACTCGGGATCGACTTTTCGGTTCATATACCCGAGCTGTGCGCTGAACGGACCGGAAATGAAATAGCGCAGCTGCACGTCGACTTCGCTCGCGTCGAACTCGGTCGTCGCGGCTCCGCCGTGCGGTGTGTACTTGATCTTGGAGAGCCAGACGTCCGCCGAGACCTTCTTCCAGGTCATGCTGGCTTTTGCCCCCAAGCCACTGCCGCGGTAACGAAGATCCGCGGTCGTTTCGCGATAATCACCGAACGCGACCTGGGGGCCGACGGAAAACTGCTGGGATGCAAGTGGGCAAGTCGGCACGATGGCAAGAGCGCCTACTGCGGCGAGTGTCGCTGCCGTTCTCATCGTCCACCCCCGACCCGCGGCAGAGGCACGACGCTCAACGCGACCTGCTGGCGGCGTCGAGTATTCTCCTGCGCTATTTCATTGTTGCGGCGGGCGATTTGCTCGCGCAGCAGCTGGTTGTACAGAATGTTGCCCCGCGCGGGTTGGGGCGCCGGCTTCCTGAGCGTCATGACAAAGCCGGCGGCCACGAACCCCAATCCAATGACGGTGCCTTCCCGCAACGACGGCGAGCCGAGGTCCCCGTTCGAGAGCGCGGATGTTCCGGCGAGCGCGACCCCCGTGTACACGAGAGCGAGTCCGAGAGGCCGCCAGCTCTTGGGTGGCACTTCAGTCTCCGGCAAATAGTCGTAGCCCGGCAGGCTCGTGAGGTGCGGCAGCGTATCTACCACGCCGTGCGCCACGTGGATCGGCTGCGAGGTGGAGAAACTGTTCTGCCCGACGTTCGCCTCGATCACGACGTTGTAATTGCCCGCCGGCACGGGGTCGCCGCTCGGCAACCGGGCCGGCCAGCGAATGTTGACCTGCCCGTTCGCTATGGTCGAATCGATTCGCATGCTGCCAAGCGCGCCGCCTGTCACGCGCGCAACCACGCGAGACGGCTGCGTAACGGTGTAGCGGATCGGGACATTCCCCTGGCCACCGATGAACTGGATGCTATCCACGCGGAGCTGGCGGATCACGAGGACTTGCGTGAGCGCGACTTGAAAGGCGCTGAGCGCTTTTGGCGATGTACGATTCGGATCGAGCTCGCGTTCGGGTTCGATCAGCACGACCTGCTTGAACGCGTCGACGGCTTTGAGAATCGAATCCATGCCGCTGTAGGTGAATCCCAGCAGCTCGTAGGCCCGCGCGCGCTCATAACCGGTCAACCGCTCGCGCAGCGATGCCTGACCGGCACTGAGCGCTTGCCGGTAATCGAGATTGTCGAACGCCAGCTGTGCCCGCCGCAACGTGGCGTTCTGGATCGTTTGAGCTGAGAGAACGACCGGGAGCACGAGCAATCCGGCGACGAACGGCCAGATGGAGCGACGCGTCACTCGGGCCCCCCCTCCGGATCGAGCACATAGGTCTTTCGCACTGTGGCATTCGCAGGCACTTCGATTGTTTCGACCTTCGTCTTGAAACCGGCACGCTCGACCCGAATCGTGTGGCGACCGGTGGAAACCGGCTGCTCGATGACCGGTACAGATCCCAGGTCGCGGCCATCGATGAACAGCGTGCCCGGCGGATTGGAGTTCACCGAGACGTAGCCTCCCTGCGCCGCGGCCGCCGGGGGCGGGAGCGGGGGCGGGGGTGGCACACGCTTGGGCGCCGAAGGAGGAGGAGGCGGCGCCGCCGCTACGCGTACCGTTTCCACGGGAGCAGCGGCCGGCGGAAGAGCAGCCCGTTGCTGCACCTCCGGCTTTCGTGCCAGCGCCATGTAGCCCCCGACACCGACCGCGGCGAGCACGAGCGCCCCCACGACCATGCCGACGCTCGAGCGCTTTTTTCCAGTGGTCGAAATTTTCATGCTGGCGCGCGGAATGGGCGTCGTCGGCGCATTGGTTATTTCGGTGGGCGCATCGGCAACTGTTGCGCGAGCACGGCGCGAGGGTGGCGGCGGCGGACGGCGCTGTGCCGTCACCGGCTGCTCGGGCCATACTGCAGTCGCAAAATCCTCCATCGTGGCAAACCGCTGCTCCGGCTCCTTGGCCAGGGCGCGGGCGACTGCAGACGTCAGAAACTCCGGCGTGCCCGCACGCTTGCCGCTGACGCGCGGCACTTCCTCGAAGATGTGCTTATAGAGGATCGTGTGGACGGAATCGCCCGTGTAGGGCAGCTCGGCCGCGATCATGCGGTAGGCCACAACGCCGAGCGAGTACTGATCGGCGCGACCGTCGACGGTACCGCCTTTTGCCTGCTCGGGCGCCATGTAATGCGGCGTGCCGATGATCATGCCGGTGCCCGTGAACCCGCTCGCCGCCTGCAGCGCCTTCGAAATGCCGAAGTCCGTCAGCATCACCCGGCCGTCGTGGTCGAACATGATGTTGGCGGGTTTGACGTCCCGGTGGACGACGCCGCGCTGATGGGCATGACCCAGCGCGCACGCGGCCTCCCACAGCACCCGCTGGATGTAATCGATGGCCAGCAGCTGTTTCTGGTCGAGCACGTCTTCGAGCGACGTGCCTGCGATGTACTTCATCACGAAGTAGTTGAGGCCGCCTTCACTTTCGACGCGATAGATCGGGATGATGTTCGTATGATCGAGCTTGGCGGACGTCTTCGCTTCCTGCTGAAAGCGTTTGACGACCTGCTCGTCCATCGAGATGTCGGGCGGCAGGACCTTGATGGCGACTTCGCGCTCGAGCGTCAAATCGTGAGCGAGGAAGACCGCCCCCATCCCGCCTTTCCCCAACAGCCGCTCGATCTTGTATTTGCCCTCGACCAGACGCTGCAGCCGGGCCTGCAGTCCTTCAATTCCGCTGGTCGCGCCGAGCGTGCCGCCCCCAGTGACGTCCGCACCGCAGGCATGGCAGAACTTGCTGCCGTCGGGTAGCGGCGTGTGACACTTGAGACACTGCATCATCGACCCCGCGGCGCCCGTCATGGACGGGGGACACGGAACAGCGGCGACGGCACGCCGCTTGTCCGGCTGAACGGCGTGGTCAGTTGCTGTCGCTTGCTGCGCGGTGGCGCACTCGGCGTCGGTCCGGGGAAGATCAAGTTGCAGGTGCGAATGCTGGCGAGCGCCTGGATCGCGCGAACGCACATCGAGTAGCGTGTTGCGACGCCGGCGTAATCGACGACCGCGAGATAATAGGATCCCTGCGCCAGGTCGACCATCAGGTTTTCCGACGACCCGTTGCCGACCGAGGATCCCGCCTCCGTGAGTGAGCCGGTGGATCCCGGAACCGTCAGCACGAACAGGTCGAGGTCGGAAGAATCCCGCCCCGTGACGAACGGTCGTGCCTGCAGGCGAATGAGCACGGAGTCTCCGATGCCGTGCGAAGGCACTTCAAGGCGGTACCAGTCGATCTCGAACGCATTGTCGATGTTCATCGTATCGCTGAACACCGTGGTGGCCACGTGGATACGCCCCGGAGGATTCGGCTGGCCGGGAATGCTGTCGACATAGTGACAGAGATCGTTCTCTTCGTACTTGTCGGGCTGAATTCGGGGATCGGCCGTGAAGTAGCCGTGCGCTACCGTCAACCCGTATCGCTGCGGACGCGAGAAAAACGTGATGACGTGCAGCGCATGACTGGGCAGGGTTTTCAGAGCTACGGTCGTCGATTCACGCGCGACCTGCGGCGGGTCGAACTCATAGCCCTGGCAATGATAGAAATCGGAGCCGATATAGTCGCCGGTCGGCCGGCCATAGAACTTCTCTACGGGGTCGCCGGCGCCGCCCGCGTTGTAGGCGAGAGAGTCGATCAAAAACGTCCTTGTCGCGGCCGTGTCTCCGAACGACGGATATACAATGAAGAACGTGAGCGGCTGCGTCGTATCGCTCGTGCCGAAACGGAACCAGTCCATCGCGACCGAGGCGCGGTCCACCGGCTCGAACGCCAGTGCGGGATTGGTCCATAGGATGGGGGCTAACACAGTCCCCGGCCACGGCCCGCCCAGATCCAGATTGACGGGGAATGCGACCGTGTCATTGGGCTCGAAGACGTCGTCCTTCAGGACGGTCGTAATGGCCGTGTCGTAGCCGAACACACCGGCGCCGAGATAGAACAGCGAGTCCGTGCGTGCCGGCGGCGGCACCCAGAACGAGATCCGACCGAGACCGGTAGCAGAATCGCGCAAACGGGAGAACGGGTACTCGATCAAACTCGCGCCGCCCAGGCTGGCGATGAACATGGAATCCACGCCGACGCCGTAGACGGTGACGAGCTCGCCGAAATGCGCCGTAGCGGGACGTACGCTGTCGATCTCCAGAGGATTGGAGACGCGGAGCACGAGGTCCGCTTCCTGAGCCTGCTGGAAAGCCACCATGCGGGCGACAACGTCGACGGTTCCGCTGTTGACGCCCGTCACCGTGGCATGACCGCCGCCGTCGCTCTGTACCCGAGCGATGGAGCTGCTCGTCGTCTGGAAGGCAAAGTCGACGTTGCCGATCGCCTGGGTATCCGAGCCGACGACCTGCCAGGCCTGCGCGTACACCGATACGTCCTGGCCGCGAAACACGACCTGGGACGGCGCGCTCAGCGTAACGAAGACTTTATCGCTCTTGTCGGTTGGTAAAGCGCAGGCGGTGCCGAGGAGCACCGCTGCCAGGGCTCGATTGCGACCGCGCATCCAGTCCGATCCGTGGCGTGAGGACCGAACATACAATACGCGGGATTACGGTGCCATACTGTGAGTTAAAGTGTTCCCCTTCGCTTGAGGTCCAGGTACTTCGCGACCACGGCCTGCGCGGCGCGCTGTGGTGTGACATCGATCACCAGGACGCCAGACCGCCGCATGTGCCCTAATGCGTCGTCGCGCGCATGCAGCAGCTCCTCCGCTGCCGCTTTTCGAAACGCATCGCGCGGCGTGTCGGGTCGCAATGCTGCAGCCGCATCGAGCTCGGGATTGCGTAACGTCACCGCGAGTGGAAGATGGCGCGGGCGCAGGGTCGCGACGTTGGCGACGAGCGCGTCGGACGCGAAGCGATCGATGACGTCGGTGAACAACACCGTCAACGCGCGCTTGCGATTGCGGACCGCGAGATAGCGGAACGCACCGGGATAATCCGGCTCGACGAGCCTAGGCTGCACGACGGCGAGCACGTCCAAAATGCGCCGGATACCGGTGTGGCCTCGCTCCGGCGCGACGAAGTGTTGCACACCATCGGCGAACGTCATGATGCCGACGTTGTCATCGTACTGCGCCGCGGCATAGGCGAGCTCGAGCGCCGCCTGCACCGCAAAATCGAGCCGGGCAACGCCGGCAGTCACCTCCGCGGTCATCAGCCGCCCCATATCGAGCACCAACAGCACCTGCTGGCGTCGCTCGGCTTCGTACTGGCGCGTGATGACTTTCCGGCGGCGCGCCGTCGCCTTCCAATCGATGTGCCGCAAATCGTCGCCGGGTACCCACTCGCGCAGCGACTCGAATAAGCGGCCTTCCCCCAGCTGCCGGACCGGTTTCGTGCCCGCCTCGCGCCTGCGCAGCGCCTCCGCAACGGAGGCCCGCAGCCGCACCGAAGCGAGCGACGGATACACTACGACTTCCCAGGGCAGCTCGACGCGCAGGCGACGACGGCCCAATCCCAACGGCCCCGTGCTGTCGATAAAGAATCCGCCGACCGCCTCGCGGCCACGCCGAACGGGAGTGACAGGCACCGTATCAGTGATGGTCGTCTGTCGTGGCAGGCGCACGGCGCGCGGCGGCTGCGGGCCGCCAAGAATATCAGGCCGGATCTCCCGTACAACGAGCTGTGCTCCCCGCGTCGCCGCATTGGCCCAGCGATACGTCACGTCACCCACACGACCGACCGACAATGCCGGAAGAGGATCGCGTGTCACCGAGATCGCGGCGCCTGGAGCGGCGACGCGAACAGCCAGCGTCGCATCGAGCCAGATCAACGCGATCAGGACGGCGTCCGCGATGAGCATTGCATCGAGCGCCCACGGCACCCAGTAGCCGAGAAAGCCGACGACGGCGAAGGCGGCCGCGATGGCGAGCGCGCGCGGCGTCCACAGCAGGCCGCCCGTTGAGCTGCGAGGCGTCCCGAGCAGTACCCACAGCACCACGAATCCGCCGAGGACGAGACCCGAGACGAGGAACGGGATCATGGTCAGGCCGTCGGGGCTTCGATCCTGTCGAGAATGGCTTTGAGCGCCTGATCGGCGGTGACACCCTCGAGCTCGAGCTCCGGCGCGACGTTGATCCGGTGTCGCAGGATGGCAGGGGCGAGCAGTTTGACGTCGTCCGGGATGACGTAATCGCGTTCTTCGAGCAGCGCGGCGGCGCGCGCCGCTTTGAACAGCGCGACCCCGGCGCGCGGGCTTGCGCCCAGCGTGAGCGATGCGGCCTCCCGCGTGGCCCGCACGATCGCCGTGATGTAGCCAGTGATCCGGGGCTCTACGCGGATCGCGTCCACCGCGGCACGCAATTGCTCGAGCCCGTTCGCGTCGATCACCGGCGTCACACCATACGTCTCGGTGCGATCGGCCTCGAAGCCCTCGACGTAGCGGGTCAGAATGCCCTGCTCCACCGTCGCGGTGGGGTAGCCGATCTGGATCTTCGCCATGAAGCGGTCGAGCTCCGCCTCGGGCAATGGGTACGTGCCCTCGAACTCGATCGGGTTCTGCGTCGCGAATACGGTGAAAGCGGACGGCAGCGGATGACTCGTGCCGTCCACGGTCACGGTGCGCTCCTGCATCGCTTCGAGTAACGCAGCCTGCGTTTTCGCGGGGGCCCGGTTGATTTCATCCGCGAGCACCAGATCGGCGAAAATCGGTCCCGCGCGAAAGGTGAACTCCTGCGTCCCTCCACCTGTCAGCATCGTAATCCCGGTGATGTCGGCGGGCATCAGATCGGGCGTGAACTGGATGCGGACGAAGCGGACGCGCATGGCGAGCGCCAGTGTGCGCACGAGCAGCGTCTTGGCGGTGCCCGGTACGCCTTCCAGCAGGATGTGGCCGCGCGCGAGCAGGCACACGAGCACCTGGCGAATCGCCGTTTCCTGGCCAAGCACCACTCGGCGCAGCGCGTCTAGTATGGCTCGCGCGTCGGGCGCGGGCGCAGTTGCTCCCACACATCCTCCACGGCCTGGGCGACGGCCAGTACACGGACTCCATCCTTGCCATTGCGTTCTGTTACGAGATGTCGCAGCCGCCGCACGGCGGCGCGGCCTTCGGGCCCGCGCATGGCGAGCTCCAATCCTTCGAGCCACGCTTCCGGCCGTTCCCTGCCCCCACGGGTCATGCTGAGCCGTCGCTGCAGACCACCGATGAGACGCTGCACGGCGGTGCCCTCGTCCTCGGCGCTTTCGAGCCCGGCGCCCAAGGCGTCGATGTGCTCGAGCGGCGAGCGCCGGCGCCGTTCGACCGCATCGCGCGCGGGACCGAATCGCACCGCCATTACGGCGAGCCAGACCAGCGCAATCGCCAGAATCTGGAGCACCGCCCAGCCCAAGGGCGAATGACGGAGCCAATCCCACGTCAATGACGTAACCGACTGCTCATCGCGACGGAATCCCTGATGGTACTCGTCGATGACGATGCGGCCGCGCTCGCCGCGCGGCGACGTCAGCAGTGGGACGAGAACGAGCGGGACATCGCTGTTACGCCAGACCTGATTCGTGAACCATCCGGCGTCCGAGACGAGGGTGACGCTGCCCCCCCCGGGATACCAGAGCCGGAGCAGCACCGGTGGCCCGTTCGCCGCATACAACAGCGGCTCGCGACGCTCCGGCGTCAGCTGGTTGCAGGCATTCGTCGAATCCGGTCGGCGCTTGACGAGCCCCTGCAGACCACGGCCCCTCGTCCCGATCGAATCCAACGGCCGCTGCTCGAGCACGCGCGCGACCGGCGGAAGCGAGTGGAGGCCCGATGGCGTGGCGACATTGACGCTGTCGTCGGTCCAGCGATCCGGCTTGAGCCGCCACCCGACGCACCGCAGGATGCCTCCGCCGTTGCCCGCGCTCAATACCGCGCCTCCGGCTTTCACATAGCGCGCGACCTCCTCCTGCTCGGTCGACTCCAGCGGAATCCAGGGGTTGAGCACGACCAGTAATGCCGGACGCCGCGCGCTGTCGGCACTGAACGTCGCGAGGGAGGAGCGACGCCGCTGCACGGGGCGGCCGAGCTTCACGAGCACGTCGTACACGGCCCGGCTTCCCCTGGGGCCGGCGAGGAAGGTCGAAGCGCGGTAGTCGTCGGCAGGCGGCTTGGGTGTGCGGTGCGCCGCCCAGACCGCCAGGCCGATTGCGACCGCCAGCAACACGGCCAGCTTGATCTCAAGCCGGGACGACATGCCTCGTCAATTGCTGGGCCGCCTCACCAAATGCCGTGTACTCCTTCTCCGCGCATGGCACAGCACCGAAGAGGTGGCGATACAGCTCGGTGACGAGCGCGCTGAATGACGCGCGACCCATATCGTCGAGGCGCGCTTCCCACAGATATTCGGCCGGCGTCTTGGACGCGTGGAACTTGAGGGCGCCTACCCTGTCCAGCTCGAGCACGACGGCGAGAAAGCGATGGCCGAGCGCCTCGATGTAGCGTCCGACGCGCGCGAGCTCTTCCGCGCGAGCGAGATGGCGCGCTGCGTCATGGGCGATGCCGCCCTCCGTTTCGGCTGTTCTCGCCGGATGTGCCGCCTGCCGCGTGACCCGCCAGATCACGTAGCTGATGTGCGCAAGCAAGAGCAGCAATGCGATAGTGAGCACGACGAGCAGCGCGTTGTAGCCGATCGGATGTGTGTGCGAGAAGCTGTCGATCCAGTCGAGAAAGCGAAACCACAATCGTTTGATCCAGCGGAGCGGCTCGCGCCGCGCCACCCATTGATAATCCCGCTGCGCGAACACCGCACCCAGGACGCGCCGCACGGAATCGGCGGGAACCTGGGTTCCGGTCTGGAGGACGATCGGTGGGGGGAGCAGTGCGATCAGCGCGCAGCCCCCAGCTGCCCGCTGAGCACTTCCAGATCGAACGCTTCACGCCGCACGCGCAGATCGTAGTAGACCAGGGTCAGCACGCAGGAGAAGATCGGCGTCAGCAGGATGGGGAGGGCCGCGGACAGGATTTCTACCGCCTGGCCGAGGAGATGGAGATCGTTGGCCAGCGCCGCCCCGAGCGCGCCGACTGCGGCCCCCGGCAGGAAGACCACAACGCTCGCGACGAGGAAAATGAGAAAAATCTTGCGCTTGAACCCGCGCGTGAGATCCCACGACCGGCCGAATGCATCGAACGAAGAATTGAGCTCCTCGAGCACCACGACCGGGGTGGTCACTGCATAGCCGCAGGCGAGGAAAATGATGAACCAGCAGGCAGCCGCCAACACGAGCAGTAAACCGAATATCCCAGCTCCACCCCCGCCCACCGCCACGCGCGGAATCGCCACCGCGGCGACGACGCCGACGATCACGGCGATCAAGCCGATCAGAAGTCCCTTTCCCAAACCAACGAGAAAGAGGGGCATGATTTTGGAGCCTCCCAGCGCGAGCGCGTCCGATAACTCCGGACGGCGGCCGAGATAGGAGTCGGAGATGACGCGGATCGCGCTGGCCGTGAGAAAGAGGCCGCCAAAGTATCGGATGATGTTGACGAGCAACGCGAGCACGATATGCTGCTCGGTTCCTCCCGCGAGCTCGAGATAGATGGTGAGCGCCACGGGAAACCAGAGCGCGATGACGCCGATCTTCAGGAATAGGATGAAATGGCGGCGGAAAATCGTGAGCGCCCCGTCCAGGATTTCGCCGATGTCCATCGGCTTCAGGTCGGCCATGTTGCGTCTACCTCGGTGTCCGGGATGGCGGTAAGATGAGTCTGTGACGCCTTCCGCGCGAGACCTCGATCTCGACCTGCGTCAGATCCACGGAGTCGAGACACCGGAGCATGTGGACATCCGCTTCGAGCTCGCCGGCGTCGGATCACGCGTGGCCGCGGCGCTGCTTGACCTGTTCATTCTCTGGCTGTCGATCGTCGGCCTGCTCATGGTCTATTCCTGGCTCGAGATCGGCATCAGCCGGGTGCGCGGATGGGCAGCGGCGTTCATGGTGCTGCTCTTGTTCCTATTGTTCTGGGGCTATTACACCCTCTTCGAAGCCCTGAATGGCGGCCGCACGCCGGGCAAGCAGGCGCTCGGCATCCGGGTCGTGATGGACACAGGCCGTCCGGTCACCACCGGCGCCGCGGTGATTCGCAATCTTGTCCGCCTGCTCGACTGCTACTTTCCGGTTCTGCCGTTTCTTCCCGCCCTCGTGATGATGTTCGTGAGCCGCAGTAACAAGCGTCTCGGTGATATGGCCGCCGGAACGATCGTGGTGCGGGACCGGCCGACGACCTGGAGCATTGGAGCGAGGAGCGAGGCGGTCGAGCTGATCGAGGCCGGCCCTCCCGAGCTGAGTGAAGAGGAATTCCGGCTGCTCGACCGGTTTCTCGGCCGCATGAACGAGCTAACGCCCGACGTCCAATTCCGGATCGGCCGGGATCTCGCGCGGCGCTTCGAGCCGCGCATCCCGCGCCGCACGGACGACATCAATGCGTATCTCGTCGAAGTCTTCACCGCGGAGCAGACCAAGCGGCGCAGTCACTTCGCCACGCGCCCCCAGACCGGAGGAGGGTCGGCGGGTCGAACTACGATGACGGCGGAGCGGTTTCTGGCGCGCAAGCGCGACGCCTGGGATGCATTTCACAGGCTCGCGCTGCGGATGGAGCGCACGGGCGTCGGAGGACTGGCGGCCGGCGAGATCCCGCCGTTCGCGGCGCAATACCGGGAAGTGGCGGCTGACCTCGCGCGGGCCCGCACGTATCAGCTGGACCAGCGGGTCATCGAGTATCTGGAGCGCGTCGTCAGCGCCGGCCACAACGCGCTGTACCGGGCGCGGGGGCGCGATCGCACGCCATTTCAGCATTACCTGTTGCGGGACTTTCCGGCCGCCGTCGTGCAGTCGCGCGTCTACGTCCTCGTGGCGCTCCTGCTGTTTCTGGTGCCCGCTGCCGCTGCCTATGTCATGATCCGCGAGCGCCCGGCGATCGCCGAAGAGGTCATGCCGCAGGTCATGATCAACCGCGCGGAAGAGGCCGCCAAGCGCGAGGCACAGGGACGCACGTACGCGCAAACATCAGCCGAGGAACGGCCGGTCGTCGCCGCGCTCATTATCACGAACAACATCCAGGTGTCGTTCGGCGTGTTTGTGGGCGGCCTGACGTGCGGCCTGTTGACCGCCTGGCTGCTCGTCGCTAACGGCATGATGCTGGGCTTCGGGTTTGGGTTGTTCAAGAACTACGGTGTGCTCAGCTATCTCACGACCTTCGTCGCGGGCCACGGTGTCCTCGAGCTGACGGCCATCTTCATTTCCGCGGCCGCGGGGTTTCGCATGGCCCAGGCGATCATCGCGCCCGGGGATCGCACGCGCAAAGACGCCCTGGTGATCGAAGGACGCATTGCCGCGCGGATGATTGGGGCGGTGATCACCCTGCTCGCGCTTGCGGGGACGATCGAAGGTCTGTTGTCGACCTCCGACGCCCCCGCGACGTTGAAGATTGGCGTGAGTCTCGCGACGGTCGTGTTGCTCTTCCTCTATTTCGCGAGCGGCTGGCAATATCTCCGCTCTAGGGCGTGACCGTCACACTGCCCGTCATGCCGGCGTGGTTTGTACACTGGTAGTTGAACGTCCCTGCTGTATCGAAGGTCCGCTGCATGCTTCCCGATGTCATGTCGCCGATGTTCGCTGGCTTGCCGGGCGTATTCGCAAACGTGACGTTGTGCGCTGAAGTCGTACCCACCCACGCCCAGTTCACCGCCGTACCCTTTGTTATGGTGACCGCGTTCGGTGTAAACGAGTTGTCCGCAACGTTCACTGTGGTGACCGTTGTGGCCGTCGTCGTGAACGTTACGGATGGAGTTCCGCCCAGACCGTTAGCGGTTGCCGTCGCCGTCTGGTCTCCAGTACCGGCGCCGAGTGTGCGCTGGGCGCTCGCGTTGCCGTTCGTCCCCGTGACGTTCTGAGCCGGCGTGATCGAGCCGCCCCCCGTTAGAACCGCCCAGTCGATGGTCACGCCACCCTTCGGATTTCCGTGCGAGTCACGGCTCTGCACCGTGTACGTCACCTGACCGCTGGGTGCAGCCGCGCCGTGATCGCCGGCCGTCTTGGCGATGGAGACCGCGTTACCGGCAGTCGCATTAAGTGTGATCGTGACGGGCGAGCCCACGAGACCTGATGCGGTCGCCATCGCGGTTTGATTGCCCGATCCGTTCCCGTAGGTAAAGCGAACTTTCGAGAGTCCTGCGGCCGTTGTTGGAGCGGACGTCGCGGAGACCGCGCCGCCGGCAGAAGCCCACGTCACGGTCACGCCTTGTATCGGCGTGGCGCTCTGGTCGGTCACGAGCACGGCTAGGGATTCGGCCTTGGTTGCGCCAACCGTGTCCGTCAAAGCCCCGGTTGTGCTGTTCGTGATGTTGACGGCGCCGTTGATCTGCGCCACGGCGCTGAACGGGACGGGCGCAAGGCTCCCGGCGGTCGCGCTCGCGGTCTGTGTGCCGGCATTGGGACCGAGCGTGCGTCGCGTCTTCGCAATCCCGGATGCATCCGTGACGCGCGTCGTGGGCGATACGGTGCCGCCACCCGCCGTGACCGCGAACGTCACGTTCACACCGGCCAACGGCGCACCACCCTGATCGTGCACAATTACGGCCAACGATTCCGGCAGCGCCGTGCCGGCAGCAGCGACCTGGTTATTCCCGGCACTCACCGCGATAGTATTCGGCGTTGGTCCCGTGCCACCATTGCCGCCACCGCCACACGCATTCACCACCAATCCACCGAGTACAAACAGACAAAAACGCCGCATGACGGCCTCCTCGAATTGTGGTTTGTACCTGGGTACATATGAAAGCCGGCAGGTGATCCGGCTAGTGTCCTGAGGAACGGCGCCGAGGTGGGAGGCGCGTTATCCGGGCGCGGCGAGATCTCTTAATAAGGAAGGCAGCGCGCGCGGCCCATTGCCGCACGTTGGGAGGCCACCATGCGGTAGGCGGGGCAAACCGAGGGCGATGCCGGCGGCTCACTCGGCGCTTTGCAGGATCTCGCGCATCTTGCGCACCAGGGATTCGATTTGCTGCAGACCAGCCAGCGTCTCGCCGTCGAGCTTCTCGGGCGCGAGGAGCAAGAGCTGCGTTTCGGCGAGGATCGCCGCGAGGGGATTGGACAAATCATGCCGCAGCTTGGGCAACATGCCCTTCGGATCAGCCATCAAAGCAGGGAGCGGTACAGGTCTCGCAGGTGGTGATCCCGCAGATCCCGCACCGACTGCCACAAGTCCTGCTCCGTCGTCGCGCAGAAGATCTCCGCGCTGGAGCGCTCGGCTTCCGTCCCTTCGGCCCCGAACAGCACGCGACCACGCCAGATACCATCTTCGGTGCGGCGCAGAGAGAGGCGGATGTCTATGGGTTGTCCGTCAAAGCGGATGGGAGGCAGATCATGCATGACCGTATCGGTCGCAGGAGTCGGTGTATATCGGGCAGGTTGTGCAGGCATGCCGATCCAGGGGCTGGTTTGAAACAACATTGTAAACCGCTAGGGGTTACGCAATACTCAAAGCGTGCGTCGTGCCTCGTACGTCGTGCGTGGCGGGGGCCCAGCTCTACCGGGGAAACGGCACCGGCGCAAACGTGAGCACAAACAGCACCGCGCTCGCAACAAGCAGCCAGCGCCGGGAGGGAGGCAACGGCCGATAGGCATCCAGGACCGGTGGATGCCGCAGCTGACCGCGCGACAGCATCAACACGATGAACCCCCAGAACAGCCAGCCATACCAGAACCAGCCGAGCAGCATGATGAGCAGCCAGATGGCGCGCGCAATCCGCTGATGGAGACGCGGCGCGGCCGCGTACACGATGTAGCCACCATCGAGCTGCGCCATGGGCAGGAGGTTCAGCATCGTGACGAACATTCCGAACCATCCCGCTACAGCGATCGGACCCAGCCGTACCGCTGTAGGATGCGTCAGATGACGAATCAACCAGGTGACCAATGAGTCACCGAGCGGCTGGTCGCCGTCTCCCCATGGCATGACCATCCCAAACGGAACAGTCGTGTCGTACCCAGGGGCATTGTACCAGGGCTGACTGTGCGCGAGGCCGTACCACAGGACGACGAGCGCGACGACAAATCCGGCAATGGGACCAGCGGCACCCACATCCAGGAGCTGGCGCCGATCGTTCACAATCGTGCGCAGTCGAATGAAAGCGCCGAATGTTCCGATACCGAGTGGCGCGGGCAGTCCGGGGATGAAGAAGGGCGGCGACACACTCAGGTCATAGCGCCGTGCCGTGAGATAGTGGCCCATCTCGTGCGTGAGCAGAATCGCCATCAGCGGGAGAGAGAACGCCATGCCGCGCGGGAACGCCCGGAGCAGCACGCTCGGAGCCCAGGCCGTGAAGTCTCCCGGCAACACGCCCGCAAACACACCGCCGGACACCGTCATCGTGAGGAAGACGCCGAGCAGGAGCACGGCATGGACGGCCCACGATTCTCGAATCAGCGACATGGGTCGGGTGAGGACGAGATGGCGGCCGTCCGACTCGTCTGACCAGTAGTAGGTGCCCGGCCATTGGGCGAGCGCGGCGGCCAGGTCGCGCGACGGCGCTTCGTGGGACCGATCTACAAGCGCGTCAATAACTTCCCGGTCATGGAGGGGTGTAGTCCGCCAGGCTCGGAAGTATGGGATCAGGCTCATGGGCACACTTGACGGCCGCTGGCGGGTATCCTACTATGACTCGGTCGCACACCGCCAAATTCCCAAGTTTCCAGCGTCAACTAAGGACCACTCCCCCATCCCGGGGTTTTCCCCGCCGCACAGGCAAACGGAGTTGAAGCACACGTGGATATCGCCGAACTGAAGAGAAAATCCGTCGCGGAACTGCACGCGATGGCCGAGAGCCTGAACATCACCAACTACTCCGGGCTCCGCA
>Ga0136846_1223996_pt1 | contig 15054 bp, 11 predicted proteins | sample HopSoiMetagenom2_FD_96841 | JGI IMG/M metagenome (GOLD analysis project Ga0136846, IMG submission 96841) | Grasslands soil microbial communities from Hopland, California, USA - 2 Assembly 2016 (version 4) | ecosystem: Environmental > Terrestrial > Soil > Grasslands | place: USA: Hopland...
ACCCGCCTGGGTCGTGCCCGCGCACGTCGGCGTCGACGATGCCGAGCGCTGGACGTGCCGCTGCGACCGGTGCGCCGAGCGCTTCGGCGGCCCGGTCCCGGGCGAGCTCACCCCGGACGTGCGGCGCTTCCGTGAGGAGTCGGTCGTCGACTTCCTGCGCGAGGTCACCGACCACGTCGCGGCTCACGGTGGCTCGAACACGATCTGCCTGCTACCGGCGACCGAGGGCACTCAGGGGCTCGCGGAGTGGGACGAGGTCGCCGCCCTCCCGGCCCTCGCGACGCTGGCGACGGATCCGTACTGGAAGCACTGGGACGAGGCGGCAGGACCGTTCGTGCGCCGCTTCGCGCGGCTCTTGCGCGAGACGGCCGACCGGCACGGTGTCGGCGCGCAGCTCTGGGTGCCGAGCTTCGGCCTCGGCCGGCAGGACATCCCGGAGCTCGAGGCGGCCGTCGCGGCAGCGCGCGAGGAAGGCGTCGACGATCTCTGGACGTGGGGCTACGAAGCCTGTCGTCACATGACGCATCTCGCCACGCCCGACGCGCCGCTCGTCTGGGACGCCGTGAGCGCCGCGCTCACGGCCCGCCCGCAGACCGCCACGACCGAGACTGCGCGTCCGGATCTGACCGACCTCGACCTCCGCTCGACGCGCGACCTCGTGCGGCTCCTCAACGACGAGGACGCGACGGTTCCGGCCGCGGTCGCCGAGGCGGGCGACGCGCTCGCTGCCGCGATCGACGCGATCGTCGAGCGCATGGGCCGCGGCGGCCGGCTCGTTTACGCCGGGGCGGGGACCTCGGGAGCCCTGGCGGCGCTCGATGCGGCCGAGTGCGGCTCTACCTTCGGCTCACCGCCTGGAGAGGTCATCGCAGTCGTCGCCGAGCAGGACGCGGACGAGGACGATCGTGCGGCGGCGACGAACGCATTGCGCGGGCTGCCCCTCCGGCCCGAGGACTGCGTCGTCGCCGTCAGCGCGAGCGGCTCCACGCCGTTCGTCCTCGCTGCGCTCGAGGCCGCGCGCGAGACAGGCGCCCTCGGCGTCGCGGTTGCGAGCGCCCGCGACAGCCGGGCAGCCGCGCTGGCCGAGCACGAGATTGCGGTCGTGGTCGGGCCGGAGGTGATCGCAGGATCGACGCGCTTGAAAGCCGGGACAGCGCAGAAGTTCGTCCTCAACACGATCTCGACGGTCACGATGATCCGGCTCGGGCGCACCTTCGGCGGCCTGATGGTGGGCGTGGTTCCGACCAACGAGAAGCTCCGCGCGCGTGCGCGCCGAAACGTGGTGCTCGCAAGCGGAGCGTCCGAGGAGCGGGTCGATCAGGCGCTGGAGGCCGCGGCCGGCGATGCGCGTGTCGCGCTCGTCTCGCTGCTGGCAGGTGTCGACGCGGATGCGGCGCGCTCGCGCCTCGAGGCGTCCGACGGCTCGGTCCGAAAGGCGGCAGGCTCGTGAAACTGGGAGTCGAAGCCGCGCTCGTCCGGGGAGAGCTCGTCCCGGGTGACGTCGAGGTCGAGGACGGGCGCGTGGTGGCGGTGGGGCTCGCCCGCGGACCGCGCGGCAGGGTCGCAATTCCGGGCTTCGTCGACCTCCAGGTGAACGGCTACGGCGGCGTCGACTTCCTCTCGGCCTCGAGCGAGGACTACTACCGGGCGGGCGAGGCGCTGCTGCTCGCCGGCGTGACCGCGTACCAGCCGACGTTCATCACGTCGGCGGAGGACTCGACGATCGAGGCGCTGCACGCGCTGCCGACGGGCGTGCCGGGCCCGCGCATCCTCGGCGCCCACCTGGAGGGGCCGTTCCTCTCGCCCGACCGCCCTGGCACGCATCCGCTCACGCATCTCCGCGCGCCGGACGTCGCCTTGCTCGACCGGCTGCTCGACGCGGGTGTCGTCACCCAGATGACGCTTGCGCCCGAGCTGCCCGGGGCGGACGCGCTCGTCCAGCGCCTGCGCGAGCGCGGCGTCGCGGTCTCCGCGGGACACACGAACGCGACCGCCGCCGAGGCCAACCACGCCTTCGACCTCGGCGTCGGCGGCGTGACGCACGTCTTCAACGCGATGCGGCCCTTCCGCTCCCGCGATCCGGGGATCGCCGGGGCGGCCCTCACCCGCGGCGGCGTCGTGATCTGCATGGTCGTCGACGGCTATCACCTCGCCGACGAGACGGTGCGGCTCGTCTGGTCGTGCGCCGCCGGCCGCGTCGCGCTCGTCACGGACGCCATGGCGGCTGCCGGAACCGGCAGCAACGGGGGCACCTTCCAGCTCGGCGACGTGGAGGTGGCGGTCGAGGATGGCGCCGCGCCGAAGCGCGAGGACGGGACGCTCGCCGGCTCGGTCCTCACGATGATCGATGCCGTCCGGAATCTCCATGCGCTCGGCGTCCCCTTCGAGCACGCGGTGGGCGCGGCGACCGAGGTGCCGGCGCGCTTCCTCGCCCGCGGCGACGTCGGCTTCCTCGAGCCCGGCGCGCTCGCAGACGTCGTCGTGCTCGACGACCGGCTCGAGATCCAGGCCGTCCTCTGTTCGGGACGGAGCGATGTCGCGGCTCGAGACTGAGCTGCGCGAGCAGCCGCAGGCTCTGGCGCGCCTGCTCGAGCGCCAGGCGGACTCGGCGCGGACTGCCGCGCGGCTCTTCCAACGGCGCGACATCCGCTACCTCCTGATCGCCTCTCGAGGCAGCTCCTCGAACGTCGCCCGCTACGCGCAGTACCTCCTCGGCCGCGCCCACCGAGTGCCGGTGATGTTCGCCACGCCGTCGCTGTACACGATCTACGGCCAGCCGCCGCGTCTGGCGGGCGCTCTCGTGATCGGGATCTCACAATCAGGCGCCTCGCCAGACGTTGTCGCAGTGCTCGCCGAGGCCAGGGAGCAAGGACGACCGACGCTGGCCCTCACGAACGACGGCGAGTCGCCGCTCGCCCGGACGGCCGAGGCGGTGCTGCCCCTCGAGGCCGGGCGGGAACAGGCCGTCGCCGCGACGAAGACCTACGTCAACTCGCTGGGCGCGGTCGCCATGCTCTTTGCCGAGATGGGGAACGACGCGACGGCGCGAGAGGAGCTCGCCCGGATGCCGGAGGCGCTTGCGGCGCAGATCGACCTCTCGGTTGACGAGATGCCGCCCCTCGACGCGTACCGCGACGCCGTCGGGCTGACCGTGGTCGCGCGCGGTGTCAACTACGGCACAGGCTTCGAGATCGCCCTCAAGATCCGCGAGCTGTCGGGGCTCGTGACCGAGGCGTACTCGCCCGCCGACCTGATGCACGGCCCCATCGCGGCGATCCAGCCCGGCTGGCCGGTCGTCGTGGTCGCGCCGAGCGGCCCCGCGCGGCCGAGCGTCGAGGAGATCGTGCCGCCGCTGCGTGCACGGGGGGCGCGGCTCGTGGCGGTCTCGGACGTGCGCGCCGTCCTGCGACGCGCGCAGACCAAGCTCGTGCTCGCGCCGGGAGTGCCCGAATGGCTCAGCCCGCTCACCGCCGTCGTCCCCGGGCAGGTGGCGGCCATGGGCCTGACGAGGCTACGGGGCCTCGACCTGGACAGCCCGGTAGGTCTCCGCAAGGTGACGCTGACTCGATAGGCGAGAAATGCGAAGCGGCCGCGCCTTGGTGGCAGCGGCCGCTTCGTTGCCACAGATCGTGGCAGGCGTTGTTGCGCCTGGCTAGCTCTGAGCCTTGACGATGACGTGCAGGGCCTTCGCCGAGGTGGTCAGCGTCGCCACCAGGGTCGTATCGCCCTTCCGGTGCAGCGGAGCCTTGAACTTGAGGACTCCCTTGGCGCCGTCACTGATCGTCGTAGCGCCCTCCACGTTCGTGACCCGCGTGCTCGTCGTCGTCGAGAAGATGAGGGTCTGGCCCTTGAGTGCCCGGCCGTGGAAGTTGGAGTGGTTGACGGTGATCGAGATCGATCCGGCAACGTCGGCCGTCGCCGCCTGGTAGCTCGACAGCGTTCCCTTGAGGACGTACATGACTCTCGGATTGGACTTGCCGTGTGTCGGGCTCGCTTTCGCGAATGCGACGCTGGTCGGAATTGCCAGCGCCACCACAAGCAAGACAATGGCTTTCTTCATCTTGTGAACTCTCCTTACTGGGGTCCGCGTTCCTTCGCGACCAATCGTGCTCGTCGCACGTCAGATCCACCACAATGTTCTGTAAGCACAACGTAAAGCGGCCTCCGCTGTGCGCAGGGCGTCATCCGATTCCTCAGGGCCGCTTCCGGGTAGGTGCGGTCAATCCTGAGCGTCTTCATCTCTCTTATGTTTTGCGCAGTCGTCGGCCGTAGGCTGCCCGCGTGAGCAGGCTGCGAGTGCTCAAGCGGGGCAACGCCCGCGCCCACGCGGAGGAGCTCGCTTCGCTCTTCGTCGTCTCCCTCCCGCGCTCTCTATCGAGCCTCCTCTACGTCGCGGCGGCGCACGCGATCGGCCTCGCAGAGCCCATGTGGACGAGCGACGGCGAGATCCTCAACCGCGAGCGCGTGCCACGCCGGATGCAGAGCCGAATGCGGAGCCTGGCCCCCGATGAGCGGTTCACCCTCCTCGGCTCGGCGCCCGACGTGTTCACGAGCATGACGAGCTACCTCGACCGCGCGGCGCTGCGGCAGGGCTTTGCGTACAAGGACGTCGTCCAGCCGTTCGTGATCGGCGGCTGGGAGGGGCTCGGCGACTTCAAGGTGCTCAAGGTGCGCCGGAACGTGGCGGAGGTGGCCTACACGATGCTGAAGCGGCAGTGGCTGTACCCCGCGCACGCGGCAAGCGTGTTCGACGAGCATCCGTGGGCGCTCGTGGAGGGGCTCGTTCGCGCCGAGGCGGTTCTCGACGCGCTGCCCGGGGAGACGGTCGAGTACTCGGACGCCGTCCTCGACCACGACGCGCTCGAGGCCGCGCTCACCCGTCTCTATCCAGACGCGCCCCTGGCGCCGCCCCGCTACATCGACCGCGGCTTCGCCCGAACGCGCCGGCGGCTCGAGACCGACCGGCGCGGCTCGCTCGTCTTCCGCCGCCTCGAGTGGATCGTCTCGGCGGTGCGGGAGCGCCTGCGCTTCGACGACCCGCGCGAGGAGATCGCGGAGGCCCTTTCCTAGCTACGCCGGTTCGGGCGGCGTGCGGGCCAGGTGACGCAGCACCGGCAGCGCGAGAAGCCCGATGACGAGGGTGGGCAGGACGATCACCCCGCGGTAGAGGAGCACCGCGGCCACGACGTCCGCGTTCGACGCGCCGAAGCCGACGAGCGTGCCGATCATCCCCAGCTCCACGACTCCGATTCCCCCCGGGGTGAGGGGCAGCGAGCTGATCACGCGCCCGATCGCCCACGCGAGGAACGCCTCGCTCGGCGGCAGCTCGGCGAGCGAGATCCCCACCGCCCGCAGGGAGAGCTCGAACGCGAGGTAGGCAGTCAGCTGGTTGGCGAGCGTGGCCGCGGTCAGCCTCGGCCAGCGCCGGCGGAGCAGCACGAGCCGCTCGGCCCGCAACTTCACGAGTGCCTCCCCGCTCCAGTCCGGCGGAGCCCGGTGGAAGAGCCGGGCGATCCACGCCGCGGCGCGCGCGGCGAGGTCGCCGAGCCACTTGGCCGCTCCGGCACTGCGCAGCGCCGCCACCGCGAGCCCCACGATGACCACGCCGCACGCGGCGCTCACGCCGGCGATCACAAGCGTCGAGCTCGACAGCTCGCCGGTGGCGAAGACGAAGATCGCTCCGACGAGCGGATAGACGAGGATCATGACCTGGCTCCAGATACCGGTCACCGCCACCGCGAAGGCAGCGTGTCCCCGACCCACGCGCAGCCGGCGGAGCAAACCGAACGAGATCGCCATCCCGAGCGGAGCGCCTCCGGGCAGCACCGTCGTCAGCGCCGTCGACGCTTGCGTGAAGGCGAGCGCCGCCACGAAGCGCAGCTGCGGGAGGACCGCCTGCCACGGCAGCGCGGTGGTTGCGATGTCGAGCAGCGATGCGGCCGTGAGTGCCGCAATCCACGGCCACGAGATGGTCCCGAGCTGGTGCGCGACGCTCCCGTAGCTCGCGATGCGCGGGACGACCACGACGAAGACCGCCACGGCGAGCGCGACGCCGAGCGCGAAGCGGAGAACGGCCCGGCGGCTACTCCGCATGGGCCGCAGTCTAGGAATCGGATTCGCGCGCACGCGCTGCTAGCCTCACGCCGCCATGAAGGTCCTCGTCACCGGCGGCGCCGGCTTCATCGGCGCCCACGTCGCCCGGAACCTTCTCGAGGCGGGTCACGACGTTGTCGTCCTCGACGACCTCAGCGGTGGTTACGAGGAGAACGTTCCGGCCGGGGCCGTGTTCGTCGACGGCTCGGTCACCGACCCCGAGCTCGTGGACGAGCTCTTCCGCACGCACGAGTTCGCCCACGTTTTCCACCTCGCCGCCTATGCGGCCGAGGGGCTTTCGCACTTCATCCGTCGCTTCAACTACACGAACAACGTTGTCGGCTCGATCAACGTGCTCAACGCCGCCCTTCGTGCCGAGACCGCCGGGCGCTTCGTCTTCGCCAGCTCGATCGCCGTGTACGGCCCGGCACAGACGCCGATGTCCGAGGATGTCGTCCCCGAGCCGGAGGATCCCTACGGCATCGCGAAGTACGCGGTCGAGCTCGATCTGGCCGCCGCCCAGCGGATGTTCGGCCTCGACTACACGATCTTCCGGCCGCACAACGTCTACGGCGAGCTGCAGAACCTCGCCGACCCGTACCGGAACGTGATCGGGATCTTCATGAACCAGGTCATGAGCGGCCGGCCGATGACAGTCTTCGGTGACGGCCTGCAGACGCGGGCGTTCACGCACATCGACGACGTCGCCCCCCTGATCGCACGCTCGATCGACGTTCCCGAAGCCGCGAACGAGGTCTTCAACGTCGGGGCCGAGACGCCGCACAGCGTCCTCGACCTCGCCGACGCGGTCGCCCGGGCTTTCGACGTGGTCGAGCCGGAGATCGACTTCCTCCCGGCGCGGAAGGAGGTCGTGCATGCGTTCTCCGACCACGCCAAGCTGCACGGCGTCTTCGGAGAGTCCCCGACCGTGTCGCTCGAGGAGGGCTTGCGCCGCATGGCGGAGTGGGCTCGCGAGATCGGAGTCCGCGATCCGATTCGCTTCGAGAGCGTCGAGGTCTTGCGGAACATGCCGCCTTCCTGGACGGCCGGGCTGACGCAGACCGCTTAGTGCCCGACGTCTCCGTCTCTCTCGTCAATACGAACTCGCGCGAGCTCTTGCTCGTGTGCCTCGAATCCCTACGGGGCAGCGACGTGGAGATCGTCGTCCTCGACAACGCGTCGGAGGACGGGTCTGCGGCCGCCGTGCGGGAACGCTTCCCCGGCGTCCGCGTGATCGAGCAGCGGCACCGGGCCGGCTTCGGCGCCAACCACAACACCGTGATCCGAGCCACCACTGGCCGTTACGTCTTCATCCTCAACGAGGACACCACCAGCGAGGACTGGGGCTTCGAGCGGATGGCCGCCCACCTGGACGCAAACCCGCGGGTCGCCGCGCTCGGGCCGAGGCTCGTCTATCCCGACGGTCGGCCGCAGGCCTCGGCGTGGCGCTTCCCGTCGCCGGCGACCTCCGCGCTCGCCCTGCTCACGCTCGGTCGCGCGGGGATCCTCCAGTCGGGAGGGGGCGAGACGCGCGACGTGGACTGGGCGATGGCTGCCGCTCTCCTCGTGCGCCGCGAGGCGCTCGACGAGGTCGGCCTCTTCGACGAGGAGTTCTTCATCTACTCCGAGGAGACGGACCTCTCGCTGCGGCTGCGCCGTGCGGGGTGGCGGACGCAGTACTTTCCGCAGGTCACCGTCGTCCATCACGAGTCGCAGTTCAGCGCTGGAGTCCCCGAGCGGAGGATCAACGAGATGTGGCGCGGGAGGCACCGTTACTGGGAAAAGCACCACTCCGCAGCGGGCGTCCGCGTCGCAGCGCTCTGCACGGGCGCGCAGTACGCGGCGCGCGCGCTGCTGCGGGCGGGCGACCGTGACTTCGCCGGCCGGATGCGGCTGCACGCGCGCGACGCCGTCCGCGTGCGTGGACCGGGCCTTCGCGAGCTCGCCGAGGAATGGAACGAGGAGCATGCCGCGCTCTAGCTTTGGCGCACGGCGTAGGGCACAATTCGCCGCACGGTGCCAACGGCTGGGGGACGCGTGACCACTGTGCAGCGAATCAGGTCGGGTAGGTCGCAAAGGCTCCGTGCCTCGCGCGCGCACCGACCTCCTCACCTCGTGGACGGAACGTGGCGCAGCCGCGCACACCACCGGCCGGAGCCGGATGGCGGTGCAGGCGGGCAGGCGAGATCGGCGCCGCTCGTGCTTCTCGTCGACGACGAGCAGGCGATTCGCGCGATCTGCCGCGTCAACCTCGAAGGTGACGGCTTCTCGGTGCTCGAGGCGAAGAACGGCGCCGAGGCGCTCGCGGAGATCAGGCGTCGGCGTCCGTCACTCGTCCTGCTCGACGTGATGATGCCGGGCATCGACGGCTGGAGCGTCGCCGAGCGGCTCGCGGGGGACGAGAGCACGCGGGACGTCCCCGTCGTCTTCCTGTCGGCTCGCGCAGCGCGCGAGGACCGCCTCCGCGCCCAGGAACTCGGCGCGGTGGGATACGTCGTCAAGCCGTTCGACCCGGTCGAGCTCGCGGAAGTCGTGCGCGACGTGCTCGAGCGCGTCGCGCGTGGCGAGCGCGACGAGCTGAACCGGGAGCTGGCGGACCCGACATGACCGAGGGCGAGCTGCTTGCGCGGCAGCCGGACGCGCAGGGCGGCGCGGAGGAGGCCGCTTCGAGCCGTGAAGCGCTCGAGACCGCGCTGCGACTCCAGCGGGCCGCGGACGCCCTCATCTCGGCCCGGACACCGGAGGAGGTCCTCGACGCTGTTCTCACCGAGGGCGTGCGGGCCGCGGAGGCGCGCGGCGGACTGATCGCGACGTTGAGCGACGACGGCGAATGGCTCGACGTCGTCGCCTCGCGCGGCTACGACAGCCGCTACATCGAGCCGTTTCGTCGCTTCCCGCTGGCCGGGAACTTTCCGCTCTCCGAGGCGGTTCGCACCGGGGAGGGAGTCTTCCTCCGCTCGGAGAGCGAGCGAGACGAGCGGTATCCCGAGCTCGTAGGCCGCTCCCAGCCGGGTCACGCTCTCGTGTGCCTGCCTCTCGTGGGGGAGCACGGCCCCATGGGCGGGCTCGTCTTCTCGTTCTCGACCGACCAGGATTTCCCACCCGCGCGCCGGGCGCTCAAGCTCGCGCTCGCCCGGCAAGTCGCACTTGCGCTCGAGCGGGCGCACCTGGCGGTGGCCGAGCAGGACCTGCGCGAGAGGCTCAGCTTCCTCGGCGAGGCGACTGCGCTGCTCACGTCGTCACTCGACCTCGAACGGACGCTCGAGAGCCTCACCCAGCTCGCGGTGCCGCTGCTCGCCGACTGGTGCTCGATCTCGATGCTCGTCGAGGAGACGGGGGAGATCGAGCAGGTCGTCGTTGCCCACCAGGATCCCGAGCGCAAGCGCTGGGCCCGGGAGATGCAGACACACTCGCGCACGATCATGCTCGACGACGAGTTCGACCGCACCGCCCGCGTGATCCGCACGGCCGAGCCTGTCTTCCTCCGCGAGGTGCCCCAGGAGCTGCTCGACGAGGCGGTGGAACGGGACCCCAACGCCGCCAAGGCGCTCGAGGAGATCTCCATCCGGAGCGCGATCACCGTGCCGCTTCGCTCGGGCGAGCGGACCTTCGGCGCCCTCACCCTGGTCTCGGAAGTCCGGGAGTTGCAGGATTCCGAGTTCGGGCTCGCGCAGGAGCTCGCGGCGCGAGCTGCGATCGCCGTCGAGAACGCGCGGCTCTACCAGGAGGCCGAGCGCCGGGCCGAGGCGGCCCTCGCGCTCGCCTACGTCGGCGACGGCGTCGTCCTGCTCGACGAGGACGGTCGCGTGCGCTTCTGGAACGCGGCCGCTGCTGCGATCACCGGCGTCCGGGAGACCGACGCGCTCGGGCGGCATCCGGCTGAGGTCTTCCCGGCCTGGGAGGGGCTGACGCGACTGGCGGAGCTCGCCGACGCGGCGACTCCCGAGAGCGCGCGCCCCGTGACCGTGCCGATCGAGACCGCCTCCCGCGACCGCTGGGTCGCGGTCACCGGCGTCGCTTTCGACGAGGGCGTCGTCTACGCGCTGCGGGACGTCAGCGACGAGCACGCGCTGGAGCGCGCGCGGAGCGACTTCGTCGCCACCGCCTCGCACGAGCTGCGGACGCCGCTCGCCGCGGTCTACGGAGCCGCCCGCACGTTGCTGCGCACCGACATCGAGATTCCGGTCGACCAGCGCGACCGCTTCCTCGAGATCATCGTGAGCGAGACCGAGCGGCTGACGGCGATCGTCTCCCAGATCCTCCTCGCGGGCCAGCTCGAGGAGGGGCGGGTGGACGTGACGACTGCCGCGACCGACCTGAAACCCCTCGTCGAGAGCGCGCTCGACTCGGCCCGCCTGCGCGCTCCCGAGCAGATCGAGCTGCGGCTGGAGCAGAACGGCGCTCCCACGGTCGCGCTCGCCGACGAGGACAAGCTCCGGCAGGTTCTCGTCAACCTGCTCGACAACGCGATCAAGTACTCGCCGGACGGCGGGGACGTGGTCGTCGAGCTCGACGGTGGCAACGGCCGTGTCCGGCTGGCGGTCCGCGACGGCGGCCTCGGCATACCGCTGGCGGAGCACGAACGGATCTTCGAGAAGTTCTATCGCCTCGATCCGGCGCTCACCCGCGGCGTCGGCGGCAGTGGCCTCGGCCTCTTCATCTCGCGCGAGCTCGTCTCCAGGATGGGAGGCAGCCTCACCGTCCGCTCGCAGCCCGGCGAGGGCGCCGCGTTCGTCGTGGACCTGCCCGCGGCTTAGGCAGATCTCACCTCGCTCGGCAAACTTAGAGACCGAGTGCCCCCTCGGCAAATGTCCTCCACGTCCCTGGCGGCTGCAAAGCGGCGCGATGCGGCGTCCTCGGTCGCCCCGATCGCTTCGGCTATCGAGGCTCCCTGCGTCCTTGCCTCGCTTGCTTTTCGCTCGCCAGTGACGCGGCAACATTCACCGAGGAGGCACTGATGCTCGTACTGGTGGCCGATGACGACCGCGCCGTGCGCGAGGCGCTGGAGCGCGCGCTGCAGCTGCACGGGTACGAGGTCGCGCTCGCGTCCGACGGAGACACGGCGCTGTCGGCTGTCGACTCGCGCACGCCCGACGCGGTCGTGCTCGACGTGATGATGCCCGGGCTCGACGGCCTCGACGTGACCCGTCGCCTGCGCCGACAGGGCAACCGAATCCCCATCCTCCTGCTCACCGCGCGCGACGCCGTCGGCGACAGGGTCGAGGGGCTCGACGCCGGCGCCGACGACTACCTCCCGAAGCCGTACGACCTCGAGGAGCTGCTCGCCCGGCTGCGCGCCCTCTTGCGCCGCTCGAAGCCGGAGGAGCCGGGCGCGGTGCTCCGCTTCGCCGACCTGAGCCTCGACCTCGGCTCGATGGACGCACGCCGCGGCGGCCGTCGCTTCGAGCTGACCACGACGGAGGCACATCTGCTCGAGCTGTTCATGCGCAACCCGCGCCAGGTGCTGCCGCGCTCGCTCATCTACGAGCGGGTCTGGGGCTACGACTTCAGCCACTCCTCGAATGCGCTGGACGTCTACGTCGGCTATCTCCGCCGCAAAACGGAGGCCGGGGACGAGCCGCGCCTGATCCACACCGTCCGCGGTACGGGCTACGTCCTGCGCGAGCCGTGACGCTTCGCGCGCGTCTGACTCTCGTGGCCGCCGGCGTGGTGGCCGTCGTCGTCGCGCTTGCCTGCGCGACGACGTACTTCGTGATGCGGCACGAGCTGCGGACCCAGCTCGACAGCTCGCTCAGGAAGGAGGTGCAAGCAGTCCAGCAAGCAGTCCAGACCGATCCAGGCGCGTACACGGGCTCTGACGACTTCGGCGGAAGTCTGGTGGAGGTGATAGACGCGGCAGGCCAGGTGGAGGCAGCCAGCTACCGCGTCGAGCCGGACGCGCGTGTCCTTGCCGTAGCGGCCGGGACACGCCCCGAGTTCTTTCGGGACATAACGGCGCGCAACGTGGCCGGCGAGGTGAGTCACCTGCGCGAGCTGGTTGCACCCCAACCCGTGCTCTTCGGTCCTCCTGGCGCGGTCATCGCGTACAAGGATCTGCAGGAGACGGATCGTGCCCTCGAGCGGCTCCGGTTCATTCTCATCCTCGTCTCCCTCGGCGGAATCGCCGCAGCCGCCGTGGCGGGCGCCCTCGTCTCCGGCGCGGCACTCGCTCCGGTTCGCCGCCTGACCGCGGCGGCCGAGCGGATCGCGGAGACCGGCGAGCCGAGTGAGCGCGTCCCGGAGGGTGGACACGACGAGCTCGCGCGCCTCGGTGCGTCCTTCAACACCATGCTTGCTTCACTCGAGGATTCGCTCGAGACGCAGCGGCGCTTCGTCGCCGACGCCTCGCACGAGCTGCGCACGCCGCTGACGAGCCTGCAGACGAACATCGACGTCCTGCGCGGCGACATCGCGCTCGATCCCGAGCAGCGCAGGCGTTTGCTCGACGACCTCCACCGCGAGACGCAGGAGATGCGCGGTCTCATCGCCGGCCTGCTCGAGCTCGCCCAGGGCGGCGCGCAGACCGAGAAGGAGGAGTTCCAGCTCGACGAGGTCGTGGAGGAGGCTGTCGAGAGGGCACGCACGCGCTTCCCGGACGTCTCGTGGCAGACCGACGGGTTGGAGGCGACGGTCGTCGACGGCTATCGCGACCGGATGGAGCGCGCCGTCTGGAACCTGCTCGAGAACGCAGGCAAGTGGAGCGGCGAGGGAGGCTCCGTCGAGGTCTCTCTCGCGGGCGGCGAGCTGGAAGTGCGCGACCACGGGCCGGGATTCGCCGACGAGGACCGTCCCCTCGTCTTCGACCGCTTCTACCGCTCGGCAGCGGCGCGGTCGATGCCCGGCGCCGGCCTCGGGCTCGCGATCGTGCGCGAAGTGGCCGAGGCGCACGGCGGCACCGTGCAGGCCGAGAACGCCCCGGATGGCGGCGCGCTCGTGCGGCTGAGTCTCGACGGAGCTGCCCGTCCGCCTCTCTCTTAGACCCGTTTCATCATGTCGTGATTGGATTCGGGTCGCAGCGAACCCCTCCAGCCTCGCCCGCTACGGCGGACGTGGCCGACCCGGTCCGGCGTCTTCCCGGATCCCCTGCGGTGAGGGCGCCGGACCGAGCGGCTCGCTACGTGAGGACGCTCAGTTCCTGGTCGTACTCGGGCAGGAGATCCTGGTCGCCGCCGCCCGCCCGGTCGCCGAAGCGGAGCGGGACGACGACGCGAATCGCGCGGCCGCGGACGAACCCCACCCGGTCAGGCCCGAGGTCGAGCGGCTCGTACCCGCCGGCGAACGCGTCGGGCCGCTGCGCGCGCAGGCGGAGGACACGCCGGAGGAGGTGGGCCTTCAGCGTCCGGTGGGTCGGCGCCGGCTCGCGGAGGACCGAGGCCTGCGTCGTCCAGTCGATCGGCCGCCGGTTGTCGGGATCGACGAGGTTGAGCGACCAGAGCGCGTCACCCTGGTAGAGGTCGGGGAGACCGGGGCTCGTGAGGCGGAGGAGCAGCGCGCCGAGCGATGCGTGCTCGCCCGCCTGTGCGACTCGGGCCGCAAACGGCTCGAAGTCGCCGAGTAGCTCCTGGTTCGAGTAGAGGCTCCGCACGAAGTCCCTCACGCGCTGCTCGTGGGCCTCGTCGGGGTCGACCCAGCTCGTCGTCCGCTTCGCCTCGCGCAAGGCCTTCTCGAGGTAGAGCTCGAGCCGGCCCGGGACGATCGGCCAGGCGCCGACGAGGGTTTGCCACAGGAGGTACTCCTCGTTGGGGTCCTCCATCCCGCCGCTGAGCGCGTGCCAGCGACTTACCCGCTCGGCCCACTCCTCGTGCACGGCCGCGAGCGCACCGATTCGCGCCCGGACGTCGCCCGCCCGCTTCGTGTCGTGGGTCTGCGAGGCGAGCAGCGTGTGCGGATGGCGCTCGAGCCGCTCGAGCGCCGCCCGGTGGAAGTCGTCGGGAGAGAGGGAGAACCGGTCGGGGTTGCCGCCGACCTCGTTCAGCGCCGTGAGCCGGAACCAACGGTAGAAGGCCGTGTCCTCGACGCCCTTCGCCATGACTGGGCCGGTCGTCTGCTGCCAACGCACGACGAACTCGTCCTGGGTGGGCGTTCGCTCTCCCTCGAGCAGGAGTACCGAGCGGAGGTCGGCAGGGAGCGCAGCCACTGCGCGCCGGTCCTCCTCGTCGACGCGACCGGTCGCGGGCTCGACGTACGTCCGGTAGACGTGGAGCGCGGCGGCGGCGTCCTCGAGCCCGTCGTGTGGATACAGGGCTCGGAGCCGCTCGAACTCCCGCGTGAAAGTCGTTCGCGCCACCTCGAGCTTGGCCTCGTGCGCGACGTCCGCGAACGGTCGCCGCTCGCCGGTCAACTCCGCGTAGAGCTCGGTCAGGGGTTCCTCGCCGGCCGGGTCGACAAAGAGCGCGGTGACGTCGTTCGCGAACTCGTAGCCGGTCGTGCCCTGCACGGGCCAGTCGGTGCGCAGCGGCTCGCCCGGCTCGAGGATCTTCTCCAGCCAGATCCGCTCGACGCCACTGTCGCGCAGCCGCTCGAGGTACTCGCGCGGGTTCGCGAGCCCGTCCGGATGGTCGATGCGGAGACCGTCGACGAGCCCCTCGGCGACGAGCCCGAGCACCTTTCGGTGCGTCGCCTCGAAGACGTCGGGATCCTCGATGCGCACGCCAGCGAGCTCGCCGATGTCGAAGAAGCGGCGGTACCACCCGCTCTCGGGATCCCAGTCGAAGAACCGCGCGCGCAGCTCCGGGTCGCGCCAGAGGCGGTTCTCCTCCTCCGAGGCCGCCATGTGATTCGGCACGACGTCGAGGATCGTGCCGATGCCCGCCGTGTGAGCCGTCTCGCAGAGCGCGCGCAGCTCGTCCTCGCCGCCGAGCTCCGCCGAGACGCGCGTGGGATCGACCACGTCGTAGCCGTGCGTCGAGCCGGCTCGCGCCTTCAGCACGGGGGAGAGGTAGAGGTGTGAGACGCCGAGGT
>Ga0136846_1218165_pt1 | contig 15053 bp, 9 predicted proteins | sample HopSoiMetagenom2_FD_96841 | JGI IMG/M metagenome (GOLD analysis project Ga0136846, IMG submission 96841) | Grasslands soil microbial communities from Hopland, California, USA - 2 Assembly 2016 (version 4) | ecosystem: Environmental > Terrestrial > Soil > Grasslands | place: USA: Hopland...
CCGGCGCGTATTCGTCATGCATAATATGAAACCTCTTATTGTTAAAGCCGGTGTATTAAAAAAAATGTCCTTATAAAACATTTTCAACAAAAAAGCTACAGCATGTAGGATATGCTTTACTCTACTGCCAGCCACGTATAATTTTCTGGTTCAATAGTTACCATTAATTCTATTTCGTAATTCCTGTTAAGGCTGTATTGCTTTGCCGCCATATCTTTTTCTTTTACGGTAGCGGTAGTAGTTAAGCCCGAATAATATAATGGTATTGTTATTTTTCTGGTAATTTTTTCTGTAGTTGGATTGAACAACATTACCAGGCCTTTTTGTTTTAAATTAGGGTTTACATGCATAATACCATCCCAATCCCGTCCATTTGCACGCCTGAGATGAATAATATCAGAGTTTAAGATATCCCTGTATTTTTTGTACCATGCAATGGTTTTTATTACTAATTGCTTTGTTTTATCAGTATCGTATAACCGAGGCCCCCTGTAACAGGCTTGTACGCCGGCACCGTAGTATTGCATCATTAATTGCTCATAATCTTTCAAATGGTTTCCAAGCGGCTCTAATACAGCTTCTTCGCCGCCCCCCTGGTAACGGGTGAGCGGCACAAACCCCCAAACCATTGAAGGGGTTTCTTCCCAGGTGGCATCAAAAATGTTTTGGCGGTTCAATATCTTTTGTTGCTCACGCGATAGCGAAAAGTTCACTTCGCGATATCCTAAGGCAATTTTATTAGTCCCATCAAGTAAATACCAATCCGGGGCATTAACATATATGCCATGTTCACTGCACCAATGATATAATCCTTTTTGTAATTCGATTTGCTTCCACTGAGAATCCCCTAAGCCCAAATGTCCGGGATGGGTGGTTGAGGCACAAAGGTCGCCTGGATATGGGCCATCATTTTCAAAAATATCGAAACCAGTATTTTCCATAAAATACTTCAGTTTGTTAATGTATGCAAGTCCCCAATTGCTCCCCATACACGCCGCGTTGCCAAATAAGGCTGCTGCGTCCGGCTTATGGGTAACAGGATCAATGACATCATCCTTATCGCTGATACGCCGGGAGCTAAACAATGAATAGCTGCCAATCTTTATGCCTTTTTGATGAGCCAGTTGTGCTAATACTTTCCATTTCTTGATATTTGCCGCTGTTGTATCCTCCATATTGCAATGGCTGCCAAAGCTTAGTATCAATGCCTCATAACCTGTTGAAGTACATTGTTCTATCGCATTTTTCACTTGCTCATCATTACTGCTCACGAGGTGCATAAATATTGGGTTCTCCGTAGTCCATGGGGCAACTGCAGCGTACATTTTCCTGATAGCAAGTCCCCGTCTTTCTCTGTCATAACTATCAATTAATAGCTCATGCGTATGCACAGAGTTAAAAGCTTCATTTGGTTGCAACTTAATATCGGTAACCTTTTCGGGATATACTTCCAACAAGCATGGTGTTTGGTAATTATAATTCACCTGCGATGTATAAACAGAATCTGTTTTCCAATGAGTTGTTTGATCGCTCATGTCATAACGCATGGCATTATTAAACGCATAATTTGTTTCTACATAAATACCATGCTGTTTTTTCATTTGGTCAACAGTTCCTACAACGGCACTTTCTTCCTCAACCAAACCTAATATTTCATTAATTGCCTTATTTATTACTACCGAATGATCGCTGTTATTGATTACTGATAACCACTTAACAATTAAAGGTAAACCATCATGCAATTCATAGTGAACGGCAACATCAATTCCTTTTAATGAATTTGAGTTAAAGTTAACCGTAAGCATTTTCCCTGTTGAGTTCTTAACATTCCCTGCCCAGAACGCCTGCTTCCATTTGATATATGGTTTAATTTCAGATACAGTATAAGACTTAAACTGAAAATCATTTTCATTTGCAGTAAATGAGTCAATCCACTCGGGCAACAAATAAGCATTTTCCTTTTGTCCGTATAAACCACCAACATTGACTTTTTTTCCGTCGATAGTTAGTACAGCTTCTGGTTTTACATTCCGTAATAATTGCTGGCCGTTGCTTAAATTTTCGTAGCTGATACACGCTATATTAGGTTGTATCCGAAAAACTCTTTTCAGTAACCCGTTTGAGAGAATAATGTCTTTCCCGGTTTCTGATTTTTTAACAGAAGCCACGTAACCCTTGTTATTAATAAGCCAATCCGCTTTTTGTTTTTCATTGACGTTTTGCGCCTTTGCAAACAATGTGATGAAGATTAATGGCACCAGGGCCCCCAATTTCTTATTGTTCATTTTTTTCTTACTTACTTTCTATTGTCAAAGTCGCGCTATCCAGCCCAACACTTTCGGCCTTTACAGTAAATTTGCCTTTTTTACCTTTTACTATTACCAGGGCCATGCCGTTAAACGCGGGGCGCTCATGGCTTTGGAAGGGGACAAAACTGGTGGCATCTCCATTGTCCGTTGCAACGATTTCCCCTGGTCCTTCTACAGAAAATTTAATCAGCGGGTGCGAACGGGGCACCAACAGCCCTTTTTTATCCGTTACCTTAACCGTAATGAAAGATAAATCAGAACCATCGGCTTTGATCAACGTACGATCGGCAGAAAGGGTAAGATTAGCAGCTTCACCTGTTGTTTTTACCACGTCTGTAGCCCATTCTTTGCCATTTTTATAACAAATTACTTTTAATTCGCCGGGAACATACTTTACTGAATCCCAGGTTAAACGGAAATCCACTCCCTGAACCTTCATTTTTCGGCCAAGACTTTTGCCGTTCAGGAACAATTCTGCCTCGTCACCCGAAGTGTAAACATGAACAGGCGTTGTTTGGCCAATCCTTTCCGGCCAGTTCCAATGTGGTAAGATATGGGCCATGGGGTAATCTGGTCTCCAGTGTGATTGATAAAGGTAGTATCGATCTTTTGGAAACCCGGCCAAATCAATAATGCCGAAATAGCTGCTTCGGGAAGGTGGATTTTTTTCGCGGATCTCATTGAGTTTTGCTTCCAGTTCTTTCTTTTTCTCAGGATCATTGCGGAAATTCTGCAAATTGGTTTCATCTGAATTATAAGGTGTCGGTTCACCGATATAATCAAAGCCGGTCCATACAAATTCACCTAAAAGATGCGGGTACTTCGCGTTGGTACAAAATTGTTCATCCGGAGAGCAGCCCCAACCCGGATAAGCGTCGTCATAAGAAGATATTTGCCAGTTATTGTATTTTTTATCAAACAAATATTCCCCGCGCGAAGAAACGCAGGATGATGTTTCGCTGCCTATGGTTGGTTTGTTTTTATATCGCGGATCGGCATCCCATTTAGTTTGCTGGCCAAAAAAATAATTTACCCCCATAATATCCAAACCTTCAACAGCGCCAACTTCACGGCCTCCATCCGGATCATTATACCCATTGGAAACTGGTCGCGTGGGGTCCTCAGTACGAACAATATCGGCCAAATGTTTTGTCATTGCTACATTTCGCTGATCCATTACCTCATTTCCAATCGACCAGATGAACACTGAAGGATGGTTACGGTCACGATGAACCATAGCCTTCAGGTCCTGTTCATGCCATTTTTCGTAAAGTTTATTATAATCCAATTTCCTTTTGCCATTTTTCCAGCAGTCAAATGCTTCATCCCAAACTAAAAACCCCATCTGGTCGGCCAGATCAAGTAACTCCGGAGCAGGAGGATTATGCGAGGTACGAAGCGCATTACAACCCATAGCTTTCAGAATTGTTAATTGCCGGCGCAACGCGCTGGTATTAATGGCAGCACCTAAAGCACCTAAATCATGATGATTGCAGGTCCCTTGTATCTCAACCCTGCGGCCATTAAGCAGAAAGCCATTGCGGGCAGTAAATTCGATAGTACGGATACCAAATGCCGTATGGTAAGTATCCGTTAATTTACCATTTACTGTTATAGTAGTTCGGGCCACATAGCGAACAGGCGAAACAATATCCCAGAATTTTGGATTTTTAACCACGGCCCGGTTTGTTAAAACAGTACTGTCCCCCGGTTCAATTTTAACAATGGATTTATTGAAAGACGTAACTTTTACACCCTTTTTATTGTTTCTATCCAATTCAAACACATCTGTTTGCACGCTTGCCTTAACCGCTGATTTACTTTTATTATTAATGGTTACATTCATTTTAATTGTTGCCGAAGTCTTTGAAACCTCAGGAGTAGTAATGTATGTACCCCAGTTACCAACATGCACCGGGTTTGTTTTAACCAGCCAAACATGTCGGTAAATACCTGCACCCGGGTACCAGCGCGAATCCCAGTTTTCCGTATCAAGACGGACCGCCAATACGTTATCGAGGCCAGGTTTGATATAAGGCGTCAAATCCATCCGGAAAGAATTATATCCGTATGGCCATGTTCCTACATATGCCATTTAGCCAGATTTTGGCATTCGCCATGGCTCCGTCAAAATCCACAAAAATTTGTTTGCCCGCATCAGCAACCGGAATGGTGAAATGTTTTCTGTACCAACCTATTCCTTTCCATGGTAATTTACCGGTTGCGCCCTCCAATTCACGCCTAAATGGCCCGGTAATAGCCCAATCATGCGGAAGATTTAACTTTTGCCAGTATGTATCATTGAGAGAAAAATCTTCCAGGTTTGCGGGTTCTTTTATAATAGAGCCGTCCGGCTGTAATCCGTATCTGTTAAACAACCAGCCTTTGTCAAACGAATTGTTATTAGCTGTTCCCATTTGTACAACTTTTCGATCTTGTGAAAAGGAATAGGTAACCATTAACTGAAATAAAAGAAATATTATACTGGATGAGTATAATGTTGTGAACCGTTTATTAGCTATCATTTTGTTGTTGAAAATATTATTAAGGTTATGGGTACAGGCTAATGATGCTCGTCTGTGATACGTTTTGTAAATGTATATTAGTGAGGAAACTTGAGAAGTTAGTAATAGCGGTTACTTAAATCATCAACTTTTCTTGTTAATTTATTGTATATGTTTTTTTCCTTGAAAACAAGGCTGGTTTATTGCTATAATTTATTGTCAATAACAAAGAACCATGTTTTTAATGATTTATTTTGACTGAAACTTGCCTAATAACTATGGTTTTTTGATTGCCGTTTTGCGCGTTTTTCGAGTTCACAAAGTTTGGCGGGCACTAAAGCATTTTAGTTGAATTTTGAAACACAACCAATTTTTACATTAAATTTACTGGATATATTTTCACGCTTTTCTGTTTAGCGCAGCCATTTAAGTAACCGTTTATGCAATATATTTATGAGAATTTCACATTCCCTCCTGATCAGTCATTCACGGTACGCTCAGAACTGATAGAACTAAGAAAACACACGATCCTTAGAAGTCACATCAATTTTGAGATTGCCCTTTTGGAAAACTGCGTGGGCAAGCGCTTTATTGGTGATCATATTGAAGATTTTGAAGGAACGGAATTAATGCTGCTTGGAAGTTACCTGCCACATTGCTGGCAATATTATCAATTTGCGAATCCCATGGTAGAAGCCCGTGCCACAGTGATTCATTTTTTTCCAGATTTTTTAGGTAAGCAGTTGCTGGAAAAGCCGGAAGCTAAAGGGCTTAATCACCTGTTTAATAGTATGGCGCCAAAAGGAGTTCTTTTTACAGGGGATACGGTGAACAGTGCAAAAGCTATTATGCAGCAAATGTTATTTGAACAGGGCATGGCCCGGGTTGCCCTAATGTTAAGATTACTTGATATACTGGCTGTATCCGAAAACTATAGAATTTTGTCCTCCCCTTATTTTAATTTTATAGAATCATCAACCGAAGCCCAAAAGATAAATAAGGTATTTGATTATATATTTACCAATTTTAAAAATGACATTACTTTAAATGATGTTGCCTCAACGATACCTATGTCTATCTCTGCCTTTTGCCGGTTTTTTAAAGAAAAGACAGGCAGAACGCTAATTGACTTCATTAAAGAAGTAAGGATAGGTTATGCTGCAAAACTCTTGCTTGAAGGAAAACATAACGTCACAGAAGCCTGCTATGACAGCGGGTACAACAGTATTTCGAATTTCAATACACATTTCAAAGAAGTAAAGAAACTATCTCCGCGGGAATTTATGAAGGGGTACAAGACTGAAGCATAATGGGCTTTGTTATTGCCGATTAAGAACCTGTTTGCAAGCTATTAATTTATCAGGAAACGGGTTCCCAATGGAATAAGTTCAAATAGCACAGGGGAAAAAGGAGAGCTACTTTCAGACTTTATTAACAGCCGAACAATTTTTGATGTTTTGCCTGTACTATTATCACGAAAGCAAAATTCCGTTAGTATTGGGCAATTTAAAGTAAATGCAGGATGTTAGAAAGACGGAGATTTGACGAATGAGTGCGCTATCTGATAACATCTTACCTGCTGTAAAAAGCTACAATTTTATTTGACTCCCCAATAACAATTATGAATTGTTTCCGGTTTAAACCAATTCACATTATAGCATGTGTAGCGCTTACGTTTTCATGCGTTGGTATGCTTCAGACGCTGAACATCTATTTACAACTCCTTGTCGCTGCATGAAGTAAAATATTCTATGGAAACATTTCACAGTCGATTGAAATTGGCGGCCATGCCCCGGGCCTCCGCAAGCTCAATCTTACAATAAACCAGCATGGCTGATTTTAATTGGGTTCATTTTAAAAGAGAATCCTCATTATCATCCTCAAATTAAGAAATAAATTAACTCCGGCATCGACAAGGTCAGGTAGTTAAACAATGAATATTAAAATGATAAATTCAAAAAAGTACAGGAATATAAAGTGGGCGCTGACGATGTTATTATTAGTGTCCGTCTTCCCGGCCAAAGCACAGTGGGACTTTAGCAACGGCGCCCGGATATATCATAATAAATTTGTTTGAAGATGGTGAGGCGAACAATGAAGTATATTCCGGATCGATTTTAAACGTAAATAATAAGCTATCTATAGTGACTTTAATAAATAAAAGATTATGTGTAAAATGATGCGCTTGCAATCCTTGTTCATTGCAGCCAGTATTCAGGTAATATTTACAATCTCAGCCTTTGGGCAGGAAGTGATTAGCGCGGCTAATTATGGTGTGCGCGCCAACAGTTTTGAAAATGCAGCTGCAGGTATCAGGAAAGCTATTGATGTTTGCAGCCACAAGCCAGGTTCTACCTTATTGCTCCCCGGTGGCCGTATTGATATTTGGCCTGAAGATTGTGCCCGGCGCGAATTATTTATTTCTAACTGTACAGAAGATGACAGTGTTTCCAAAGTAAAACATATAGCTTTCCTATTGGAAAACTGTAAAGCGCTTACAATTGAAGGAAATAACACAGAGGTCATCCTTCATGGCAAAATGATTTCGCTGGCCATTATTAACTGTAGTAATATTAAAGTGCAGCACATCAGCTTTGATTATGAGCGGCCAACAATTTCTGAACTGACGGTAAAATCCGTAACTGCCGATGCTGTTGAAACAATTATCCATCCGGATACAAAATATAGCATAGATACAGGGCACATCATCCTTTATGGCGAGGGTTGGAAAACCAATTCATTCCATACCGTTGTTTTTGATCCGGTGAGGGAAACGATGCGCTATGGCTCATTCCAGCCATTGCTGCAGGGTAGGGCCATAGAACAAGGTGCCTTTAATGTACGCTTTGAAGGGAATTTTAAGAACAGTGCTTTACATTCAGGCGATGTAATTACAGTAAGGGACCCCTACCGGGATAACTGCGGCGCTTTTATTCATTTGAGTAAAGATATTGAGCTTAAAGATTTAAAAATGTATTTTATGCACGGATTGGGCATTGTCTCTCAGTTTTCTCAAAATATTTCCCTGCATAAAGTAGCCGTTGCCCCAAAGGAAAATAGCGGAAGGATAATTTCCTCCTTTGCAGATTGTTTCCATTTTTCAGGTTGCAGAGGCTTAATAAAGATAGATAGCTGTTTTACCTCTGGCGCCCATGACGATCCTGTTAATATACATGGTACTCATTTACAGATTACATCTGTCCGGTCGCGTAAAATCAAAGTACGCTTTATGCATGCGCAAACCTATGGCTTCAACGCTTTTTTTGAAGGAGACAGTATCGCTTTCGTTAATCCCGAAACATTATTGCCCGTGGCATACGCGAAATTAACCGCGGCAAAACTTATTAATCGCCGGGAAATGGAAATTGAGGTTGATAGAGACCTGCCTTCCTTTGTTACCAATGGTCTCTGCATTGAAAACCTGACATGGACACCGGAAGTCCTTATTCAAAATAGCCGTTTTGAAAGAACAAGTACCCGGGGCCTGCTGCTTACTACCCGCCGAAATGTGATCATTGAAAATAATGTGTTTTATAAAACAGGCATGAGCCCGATATTGATAGCTGATGATGCGCTGAGCTGGTTCGAATCGGGAGCTGTACAGGATGTAACAATCCGCAATAATACTTTTGACGGATGCGGCTACAACGATGGCAAAGGCGGAATTGCTATTGCTCCCGAAAATCATAAATTGGTGCAGGGTAAAATGGTACACCGCAATATCCGTATCAGCCACAATGTTTTCAGGATGATTAACTCGTCTGTGCTTAGTGCACGTAGTGTTGACGGACTGGAATTTACAAGCAACCATATCGTTTTTGCCGATCCTGTCAAAACTATAAAAAACAGGAGTATAATAGATTTAGCAAACTGTAAAAATGTGCTGATTGAAAAAAACAATACTGATTTGGCTGAGTCGCCGGTGATTAATACAAAGGGGATCAGAAAGTCAGAAATAAAAACAGATTTGAAAGTAAACCCGAAATAAGCTTAGTCCCCCCAAAGAGATGATCAAAATAAAATCAATAGTTATCATATGTGTTTTGCTGGCAGCAACTTCAGCATATGCAACCGATGTTAAACCTGTAATGTTGTGGTATAAACAACCTGCAAAAAAATGGGATGCAGAGGCCCTGCCCATAGGAAATGGCAGAATGGGGGCGATGTTGTTTGGTGGTATCAATGCCGAACACATTCAGTTTAACGAACAAAGCCTTTGGAGCGGAGATAATAATTGGGATGGTGACTATGAAACCGGCGATCACGGGTTCGGTTCTTACCGCAACTTCGGCGAGGTTGTTGTTAACTTTGATTATGCGGGTCCAGCTACAGCATACCGGCGGATGTTGAATATCTCTACAGGTGTTCATACTACCTCGTTTAACATAAACGGAATACGTTTTGAGCGGGAAGCATTTGCGAGTAATCCCGATCAAATAATGGTTTTTAAATATACCGCCGGTAAAAAAGCGGCGCTGTCGGGCAGTATTGCCATGGCTTCGGCGCAGGGGGCAGTCAGTATCGCAAATAATGGGGAGTTAAGTTTCGCAGGGGAGATGCCCAATCATTTAAAGTATGCTGCAAACTTAAGAGTTGAACACCAGGGCGGTTTTGTAACTGTTAAAGGCAATACTTTAATATTTAAAAGCTGCAGTTCGTTACTTATTTACCTGGATGCGCGAACGGACTACAGGCCTGACTATCGGTCTGATTGGCGTGGCCCCGATCCTATGCCATCAATTCAACACGAAGAGAGGGCGGCATCTCAGGCCGGCTATCAAAAATTGCTGAACCGGCATATCAAAGATATAACCCGTTTAACGAAGGCTGCCACTATTGCAATCGGTAAAACAAGTGCTGAGCTGCTGGCGCTACCTACCGATATCCGGTTAAAAAAATATGCGTCCGGAGGTATTGATCCCAATTTGGAAGAAGCTATGTTTCAATATGGAAGGTACCTGTTGATTAGTTCATCCCGTCCGGGTGGGTTGCCAGCCAACTTACAGGGTTTATGGAATGATAGTAACACACCCCCATGGGCCAGTGACTACCATAACAATATCAATATTCAAATGAATTACTGGTCGGCCGAAACCACAAACTTATCTGAATGCCATATCCCGCTGATTGACTTTATTGTTGCTGCGGAGGAACCCTGCAGAATTGCGACGCGTAAAGCGTTTGGACAAAATACCAGGGGGTGGACCGCGCGTACAAGTCAGAGTATTTTTGGTGGCAACGGCTGGGAATGGAATATCCCTGCAAGTGCCTGGTATGCACACCACGTTTTTGAACACTGGGCATTTACGAATGATCAGGCCTACCTGAAAAATACTGCTTATCCCATACTCAAAGAAATTTGCCAGTATTGGGAAGATCGGTTGAAAGTGATGCCTGACGGAACCTTGATGGTTCCCAACGGGTGGTCGCCTGAGCATGGCCCGCGGGAGGACGGTGTAATGCACGATCAGCAACTGGTGTGGGATCTTTTTCAAAATTATGCAGAGGCCGCGAAAGCACTAAATATTGATACTGATTATCAGAAAAAGATTGCAGACATGCAGGCCCATCTTGCTCCGAACAAAATTGGCAAGTGGGGGCAGCTGCAGGAATGGCAGGCAGATAGGGATGACCCTGACGATCAGCATCGCCATACATCGCATCTGTTTGCTGTTTACCCGGGCCGCCAAATTAGTTTAAATGAAACGCCTGAATTGGCCAAAGCGGCAATTATTTCACTGCGAAGCAGGAGCGGCAACTACGGGAAAAATATAAATACGCCATTCACCCTTGAATCAACAGTTGGCGATAGCAGGAGGTCATGGACGTGGCCCTGGCGTTGCGCATTATGGGCACGCCTGGGAGATGGCGAAAAAGCGGGTATGATGATCAGAGGGTTACTTACTTACAATACCCTGCCAAACCTCTTTACCAGTCATCCTCCTTTTCAGCTGGATGGTAATTTTGGTATAAGCGGGGCTATTGCCGAGATGCTTTTGCAAAGCCAGGCAGGAGAAATACAACTATTGCCCGCTATCCCAAAAAGTTGGACACCCGAGGGGGCCTTTTACGGGCTTAAGGCCCGCGGCGGATTTACAGTTAACTGCAAATGGACTAATGGGAAAGTGATCTCTTATCAGATCTACTCTGAAAAACCTGTAAAAGTAAAGCTCCGGGTAAATGGTCAAATAAAAGAAGTTTTATCAGCACGCTTAAAATGAGTATCATATGTAGCCTTTTTTCTTAAACAATCACTATCAGCAATATAATGAACAGTACAATGGATTATATTCATTAAAAGATGGACAATTTTACTATCTGTATAACCGGCATGTTGTAGATTAACCGGATAACCCGAAACATGGGACTTACGTTCGTCTGCCTTTTTCCTTTTCTTTTAAAGGTCATTAAGCTTATCCCGGCGTTGTTATTGGAGATAGTTTTAATTTAACTGAATGGCTTGGCCAGTTTATTCTGCCAGTTTTTAGAGCACGAAGCTCTGTGGATAGGAAAAATATCGCAATTAACACTCAAGGCGTTGAGGTGGCCGGCGTGTTTGAACCATGCTTGTTTTTAGTTCCCGGTTGTAGTGGTTGACGGTTTCGGAATATCTGATAAGTTCAATAACGTGTTTCTGAAAGTTTTTGGCGAGGCTTTCACTAACGAGTAAAACTGTTTGTTAAAATTAGACAGGCTGTTGTACCCACTTTCGTAAGCGATTTCGGCGATGGATTTATCAGTTTCAATTAATAATCGTTTTGCATTGCCAATTCGTGTTTCACTTATAAATTGGGTAAATGTTTTTTGTGTTCTTTTTTTGAAATAATGGCTAAAGGCAGATATACTCATATTTAATAATGCTGCTGTTGCTGATATATCAAGTGAACTGTTGACATTATTGTAAATATGATTGTAGACTTTGTTCATCCGTGTACAGTCAATCTCATTCAAATAGGGCTTAAACCTCGGACTGGACAGGTAATAGACATCAGATTTTGAAAAAATATTGAGTATTTCAAGTAGAAGTAACGTTTTTTCAAAGGTCTCGAGGTTTAATATTTTTAATAATTTTTCCTTTATTACTTCTTTCGTCGCGGGATCTTTTAAACAGATTCCGCGACTACTGTTGTTAATCAGTTTATTTACATGTTCGGCTCCGCATAATTTGAAGAAATTTTCACCAAGAAAAGATTTGCTGAATTGAACCACAATGGCAAGTGAAAAGCTATCTTCCGATAAATGATCATCGTTGCACCAAAAATGGGGTACATTTTCTCCTATCAGCACAAGATCCCCAGGCTCAAAATGTTCTATACTGTCACCAACAAATCGTTTTCCCGAACCTTCCAATATTATGGTCAGTTCAAGTTCGGGGTGGAAGTGCAGAGGCGCGGAAAATTTTTTCTCTTTTACCTCTGTAGCAATGAACGGTTCACCGGGTTTGGGCGATATTTTTATAAATTGAATTTTCATTTGCTGATCATCAATCTTATAAACTTATCTTTTTTTGATCAAAAATCTAAATTATTTCTGCAATAATTCAATACAGAGGAAGTAATTGACAAATTAGGGGCTAACATCCATTTAGGTTTGCAATATTTTTGTTTAAACCAATTCAACTTTTCATGTCATTAGCTTCAGATTATACAGGGTATAAAGGATTACCCGAAATTGTTGGCCTCCACAAAATGGAAGAAGCAATTACCAAAGGTTTAACCGTATCGGAAAGTGTAAACAGACTTAAAAGATATCACTGGACCGCGAAAAGGTTAAGCCTTATTCTAATCGGCCGCATTACTTCAATGCCTGTTTATGAGTTGAAAATGGCATTCAGTATGCATGCCCATTTACTGGCCGAACACGTGGACCCATTTTTTAATAGGGTAAGGGAAATGCGTGAGCCTCCCTATGGCATGGACGAAGCCCCTCATACAATGCTGGATGTGTTATTGGATGAAATTCAGAATGCGCCATCCACCGAAGCATTGGTGATAGGGATTTATCAATATATTATTCCTGCGCTTGTGAGTGGTTTGGAACAACACATTGCCGACAATAATAAACTTTTTGATCACCCGACATATAGAATATGTAAACTGGCTTTGTCAGACATTAAAGAAATTGACGATTACGGACAGAAAGTAGTAAAAGCGTTAATATCAGCAGACGATGTGATAACATATCATGACTGGATGTGTTACCTGGAAACCAGTCTTAATTCAATCGGTGGATTGGACGGAACGCAGCCGATTGATGTGATGACGTCCAATAAGTCATTCTGGAAAGAGGCTTATTTATTTGATTTTATTCCTCAGCGGGATGAACGTTTTGTTGACGGGTACAATATGCGCGTAAATGCGGAAGCTTTTTTGTTGAACAGAGATATAGACGCGCTCCCCAAAACCATTATGCTTTATTTTAAACGGATGCGTGAAATTAATGTGCCGGAGATGATGGCAAGTATTGTGCATGAAACTAAGGATAAACCCTGGGAATATTATAGGGAAATGATTCGTCAGATATGGGATGAGGCCCGCCACGCGATGATGGGGGAGGTGGGATTCGCTTCCTTAAACATCGACTGGAAAAAAATTCCTATGGATGTTACATGGTGTCATTTACTTAATACTGAATTTAATAGTAAGGAGCGGCATTCCATACTATTTTACATTGAACAAGGGTTGATGCCCGCTAAAACCGGAAAAAAGTATGAGTGGGAAGTTGCAGTAGCTACAACAAACAGGCTCACGGAATTGATTCAGGATTATGACTGGGCAGATGAGGTATTGCATGCCCGCATTGGCAGGGACTGGATTGTACCCGAGTTAGGGGGCCAGGAAAAGGCACTGGAATATGGTAACAAGGCTTGGGATAAGGCATTGTCAAACAGGTACGATCAATTTGAACAGGAGGGGAGAACGAAACATGAAAACTGGTGGCCTGAAATTTATGTGGAGGCGTGCAAACACTGGGGAACAGAACCCGATCCCGGGATTTTGGATTTTGACATAAGCTACAGGGAATCGCGACCAGACCAGCAAAAGGTATAAATAAATCTTAATTGTTTAACAGGGGGGAAGGGTCTTGAAGATCAGGATATTTTTCCCCTTTATAAAATAAAGCATGACATCGTACAGGAAGTATAAAGTTATTGGAAAAGTTAAAGAAAACAGTTCGGTAGTTTCATTATATCTTGCCCCAATTGATGATACCCCTTTAACACCATTTATGCCTGGACAGCATTTGATGTTTAAACTGCATATTCCGGGGCAAGAAGTTCCCTTGTTTCGGTATTACAGTTTCTCGGATACTTTCAATAAGGAATATTATCGCATATCGGTAAAAAAGGAGGGCCCTCCGGTAAGTAATCCCGCATTGCCAATGGGATTGGTGTCTTCTTATTTATATGATTGTGTAAAGGAGGGCGATATTCTGGAGGCAAAAGGGCCTTCAGGTGATTTTTATTTAAATCCTGAAGATAATAAACCAGTTGTTTTAATTGCCGGCGGAATAGGTATTACGCCGCTGTTAAGTATGATAAAATCTATCGCTAAATTAAATTCGGGCAAAATGGTTTATTTCTTTTACGGAGTAAGCGGACGTAACGATCATACCTTTAAAGCCGAATTACAAGAACTTGGAGCCGTTTATGACAATATCTGCATTACTACTTTCTACAGTACGGTACACCCTGATGATGTATGCGGATTGCACTATAATCATGAAGGTTATATTAACGTAAAAACTATCTTACAAATTACGGCGGATATCCATCTGGATTATTACATATGCGGGCCAGGTAAAATGATGACTTCTATTAGCGAAGAGTTGGTAAAGTTAGGCCTAAATAATAGTAATATCCATATCGAATCATTTAGTAGCCAAAATGATGAAAGTTTTGCGGAAGACGGGCAGGAGCTTTTACAGGATAAGGGGAATGTAAAAACTGAAACTGGATTTTTAATAGAATTTTTGAAAACCGGTAAAAAAATACAATGGGACAAGCGATATAGATCGCTGTTGGAGTTTGCGGAAGGAAATGATATAGAAATAAGTTCCGGTTGCCTTTTTGGTGACTGCGGCACGTGCCTTACTGAAATAAAAGGAGGGAGTGTGCACTACCTGCATCAAACGCTGATTACCGCCGATGAAGGTAAATGTTTGCCTTGTAGCTGTATCCCAACAAGTAATATAGTGTTGAACGTATAGCGTTGATGGAAATTGCGAAGCGCATCTTAAA
>Ga0136846_1220158_pt1 | contig 15052 bp, 11 predicted proteins | sample HopSoiMetagenom2_FD_96841 | JGI IMG/M metagenome (GOLD analysis project Ga0136846, IMG submission 96841) | Grasslands soil microbial communities from Hopland, California, USA - 2 Assembly 2016 (version 4) | ecosystem: Environmental > Terrestrial > Soil > Grasslands | place: USA: Hopland...
CGCCGAAGGCGTCGCGATGCCGCCGCACCGTCTCCTCGGCGATCTCGGCCATGCCGGCGCCCTCGATTGTCGTCGCGGTCCCGAAGAAGTCGCGGTCGACGGACTTCGAGGACAGGCCGACGGCGTCGAAGATCTGCGCGCCGCAATAGGACTGGTAGGTCGAAATGCCCATCTTGGACATCACCTTGAGCAGCCCCTTGCCGATCGACTTGATGTAACGCTTGACCACCTCCTTGGCCTCGACCTCGACCGGCAGCTCGCCGCGCTGGTGCATATCGAGCATGGTCTCGAAGGCGAGGTAGGGGTTGATCGCCTCGGCGCCGTATCCGGCAAGGCAGGCGAAGTGGTGCACCTCCCGCGGCTCGCCGGACTCGACGACGAGCCCGACCGAGGTCCGCAGGCCCTTGCGGATCAGGTAATTGTGCACCGCCGCCGTCGCGAGCAGCGCCGGGATCGGAATGCGGTCGGGGCCGACGAGCCGGTCCGACAGGATGATGATGTTATAACCGCCGTGCACGGCGGCCTCGGCGCGGTCGCAGAGGCGGTCGAGGGCGCCGTCGAGCGCCGCCGCGCCCTGCTCGGCCGGATAGGTGACGTCGAGCGTCTTCGTGTCGAACGAATCCTCGACATGGCCGATGCAGCGGATCTTCTCGAGGTCCTTGTTGGTCAGGATCGGCTGGCGCACCTCGAGGCGCTTGCGGCGCGAGGTGCCCTCGAGATCGAGGATGTTCGGCCGCGGCCCGATGAAGGACACGAGGCTCATGACGAGCTCCTCGCGGATCGGGTCGATCGGCGGGTTCGTCACCTGGGCGAAGTTCTGCTTGAAGTAGGTGTAGAGCAGCTTCGGGCGATCCGAGAGGGCCGAGATCGGCGTGTCGGTGCCCATCGAGCCGACCGCCTCCTGGCCGGTGATCGCCATCGGCTGCATCAGGAGCTTGAGATCCTCCTGCGTGTATCCGAAGGCCTGCTGGCGATCGAGCAGCGACACGTCGGTGCGCGACTCCCGCGCCTGCACCGGCTTCAGCGCCTCGAGCACGATCTGCGTGCGGCGAAGCCAATCCTTGTAGGGATGGCGGGCGGCAAGCTCCTTCTTGATATCGTCGTCCGAGACGATGCGCCCTTGCTCGAGATCGATCAGCAGCATCTTGCCGGGCTGCAGGCGCCACTTCTCGACGATCGTCTCCTCCGGGATCGGCAGCACGCCCATCTCGGAGGCCATGACCACGAGCCCGTCCCGGGTGACGAGATAGCGCGCCGGCCTCAGGCCGTTGCGGTCGAGCGTGGCGCCGATCTGGCGACCGTCCGAGAAGGCGATCGCCGCCGGCCCGTCCCAGGGCTCCATCAGCGCCGCGTGATACTCGTAGAAGGCGCGCCGATCCTCGTCCATGAGCGGATTGCCGGCCCAGGCCTCCGGGATCAGCATCATCATGGCGTGCGCGAGCGGGTAGCCGCCGCGGACCAGGAACTCGAGCGCGTTGTCGAAGCAGGCGGTGTCGGACTGGCCCTCATAGGAGATCGGCCACAGCTTCGAGATGTCGTTGCCGAAGAGCTCCGAGTCGACCGAAGCCTGGCGCGCCGCCATCCAGTTGACGTTGCCGCGCAGCGTGTTGATCTCGCCGTTATGGGCGATCATCCGGTAGGGATGCGCGAGCTGCCAGGTCGGGAAGGTGTTGGTCGCGAAGCGCTGATGCACGAGCGCGAGCGCGCTCTCGAAGCGCTCGTCCTGCAAGTCCTTGTAGTACGACCCGAGCTGGGTCACGAGCACCATGCCCTTGTAGACGACGGTGCGCGAGGACAGGCAGACCGGGTAGTAGCCCGTGGTGCGCTCGTCCTTGAGATCATAGACCGCGTTCGAGATCACCTTGCGGACGATGAAGAGGCGCCGCTCGAACGCGTCCACGTCGGCGAAGGGCTTTGGGCTCGCGATGAAGATCTGCTTGTGCACGGGCTCGGTGGCCTTGACCGATCGGCCGAGCTCGGTGTTGTCGACAGGCACGTCGCGCCAGCCGAGCAGCGTCAGGCCCTCGTCCTTGATCGCCTTTTCGATGATCTTCTGGGCGACCTGCCGCCCGTCCTTGTCGCGCGGCATGAACAGGTGGCCGACGCCGTATTGGCCGGGCTCCGGCAGGGCGATGCCGATCGCCGCGCACTCCTCGGCGAAGAAGCGGTGCGGGATTTGGACCAGGATGCCGCAGCCGTCGCCCATCATCGGGTCCGCGCCGACGGCGCCCCGGTGGGCAAGGTTCCTCAGGATCGCGAGCCCCTGCTCGACGATGGCGTGCGACTTCACGTTCTTCATGTCGGCGATGAAGCCGACGCCACAGGAGTCCTTCTCGTTCTTCGGGTCGTAGAGTCCCTGGCGCGCCGGTAGCCCGGGATCGCGCACGGAGCGCTTGGGGGCGTGCCCGCGCGGTGCCGGAGCGGAGGTCTTTTCGCGCCTGACGACCTCGTCCTCGTTGCCCGCGGCCGGCTTCGTCGGCTTTCTCGCTCCGGGCTCGGTCATCGGCTCACCTCGCTCGCTACGTGCGATCTCGTAGACAACTCGCGTCGCAAGTTTCGGACGCGTCCGGAGCCAATTCCGTTCGCCCGCTGCTTGCTCTTTTGGAGGTTCGGACCGTTTCGTCGCCGCGGCCCGCACCTCGCGGGCGTCGCGGCTCAACTAGCCGCGAAGCACCCGCTCCGCCCGATCGTTGCGGGCGGCCGCTTTCGAATCTCGTTTGGCCGGGGTAGGGGCCATCGGTTCGCCTTCAAAGGCTGGTGTCGGCAGCAATATTGGACAGCATCACTGCCCTAATGCCTGACGTTGCCAGACTTTCAAGGCACGCACAAGCCTGATTCGTGAAGGGCAACGAATTTTCGTTTCGCCTGCGAGCCCCGGCCCGCAATTGTCCGCTTCGGGCGAATGGCGCCGCGAAGAACGAACGGGCGCAAACCCGGCGTGTGGCATCGGCAACCGGACTTCCCATATTGGCATTACGCCTGTCTGCCGGGCATCGATTCGGCGCCGTTTCGTTCGAAACTTGTTCCGCGTTCAAGCCGAGCCGTGGCAATCGCGAGACCCTCAGAGGCAGGATCACCCTTCAGCGATGCTGCGCCGCTCTCTTCCCTCGCAAGCTCGTTCCCGCGGCGTCACCGCCGTGCTCGGGCCGACGAACACCGGCAAGACCCATCTCGCGATCGAGCGCATGCTCGGTCACGCGAGCGGCATGATCGGGCTGCCGCTTCGGCTTCTCGCCCGCGAGGTCTACCAGAAGGTCGTCGACAAGGCCGGCGAGCACAACGTCGCCCTCGTCACCGGCGAGGAGAAGATCAAGCCGGACAAGCCGCGCTACTGGATCTCAACCGTCGAGGCGATGCCGCGCGACCTCGACCTCGCCTTCGTCGCGGTCGACGAGATCCAGCTCGCAGCGGACCTCGACCGCGGCCACGTCTTCACCGATCGGCTGCTGAACCAGCGCGGCCGCGAGGAAACGCTGCTCATCGGCTCCGCGACCATGCGCCCGCTGGTCGAGGTGCTGGTCCCGGGCGTGCACGTGATCAGCCGACCGCGGCTGTCGAAGCTGTCCTTCGCCGGCGAGAAGAAGATCTCGCGCCTGCCGAGCCGCTCCGCCATCGTCGCCTTCTCGGCCGAGGAGGTCTACGCCATCGCCGAGCTGATCCGGCGCCAGCGCGGCGGTGCCGCCGTCGTGCTCGGCGCGCTCTCGCCGCGCACCCGCAACGCCCAGGTTGAGCTGTTCCAGAACGGCGACGTCGACTACCTCGTCGCCACGGACGCGGTCGGCATGGGCCTGAACCTCGACGTCGACCACGTCGCCTTCGCCTCCGACAAGAAATTCGACGGCTTCCGCTTCCGAAAGCTCCATCCGGCCGAGCTCGGACAGATCGCCGGCCGGGCCGGCCGCTACATGCGCGACGGCACCTTCGGCACCGCGGGGCGCTGCCCGCCCTTCGATCCCGATGTCGTCGACGCGCTCGAGAACCACGCCTTCGATGCGGTGCGCGTCCTGCAATGGCGCAACCCGGACCTCGACTTCTCGACGCTCGCGAAGCTGCAGGAGAGCCTTGCCGACCAGCCGCGCGAGCACGGGCTGATCAGGGCTCCGTTCGGCGAGGACGTCCTCGCGCTCGAGCACGTCGCGCGCGAGGACGATGTCCGCGGCTTCGCGCGCTCGCCCGCCGCCGTGCAGCGCCTCTGGGACGTGTGCCAGGTGCCGGACTACCGCAAGGTCTCGCCGGCCGGCCATGCCGATCTCGTCGGCACGCTGTACCGCTTCCTGATGAAGGACGGCGCGGTGCCGGCGGAGTGGTTCTCGAGCCAGGTCGCGATGCTCGACCGCACCGATGGCGACATCGACACCCTCTCGAACCGCATCGCCCAGGTCCGGACCTGGACCTTCGTCGCCAACCGCCCCGACTGGCTGAAGGAGCCCGAGCATTGGCAGGCGGTGACCCGTCGGGTAGAGGACAGCCTGTCGGACGCCCTCCATGAGCGGCTCGCCCAGCGCTTCGTCGACCGGCGCACGAGCGTGCTCATGCGTCGCCTGAGAGAGAAGGCCAGAATGGAAGCGGAAATCACGGCCACGGGCGACGTGAGCGTGGAGGGGCAGCATGTCGGCCACCTGCACGGCTTCCACTTCGTGCCCGACCCGCAGGCGGCGGGCGAGGAAGCGAAGGCGTTGCGCAACGCCGCCCAGCAGGGCCTCGCGAGCGAGATCGAGGCCAGGGCCGAGCGCTTCTCGGCGGCGGCGGACTCATCGCTCGTGCTCTCGAACGACGGTGTCATTCGCTGGCTCGGTGACCCGGTGGCGAAGCTCGAGCCGGGCGAGAAGCTGTTCGAGCCGCGCCCGCGCATCGTCGCCGACGAGGAGCTCGCCGGGCCGGCGCGGGACAAGGTCGAGGCGCGGCTCAAGGCCTGGCTCAAGGCCCATATCGTGCGCCTCCTCGGGCCGCTTCTGACGCTTGAGGAATCGCCCGAGCTCACGGGCATCGCCCGCGGCATCGGCTTTCAGATCGCCGAGGCGCTGGGCGTTCTCGAGCGCTCGCGGGTCGTGAGCGAGGTCCGCAGCCTCGACCAGGACGGGCGCGCCGCGCTGCGCAAGCAGGGCATCCGGTTCGGCGCCTATCATCTCTATCTGCCGGCGCTGCTGAAGCCGGCGCCGCGGCTCCTCGCGACGCAGCTCTGGGCGCTGAAGCACGGCGGGCTCGACCAGAAGGGCGTCGCCGACATCGCGCATCTGGCAAGCTCGGGCCGCACCTCGATCCCCGTCGATCCGGAGATAGCAAAGGGACTCTACCGCGCCGCCGGCTTTCGCGTCTGCGGCGGCCGGGCGGTGCGGGTCGACATCCTCGAGCGGCTCGCCGACCTCATCCGTCCGGCGATCAATTACCGCCCCGGCCTGAGCCCCGGTCCGCCGCCGCCGGGCACCGCCGATAACGACGGCTTCATTGCGACGGTCGGGATGACCTCGCTCGCCGGCTGCTCGGGAGAGGATTTCGGCTCGATCCTCAAGTCGCTCGGCTACGCGGCGGACCGCCGCGCCGGTCCGGCGATCACCGTGCCGCTGCTCCAGCCCGCCGCGGCGGCGCCGGCTCCCGGTCCGGAGCCGGCCGAAGCCGAGGCGGCAGCGATGTCCGAAACCGGCCCGGGACAACCCTCCGAGACGCCGGAGAGCACCCCTCTGGCCGACGCATCCGCGGTCGCCGAGGAGGCTCCGGCCCCTGCCCCGGAGGTCTCGACCACGATCGAGCCCGATGCCGCCGAGATGGAGGCGCAAGGGCTTGAATCCGCTGCCGTCGACCATGCCCATGCAACCGAGCTCATGGCCGAGGCCGGAATGACGCTTCCGGGCGACGAGACGGTTGCGGAGGGCTCTATCCCTGTCGAGGCAGTCGAACCCGCCGATGCCGCCGTGGCGGCGGCTGGACCGGTCGAACCTGCCTCATCGGCTGCCGCCGTCGAGACGGCGTCCGAGGAGCCTGCGGAGCCAATCCTGATCGAGGTCTGGCGCCTTCACCGGCACCACCACCGCGAGGCGGGACCGCGCCACGCCCGTGGCCGGCCGGACCAGAGACGCGGCGCGCGCCCCGATGCCGCCGCCGGCATGGCCCGTCACCAGGACCGACCGCCGCGCCAGGAGCGCCGGGCGGACGCGACGCCGCGGCCGGATTCACGCCCCGATCGTGGCCCGGGCAAATCCGACGAGCGCCGGGGTGCGCCGCGCGGCGACCGGGCACAGGCGCGCCGAGAGAACAACGGCAAGGGGCCGCGCCCGGAGCAGCGCCCTGACCAGCGCCAGGATCGCCGCCCGGAGCGGCGCGAAAAGGCACCGGATCCGAACTCCCCCTTCGCCAAGCTCCTCGCCCTGAAGCAGCAGCTCGAGAGCCGCGACACCGACAAGCGCTGAGCTTTTTCGGCACGCCGGGCGTTGTGTTCGGCGATGCGCGAGGATCGGCAGCGGCTTGACAAGTGGCTCTGGTACGCCCGCTTCGCCAAGACGCGCAGCTTTGCGGCGAGGCTCGTCACCGATGGCTATGTGCGAGTGAACGGAGAACGCGTCGAGAACGCCGCCAAAGCGCTCGCGGTCGGCGACGTCGTCACGGTCGCGGCCGTCCATACCACCGCCGTCGTCCGAGTGCAGGAGCTTGGCCGGCGCCGCGGCCCCGCCCCGGAGGCAAGACGGCTCTACGCGGCGCTCGACCGCGACGATGGCGCGCTTGTCAGCGCTCCGGACACTCGATAGAGCCGCGCTTGGGCGGGCCCGAGGGCAAAAACGCGAATGACCTACGTCGTCAACGATAACTGCATCAAGTGCAAGTACATGGACTGCGTCGAGGTCTGCCCGGTCGACTGCTTCTACGAAGGCGAGAACATGCTCGTCATCCACCCCGACGAGTGCATCGACTGCGGCGTCTGCGAGCCCGAATGCCCGGTCGACGCGATCAAGCCCGACACCGAGCCCGGGCTCGAGCAATGGCTCAGATTGAACGCCGACCTGGCGAAGAGCTGGCCGAACATCACCCAGAAGAAGGAACCGCCGGCGGACGCCAAGAGCTTCGAGGACGTGCCCGGCAAGTTCGAGAAGTACTTCTCGCCGAATCCCGGCGAGGGCGACTGAGCCTCGCCCGTTAACCTCGTTCTCATTCGGGCTGAACCGCCCGCGCCCCAGCGAAGCGGAGCAGAATCGCGGCCGGGTATGCGCGAGAAGCACGACTTTTCAGCGCTTTCCGGCGCGCTTTAGTCAAAAAACCTTTGATTTTAGGCCTTCCTTGTGCTAGGGTCCGATTTGCCGTCGCCTGCGCCCGACGTGCACCTCCAACCCCCGCTCGTGAGCGGCTCAAATTAACGAACCTGAACGTGCACGGCCAAGGACAGGGATAGGTTATCTCCGGACTTGGGCGGACGGGCGCTCGTTGCAATCGGCTGAACAGGGAGCCGGCGGATTTTCGTGCGATCCGCCGCAGGTCAAGCTTTTGTCTCCGGCGTCCCTGGCGGGAGACGACCATCGTGCCCGCGGGCGAGCGCGGGCCAAAACAGGAAGGTCCTTCGCGTATGTCGATTGCCAAGAAGACGGCTCAGCGTCAGGGGTTCAAGACCGGGGAGGCGATCGTCTACCCGGCTCACGGGGTCGGCCGCATCACCGCCATCGAGGAGCAGGAGATCGCCGGCTTCAAGCTTGAGCTGTTCGTCGTCGCGTTCGAGAAGGACAAGATGGTTCTTCGCGTCCCGACCGCGAAGGCGATCACGGTCGGCATGCGCAAGCTCGCCGAGCCGAAGCTCATCACCCGATCCCTCGAGGTGCTGACCGGCCGCGCGCGGGTCAAGCGGACCATGTGGTCGCGCCGGGCCCAGGAATACGAGGCCAAGATCAATTCCGGGGACCTCATCGCCGTCGCCGAGGTCGTGCGCGACCTCTACCGTTCCGAGGCCCAGCCCGAGCAGTCCTATTCGGAGCGCCAACTCTACGAGGCGGCGCTCGACCGCGTGGTGCGGGAGATCTCGACCGTCAACAAGATCACCGAAACCGAGGCGCTGAAGCTCATCGAACAGAGCCTCGCCAAATCGCCGCGGCGCATGAAGGCGGCGGAGGCCGAGGAGCTGCAGGACGAGGCCGCCTGAGCGGCATCGTCCAAGGCTCGAAGATGAAAAGCCCGGCTTACGAGCCGGGCTTTTTGATGTTTCGGCCGGCGCCGATCGCTCTTACAAAACCGCGATGGATTGAATATGCTTTTGCCGCCGACGGGATGGAACACGGGCGTTCTGCGCGACGCCGCCCGGGCCGGTCGGATGGAGACGGATGTCATGACCCTTCAGGTGAGCCGGCGGCAGGCTCTGGCGCTAGCGGCGGGCGGGCTCGCTGCCGCGACCGGCGTCCTGCCGACGGCGGCGCTCGCGAAGAACGACGCCGACGAGATCATCAAGAGCTTCACGGGCGGCAAGGAGCCGCTCAAGGGTAAGGTCAAGCTCGATCTTCCCGAGATCGCCGAGAACGGCAACACGGTCCCGATGACGGTCTCGGTCGAGAGCCCGATGACGGACGCCTCATACGTCACCGAGATCCTCATCGTGGCGGACCAGAACCCGCGCGCCGGCGTCGTCCACTTCCGCCTGTCGCCGCTGAGCGGCGTCGCCGAGGCGAACACCCGCATCCGTCTCGCCGAGACGCAGAACGTCATTGCCCTCGCCAAGATGAACGACGGCGCGGTTTTCACCGACTCGAAGCTCGTCAAGGTCACGATCGGCGGCTGCGGCGGCTGACGCCTCGGGCGCGCGCCCCTGACCGGAACAGGATTTTTCCCATGGCAGACGTGAAGCCCCGCATCCGCCTCGACAAGAAGACCGCCCAGAAGGGCGACCTCGTCGAGGTCAAGACCCTCGTTTCGCACGTCATGGAGTCGGGGCAGCGCCGCGACAGCGCCGGCGCGGTCGTTCCGCGCAAGATCATCAACAAGTTCACCGTCGAGCTCAACGGCAAGCCGCTCTTCGCGGCCGACCTCGAGCCGGCGATCTCGGCCAATCCCTACATGCAGTTCAAGTTCAAGGCCCAGGAGAGCGGCACCCTCACCTTCACCTGGATCGACGACGACGGCACGAAGATCACGGCCGAGGAGAAGATCACGGTCTCCTGACGAGCTTATCCGCGGGGGTCGTCCCGGACGATCCGAAGGATCGATCCGGGACCCGACAGCTCCGCCGGCTGCGCTGGCGACCCGGCTCTTCGCTTCGCTTCGGCCGGGATGAGCGCCGTTTGTCCAAGAGGCGAAAATGACCTCCCGCCGCGACTTCCTCCAGATCGCCGCCGCCGCGGCGGCCGTCCTGCCGAACGGGTGGAGCCGGGCCTTCGCGCAGCAGCGGCTCGCGCAGGGCGACCTCCTCGCCTTCGAGCCGCTCGGCAACGTCACCCTCGTCCATCTGACCGACATCCACGCCCAGCTGCGGCCGATCTTCTTCCGCGAGCCGTCGATCAATCTCGGCGTCGGCGAGGCGAGGGGCGAGCCGCCGCATGTCGGCGGCAGGGCGTTCCTCGAGCGCTTCGGCATCGCCGCCGGGTCGGCCGCCGCGCACGCGCTGACGCCGGAGGATTTCACCGCACTCGCCAAAGCCTACGGCCGCATGGGCGGTCTCGACCGGATCGCGACCGTGCTGAAGGCGATCCGCGCCGAGCGCGGCGACAACCGCGTCCTGTTCCTCGACGGCGGCGACACCTGGCAGAACAGCTACACGGCGCTCGCGACCAAGGGCCAGGACATGGTCGATTGCATGAAGCTCCTGCGGCCCGACGCCATGGTCGGGCATTGGGAGTTCACGCTCGGCGCCGAGCGGGTGAAGGCGATCGTCGACGACCTCGGCTTCCCGTTCCTCGGGCAGAACGTGCGCGACGCCGAGTGGAACGAGGCAGCCTTCGAGCCGATGGCGATCATCGAGCGCGGCGGCGTCAAGGTCGCGGTGATCGGTCAGGCCTTCCCCTACACCCCGATCGCCAATCCGCGCTGGCTGATGCCGAACTGGTCCTTCGGCATCCGCGAGGAGGAGGTGCAGGCAAACGTCGACAAGGCCAGGAAGGGCGGGGCGGAGGTTGTCGTGCTGCTCTCGCACAATGGCTTTGACGTCGATCGCAAGCTTGCATCACGCGTGCGTGGCATCGACGTGATCCTCACCGCGCACACCCATGACGCGCTGCCGGAGGCAGTGGCGGTCGGAAAGACCCTCCTCGTCGCCTCGGGCAGCCACGGCAAGTTCGTGTCGCGGCTCGACCTCGACGTCCGCGGCGGCGAGGTGAGGGGCTTCCGCTACAAGCTCATCCCGATCTTCTCGGACGCGATCGCGCCCGACGCCGCGATGGCGGCGACGATCGACGCCATCCGGGCCCCGCACGAGGCCATGCTGGCCGAGGAGGTCGGACGCACGGAAACGCTGCTCTACCGCCGCGGCAACTTCAACGGCACCCTCGACGACGTCATATGCGACGCGCTCATCGCCGAGCGCGACGCCGAGATTGCGCTGTCGCCGGGCTTCCGCTGGGGCAATTCGCTGCTCCCGGGCCAGGCGATCACCCGCGAGGACGTCTACAACGCGACCGCGATCACCTACCCGGCCGCCTACCGCATGACGATGACCGGCGCCCGCCTCAAGGACATCCTCGAGGACGTCGCCGACAACCTCTTCAACCCCGACCCCTACTATCAGCAGGGCGGCGACATGGTCCGGGTCGGCGGGCTCGGCTACACCGTCGACGTGGCGGCCCCGATGGGAAGCCGCATCTCCGACCTGCGCCTTTTGCGCACCGGCCGGCCGCTCGAGGCGGGAAAGGACTACACCGTCGCCGGCTGGGCGAGCGTCAACGAGGGCACCGAGGGTCCGCCGATCTGGGAGGCGGTTTTCGGGCACCTGGCGAAGAACAACGTCGTGGCGCCGCGCGAAGCCGGGCATGTGAAGGTGGTCGGGGGATAGCGCTGTCATTCCGGGGCGGGCCGGAGGCCCGAGCCCGGAACCCATAACCGCTGCAGCTTGGAAGGACGGCGCCGAAGCATCAGACCAAGCAGCCCAACCGCAGTGTTTATGGGTTCCGGGCTCTCGCCTGCGGCGAGCCCCGGAATGACAAACGCTTTCCCCATCCTCGATTCTGCCTATGATCGCGGCACCTCGCGGAGACCCGAATGGCGAAGGATCGGCCTGATCACGCCCCCTCCCGCCGCGTGCTGCTGCGCTCGGGCCTTATCGCCGGCGCCGCGACGCTCAGTGGCAAGGCGGCGGCCGCCGGCAATCCGGCGAACCAGCCGCCGAACGTGCCCGACTGGTCCAAATACCTCGGCGACGGCGTCGCGGTGCGGGCCTACGGCAAGCCCTCGCGGCACGAGGCGCATGTCGTGCGGCGCGACGTCGAGTGGCTCACCGCCGCAAAGGAAAGCTCGGTCAGCTTCACGCCGCTGCATGCGCTCGAGGGCGTGATCACCCCGAACGGACTTTGCTTCGAGCGCCATCACGCCGGCATCGCCGAGGTCGACCCCGCCGACTACCGGCTGATCCTGCATGGCCTCGTCGACAAGCCGCTGGTCTTCACGCTCGACGACCTCAAGCGCTTCCCGCGCCTGAACCGGGCCTATTTCTGCGAATGCGCCGCGAACTCCGGCATGGAGTGGCGCGGCGCCCAGCTCGACGGCTGCCAGTACACGCACGGCATGGTGCATTGCGTCATGTACACCGGCGTGCCGCTGCGCCTCCTCCTGCAGGAGGCCGGCCTCAAGCCTGCCGCCAAATGGCTGCTGCTCGAAGGCGCCGATGCCGCCGCCATGACGCGCTCGCTGCCGCTCGAGAAGGCGCTCGAGGACGCGCTCGTCGCAACCCACATGAACGGCGAGATGCTGCGGCCCGAGAACGGCTATCCGGCCCGCATCGTGCTGCCCGGCTGGGAAGCCAATATGTGGGTCAAGTGGCTGCGCCGCATCGAGGTCGGCGACGAGCCCTGGCACACCCGCGAGGAGACCTCGAAATACACCGACCTCCTCGAGAACGGCCGGGCGCGCCGCTTCACCTATGTCATGGACGCGAAATCGGTGATCACGAGCCCGAGCCCGCAGGCGCCGCTCAACCACCGCCGCGGCCTGACGGTGCTGTCGGGGATCGCCTGGTCCGGCCGCGGGCGGATCGCGCGCGTCGACGTCTCGCTCGACGGCGGCCGCAACTGGGTGACGGCGCGGCTCGACGGGCCGGTCTGGGACAAGGCGCTGACCCGCTTCTACCACGACTTCGACTGGGACGGCCGCGAGCTCCTCCTGCAGTCACGCGCCCTCGACGAGACCGGCTACGTGCAGCCGACGAAGGCGGAGCTGCGCCGCCACCGCGGCGTCAACTCGATCTACCACAACAACGGCATCCAGACCTGGCACGTGAAGACGAGCGGGGAGGTCGAGAATGTCGAGGTCGGGTGAGCCGACGCGCGCCCTCCCCTGTCATCCCGGAAGCCGCGAAGCGGCTATCCGGGACCCATGGCCCAAGCGCCGCGGGCGCCGGTGGATCCCGGCTCTCCGCTTCGCTGCGGCCGGGATGACGGTGCTTGTTGCGGCGGCAGGAGCCCTCGCTCAACCGAAGAAGCTCGGCATCGGCCGCGAGGCGACGCGCGAGGAGATCGCCGGCTGGGACATCGCCATCCGCCCCGACGGGCGCGGGCTGCCGCCCGGCAAGGGCACGGCGAAAGCCGGCGAGGGGCTCTATCTCGAGCGCTGCGCGTCGTGCCACGGCGAGTTCGGCGAGGCGAACGGGCGCTGGCCGGTCCTGTCCGGCGGCGACGGCACGCTGGCGAGCCACGACCCGGTCCGGTCGATCGGCTCGTATTGGCCCTACGCCGCGACGGTGATGGACTACATCCGCCGCGCCATGCCCTTCGGCAATGCGCAATCGCTGACCAACGACGAGCTCTACGCGGTGACGGCCTACGTCCTCTACCTCAACGACGTGATCAAGGACGAGGGCTTCGAGCTGAACGAGCGGAGTTTCGCGGCGATCCGGCTCCCGAACGAGCCGAATTTCCTCGACGACGACCGCGAGACGGCCGAGCGCGAGTTCTGGAAGCCGGAGCCGTGCATGGCGAGCTGCCTGCCTGGCGAAGCCCGGATCGTCGGCCGCGCCAGGGCCGTCGACGTGACGCCGGAAACCGGCAAAACCGGCCCGAAGGTCGAATAAGCCGGAGTGATGGATGGCGATGGCGAGCCCGTGCAACGGTGATGGAACGATGCCATGGAAATCCTTCCACGGCGTGCGATACCTTCCACGACATCCCGATAGGGGTCGGCCGATGGCTTCAGACGACAATCCCCCCGGCGCGCCGACCCGCAGGGCGGTCATCGGCGGCCTCGCGGCGCTGACCGGCGGGCTCGCCGGGGCGACGCTCGGACCACGCCGCGGCGCCGCCGCGACGGTCTCGGCGCCGGTCCGGGTCGGCGACATCGAGCTGATGGTGGTGAGCGACGGCACGCTGGCGGCGCCGCGCGCCTTCGCCCTGCCGCAGACGCCGCCGGCCGAGGTCGAGGCGCTCTACCGGGCGCACGGCGCCGAGGCGCCGCCGCAATTCGTGTCGCAGACGAACGCGACGCTGGCCAAGATCGGCGGCGAGCTCATCCTCGTCGACGCCGGCTCGGGCCCGAACTTCCAGGCGACGGCCGGCCGGCTGTCGCAGAACCTCGAGGCGGCCGGCATCGATCCGGAGACGATCGCCAAGGTGGTCTTCACCCACGGCCACGCCGACCACCTCTGGGGCGCGCTCGACGATTTCGAGGATGCCGAGCGCTTCCCGAACGCGAGCTACGTCATCCCGGCCGCCGAGTGGGATTTCTGGACCAATCCCGACACGCCGGGCCGCCTGCCGGACTGGCTCAAGGGCATGGCCCGCGGCTCGGCGCGGGTGCTCCGCAAGATCGAGGCCAAGGTCGAGCGTCGGCGCGCCGGCGAGGCGGTGGCAGCAGGGCTGACCTACCTCGACACCGCCGGGCACACGCCGGGCCATATGGCGGTCATGGCCGAGAGCCGCGGCGAGCGGCTCCTCGTCGGCGGCGACGCGCTCAACAATGCCGTCGTCTCGTTCGCCCGCCCGGACTGGCCGTTCGGCAGCGACCTCGACAAGGACGCCGCCGCCGCGACCCGCCGGACGCTGCTCGACCGGCTCGCCACCGACCGCATCCCGCTCATCGGCTTCCACCTGCCCTGGCCCGGCATCGGCCGGGTCGCGCGCGAAGGGGTGGGCTATCGCTTCGAGCCGCTGTAGCGCGAACTCCCTCCCGGAGACCTCTGCGAAAGGTCTTTGGAGCCGCTTCGCGGCGGCTTCTTGCGCTGGGTCCCGGGTCGCATTCCGCTTACGATGAGCCCGGGAAAGCCGTGGAGGGATTGGCGCGAACCCCTCTCCCGAACGGAATTGGCGTTCGCTCTCTCAACAGCGCTTTCCCGGACGCCTGCAACGCAGCGAAGCGAAGTGGAAGGCGATCCGGGACCCAGCGCAAGACCCGCCGCGAAGCGGCGCCGAATCTCACCTTTCGCGGGGTTCCTCGTTACGGCAGCACCGAATGTTGCATTTCCGCGGCTTTCCGCATAAATGGCGCACCACGCGGAAGGTGCGCCGGCCGGGTCCTCGTGGATCCCCCGCCCCGTCCGCTTTTCATTTGCGATTGGCCGGTCCTCGATGACCGTGACCCTACGGAGATCGGACCGATGAAGATCCGCAATTCCCTCAAGTCGCTGCGCGGGCGCCACCGCGACAACCAGATCGTGCGCCGCAAGGGCCGCGTCTACGTCATCAACAAGACGCAGAAGCGCTACAAGGCCCGCCAGGGCTAAAGCATGATCCCGAAAAGTGGCTACCGGTTTTCGGGAAAGATCATGCTCAAACAAAGAGGTAGAGCGGGATGACGACTCGAAGAGAAGTCATCCCGCTCTACGCGCCGTCGCCCGCGCCGCGCGGGTGAGCCTCGCGCCCCTCCTCCCCCTTGTGGGGAGGACCGACTCGGCCGAAGGCCGAGCGAGAAGGGGGTCGCCGGGCATGGAGCACCTGACCGACGAGGGACTCAA
>Ga0136846_1221458_pt1 | contig 15047 bp, 18 predicted proteins | sample HopSoiMetagenom2_FD_96841 | JGI IMG/M metagenome (GOLD analysis project Ga0136846, IMG submission 96841) | Grasslands soil microbial communities from Hopland, California, USA - 2 Assembly 2016 (version 4) | ecosystem: Environmental > Terrestrial > Soil > Grasslands | place: USA: Hopland...
CTCACGTCGCTGACGAACGCGTCGCGCACCCAGGACACGAAGTCGTTCCACAACCCGGTCACCAGCGCGGTGCCGACGAGGATCAGCAACACCCCGCCGAAGATCTGGATGCCGCGGGTGTGCCGCCGCAACCAACTAAGCCCCTGCACCGCGCGCGCGGAGCCAAAGGCCAACAGCACGAACGGGATTCCCAGCCCCAGGCAGTACGCGATGACCAAGGCGGTGCCGCGGGCCACGCTGGTGCCGTCGGTCGCTGACGCCACTGCAATGACACCGGTAAGCGTCGGGCCCAGGCACGGTGTCCAGCCCAGCCCGAAGACCGCGCCGAGCAATGGCGCGCCGCCGAGCGTGGACACCTGCCGGGGCGTGAACCGGGCCTCGCGCTGCAGCGCCGGGATGAAGCCGACGAACACCAGGCCCATCACGATCGTGATCACTCCGCCGATGCGTTGCAGTAGAAGCTGATTGCTGATCAGCGTCGTCGTCATCCCCAACACGGCGACCGTGCCCAGCAGGAAGACCGCGGTGAAGCCCGCGACGAACAGCAGCGCCGCGCCGGCGACCCGCAGCCGCGCGGTGCGCACCGCCAATTGGCCGGGCTGTTCTTCCACTCCGACGACGGCCGCCAGGTAGGACAGGTAGCCCGGAACCAGCGGCACCACGCAGGGCGAGGCGAACGAGACCAGCCCGGCCAGCACGGACACGCCGACCGCCACCAGTACCGGTCCGGCGGCGGCGGTCTCAGCGAAACCCGTCATGTCTTCGGCTCCGGTTCGGCCGCAAGCCTTTCCACGACCGGCTGGAGATCCTCGGCGAGCAGTTCCCGCAGGAACACCGCGGCGACCCGGTGCTGGCGGTCCAGCACCACGGTGGACGGGATGACGGTGGTCGGGTACTTGCCGCCGAACGCGATCATGCTGCGCATCGGCGGGTCGTAGATCGATGGGAACGTGACCTTACGGTCGACGATGAAATCGCGTGCAGCGTCACGGTTGTTGTCGCGAACATCGATACCGAGAAACGCGACACCCTGCCCGCGAGTGGCGTCATACACCTTCTGCAGCTGCGTGATCTCGGTACGGCATGGTCCGCACCACTGCCCCCACACATTGATCACGACGACCTTGCCGGTGAAGTTTTCGAGCGAGATCGTCTTGGCGGGGTCCATCAACTCGGGGCCGGCCAACGGGCCTGGGCTGCCACGCCTTTCGGGCGGATCGTAGAAGATGTCGGTCTTTCCACCGGGTGCCACGAATTCGAAGGTCCCGCCCTGCGCGACGGCGTCCTCACCGGTGGAGCAGCCAGCGAGCGCGACGATCGCCGCGCTTGCCAGTGCCGCCAGCCTCTTCACTTCACTGCCCGGCCAGCTCTGAGTATCCCCAGCCGACGTAGGTATCGCCGTGGAAATAGAAGGAGGTCAGCGAGGCCAGATTACACATCCGCCGTGTCGGAAAATGATGCAAAGCCTGACCCGTCATCGCCCGGCGCAGCGTTTCCACGGGCAGCTGATGACTGACGCACACCGCCTCATGACCCGCAGCCTTGATCCGGGCCCGGTACAGCGCAGCCGTCATTCGCGCCGCGATCTCCGCATACGGCTCACCCCATGACGGCGTGCGCGGGTTACGCAGATACCACCAGTTGCGGGGATCGCGAAGGGCACCATCACCGGGCGAGACACGTTGGCCCTGAAAGATGTTCATCGACTCGATCAGGTCGTCGTCGGCGTCGATCGGCAGGCCAAGGCGCGTCGCAATCGGCTCCGCGGTCTCCTGCGCGCGCTCCAGCGGCGAGGCAACCACATAGACGATGTCGCGCAGCGCCAGCCAGTCGGCCACCGCTTGCGCCTGCGACCGGCCCCGTTCCGAGAGGTGGTAGTCGGCCAGTCGGCCGTACAGGATCTTGTCGGGGTTGTGTACCTCGCCGTGGCGCATCACGTGCACGATCGTCTTCTCGGTCATGCGGGTTTTTTCGCTTCCGCGGCGGCGCGGGCGGCGCCGGGCATGGCATCGGCGATGCGCTCGAAGGCGTCGTCGTCCAGAACGCTTGAGACAAACCAGGTTTCGTATGCGCTTGGCGGCGGGTAGACGCCGGCGTCAAGCAGGGCGTGGAAGAACGGTGGGAAGCGCCATGTTTCACTGGCGCGCGCGGACGCGAAGTCGTGGACGGGCTCGTCGGCGAAGAAGACGGACAGCATGTTGCCTGCGCGCTGAACCCGGTGTGCCACACCGGCCTCTGTCAATGCCTCGCCGAGCAGCGCGGCCAGCCGGTCGGCGTTGGCGTCCAGCGCGGCGTAGGCGGCGTCGTCGGCGGCCCGCAGCGTGGCGAGCCCCGCGGCCATGGCGACCGGGTTGCCCGAAAGCGTGCCCGCCTGATACACCGGCCCCAGCGGAGCGAGTCGCTCCATCACCTCGGCGCGGCCGCCGAACGCGGCGGCGGGCAGCCCACCGCTCATCACCTTGCCGAAGGTGAACAGGTCGGCGTCGACGGGATCGACGCCGTACCAACCGGATCGGCTGACCCTGAAACCGGTCATCACCTCGTCGGAGATGAGCAGCGCGCCGTGCTCGGCGGTGATGCGGCGCAGCGCAGCGTTGTAGCCAGGCAGTGGCGCGACCGTGCCCATATTGCCTGCGCTGGCCTCGGTGATGACGCAGGCGATCTCGTCACCGAACCGTCCGAACACTTCCTCGATAGCGGCAATGTTGTTGTACGGCAACACAATCGTGTCGGCGGTGGCGGCACCGGTCACTCCCGGCGAGGACGGGAGGCCCAACGTGGCGACACCCGAGCCGGCGTCGGCCAGCAGCGCGTCGCTGTGGCCGTGATAGCAGCCGGAAAACTTGATGATCTTGGCACGGCCCGTGTACCCGCGGGCCAGCCGGATCGCGCTCATGGTGGCCTCGGTGCCGGAGTTGACCATGCGCAGCCGCTGCACCGGGGCGACGCGGCCGATGATCTCGGTGGCCAGCTCGGTCTCCGAGGGCGTCGGCGCGCCGAACGACAGGCCGTCGCGGGCCACGCGCTGTACCGCCTCGACGACGGCGGGGTGGGCGTGGCCGAGGATCATCGGCCCCCACGAGCACACCAGGTCGACGTAGCGGTTGTCATCGGCATCGGTCAGCCAGTAGCCCGTCGCGGAGGTGATGAACCGCGGGGTGCCGCCGACCGAGGAAAACGCCCGCACCGGCGAGTTCACCCCGCCGGGGATAACCGCACACGCGTCGGCGAACAGTTTCGCAGAGACGTCGGTGCTGGACATGGCCACCAGTGTCCCAGCCAGCCCAAAGGCGTCAACTACGGGGTGTAGTCGTTGGCCCGTGATGACCCCGCCGAATGCACGGTTGTTGGACACAAACATCGAGAGAGCCTGCGCGAACAACCGTGCAGTCGGCGCGTTAGGCGCTCAGCGTGAGCGAGAACACCGGATGGTCGGCGGGCTCGGGCAGCTGACGGAACTGCTCGTCGACGTACTTGCCGACTTCGGCCTGGTACGCGTCGAGTATGGGCTTTCTCGCGTCGACGGGAGTCTCCGACGCCCGGTAGCCCCTACCGCCGAGCTCGATGTCTGGGTTGGCCCGGATGTTCTTCACCCACTCCGTTTCGCCGTACGCCGACACCAGGTATTTCACGCCGTCGACCTCGATCGGGGTGACCGGGATCTTCTGCTGCTGCTTACTGACCCGCTTGGTGACGACCATCGTCTCGAACGGTCCGAAGCTGAATGTCGTCGCGATCCTGTTGAAGATTGCGCGGTTGAACCAGGAGGGCTTGAGGTAAGCCATGGACCCCGACTACCCCTTTGGTGTCACGACGAAAACGGGATGATCCGCCTCGCGGGGCAGCTTGCGGAAGTAGCCCTCGACGGCGCGGCCGGCTTTCTCGCGATAGGCGGTGAGAACCGCTTGCCGGTCCTGCTCAGGGATTTCCCGCGCGACGTACGGCGCGGACCCGATGGTCGCGTTGGGGTCGGCACGCAGGTTCTTCACCCAGTCGGATTCGCCGCGGGTGGACACCACATATTTGGTGCCGCCGACCTCGACCGGGATTACCGGAACATCTTGCGGCTGCTTGCTACGGCGCCGGGTCACGGTCAGCTTCTCGGTGTTGCTCATCCCGGTCGCCAACGCGATCTTGTTGAATACCTCGCGGGTGAGCCATGGGGGCTTGAGATAGGCCATGACTTACGAGTTTGATGGCTGTCCCGCAACTACCGCAATGGCTGGCACGGTTCAGTGGCGGTCGATCTGATGCGCGCGGCCTGATATCAGTCCAGGATCAGCGTCGGCCGCAACGTCAGCTCGTCTGCACGTGAGGTGTCCTTGAGGTCGACGCCCGAGCGGCCCAGCCGTCGCGCGCCTGCAACCAGCCCCGCCGTCACGCGCGCGGCCTCGGCGTACCCGAGGCCGTCTGGTGGGTGGATGTTCGAGATGCAGTTGCGATCGGCGTCGGTGCGTCCGGGTCGCGGCCCGTGGGTCAGGTAGATGCCGAGGCTGTCGGCGACCGACAAGCCCGGTCGCTCACCGACGACCACGATCAGCGTGCGGACCCCCATCTGCGCACCGATGTGGTCACCGAGTGCCACGCGTGCGTGGGTGGCGATGACGGGCGCGGCGATCGAATAGGTCTCACCGAGTGCCGACACCAGGGCGGTGAACAGGTCTTCGCCATGATCGACGAGGGCGCGCGCAGAGAGCCCGTCGGCCAGCACGATGCCGATGTCGGCGTTGTCTGCCGGCACCGATTCCAGACTCGCCGGCAACCGGCCCAGGTCGGGTCGGCGCAGGTATTCTCCGCGGCCGGCGGCCCGGCTGGCGACGACTGCCGGGGCGCCGGTGCCGACGGCGGCGATCCTGGCCCTGAAGCCATCCACGTCGAGCGGAACATGCACGGCGTCACGCGCGGCCGCGTGGGCCACCTTGAACTCCAGCACCCGGGCGGTCGGCAGGGCGTTGCCGGCGCGGCCCAGGCCGATACGCGACTGCGTCGTCAGCCGCAGGTTATCCCAAAATTCTTGTGCGGCAGGACTTGTCACGCGCGCGCCTTCGCGGTCAGCGCTCGCAGCGGCGACTGGTCCACTTCGATCGGCAGTACCCGGCCGTTGCCATCGCTCATGCCGAGGCTGCGCAGCCACGCCTCGAACTCCGGGGCCGGCCGCAGCCCGAGCACCTGGCGGGCGTAGAGCGCGTCGTGAAACGACAGGCTCTGGTAACCCAGCATCACGTCGTCGGCTCCCGGGACCGCGATGACGAATGCGACGCCCGCCGCGCCGAGCAGCGTCACGAGGGTGTCCATGTCGTCTTGGTCGGCTTCGGCGTGATTCGTGTAGCAGACGTCGACGCCCATCGGCAGGCCAAGCAGCTTGCCGCAGAAGTGGTCTTCCAGGCCGGCGCGGATGATCTGCTTGCCGTCGTAGAGGTACTCCGGCCCAATGAAACCGACAACGGTATTGACCAGCAGCGGCTCCAGATCCCGCGCAACGGCGTAGGCACGGGCCTCCAGCGTCTGTTGGTCGACAGGCTGCCCGCCCACGCCGAGGTGCGCACCAGAACTCAACGCCGATCCCTGCCCCGTCTCCAGGTACATGACGTTGTTGCCGACGGTGCCCCGGTTCAGCGACCTCCCGGCCGCCATCCCCTCCCGCAGCAGCGCGATGTCGACACCGAACGCCTTGTTGGCGGTCTCCGTGCCGGCCACCGACTGGAACACCAGGTCCACTGGGACCCCGCGCTCGATGAGCTCGATCGTCGTGGTGACGTGCGACAGCACACAGGATTGGGTGGGAATCGCGTAGCGGTCGCGGATCTCGTCGAGCAGGTGGAGCAGATCCGCGGTGGCTTCGGGTGAATCGGTGGCCGGGTTGATGCCGATCACCGCATCGCCGCAACCGAGCAGCAAGCCGTCCAAGGTGGACGCCGCGATACCACGTGGGTCGTCGGTCGGGTGATTCGGCTGCAACCGGGTGGCCAACGTGCCGGGCAGGCCGACCGTGGTGCGGAACGCCGACGTCACCGTCATCGCGTGCGCGACCGCGATGAGGTCTTGGTTGCGCATGATTTTGCTTACGGCCGCGGCCATTTCGGGTGTGATGGCGCGGCTGACGCCAGCGAGCGTCGCGGCTGCGACCGCAGGGTCCCCGGCAGCGACGTCGAGCAGCCAGTCGCGCAATTCACCTACGGACAGATGCGAGATGCGCTGGAACGCCACTCGGTCATGGCTGTCGATGATCAGGCGGGTGACTTCGTCGTCCTCGTATGAAATCACCATCTCTTCGAGGAATACCGTCAGCGCCGTGTCGGCCAGTGCCTGCTGGGCGGCGGCGCGTTCTGCGTCGGAGTGTGCGGCGCAGCCGGCCAGCTCATCGCCGGACCGCAGCGGCGTGGCCTTGGCCATCACCTCGACCAGGCCGTTGAAGGCGTACGTCACACCGCCGGCACTGACGGTGCGCTGCGTGAGTCGCTGGCGTGGCATCCCGCGAGGCTAGGCCGGTGATGTAACGCGGCCTGGTGCTCGGTATGTCCGCCCTGTTACGTGCGATTAGTTCCGCGGATTCACGTGTGCCCAGATCGGCCCGTCAGCGACCGTGGTGAACGGCACTGCGACCGGGAAATCCTCGCCAATGGACCGGATTTCGAGCGACCGGACGATGGTTGCCATCGCGAGGGTCGTTTCCAACATCGCGAAGTGTTCACCGATGCATGAGCGCGGCCCCGCGAGGAACGGGACAAACTGCCAGCGGTCGCGGTCCTTGGTCGATTCCGGGCTGAACCGGTCCGGATCGAAGACCAGCGGTCGGTCCCATAGGGCCGGATCCCGGTGCAGGGCATACAGTCCCACGGCCATGAGGCTGCCGGCCTCGACTCGATAGCCGCCCACCGCCATGTCGCGCGTCGCCAGCCGCGCCACCCCCGCGGCGGGCGATTGCAGCCGGAGCGCCTCTCGCAATACCTGGACGGTGTATCCGAGCCGAGGCACATCCGCCGGTGTCGGTTCCCGGTCGCCGATCTCGGCGGCCTCCGCGGCGACGCGGTCCTGCACGTCGGGATGGTGCCCCAGCACCCACAGCGCATAGGTGAGTGCCGTCGCGGTGGTGTCGTGGCCGGCCAGCATGAAGATCAGCAGGTCGTTGGAGATGTCGTCGTCGGAGAGCGACTGGCCGGTCTCTGGGTCGGTCGCGGCGATCAGCGCGTGCACCAGCGGTGCATCGCGGGTCGGATCCGCACGGCACGCCTGCAGCATTTCGTTGGTCACCCGGCGCATCGCGGCGACCGCGGCGCGGGCGCGCCGACGTGCCGGCGTCGGTAGCCATCGCGGTGCGCGCACCGGTCGCAGCGCGCGATCGGCGGTGTAGGAGGACGCGACATGCATGTGTTCTGCGATGACGTCAGCGCGCTCGTTGAGATCGACACCCAGCACGGAGCGGCCGAGCGACTGCATCGTCAGCCGCCGGCATTCGACGTTCAGGTCGACGTCGCCGCCATCACGCCACCGGTCGACGAACGCTTGCGCAGCCTGGGACATATAGCCGCCGAAATTGCGGACGTTGTGTTTGGTGAACACCGTTTGCAGTGCGCGTTTGCGCGGCCGCCACAACTCGGTGGGCAGAACGAACAAACTGTCGCCGGCGGCGTGCCGCACTTCCTCGTGAATGATGCACCGCTCCGAGACGGCGTCGTTGCGACCCAGCACGTCACGGATGCCCTCGGGCGACATGACCGCCACAATCGGCGGGAACAACCATTTCGGGCCGAACTGAATCCGCGTGATGGCGCCGCCGGCGTCGCGGATCACTTCCTGGCCGGTGTCCAGAGTGCGTACCAACTTCACCAACTGGCGAAGTGGCAGCGGGTTTTTCGGTGCCAACGGCAGCGCGGTGACGTCAAGGGTCTCGGTGGTCGTCGGATTCATATCCCGGTCCAGGTGAGGGTTTGGCCTTCACCCTTCATCATTACCGTGCCGGGCATCACTCGCAGGCGATACGGGGTGAGCCGCAGCGCGGCGAACTGATCAGATGTCGGGCCTTCGGCCCACATTCCGATTATGGACGGGTCGTAGCCGACCGGTGCGGGTCCGGTCGCAAACTTGTTCCAGACCGCGGCTCGGGTCTCGTCGTCGTGATACCACTCCACCAGGCACTCCGCGGCGCAGGTGTCCTGGGTCGTGGTCCAGTAACTCACCGCCATTTCCGGGTGGACGGCGAGGTGAGCCTTCTTGACCGGGCTGGGCACAGTGGCAATCCAGCCGAATAGGTCGGTGCCGTCCCACTCCCAGATCGGATGCAGAATGCGGGTTCGGGGCCGGCCATGTTCGTCGACGGTGGCGACGGAGGCCCAGACGATCGAGTGGGCCATTTCGATGAACGCCGGTGCGACTTGCTCAAGCGGTGTCACAACTGACTAGCGTAGGCACACCCCGCTGCCCGCCCGAATTGTCGACCTCCTGCGTCACTCCTCCTGCTTCTTGCGGAATTCCTCGGTTTTTCGGAATTCGACGTTGCCCTCCTCGGCGGTGGTTTCGATGTGGCCCTTGTCTTTGTCGTCGACCCAGTCGGTGACGGCCGTTCCAGAGACCGTCCCTTCGCTGCCGGGCAGAGTGGTTGTCTGAAGGTCGTCGTCGTAGGCCTTGGCCATGTCCCTGGCCTTGTCCCTGTGCTCGTCGGTGACCTCGGGCTTCTCGGTCAATTGCCCGGAAGCGGTTTGTTGCTGTCCCCCGGAAGCGCTCTTTTGCTGTTCCCCGGATGCGCTTTGTTGCTGTTCCCCGGATGCGCTTTGTTGCTGTTCTTCAGTACTCATGTGGTAGGGCTGCCCGATGGTCCGGATGACAAAACGCAGCGCAGCTAACCAGCCGGCACGGACCGCAGCGCGACAGGCAGGCTTGGCAGGAAGTGCCGCGTCGCGAAGGCCCGGATGTCGTCAGCCGTCTCGAGCGGTCGCGCGCTCGGCAACAGCAGCGCCATCGCCGCGTACCGAAGGATGGTGTCGGCCAGCTCGGTGACCGCCTGCTCTCCGATCCTTTCGGCAAAGCCGGGCGGGAAGATCACTCGCAGCGCTTCGGCCATCCGCTCGATCGCGGCAGCGTAATGCTGTCCGGCCAGCTCGATCACCAACCCGGGCTCGTCGGTGATCATCCGGTCCAGCACCCGATGGCGACGAAACTTCAGTATCGACAGCGTGAACGCTTCGACATAGTAATTCGACTGCGGCCCAGCCTGTTTCAACTCAGCGGCGATGTCGGCGAACAGCCGGACGTTCTCGCGTTCGATGACGGCCGAGACCAATTCGTCCTTGTTCGCGAACCGCCGGTAGATGGTGGTGCGGCTGACCCGTGCCCGGCGTGCGACCTCATCGAGGGCAACCCGTCGAAAGCCGTGCCGCTCGAACTCGACGACGGCGGCGTCGAGGATGGCTTGCAGGGTGGGATCAGGCAGCCTATTAGGTGTGGCCATAGCCCTTTAGGGCGTAGCCGTTGTAGCGCAGCCGCATCGGCAGATGATCCCACACCCAATTCACCGGTCGCGACCGCCAGATTGCTGCGAATCGCTGGTAGCGACGCTCCTGACGGTCGCTCCATGGCAACCCGAGAAGTTCCCGCGCCCGCGGCGGCAGGCCGCCTGTCGTCAGGAATGCGGCCACCGAGTTGAACACCGGCGCAATGAGCCGCCACAGCGCCGGCGGCACGGCCTTCGGGCACGGGAAGCCCTTGGTGACATAGCCGACGCCGTATTTGGCGGTCGGATGCGCGACGACGATCTCGCCCATCATCCGGTCCCAGTAGCGTTCGAACTCGGCGTAGTTGGCCGGCATCGGCCGGTCGCTGACTCCGTAGCGGCGGTACCAGGTCTTGGATTCGAGGTAGATCTGTTCCTTCTCGGCCTGCGTCAGCCGCTTGACGAAGGTGTCGGCGAAGTACAGCACCTGTTCGACGAAGGTGGCGTGCGCCCAGAAGTAGGTGTCCGGATCGAGCGCGTGGTAACGGCCGCCGTCTGGCATATCGCCCTTGACGTGGTGGTGGAAGTCGCGGACTTTTGTGCCGGCTTCGGAACCAGAGGGGTCGTCGTCAGAGCCGTAGACGGTGTTGAAGATCGGCGGGATGGTGCGCTTGAGCCGCTCGGCGGTGTCGGCGAAGAAGGTGGAGTGGTCGAGCACGCCCTGGCCGAGTTCGGCAAGCATGTTCTGCAACACCGCCGGACGCGGGCCGATGAGATACATCCGGTTGTCGCCGAAGTAGCGCCAGACCAGCGACTGCGGGCCCAGCGGCAGGGTGTCGCCGGTGCGTTGCGGGGTCTGCGCCAGCTCCGTCATGTGGAACAGTGTTACAGATTTCGAACTTTGTACCAACCGGTTGTGAGCATGCTCACGACAACACGCGCACGAGGCTGAAACCATGCAGAGAAAAATTCGAGGAAGGGCCTGCTGGAATACCGTTTCGGCGCTTAGCCGCGACGAATACGCGCGATCCCCAGCACCGCCAGCACCCCGGCGACCGTCACCAGAAACAAGGACAGCACCAGCAGCGGCGGGCTGTAGACGACCGACATCGTCTGGGGTTCACCGTCCAGCACCGGCGCCACTGCCACCGTCGAACTGGCGGCCAACCAGCTCAGCACACAGCCTGCCGCCGCGACGACGGCCAGAACCAGTTCGACCCGGGCCCTCATCACGCCGGTTCCGGGGGTATGCGCTCTTCCACCAAGTGCGTCAGCACGGCCCGCAGTTGCTTGTGCTTGCGCGCCCACGCCTGGGCGGCGCGATCGTTGGTCAGCTTCAGGCCGATGCCGGTGCGCCCCCGCGGTACACCGGTGAGTTCCCCGAGCGCGCGGGCCGACTGCCACTTCGGTTCGTCCGGGCCTTTCGGCTCGGGGTAGATGCGCACGATGTCATCGATGCTGAGGCGTTCGGCGCCCTGCCGCAGATGATCGGGCGTCAACTCCACCGACGTGTGGATGCGCGCGGCCTTGACCTGAATCGCGAGGAAACCCGTCACCAGCACGAAGAAAACGGCGGGGACCAGCAGCTGAATGCCGTAGCCCGCGGACATCTGAATCAGCGCCATCGCGATACCCGAAGCGGGGCCTGCGAGTAGCCACCACCAGCTGGCGCCCTGCTCGTAGAACAGCACCTCGGGCGGTGGGCCGCCCTCGATCACTGCGGCTCCTTGTCGGACATCGACGCCGCCGGTCGGGTAATCAGGACGGTCCCGGCGATCAGCGGGAGCACCGCCAGCAGCGTGAGCACGTGCACCACCCCGAACACCGCCACGAGGGCCACCAGCACGACGATCGTCAGGGAGAGGACGACCGCGGCCCTGCGGAAGCGGGCATCCCCCTGTCGGCTGCGCCCGGCAAGAAACGCCAGTCCGGCACCGGCCAGGGCGGTGATTACGCCCGCGCCGCGATAAACCGCAGGCAGCGCCACGGAGGCGGCGAGAAGACCGCCGACGATCAGCAGCAGCGAGGCGACCAGCCAGCACCAGAATGCGGCGGTGACGACACGCGGTCGCGACTGTGGGGCTGTCATGTCCCGGCCAGCCTAACGGTTCATCTACTGAAGAACGTGTGGGCGTCTTTGCGATGCAACAGGAACACACCGCCCGCGATCAGCACCGACCCGACGATCGCGGTGACCGCGTATGTGACCGCCGCGGCGGGCGGCCGGCCCACCGTGAACAGGCTGGTCACCGTGTATACCACCGACGAGATTCCGCCGCCCGTCAACACCGTGCGCGCCCACCGGTAGCCGTGCCGCATCAGAATCAGGAATGTCACCACGACCGCCGAAAGCACGAGCACGAACACCGCCGAGACCGCGTACACGATCACCGGCGGATGATTCGTCCCCATCGTCACGAGGTCGACGACGTATCCCGCGACCATCAGCGGCAGCGCCGCCACCCACAGCCAGAATCCGGTGTCGACGTCCTCGGGCCTGCCAGGCTCGGTCGTCGGCTGCGGCTCCGTCACGCCAGCCAGCCACCTACGTCGGCCGCCCAGTACGTCAGCACAATGTCGGCGCCTGCGCGCCGGATGCTGGTCAACGCCTCCAGCGCCACCGTCTGCAGATCGATCCAGCCGTTGGCGGCCGCGGCGCTGATCATCGCGTACTCGCCCGAGACCTGATACGCCGCCACCGGCACCGGCGAGATGTCCGCGGCGGCGCGCACGACGTCGAGATAGCTCATCGCCGGCTTGACCAACACGATGTCGGCGCCTTCCTCGATGTCCAGCTCGATCTCGTGCACCGCCTCGCGGGCGTTGGCTGCGTCCTGTTGATACGTGCGCCGGTCACCACGCAGGCTGGAGGCCACCGCCTCGCGGAACGGGCCGTAGAAGCCCGATGCGAACTTGGCGGCGTAGGCCATGATCACGGCGTCGGCGTGACCGGCGGCGTCAAGGCCGTCACGGATCGCCGCGACCTGACCGTCCATCATCCCGCTCGGGCCCACCACACGGGCACCCGATTCCGCTTGCGCCACAGCCAATTCCACATAGCGGGCGTTGGTGGCGTCATTATCAACCCGGCCAGCCGCATCCAATACTCCGCAGTGGCCGTGGTCGGTGAACTCGTCGAGGCAGGTGTCGGCCATCAGCACTGTGTCGTCGCCGAGGTCCTTGGCCAGGTCGCGCAGCGCGACATTGAGGATGCCGTCCTCGGCCACACCCGCCGAGCCGGTGGCGTCCTTGTCCTCCTCGCGTGGCACCCCGAACAGCATCAGCCCGCCGACTCCCGCGGCCACCGCGTCGGCGGCGGCTCGGCGCAGCGACTCACGGGTGTGCTGCACGACTCCGGGCATGGAGGCGATGTCGCGCGGCTCGTCGATGCCGTCGGCGACGAACATCGGCAGCACCAAATGCCTTGGCTCGACCGACGTTTCGGCGACGAGCTTGCGCAGCGCCGGCGTCGACCGGAGCCGACGGGGTCGGTGACGTGGAAAGGCCACTCTCGGCTCCTCAGATCCACCCATTGTCGGAAGTCATGCGCTGGTCCGCGAAGACCGGTACCTCTATTTGCCCGCCTCTGAGCGACAAACCGTCGGCACCATGCAGCGTGTCGGCCCATTGTCGCTCAGAGGCGGGCAAAAGAGTGGTCATGTTCGCTGTCCCCGCTGAATCCGGGCGAGCCACTACCGCCGGCGGCTCTTCTTGCGCGGCGGCGGCAGCGCACCCTCGGCACGCAGCCTGGCGGCGTGCTCGGCAAGCGCCTCGACCAGCGGGCCCACCGCGGCGACTTCCGGCTGCACGTCGACGCGCAGGCCGAATTCCGCTGCGGTTTCAGCCGTTTTCGGGCCGATGCACGCGACGATGGTCCGCGCGTGCGGCTTGCCCGCGATGCCGACCAGGTTGCGCACCGTCGAGCTGGAGGTGAAGCAGACCGCGTCGAAGCCACCGGTCTTGATCATCTCGCGGGTCGACGCGGGCGGCGGCGCCGCACGCACCGTGCGATAGGCGGTGACGTCCTCGATCTCCCAGCCGCGTTCGCGCAGACCCTCGGCCAGTGTCTCGGTGGCGATGTCGGCGCGCGGCAGGAGCACCCGGTTCACCGGATCGAAAACGTCGTCGTAGGGCGGGAATTCGTCGAGTAGGCCCAGCGAGGACTGCTCACCGGACGGCACCAGCTCGGGGTTGATGCCGAAGGCCCGCACCCGGTCGGCCGTGGCCTGCCCGACGCAGGCGATCTTCACGCCCGAGAAGGCGCGGGCGTCCAGACCGAACTCGTTGAACTTCTCCCACACCGCGCGCACCGCGTTGGTGGAGGTGAACACCACCCACTGGAACCGGCCGTCGACCAGACCCTTGACCGCGCGCTCCATCTGGGCGGGGCTGCGCGGCGGCTCGACTGCGATGGTCGGGACCTCGATCGGCAATGCGCCGTGGGACACCAGCTTTTCGCTCATCTCGCCGGCCTGGTCCTTTGTCCGCGGCACCAGCACGGTCCAGCCGTACAGGGCGCGGCTCTCCCACCAGTTCAGCTTGGCGCGGTTGGCAACGGTCTTGCCGATGGTCACCACCAGCGGCCCGGCCAGAGGCGCGGGCTCGGTACCCGCCAGCGTGGCCTTGTCGAGCAGACCGGCAAGCGTGGTTTCCACCGAACGTTGTTGGCACGTCGTACCGTTCGCGGTCACGACCGCCGGTGTGGTGTCGGCCAGCCCGTACTCGATCAGCGTGCGCGCCGCGTCGGGCAGATGCGATGCGGTGGCATGCAGGATCAGTGGGCCGGGCGCGGCGGCCAGCGCCGACCAATCCACATCACCGCGCACGTCGGCGACGGTGTGCGCCGAACCCAGCGGCAGCCCCGCGTACGTGGGCACCGCCGTGGTGTCGGGCAGACCCGGCACGATCTCGAAATTCAGGTGGGTCTTCGCCAGTGCGTTCACCTCGGTGATCACCGCGTCCACCGACAGTGGATCACCGGCCACCAGCCGGACCACGTCGACACCGGTGCGGGCCTCGGTGGCCAGCGTCTTGGCGACCTCCGCCGGATCTCCCAGCGCGGGCCGGATGTCCGGGCCGCCGGGAATCACAGGCGCCGCATCCGTGTCAGAGGCGTCGGCGGCCTTGGTCGCCTCGGCCGGTTCAGGCCCTGATGGCGGCGGCAGCTCGGAACCCGCCAGGGCGAGCACCGCTTCGGGCACATCAGGATCAGTGAAGACCAGCGCGGCGTTGGCGAGCACCGTCCGCGCCCTCGTCGTCAGCAGGCCGGGGTCCCCCGGACCCGAGCCGACGAACGTGATGCGGCCGGGCTTGGTCTTACGCCCTCGGCCTCCATGCCCAGTCATCTATCTCTCCCAGCCTCGGCCAACAGATCGCGTGCGCCCAGTTCGAACAGCTCCTCGGCCACCGAGAGCCCCAGCTCCCGTGCCCGACCGGGGTTGCCGATTCCGGACGCACGGATCACGTCGGATCCGTCCAGCGTCGCCACGCAGCCGCGCAGCGACAGCTCTTCAAAGACACGGCCGTCCTCATCGATGGACTCGACCACCTCGGCGATCGCCCCCACCGGTGCGGAACAACCCGCCTCCAGTTCGGCGAGCAGGACCCGTTCAGCGGTGAC
>Ga0136846_1231163_pt1 | contig 15045 bp, 11 predicted proteins | sample HopSoiMetagenom2_FD_96841 | JGI IMG/M metagenome (GOLD analysis project Ga0136846, IMG submission 96841) | Grasslands soil microbial communities from Hopland, California, USA - 2 Assembly 2016 (version 4) | ecosystem: Environmental > Terrestrial > Soil > Grasslands | place: USA: Hopland...
ATTGCTCGGCACACGTATATCGTTGTGTTGACTTGACTTAGGCAATAGCTGCCGATGACGGGCGCGTGCCGCGCGGTACGACATTTCGCGTTGTCACGAAATCTCGCGGAGTGTACCTTGCGGCCCATGATGCTTCGCGCCCGACACCTCCTGTTCGCCTGGCTCACCTACGGAGCCCTGCAGCTCGCGCTGCTCGGGATCCCGGGTGCGACCCGGCAGCTGACTGTCGGCAGTCGCGACTCACGCACGCCGACCGCCACGCAGTCGATCACGTTCGGCAAGCGACTGCTCGCTGCCGACGTCTCCGACCGCCGCGCGACCACGCCGTTCGTACCATCGGCGTACGCTCGTCTCGACCTCCCGAGAATCGTCGGCGTCAGCGACGTCGCGACGCCTCCTCGTCAGGCGCCAGCCTTTGCGCCTGCCGCTCTCCCGCCCGCCCGCGCACCACCCGCGCTCGCGTAGGCCTCCAGCGCCGTTAGGCGCGCCTGAACAATCCGACGCCGGTCAACCGCTGAGCCGCTCGCATCCCGCGACGCGGCCTGACCGGCGCGTGGACTCAAGTGCGGGAGAACCATCCACATGAAATCCATCAAGTGGCGAGTGATCGTCATCCTCGCCTTCGTGGCCACGAGCGTGCTCGCGCTCGTGCCACGTTCCGAAAAACAACGACTGTACAACGCGCAGACGGGGCAGGTGCGCGACAGCACGATTCGTCGAGTGCCCATCAAGCTTGGCCTCGATCTCCGGGGGGGCGTGCATCTCGCGCTCGAGGTCGATGAGTCGCGCGGCGTGGTGTCCGATTGCTCCGAAGCGATCCGCCGCGCCGAACGTGTCGTGCGCACGCGCATCGACGAGTTCGGAACGACCGAGCCGGTCGTGCAGGTTGCGGGGAACTGTCGGCTCATCGTCGAGCTCGCGGGTGAGACGGACCCGGCCCGAGCGCGGTCGATCGTCGAGCGTACGGCGTTCCTCGAGTTTCGCCTCACCGATACGCGAGACCAATTTCGACTGGCGCTGCCGGCGATCGACGCGGCGTTGCAGCGGGCGGGCGTCACCAGCAGTGGAGGCCGAGTCGCGACGAGCGCCACCGCTGGCGAGCCGTCGTCAGATAAGGCGATCACGGATCTTCTGACGTCGCGCGCCGACTCCTCGGACTCTCTCTCGGCCGGACCCGCCGCCGCGGCCGGCGGCACGTTCTCGCGGCTGCTGATTCAGGGCCGTATGCCGGGTGAGTTTCTCGTCACCGAAGAAAACGTTGCCGATGTCGACCGGCTGCTGGCACGCCCCGAGCTCCAACTGCTCGTGCCGCGCGGGTTGGAGCTGCGCTGGGGTACCCCCATCGCGCGGGGCGGCCTAACAGCACGCCCTCTCTACGCCGTGCAGTCGCGGGCGATCATTACCGGTGAAGAGCTGCAGAAGGCCGTCGCGGGACGCGACCCGATGACGAACGCCTCGGAAGTCCAGTTCGAGCTGACCAAGGGCGGTGGCAATAGGCTCAGTGATGCGACTGGTCGGAACATCGGTAATTATCTGGCGATCCTACTCGACGGACGCGTCCAGGGCGAGCCCGCCGTCATCCGCGACCGCATCGGATCGAATGGCCGTATCGAGCTCGCCGGCAAGTCGCTCGAGGAAGCGAACGACCTGGCGCTCGTGCTGCGGGCAGGCGCGCTGCCGGTGCCGCTCCACGTCGTCGACCAGCGCACGATCGGCGCGTCGTTAGGTAGCGACTCCATCGCCGAAGGTGTACGAGCATCGGTGCTCGCCGTCGGGTTCGTGCTGCTCGTCATGGGCGTGTACTACGGGCTTTCCGGGCTACTGGCCGTCGGCGCGCTCGGGCTCTACGTGCTCTACTGCCTGGGCGGGCTCGCTGCCTTCGGTTTCACACTCACACTGCCAGGGCTCGCCGGATTTGCCCTGTCGATCGGCATGGCCGTGGACGCCAACGTGCTGATCTTCGAGCGCATGCGTGAGGAGCTCGACGCCGGGCGCTCCGTGAGACGCGCCATCGACGAAGGGTTCCGACACGCCATGAGTGCGATCATCGATTCGAACGTCACGACCGCGCTCACGGCGATGATTCTCTACGTCGTCGGGACGGAATCCGTGCAGGGCTTCGCGCTCACTCTGCTCGTTGGCCTGGTCGCCTCGATGGTGACGGCCGTGTTCGTGACGCGGACCTTCTTCCTCATCTGGGTGAAGCGTCGGCCGACGATGACGACGCTCAAGCATTTCACGATCCGGCTGTTCGCGAACGCGCGCTACGATTTCATCAAGGTGCGGCGCTGGGCGTACGGGATCACCGCGGCGATCATCGTTCCGGGCATGATCATGCTCGCCGTGAAGGGCATCACGTACAGCATCGAGTTCACCGGCGGCACGATGATGCAGGTGCGGACCGCCGAGGTGGTGGAGATGAATCGTCTCCGCACGGCGCTCGAGCGCGGCGGTGTGGCAAAAGCCGAGATCCAGTCGTTCGGCTCGCCGCGCGACTTCGTCATTCGCGCGCGGCTCGACGCGAGCGGCGCGAGTCCGAAGCAAACCGAAGCCGTCGCAGCCGCGGCGAGCAAAGCGCTCGATTCGGAGCTCGGCGCCGGGGCCTACACCATGGTTCGCTACGAGGGCGTGAGCCCCAAGGTCGGCGGTGAGCTCCAGCAGAAGGCGTTCATTGCCATCCTGTTCAGCTTCGTCACGACACTCGTTTACCTCGCGTTCCGGTTCGAGTGGCGGTTCGGGCTCGCGGCGGTCATCGCCACGGCGCACGACGTGATCGCGACCATTGCGTTCATCCGGTATCTCGACCTCGAGGTCAGCCTCGTCGTTGTTGCGGGCGTACTCACTGTGCTCGGCTACTCGCTGAACGACACGATCGTGATCTTCGATCGCGTTCGGGAGAATCTGAAAGCGCGCGGGAACCGCTCACTGGCGACGATCCTCAACCTGTCGATCAACGAGACGTTGCCACGGACGATTCTGACGGGCGGCACAACCCTCGCGACCGCGCTCTTTCTCTCGTTCTTCGCCGGCGAAGTCATCAAGCCGTTCGCTCTCGTGATGACGTTCGGTATCATTGTCGGAACGTTCTCGTCGATCTTCGTGGCGTCGCCGGTCCTGCTCTGGATCTCGCAGCGATGGAGCACGCCCGCACCCGCGCGTTCCCAGTCTCCGCCAGTCGCCCCGCGGATCGGCGACCAGGGGTCCGCTGTCCCAACGACATAAGGGTCGCCCATGCACGACGCTCACGAATTCCTGCGGACGCTCGCTGTCGTGCTGTGCGTGGCGGCGGTCACGACCGTCGTCTTTCAGCGTCTCCGCCAGCCGGTAGTCTTCGGCTACCTGCTGGCGGGGATGATCGTCGGCCCGCACATCCCGATCCCGCTCGTGGCCGACGAGGCGATCGTGGAAACGCTGTCCGAGCTCGGCGTCATCCTGCTGCTCTTCTCGTTAGGTCTCGAGTTCAGCCTCCGCAAGCTGCTCAGTGTCGGCCCAAGGGCAGGGCTCGTCGCGGTCGCCGAGACCAGCGGGATGGTCTGGATCGGTTACGTGCTGGGACAACTCCTCGGCTGGACGACGCTGGAGAGCGTGTTCGCCGGCGCCGTCTTCGCGATCTCCAGTACGACGATCATCGCGAAGGCGTTCGAGGAGCAGCGCGTGAAGGGGCGATTCACCGAGATCGTCTTCGGCGTTCTCATCATCGAAGACCTCATCGGCATCTTCCTCATCGCGATCCTCACCGCGGTCGCGACCGGCACGGCGGTGTCGGCCTCGAGCCTCGCGGTTACCGGAGCTCGGCTCGCGACATTCCTCGCCGGGCTCATCGGCGTCGGCCTCCTGGTCGTGCCGCGGACGATCCGCGCGGTCGTTCGCATGAACCGCCCCGAGACCACGCTGGTGGCGAGCATTGGCATCTGTTTCGCCGCCGCACTGCTCGCGTTGTCGTTCGGATACTCCGTGGCGCTTGGCGCCTTCATCGCGGGCTCGCTTGTCGCCGAATCGGGCGAGGAGAAGGTCGTTGAACATCTGGTGCAGCCGGTACGGGACGTGTTCGCCGCCATCTTCTTCGTGTCCGTCGGGGTTCTCATCGACCCGGCGATTGTCGTGCAACACTGGGGTGCGGTGCTCGCGTTCTCGGTCGCGGTCATCCTCGGCAAGCTGGTGTTCGTGACGATCAGCTCGTTCCTCACCGGTTACACCCCGCGGACATCGGTGCAGGCCGCCATGAGCCTGGCGCAGATCGGCGAGTTCTCGTTCATCATCGCGGGTGTCGGTCTCTCGTCAGGCGCCACACGCGAATTCCTGTACCCGGTCGCCGTGTCCGTCTCGGCGATCACGACGCTGACGACCCCGTGGCTGATCCGGGCGGCGGGGCCGGTCGCAGAGTGGGTGGATCGCAAGCTGCCACCCCCGCTGCAGACGTTCGTGTCGCTATACGGGTCGTGGATCGAGCGGATGCGTCGCTCGGGCGGGGGCGCGCCGGAGCTGTCCACGACTCGCCGACTCGTTAGGCTCCTCCTCCTCGACGCCATTCTCATCATTGCCATCGTGATTGGCGCATCGCTGGAGGCTGGCCGTTCCGCCGCGCTGATCCACGACTCGACCGGACTCTCGGAACGGCTCGCGCGGGCCGTCGTGCCGACCGCCGCCGCGATCATCGGGCTTCCGCTGCTCATCGGCCTCACGCGAACGGCGCGCCAGCTCGGCGTCGAGCTCGCGCGGAAGGCGATTCCCGCGCCGAAGGTTGGCGACGTCGACGTTGGCGCTGCTCCGCGCCGGGCGCTGGTCGTCACGTTGCAGCTCGCGATCCTCGCGTTCATCGCCATCCCGATCGTCGCGGTCACGCTGCCGTTCCTGCCATCGTATCGCTACGCTCTCGCTCCGCTCGCGTTCGTTGCTATTCCGGCCGTGGCGTTCTGGCGAAGTGCGATGAATCTCCAGGGCCACGCGAAAGCGGGCGCGGAGATCATCGCGATGAAGATCGGGAGCGGGATGGCCGACGCTCCTTCCGACGGCGACGATCCGTTTGCGACAGATATGGAACGCGTACGAATGGCCCTTCCCGGGCTTGGCGATCCGGTGTCAGTGCGCATCCACGAGTCGAGCCCGGCGTCAGACCTGACACTGGCCCAGTTGAATCTTCGTGGCGTGACGGGGGCGACGGTGCTCGCCATCCTGCGCGATGGCGAGCAGGTGCTGGTGCCGTCGGGCCACGACCGCGTGCGGCGCGGCGACGTGCTTGCGGTCGCGGGCTCCGAGGAATCCGTGGCAGCAGCCCGTGAGCTGCTGACTGGAGTCGGAGCATGAATGGCTCGTCGACACCGGTCCGCATCGCGGCGCGAGCCTGGCGTCACGATCCAGACAGCGGCGTAAACGGCGAGACCTGACGCGGATTTCGAACGTCGATTGCGCCGATGTTCGCGGATTTGCTCCGCGCGCAGTGACGCCTCCGACGGCAAGTCGGGTCTCATCCTTTTCTTGTTCAACTGCTTCGGGAAGTCAAAGCGTCCCGAGGTCGTTGAACAAAAACCATGAGAGACCGTCAGCTGCCATGCTGGTGGCGAACGCCCGGCGGGGTTGGCATGATACCCCGTCGGGCTTTCGCCATCCGCCTACCGCCATGTCCTGGAGTTCTTCGTTCTTCGTCGGCGTTCTCACTGGTATCGTCGGTCTGATCGTCGGCAGTCTGGCGGCCGGTCTCGCCGCGAGCTGGTATCGCGTGCCGAGCTTCGAGGCTCAATCCGCCGCGTTCGTCGTCAGCCTCGCGATCGTCACCGGGTTCGTTGGATTCCTGATCGGCATCACGGCGTGTCGGGTGATGCCGCATCCCGCGTTTCTCAAGGCACTCGGCAGCGCCAACGGAATCCTGGTCGGTCTCGTCGCCGTGGTCGTAGTCGTTGCTCGACTCCTTGCCGACGTTCCGCCGACCATCGACGGGGAGCAGCTAATGCTCGCGGTGGAGATTCGTTGGCCTGCGGACCACAGAGAATCGCCCGCGGCGTTGCCGGGAGAGCCCGCGTTGGAGCTCGGGAGCATAACGCGAATGTCGCATACGCAGCGCGCGACGTCTCGGGGACCACTCTGGACCTCCGACGCACACCTGGTCGACGGACGCTGGGTCGCACCGGGAGCGGTGGAGATCTTCACGACCCGAGGTCGCCTCAGCATCGTCGCGATGCTCGACTCGGCCAACAGTCACGGATTTCTGATCCCGCTGTACGGCGCGCCCCGGAAAAAGGACATGCAGTGGACCGAATGGTATCCGCATGCGCGTCCGGGCAGCCCGCCTCTCGCCGACGGGTTCCAGTACCGGTATCGCGTACAGAAACGCAACGAGCCGGTTCGCACCGAGACAGTCGGCCCGTTCGAGGTGCAGACGATCGCGAGCTACTTCTTCAACGAGACCGTCGATGGCAAAACGGTGCTTGCGACGATGGGCCGGTTCAGGATCAAGCATCGTAGCCAGGCGGTCGTGGTAGACGCGAAGCGCGAGGAGTCGAACGCGGATATGGATCGTGTCGAAAGTGCCGATGGCGTCGCCGTGATCGGAGGCCCGCAACCGGCGCTGCTCGCACATTTCGTCGACCACGCGGGACAGGGTCCTTGTTACGTGCTGTCGGACGAGTCCACGCAGCTCCACGCCGCGTATGTCCCCCACTGTTCGTTCGCAGGCGGTTCCATCCTGACGTCCGATAGCGGCGCGTTCCGAAACGGTGAGCGCACGGTTCCGCGCGGACGCATCAACTACATCGCTCTTGCTACACCCGCTTTGTATCAGACCGGTGGGAGCGTGCTCGATACGCGGAATCTCACAGTCCATACCTACAGGTATCCCGATAACTTCTCGCTCTTTCCGTCGTATGCGCCGTTAGGCATCTCACCTGACGAGCGCAGCTTCGTGCGCATCGGCAGTGACAACAACAACGACAGGTTTCCGTCGCTGGCCGTCGCGGACTTCGTCGGCAACCGGACCTACCTGCTTCCGCTGGACGAGCGCATGCGATATCCCACGCTCGAGTCCATCGATCCGGCGTGGGTCGCGCATCACTTCGAGTGGCGGAAGGGGAACGACGGCACCGACTCACTGGTGGAGCGGAAAGGGTTCGTTCCACTTCCCTACCACACCCGGAATGCCGGCACGAGCGGCTACTGGCTCGAGCCGGCTCGCGGTGACTCGCTGCGCGATGCGGTGATCGAGTTCCTTGTCAATGAGTTCAAGGGCGAGCGCGTCCCGGTGGGCCAGTATACGTATTACTACCCGGTGAAGATCGACGGCGAGATCATCAACGTGGCGTACGGCGAGACAGGCCACTATGTCTCCTTGTCGTTGCCCGACAGTGTAAAGGACACGAAGCTGCTCGATGCGGTCGCAAAGCGCCTCGACGCTGAGCTGGCAACGGGGAAGTACGACTCTCTCTTCGGTAGATGATCTTCAACAAGGACGTCGAAACGATGCCGCGCCCGGCGCTGCGCGAGCTCCAACTCGAGCGACTTCGCTGGAGCGTGCAGTGGGCGTACGATCGAGTCCCGTTCCACAAGCGGCGCCTCGACGCCGCCGGTGCCACGCCGGAACGAATTCGTTCGCTCGACGATCTGCGGCGTCTGCCGTTCATGGTGAAGTCCGACCTGCGCGAGCATTACCCCGATGGTCTTTTTGCCGTCCCGCGCTCGGAGATCGTCCGCATCCACGCGTCGAGCGGCACGAAGGGAAAGGCGACCATCGTCGGGTACACGCGCGAGGACATCGAGACGTGGGCCGAAGTGTGCGCACGGTCGCTCGCCTGCGGCGGGGCGCATCCGGACAGCGTCATCCACGTTGCCTACGGTTACGGGCTCTTCACCGGCGGGCTTGGGCTTCACTACGGCGCGGAACGACTGGGCGCGCTCACGGTTCCGGCCTCCGGCGGAAACACACCCCGCCAGATAACGCTCATACAGGACCTCGGCGCGACGGTGCTGTGCTGTACTCCGAGCTACGCGCTCAACGTCGCCGAGACGATGCGTGATCGTGGGATCGAGCGAAGTACGCTCGCGCTCGAGGTGGGCGTGTTCGGCGCGGAGCCGTGGACGGTCGGCATGCGCGAGGAAATCGAGCGCGCGTTAGGCCTCGTCGCGCTCGACATCTACGGGTTGAGTGAAGTGATGGGACCGGGCGTTTCCATGGAATCGGTCGAGGACCGTGACGGGCTGTTCATCTGGGAAGATCACTTCTATCCGGAGGTCATCGATCCTTCGTCGGGTGAGGTGCTGCCGTACGGCGAAGAGGGCGAGCTCGTGTTCACGACGCTCACGAAGCGAGCGTTCCCCGTCCTTCGGTATCGCACCGGCGATCTGTGCACGCTCTTCGCCGAGCCCACGAGAAGCGGCCGGACGATGGTGCGCATGACGAAAGTGAAGGGTCGGACGGATGACATGTTGATCGTCCGTGGCGTGAACGTCTTTCCGAGCGAGATCGAACGCGTCGTGCTCGAGCAGCGCGAGCTCGCGCCGCACTATCAGATCCTGCTCTCACGCGACGGCGCGCTGGACCGGCTCGCGGTGCACGTCGAGGTCGTGGTGGAGGTCTGGGAGTCGTTAGGGTCTACCGTCGATTCCGACGAAGGCCGACGGCTGGCCGGCAGGTTGCGGAGCGAGCTGGCGAATACCCTCTCGCTGAGTGCGGATGTTCAGCTTGGCGGTCCCGGGACCATCCCGCGCAGCGAGGGCAAGGCCGTCCGTGTCGTCGACCGCCGGTAGCGCCGTGACGTCGCAGCTCCTGGTCGAGATGCCGGCACAGAGCGCCGCGCGCCTCCTCACGCTGTCGCTGCTCGAGCAGCTGCCGCAGTACGCCGCGGCGCTGGCGTCGGCGGACCCGCGACAGGCGTCGCGCCACGCTGCAGGGTTCAGGTCGATCGTGCGCCGACTCCGCGCGAGCATGGCACTGTACCATGATGCCCTGGGCGACGGCGTCCCGCGCAAGGCACGCCGTCGCCTGCGCATACTGGGCGATGCGGCCGAGCGGCTGTACCGCGCCGATGTCCAGCTGGCGTGGTGCGCGCGCCACACGCCGGAGCCTGGGCATGTCGCAGGCGTTGGCGTGCTGGGCGATGGTGCCCGCGCGAGCATCTGGCTGTGCGATCGAGTCGTGCGTCGCCGCGAGCGCGCACTCCGCATGCTCGTGCGCGTCCAGAGCGATACGCGGCCGCTGCGGCGGATCGCGAAACGACTCGGCGTCTACACGACCGCGGTCAGGCTGGACGCCGTCACGACACAACACTCGTTCGCCCGACTGACGAGCGACCGCCTCACGGCGGTCGCTGCTTCGTTAGGCAGCGCGATGCAGGCGGTGCGTGCCACCGGCTCGGAGACTGGCGTCCGAAGCGCGCTGCGATCGAGTGAGCGTCTCGCGTACCTGCTCGACCCGCTCCGGGCATATGCCGACGTCGAGGAGCCGATTGAACGCCTGGGTCAGCTTCGCAGCCCACTCGAGCGCCTGGATCAGGCGACGATCGTCGCCCGCGCGATCGTGCGTGGTGGTCGCCGAGTAGCGGCGGCGCACGCCGGCGATGTGTTGGCGTCGCTGGTCTGGCCCAGGCCCGACGCGCCGCCTAACGCAATCGCGACGACCAACGGCCATGCGCCCGTCGCGCCCGCCGACGTGCACCGCGGCCTGCTCGTGCTGGCCGAGGCGCTGCACGACGAGGTCGCGCTTGCGTTGCAGGGCCTCGAGGCGTCGTGGCCGCTGGCCGGAGTCGACCAACTTACCGGCGACATCGTCGCGATCGCGACGCGACTTCGATCCGGGGGTCGATGATGGCGTTAGGCACGATCGGCGGTTGACCCGTCCGTCACGACTCGCACCGGCGGCAGACCCACGATCTCGTAGGTCCCCGAAGCCAGACCAAGCCCCGCCTCATCGAATGCGGCCAGGATGTCTCGGCTTATTTGATCCTTCAGGCCGCGGACACCCGTCTCCTCCGCGACGAACCGCAAGGTGAGCTCGAGCCAGTTATCGGTCAGGCGCCAATAGACGCGAGGCTCCAACTCGGTCGACGCCTTCAGCGGATAACGACGGAGCAGGTCGGCGCGGGCCGGTCCGCCGAGCTCCTCGATCCGCTTGGTGTGACGTCGGGCCGACTCGAGGAGGATCTGCTCCGCCCGAGCACGATCTGCGTTGTAGGCGATCGGGATGCGAATCTCATCCCAGAGATACGGGAACTCACGCGTGTAGTTGTAGACAGGCGAATCGAAGATCTTGTCGTTCGTGACGCGGACGATGCGACCGGTGTACTGGCGTGCATTGACCCATTGAGCGGGAGGGTCGGACTGCGCCGGCGGAGGCTGCCCCATCTCCATGACCGTCGTCTGCATGAAGCCCAGGGCGATGACGTCGCCGCGGACGCCGGCCATGACGATGCGGTCGCCCACGGTGAAGACGCGACCGCGCAAAATGATGAGGTAGGCGGCGAATGCCGTGATCACTCGCTGCAGGGCGATGGCAACCCCGGCCGCCACGAGGCCGAGCGCGCCCGAGAGCTGCTTCGGTGTCTCGAACCAGATCGAGATGACGCCGACGACGAGGATCGCCGCCGTGAGGAGGGCGAGGCTCTGCCGCACCCAGAAATGCCAGCGCGCGGTGTGCTCTTCTGATTGGCCATGCCGGAGCAGTGCTCGCGATACGAGCCGGACGAGCACCAGGATGACGATGAGCGCAACCGTGAGCGCAAGCTTCCGTGCGGTCGCCTCCGTCAGCCCAATGAGATGGATGCCGAAGACGCGGACGTCATCGGACTGAGCCGCGAGGATTGCACCGAGAAGATCGAGTGACATGCACGACGACCGGGGTGCAGCATTCGGTCCATGAACGACCAACGCCTGCCTCATCTCGCTGAGACTTTCCGGACACCTGACCCGCTCGCCTCCGGATGCAACCCGCCATAGACTGAAAAAGCCCTTCAATCCCGGAGGCTGACCCGTGGGCTCCCGTCTTCTTTTCGTGGCTGCCGTGGCGGTGCCGAGTGCGCTCGCGGCCCAGGCGAAGCCGGCCGACTCGCCGTCGGTCGCGCAGTTCGACCCCAAAGAGTGGGAGGTGCCATTCGGCGCCGACACTCGGCCTCGTGATCCATACGCCGACGCCGAAGGACGCGTGTGGTTCGTCGGACAGAACGGCAACTACATCGCGTACTTCGACAACAAGACCGGGAACTTCAAGCGGTTCGAGATCGACGCGGGCACGAACCCGCACAACCTGGTGGTCGAGAAGGGCATGGTGTGGTTCACGGGAAACCGGAACAACCGGCTCGTGAAGCTGGATCCGGCGACCGGGAAGTTGACGACCTATATGATCCCGGATGCCAGCGTGCGCGACCCGCACACGATGACGTTCGACCCGAAATCGGGCATCGCCTGGTTTACGGCGCAGGGAGCGGGGACCGTCGGCCGCTTCGATCCGACGACGGGGAAGTTCAGGCTCTGGAAGACCGGTGATGGGAGCAGGCCGTACGGCATCGTGCTCGACTCACGTGGCCAACCGTGGTTCGACCTGTTCGGCACGAACAAGATCGGGACGGTCGACCTCAAGTCGCTCCAGTTCAGGGCGTTCACGCTGCCTAACGACTCGACGCGTCCGCGCCGGATCGCCATCACGTCCGATGATCAGATCTACTACGGCGATTACACGCGCGGCTTCCTCGGCCACCTCGATCCGAAGACCGGGAAGACGGAGGAGTGGCGGCTCCCGCTCGGTGGCCGCGCGCTTCCGTACGCGATGACGACGGACGACAAGGACAACATCTGGGTCGCGCAGAACGGCTACTCCGATACGCCGTCGACGCTCGTCGCGTTCGACCCGAAGACGAGGAAGTTCGTGGCGGATGTCCCGGTGGGCAAAAAGGCTCCGAACACGATTCGGCACATGACATTCGACAAGGCCACGCGACAGATCTGGTTCGGCACCGATCAGGGTGCGATCGGCAAGATTGCGGTGCCGCGTGCGGCGTTCGTGCCCTGAGAGTGGTTGCCAGCCCTGAGGAGGCCGCCCCCACAGAAACACGAAGGGCCCACGCCTCGAAAGCGTGGGCCCTTCCCGTCCTGGCACTGGGTGTGCGAGGAGCGTTAGGCAGCGTGCCGGGCACGCGCCGGCTCGGAGCTCGGCAGTGGCATCGGCGTCGTGGAGACGAGGCCCTTCCGTCGCCCGATCAAGCCGTCGAGCGAGAAATCACCAGCACCCGTGAGCATGAGCGTCGCGCTCATGGCGAACAGCGCGAGCACGAACTCTGCGCCCTGGGGCAGGAAAAACCCATTCTTTCCGTGCACCAGCATGATCGCGCCGAGCATGTCGAACGCGAGCCCGAGCGACGCGAGGCGAGTCAGCAGCCCGAGCACGAGCGCGATACCGCCGAAGAACTCGAGCAGGGCGATGAACGGGCCCATCACGCCCGCCGCCGGGACTCCCATCTGCGCGAAAGCGCCCGAGACGCCAGCGAACCCGAAGACGAACAGCTTCTGTGCACCGTGGGCTATGAACGTCGCACCGGCAATCACGCGCAGCACGGTCAGCGCGACGTTTGCCTGGCGATTGGTGAGCGGTTGAAAGAGCGACATGGCGAATTCCTCCGTTGAGTCCAGCTACCCACTGAGTCGTGCAAGAATTGGCGTACGGTCGATAGTTGTTGTAACAGCTATATACATGTTAAAACATTGAATGTTGAAACGCAATAGCTGATTGTTGGCGAATCTGGTTCCGACGTATGGCCAAGGACCGTAATGACTTACGGTCGTCGCGCCGCCGGACCGAGCTTGGGCGGACGCTTACCGCGTCGGATGGCCCCGGCAACCGGGATGTATCCGAGCTCCCGCCCCTCGCGAGCACTGCGAAGCAACAGCCCGCCTCGGCTCATATCACCACGGCCTACGAAATCGCTCGGGAAGAGGAGGCGTTCGCCGAACACATCGAGCAGAGCGTCGACGTACTTCCCGGTCGCGATGCTGCCGAGAAGCACGACGCCGGCGTCGCTCGGCAGGTTCGCTGCGGCGGCGTTCGCATCGCGTCGGAGCGGGGCGAGGTAGCGCTCGTCTCCGCTGGAGATGTCGACCTGGCAGAATTGCTCGAGGTCGTCGCGTCGGAGTCGCGTTTCCGGAGGAACGAGTCCGCGATCGGTGGTGATGACGAGGATTGGCGGTACGCCGTCGGCGGCCGACGCAAACTCGCGGGCGTACGTGAGCTTGCCGCGAAAATAGAGCTTGCTCAGGAAGCTGAAGACTTCGCCGATCTCGGCTCCGTCCGGTTCCCGCAGCCTAACGGCAAGGGAGAACGTGGCGCGCGGGTTGAGCAGCATCTTCGCCCGCCGGCCATCGGATCGCGCGGGAGACAACAAAAACACAGACACGATTTCACGATAGTGCAATCCACGTGCGAAAGAGCGCAACAGAACAGGTAATTGCGCCTTTACGGCTCGTTAGGGCAGAGCGTGCGAGGGGGAGGCGCCGTCGCGGGCGCGCGGGAGACCTCGAAGAACTGAACCGTCGGCGGCGTGGTCGGCGCCAGGGTGATGGACACACGGAGCGCGCCGTGGTCGCACGGCATCGTCCACTGTCCTCGCAGGCCATTCTCCACGACGTCGAAGCCCGTTCCCGCCTGACACGGGCCCACCGCTGCCCGCAGCTTCTCGATCTCGGCCTTGCGCCGGTCGCGAGAGCGATCCAGGAAGAGATTCACGGCCGCGAGGCTGTCGGCGAGCTTGTCGTTCCACTGCATAACGAGTCGCGAGACCGCCTCACGACGCGCCGTCAGCACCGCGGCCGGCTGCGGCACGCGAGGCACGAGGCCGCCGGTCTTGAGCATGATACCGAACGCGTCGGACGCCGGACCGGCCCAGTTCGTATACGTGCGGTTCCCGAACGCGATGATGCCGACGCCGTACTCGGGCAGCCACCGCATAAGCGAGCCGAAGCCCGGCAGCCCGCCCGAGTGCGCGACGATGTGCGCGAAGTTGCAATCGCCCGAGATGCCGAGGCCGTATGCGTAACCACCGCTGTAGAGCTGCAGCGCACCGTTAGCCCCTCGCGTGACCGTCGCGGGACGCGGGCGCTGGACCTGCTGCATCTCACGCATCGACGATCGCTTCACCGGACCGGTCTCCGGCCCATCGTGCGGCGGCCAGGCGCTCAGGTACATCCCGACGTAGACGCCGAGGTCGCGTGCGGAGGTCAACATGCCGCCCATTGACCCGAACGCGCCGTCCGGCAACTGGGGCTCGAGCTTCCACTGCTCGTCCTCCCACCGGTAGCCCTGCGCAAGCCGCGCGGCAGGGACGGTGCGCGGCTCGAGCGTGGTGGACGTCATGCCTAACGGGCGCAGGATCGTCTGCTGAATGTACTGTCGGTACGGCATCCCCGACGCCTTCGTCACGATCCGCCCGAGAATGGCGAATCCGTAGTTCGAGTACTCGTATGCCACGCCTGGCGCGTTCGAGAACGGGATGCCGGCGCGCATCATCTTCGACATCTCCTCGTCGGTGACCGCGAGCTGCTGATCGCCCCACGGGTTGTCCTCGGGGAAGCCGGTCGCGTGCGACATGAGAAGACGAATCGTCAGGCGCGGCGAGTCGCTCGTGGGATACGTGAGGCCAGCGAGCTCGGGGACCCATTTTTCGGCGAGGTCGTCGAGCGACAGCTTGCCTTCGTCGCGGAGCTCGAGGATCGCGAGCGCGGTGAAGCTCTTGGTCATCGACGCGATGCGGAACACGGTGCCGCTGTCGACCGGCGCCTTCGACGCGACGTCGCGGTAGCCGGTGACGCCGACGTGCGCGAGTTTCCCGTCGATGATGATCCCCCACACCGCCCCGGGTATGTGCTGCCGCTCGGCGTATTCCTTGAACACGCGGTCGATGTCGCCGAAGCTCGACGTGAGCTTGGTAACGCGGTCGGGGTCAGTGAACCGGGCCGGCGGGACGCCCGCGGATTTCACCGGGGCCTGTGCGGTGAGTGCGGCGCTCCAGGTGAGCGTGGTGGCTGCAACGAGGGGTACAAACGCCTTCATCATGTTGTCATCTCGAGCGAGGCGGGGAA
>Ga0136846_1236926_pt1 | contig 15045 bp, 7 predicted proteins | sample HopSoiMetagenom2_FD_96841 | JGI IMG/M metagenome (GOLD analysis project Ga0136846, IMG submission 96841) | Grasslands soil microbial communities from Hopland, California, USA - 2 Assembly 2016 (version 4) | ecosystem: Environmental > Terrestrial > Soil > Grasslands | place: USA: Hopland...
ATCGATGGCGACCCGCCGGCAGCGACCGCGGCGGCAATCAGGGAGTGGGAATACGAACACCTCCTGACCGCCATGGGCGCGACGACGATCTGGGGCGCGTTTGCGGAAACCGCGCCGGCGGGCCTGTGCTACACGTCGGGGACGACCGGGCGGCCAAAGGGCGTATTGTACACGCACCGGTCGAACTACCTCCATACGATGCGCGCGCTTCAGGCCGATGCCTTCGCGATCACCGCGCGCGACTCGCTGTTGATCGCGGTGCCGATGTTCCATGCCAACGGATGGGGACTGCCGTTCGCCGCCCCGGCGGCAAGCGCCAAGGTCGTCTTGCCCGGCCGCCAGGCCGATGGCGCCAGCCTGGCCCAGTTGATGCGGGACGAGAAGGTGACGATCGCGGTCGGCGTCCAGACGGTGTGGCTGGGCGTGGTCGAGCATCTCGAGCGGACGGGAGCGACTCTTCCCGATCTCGAGCGGGTCATCGTCGGCGGGTCGGATTGTCCCGCGGCGCTCCGACGGCGGCTCGAAACGGGGTTGGGGGCCAAGGTCCAGACCAGCTGGGGAATGACCGAATTGTCGCCGCTGGGCGTGACGGCCCCCCCGGGTAGCGAACCCGATCCGAGTGCGGGCCGGCTGTTGATGGGGTTGGACGTGAAGCTGACCGACGCGGACGGCGTCGCCTTGCCGCAGCAGCGCGGCCCGGTCGGCCATCTCAAGGCCAAGGGCGCGAGCGTGCTCGACCGCTATTTCGGCATGACCGAGGATGCGCTGGACGATGAGGGATATTTCGATACCGGCGACCTCGCTTCGATCGATGCGGCTGGTAACCTGACGATCCGCGGCAGATCCAAGGACTTGATCAAATCCGGCGGCGAATGGATCAATCCCGCCGAGATCGAGGCGATCATCGGTCGCGAGCCCATGGTCGCGCAGGTCGCGGTTGTTGCGCGGGAAGACGGCAAGTGGGGGGAGCGTCCCGTGCTGGTGGTCGAGCCCCGTCCCGGCGCCGCCGTCCGCGACGAAGACCTGATCGCGGCGTTGCGCGGCAAGATCGCGGATTGGTGGCTGCCCGACGACATCGTCCGGGTGGATGCCATGCCGTTGGCGCCAACCGGGAAGATCGACAAGCTCGGCATCAGGGCCGCCTACGCGGCCGGGACACTCTGACGCCCGGCGACACGCAGTAGCCATCGAACGGGAAGATCCGGCCGATCGGCCGAAGCGCGAGGAGAGGGACGGATGGCGATGAAGCGGCGTGACGTGCTGCAGGGCCTGGGGGCCGGTGCGGCGATCGGTCTGGTCGGTCTTCCGGCGCGCGGCGCAACCGCTCGCTCGCCATTGCTCGGACCGCCCAACCGGCAATGGGTGGTCTCGGAAGCGGAGGCACTGGCATGGCATCGCTACAAGGACGACAAGGGGCCGGCGCTCACCGGCAATGAATCCTGGCACTCATTCCTGGAATTCCTAGAAGCCAGGCTCAAGCAATTCGGCTGCGCCGACGTCCATCGTTCGCCCTGGACCTTCAAGCGGATGATTTCGAGCGTCTGGCCGGACGCGTCCAAATGGGGGCTGGTATCGAACGGGCGTCCCATCCGCGTCGCCAATTTCGGCGCGAACTGCGGAACGACCGGTCCAGGCGGCGTGTCCGCGCCACTTGTCCTGTGGGATCCCGATGCCAAACCCGACGTGACGGGCAAGATCGTCGTCTATCGGCCGGTTCCGCGCGCCGACGTGCGTGAGGCGTTCAGCGGCAGCGATTACGAATATAGCACGCCGTTCGACAGCTGGCCGGTCGAGGGCAAGCCGGTGCCGCAAAGTCAGGACGGCACCCATTCCATATCCGATGTCGTGTGGGACGACATGACCGCCTCGGCCACCTTCGTTGCCGCGATGCGCGACCGGAAGCCGGCTGGCATCATCTTCGCGATGAATCTCAACCGAGCGGCGACCGAGGGGCTCTACACCTTCCCCGTGCCGGCGCTGTACGATTTCCCGTCGGTCTATGTCGACCGGCTGGTCGGCGACACCATCATCGCGGATGCCCGTAACGGCGCGATCGCCACCATCCGGGTCGAGGGCACGCTGGTCGACAGCGAGGCCTATCAGCTGATCGCGTATCTTCCCGGGCGCGATTACGGCACCGACCGCGACCAGCAGATCCAGTTGCGCACCCATACCGACGGGCCCTCGATCAGCCAGGACGATGGCGCGCTCGGGCTGCTCGGCGTGGTCAATTATATGAGCAGGATTCCCAGGGCGGATCGTCCCCGAACCCTGATGATCGAGCTCGATTGCCGCCATTTCATGCCGGGCGCCGAACGTGCCTGGGCGAAGGAGGATTATTTCGAAAAGAACCCGCAGGCGCGCGACAAGATCGTCGCGATGGTCGCGATGGAGCATCTGGGACAAATCGAATATGTGTTCGACGGCGACGCGATCAAGCCGAGCGGCCGGTCGCTGCCGACCTGGGTCTATGCGACGACCAACCGGGGCATGATCGACGAGGCGCTGAAGGCGGCCAGGGACAACAAGGTGCGGTCGTGCGTGATCCGGTCGCCGGGGCGGCCGGGCATGCATGGCATGTCGCAGGGCCCCTGGTACGGCATGGGCAGCGGTGCGCGGTATCTCGGCATTCCCGGCTACGGCGTTCAGGGCGACCTCGGCGCCTATTGGGCGCATTCGGGACGGATCGATCGGTTCGATCCGCGCTCCTTCCGACGCCAAGTCGCGATGTTCTGTCAGCTGACTGGCTTTCTGATGGCGTCCGACCTGACCAGGTTGCAGGCGCCGAAGGTCGACCGTTCGGCGGAACCGATGCCCCCGGCGCTGAAGCAATGATGCGGACGGTGTTGCGTTCGATCGGCATTTCGTTAACTGACAAGATAGTGAATATAGGGAGTCGAGCATGAACTTGCAGGATCGGGTCGCGATCGTGACCGGCGCGGGCGGGGGGCTGGGCAAATCCCATGCGCTGTTGCTCGCCAGCCTCGGCGCCAGAGTCGTCGTGAACGACATGAACGCGGCGAGCGCGGACCAGGTCGCCGCCGAAATCATCGCGCAGGGCGGTGAGGCGATCGGGATCGGCGTGTCGGTGACCGACGAGCACGCCGTCGCCCGGATGGTGGAAACCGTCATGGCGCGTTGGGGGCGGATCGACATCCTGGTCAACAATGCCGGCGTGCTGCGCGACAAATCGTTCGCCAAGATGGACCTGGCGGATTTCCGCTTGGTGGTCGACGTCCATCTGATGGGGGCCGCGATCTGCACCAAGGCGGTCTGGGACATCATGCGCGATCAGCGTTACGGCCGCATCGTGATGACGACCTCGTCATCCGGCCTGTACGGCAATTTCGGCCAGGCCAATTACGGCGCGGCGAAGATGGCGCTGGTCGGGTTGATGCAGACGCTGGCCCTGGAGGGCGAAAAATACGGCATCCGGGTCAATTGCCTCGCGCCGACCGCGGCCACGCAGATGACCCAGGGCGTTCTGTCGTCCCAGGCGCTCGTGCAATTGTCCCCCGACCTGGTCAGTCCCGGCCTGTTCGCGCTGGTACGGGACGATGCTCCCACCCGCGCCATTCTATGTGCCGGGGCGGGGCATTTCGCGCGAGCCAATGTCACGCTCACCAAGGGCGAATATATCGGCCGCGGCGCGGAGGCGGCCGATGGGGTCGTCGCCGCCTGGGAGGAGATCAGCGATCGCGCGGACGAAGTCGTGCCCGACTACGGATTCACGCAGGCCGAGCGCGAGCTTGCCAGTGCCGGCCACGACTTGCCGACGATGGCCCTGGAGCATTGATCGGCAATTGTCCGCGACCGCGACATGCCGGGATCACGATATGTCCGCTCCCGTCCCTCGGAGCTTGACGTTGACGGGTCCAGATTGAAAGGAATGTATCCAGACAACAGGGAAGCCCGAGGTGACGCGAGTAAAATCATCCTCTCCGCCGAGCGCGAGTGGCCGCTCGGCCGGTAGTGCGAGCCGGGCGAGCAAGCGCAAAGCGAGCACCAAGGCCGAGCAGCGCGCGGAAACGACCGAACAGATACTCGATATGGCGGAGTATCTGTTCTCGCGGCACGGGTTGTACGGCGTGACGTTGAAGGACGTCGCCAAACAGGTGGGCGTGCACCACACGCTGCTCAATTACTATTTCGCCGACAAGCGCGCCTTGTTCGACGCCGTCTTCGCCCGCCGCGCCGAGGTCACCAGCGAACGGCGAATGAAGGTGCTGGAGGATTACGACCGCGAAACCGGGGGGAAGCCGACGGTCGAGGGGGCGCTGCACGCGTTCCTCGATACCGACCTCGACCTCTATATCGAAGGCGGGGAGGGGTGGAGAAACTACGCAGCTCTCGGCGCGCAGGTCGCCAATACGCCGGAATGGGGCGCGGAACTGATGGACCAGCATTTCGATCCGGTCGTGCTGCGCCTGATCGACCTGCTGAAACGCGCATTACCCGATTGCGAAGAGGATGACGTCTTCTGGGGCTATCATTTCGTCACCGGCGCGCTGATGCTGACCCTCGCTCGCACCGGGCGCATCGACAAGCTGTCGCACGGCCTGTGCCGGTCGGACGATTTCCTGGCGGTCAAGAAACGCATGGCGACGTTCATGGCCGGCGGATTTCGCGCGATATGCACCCAGCGCAAGGCTGAGCGGGACGCGATCGCCTGAGTTTCCGACCTTCCGCGCCCATGCCGACGGAAAACTTACTCTCGAATCCGTGAACGTATTGCGGGCGAGGCCGGGGCCGTTATGCTGCATGTTCCAGATCACCGATCAGCGGTGGCGGCAGGCGAGGATATCCGATGGTGGTCGACAGCACCTCCGAGCGGCGACCGGTCGATGACCCGAGCGGCCGGGACATCACCCGCATAGCCCTGACCTCGTCGGCCGGCGCCGCGGTGGAATGGTACGACTTCTTCATTTACGGAACGGCCGCGGCCTTGGTCTTTCCAAAGCTCTTCTTCCGACCCGATTTGCCGCTGTTCGTCGCGCAGCTCGCCGCGTTCGCGACCTTCGCGATCGGCTTCATCGCCCGGCCGCTGGGCGGCATATTGTTCGGTCATTTCGGCGATGCGCTGGGCCGCAAGCGGGCGCTGGTCTTCGCGCTCATCCTGATGGGCGTGTCGACCGCGTTGATCGGCGCCCTTCCGACCTATGATCACGTCGGCATCGTCGCGCCGCTTTGCCTCATCGGGCTGCGTCTGTTGCAGGGTCTGGCGATTGGCGGGCAATGGGGCGGCGCCGCATTGCTGGCGATCGAATCCGCGCCCAAGACGCGCCAGGGCTATTATGGCAGTTTCGTCCAGGTAGGCGTCCCGCTCGGCGTGATTCTGGCCAATTTGGTATTCCTGCTGGTCACCTATCTGCTGCCCGGCGAGGAGTTTTCGGTCTGGGGCTGGCGCATTCCGTTCCTGCTCAGCCTGGTCCTGGTGTTCATCGGCATCTTCGTTCATTTCCGCATCGAGGAATCCGCGGGACATGTTCTGACATCGCCGAAAAAGCGGCGTTCGCCGGTGATCGAGGTCGCGCTGAGGCATCCGAAACAGCTCCTGCTCGCCGGTGGCGCCTTCATCGCGAACAACGTCTGCTTCTACGTCATCATCACCTATTCGGTTGCCTATGGCACCGGGACGCTCGGGCTGTCGCGGGAACTGATGCTGGGCTCGGTCGTCGGCGCCAGCGCGCTGATGATTCCCATCCTCGTCCTGAGCGGCTGGATCTCCGATCGATGGGGCCGCCGTCTGCCCTTCATGATCGGCGCGGTACTCAGCGGCGCCTGGGCGTTTGCTTTCTTCCCGCTCATCGAAACGGGATCGCCGGTGGCCGTGTTCCTCGCCATCCTGCTCGACCTCGCCTTCCTCAGTCTGATGTACGGCCCGCAAGCGGCGCTCTTCGCCGAGCTCTTCCCTCCCGAGGTCCGCTATTCCGGCGCATCGATCGGTTACCAGCTCGGCGCGGTGGTCGGAGGCGGCTTTGCGCCGATTATCGCCACGGCGTTGTTCGCCCATTACGGGTCGACCTTCCCGATCGCTCTCTACCTCGCCGCGGTGTGCGCGATCTCGTTCGTCAGCGTCGCCTTTCTCTCAGCCCATTCGAGCGAGACAGAGTCGAGCGGTTAGAAGCAGCGGCGGCCCCTTATCGTGTCGGCGCAAGGCGCTCGATATCGGGGAGATGGCGATCCCGCCGTGCCGGTCCCGCTCCCGCCTTTTATCATCGCCACTGACGACAGCCCAAAAATGAAGCGCCCCAGAGGCGTCGAAAAGATTTTCACTGACGAGTGAAACAATCATTGCAATTCGCGAAATCGGGCATCATGATCTCATTATCGCGCCGGAGAGTGCGGTGGCTTGGAGGAGGATGTTCGATGCTAAGGGCAGTTCTGTTGTGCGGTGTCGCGTCCGTCATTCTGCCGTCGGCGGCGCAGGCGCAGTCGGCGCCCACGGCGCCTTCATCCGCGACGAGTTCGGCAGCGACGGATCAGGCTGCGGCGGGCCAGGATGCTACCCCGACCCCGGCGGAGTCCGCTGGCGATATCGTGGTGACGGGGTCCCGCATTACCGCGAACGGATTTCAGCAGCCGACCCCGGTGACGGTCGTCGGCCAAGCCGAAATCAACCGCCAGGCTCCGACCACGATCGCCAATTATCTCAACCAACTGCCGTCGTTCGGTAACGCCACCTCGGCCAAGAATCCGGCGATCAACGTGGCGGGCGGCGGAGCGGAATTCGTCAATCTGCGCAATCTCGGCACGACGCGAACACTTGTCCTGCTAGACAATAGGCGGGTGGTCGAATCGACGACCGCCGGCGGTGTCGACACCGTCACCATGCCGTTCGGCCTCATCAAGCGAGTCGAGGTCGTCACGGGCGGCGCTTCGGCCGCATGGGGATCGGACGCGGTCGCGGGCGTCGTGAACTTCGTCCTGGATCGTGATTATCAGGGCCTGGGCGTGAACGTCGAAAGCGGCGTTTCGGACCGCGGCGACGCAGGCTACGTCAAGGCGAATGTGACCGCGGGCCACAGCTTCGCGGGCGGCAAGGGCCATATCGTCGCCGAGTTCGACTATCTCAATCAGCCCCAAGGCGTCGATCTGGTCGATCGCGGCTTCTTCAAGAGCAGGGCGGTGGTCAACAATCCGGCCTACACCCCAACCAACGGCCAGCCGCGCCAGATCACGGTCAGCAACGTCGCGTCAGCGAACGTCTCTCCCGGCGGCGTGTTCGTCGGATCCGTCGGAGCCGACGGAAAGACCAACACGGTGCTACGTGGCATCCAGTTCCTGCCGGACGGCACGCTGGCGCCCTACAATTTCGGCAACCAGTCCGGCCTGGTGCAATATGGCGGCGATATTGACAGAACGGTAGGGCTTGCCCGCTCGATCTCGACGCCGCTGAACTACGCCAATTTCTTCGGGCACGTGGACTATGACGTGGTGCCCGGGGTGAAATTGTATGCCGAGGGGTTCTACGGCAGGACCAATTATAACGAAAACGGCTATTTGAATTATCTGCGCCAGGGCAACATCCAGATCCGGCCGGACAATGCCTATCTGCCTGCGACGATCCGCAATCAGTTGCTCGCTTCGGGCCAGCAATATGCGCTGCTCGGCAAGGACACGGTCGATTTCGGTCCGCCGACGTCGCGCAACAATCGCGATGTCTGGCGAGCGACCGTCGGCGCGGATGGAGAAGTAGGGGCGACGTGGAAGTGGCACGCTTATTACACGCACGGCCAGTCACTGACCAACCTATATGCCCCCAACGACACGATCATCGGCAATTTCAACAACGCGGTCGATGCGGTCCGTGATCCGGCAACGAACAACATCGTCTGCCGCTCGACCCTGACCAACCCCAATAACGGTTGCGTGCCGCTCAATCTCTTCGGGGTCGGCGTGGCGTCGCCGGCGGCAATCGCCTATACGCACGGCACCGCCTACCAACGGTCGATCGTGAAGCTCGACGTCGTGTCGGTGGACGCCTCCGGGACGCTTTTCAGGCTTCCGGCGGGTGACGTGTCGGTCGCCTTTGGTGGCGACTATATCCGTAACGAAGCATCGTCGACGCAGGATGCCCTGGCGCTCGCAAAGGCTTATGCGGTGCAGAATTTCCAGCCCTTCTACGGCAAGCGTAACGTGAAGGAAGGCTTTGTCGAGGCGGTCATCCCGATCCTCAAGAACGCGCCGCTTGCCAAGAAGCTCGAACTGAACGCCGCCGGGCGCATCACCGACTATAGCACGAGCGGCAGCGTCAAGACCTGGAAGGTGGGCATTTCGGACCAGATCTTCGACGACCTGCGCGTTCGCGGCACATTGTCCCACGACATCCGCGCGCCCACCCTGACCGATCTGTTCAACGGTGGAACGCTGACCCAGCAGCCGGTCTTCGATTCGAAGACCAATCTGACTTACCCGCAATATACCAACGCGCAGGGCAACCCGGCGCTGCGGCCCGAGGAAGCGGATACGGTCACCGCGGGCGTCATCTACAGCCCGAGCTTCATCCGTGGCCTGCAGCTGTCGGTCGATTACTATCGCATCAACATCAAGGGCGCCATTGCCTCGGTCAGCGCGGCCCAGGAGCTGGTATTCTGTAACGGGGGCCAAAACCAATATTGCCAATATATTCATCGTGATCCGACGACCCAGGCAATCCTTCAGATCGATACTGTTCCAGTCAATGTGGCGAGCGTCAAAACGGAAGGCTGGGACTTCGAGCTCGACTATCGCCACGCCGTCGGTCCCGGTCAGGTCACGTTCCGCGGCTTGGCGTCATATGTCCCGCTATTCCGGCAGGTCGATGCGGTCGGGAACGTGACCGACCTGGCCGGCCAGATCGGCGATCTCAATCCGGGTGAGCCGAAGTGGAAGGCAAACGCCTACCTAACATATGAGCAGGGGCCGGTCTCGCTCACCCTGAACGCGCGCTATGTCGGCCCGGGCAAATTGCAGAACAACTGGGTCAGCGGCGTCGATGTCGACAACAATTCGGTCAAGAGTTTCACGACGTTCGGCCTGACCGGTATCGTCCGGCTGGATGGGAAGGGCGCCTACACTCTGACCTTCGGCATCGACAATCTGTTCGACCGCGACCCGGTCGACTTGCCGGTAATTCCCGCCACCGTGCAATATTCCGCGCCGGGCCTGGGCGGACGGTTCGACCTGTACGATCCGATGGGCCGCAGCTTCCGGATGGGCGTCCGGGCGAAGTTCTAGGTCCGGGTCGGCCCCAAGGAGCGAAGGGGGCATGGCCGCCATCAGGTCGGCGATGCCCCCCTTTCAATATGCGCCGCGAAGAAGCGAGGGGGGCCAGCACGGCATCGCCGCGACGCACCTCGCGATCGGCCCGATAGCCGGCAATGTCATCCGCGGCGGCGAGGCGCGGACCGGGTTCGGCATAGTGCAGCGCGCATTGCGGCGCTGCAGCAAGCGAAGAGCGATCACACCGCAAGGATCGACATGTCGATCGCCGATCTGCGCGACGAGATATCCGGGCTCGAGACGTAGCTGAAATCGAGCGAGGCACAGTCGAGCCAGGTGGAGAAGGCCGCGTCTGCCGAAACGAAGACAAAGGCCACGCGCAAGAAATCCGCCGCCCGATTGCCGGTTCCCGTGGCGACGACGGTCTGAGGCCGATCTTTTGGTGCGCACGCATGGTGGTGCGACGCACTCAGTTCATGGCGACGCCATCAGCCGCCGCAGGATTCGCGCACGATCAGGTCGGTCGGCAAGTGAACCGGCAGATGGTCGGGCGAGAAATCGAGCACCCGCGACACCAGCAGGCGCCCCGCTTCGGCCGTGTCTTGGCGGATCGTGCTCAGCGTCGGCGTGCTCAGCCGGCTGAGCAGCATGTCGTCGTAGCCGACGACCGACACGTCGCCGGGCACCGAGCGTCCGGCGCGCTTGATCGCGCGGATCGCGCCCAGGGCGATCAGGTCGCTGGTGGCGACGATGCCATCGAATACCACGCCGCGATGCAGCAGCCGCGCCACCGCCGCCTCGGCTGCTTCGAGCTCGAATTCGACCGGGACGATCAAATTGGGATCAGCCTCGAGCCCGCTTTCACGGACCCCCTCCATATAGCCGCGCCGCCGCTGCAATGCTTCGGGATCGCTGCCGCCGAGGAACAAGATGTTGCGCCGCCCCATGCGGGCAAGGTGCAACGTCGCGCGCCGCCCGCCGAGCATATTGTCCGATCCGACCGAGCAATATTTCTGCCCCGGCATATGCGCGCCCCACACCACGAAATGTCCGTTGGTCGAGGTCGCTAGCTGGTTGAGCTGGTCATGCAGCAGCCCCTGGCCGAGGAAGATCACCCCGCTCGCACGGCTGGTGGTGACGGCATGAACCAGATCGTCGTAATTTTCCGGCGAGGTGTGGCTGACGATGAAGTCGCACGATCGCGCGCGCGCCGCCTCGCCGATCTGCGCGATCAATTCGAGGAAGAATGGATGGGTCAGCGGCACCGGCCGCCCGCGCATGTGCGGGGTGACGATCGCGATCGAGCCTTCGGCACCGATCGGCGCGGCGGGCATATAATGGCGGAACGGATAATCGTGCTCGCGCGCCAACGCCCAGATGCGCTGCTTGGTCTTGGCGCTGATCACCGGCTCGTCGTTCAGCGCGCGCGACACCGTCGACACCGAGACGCCCGCCAGCTTGGCCAGGTCTTGAAGCGTCGTATTATTGTTGCTGTTGGTGCCCATTACGCTCAAGCTGACCCGATAACCGGCGCCGACTTATGGAGCGAAGGGCAGGTTTTGCAAGCGAACGAGGGGGACGCGGGCATTTCACCACCGGCGCCGATGCGGCGGCCGCGCCTGACGATCGGTCAGATCTGGAACATGTGCTGCGGCCTGTTCGGCGTGCAGATCGTCTGGGGGCTGCAGAACGGCAGTACCAGCCGGATCTTCCAGACATTGGGCGCTGAGCTCGACCAATTGCCGATCCTGTGGATCGCCGCGCCGATCACCGGGCTGCTCGTCCAGCCGCTGATCGGGCATTGGAGCGACCGCACCTGGGGGCCGCTCGGCCGGCGACGGCCGTTCCTTCTGGCAGGATCGATCCTGACCGCGATCGCGCTGGTCGCGATGCCGAATGCCGCCAGCATCTGGACCGCCAGCCTGGCGTTGTGGCTGCTCACCGCATCGATCAATATCGCCGCCGAACCGTTCCGCGCTCTGGTCGCCGATGCGCTGCCCGAGGATCAACGGACCGAAGGCTTCGCAGTCCAAGTTTTCTTCATCGGCGCGGGCGCGGTATTCGCCTCTGCGCTACCCTGGATGCTGACGCATTGGTTCGGCGTTGCCGCGACCGCCGCGCCCGGCCTGCTGCCGCCTTCGGTCCGGCTGACCTTCTATATCGGCGCGATCGGGCTGCTCGCCGCAGTCGCCTGGACGGTCGCCACCACGACCGAGCGTTCGCCGGCCAGTCTCGCCGCCGACGCACCCGATCTGGTCGACCATGCGGTGCCGAGCACGACCGGCGCGGCGACGCTTGCGCGCAGTGGATTGCTGTGGATGCTCGGCGGCGGCACGATCGCCGGCTTCGCTTATGCTGAGCAACTCGAACGCGAAATCTACGTGCTCGCCGCGATCGCTTTTCTGTTCGGCCTTGCGCAACTCGCCGCGGTGGCGATGCGACGCGGCGGGCGGCGCTCGCTCGGCGTGTTCGAGATCGTCGAGGACATATTGCACATGCCGCGCCTGTTGCGGCACCTGGCGATGGTCCAGTTCTTCACCTGGACCGCCTTGTTCGCGATGTGGATCTACACGGTGCCCGCGATCGCCGCGCACCATTATCACACCGTCGATGCCAGTTCCGCGGCATACAATGCCGGCGCCGACTGGGTGGGTGTGTTGTTCGCCGGCTATAACGGCGTGGCGGCGGTCGCCGCGCTGGCGCTCCCCTGGCTGTCCGGTCGGATCGGGCGGCGCAGCGTCTATGCGGCGAGCCTGGGGCTCGGCGCGCTAGGCCTCGCCGGGTTCGTGTGGGTCGACGATCCACACTGGCTATGGCTGCCGACGATCGGCATCGGGTGCGCCTGGGCGGCGATCCTGTCGCTGCCTTATGCGATGCTCGCCAGCGCCGTGCCGCCGCGCAAGATGGGCGTCTATATGGGTATCCACAACATGTTCCTGGTGCTGCCCCAACTCGTCGCCGCGACCTTGCTCGGCGCGATCGTCCACCACTGGCTCGGCAATCAGGCGATCCTCGCTTTGGGGCTGGCCGCGACAGCGATGGCGATTGCCGCGCTGATCGCGCTCTTCATCCCCAATTCGTGAAAGCGAATTATGCAAATGTTGCATAAATAAACTTCCGCGACTTTCCCTAAATTTAGTGACTCCCTAGGGAGTCGGCGCAAAAACACCTCTTGCGCGTTGCGGAAATTTGCGCAACAAAGCGCAAATCGTTGCACAAAGATGCGATCGATGGAGACGCGCGCACCGCAAAGGCCGGGCCGCACAGGAGGGGATGAAGGGCAGATGGCACGCGACGACGCGCCGCATCAAATCCACGAATGGTGATTCGCGCCGCGAACCGGGCATTCAGCTTCGGCGCGTGAGCAACGGGACAAAGCCTCCGCATGAGGGGCGAGCATTAGGGGAGTGATCGATGAAACAAACAGGTTCGAGCCGTAGCCGCGGCCTTCTGTGGAGCGGTGCGTCATTGATGACGTTGGCGATGTTCGCCGCGACCGGCGCGCAAGCGCAGACCGCGCCGGAGGCGGCCACCAGCCCGACCGCGGCGCCGCAGACGGATGGCGGGGCCCAGGCGTCCGATGACAACGACATCCTGATCGTCGGCGTGCGCCGCGCGCTCGGCGACGCGGCCGAGACCAAGCGCAATGCCGCGACGATCGTCGATTCGATCAGTGCAACCGATATCGGCGCGTTTCCTGACACGTCGGTGTCGGGTGCGCTTTCACGGGTTCCGGGCATCACCGTTTCGCGCCTGCAGTCGACCGACGATTCGACTCATCCCTCGGGCGAGGCCGCCGGCGTGCTGGTCCGCGGCCTGACTCAAGTGCGCACCGAGTTCAACGGCCGCGACAGCTTCTCCGCCGATGCCGCGCGCGGCCTCAACTTCAACGACATTTCGCCAGAATTGATGTCGCGCGTCGACGTCTACAAGAATTTGACCGCCGACATGATCGAGGGCGGCATCGCCGGCACTGTCGACCTGCGCACCCGCTTGCCGTTCGACCAGAACGGGCTGGTCGTCACGGGCAATGCCAAGGCCGATTACGGTGATCGTTCGAAGAAATGGACGGGCGAATTTTCGGCACTGGTCAGCGACACGTTCGACACCGACATCGGCAAGTTCGGCTTCCTCGCCGACTTCGCGCGCAGCCATGTCATCACGCGGACCGAAAGCGTGATCATGGACAAGATCGATACCTATTGCTCGGCGGGCGCGCTCAAGCCCGACGGCACGGCCAATGTCGGCTCGGACGGCGCGATCGGTTGCACCGCCAATCCGTTCGGCGGCACCGGCTGGGCCTATGCTCCCGACGGCATCCGCTATTCGCAGGTCGATTACGACCGCACCCGTCGCGGCATCGCGCTCGCCGGCCAGTTCCAGGACAAGTCCGAACGTTTCCTGCTGACCGTCCAATATACCGATTCCAAATATCACAACGCCTGGCTGGAACGCGCCTCGCACGCGATCCTCGACGGCAATGCCTATGGCACGCCGTCATTCAATCCGCGCAGCTCGACCATTCTCGGCGCCGCCGACGGCTCCGGCGCCCTGGTGTTCGGATCGAACGGCATGCTGCAATCAGGCGTGCTCACCCAGGGCCATGGCAGCTGGAACGGAAGCTGGAGCGGCGATGACCAGGACGCGATCAACACGGGCTCGGCGGTGCCGGGCCAGCCGTTCGTCAACAATTGCGGCACCGGTCACTGCACCACGCTGCGCGACGGCCTCTATTTCCAGAACGAAGCGCGCAATTTCGATCATAGCGAAGGGACGCGCGACTTTTCGGCCAATATCGACTGGAAGATCACCGACAATCTGAAGCTGATGCTCGACGGTCAGCGTATCACCGCATCGACCAACAATAACGACATCCTGGTCGCGGTCGGATCGATGGCCAATTATCAGTACAGCCTGACCGACGGCAACGCGCCCGAGATCAAGCTGCTGCCCGGATCGAACGTCAATTATGCCGCCGGCGGGCTGGCCAATCCGCACAATTACTGGATTCCGTTCATCCAGGGCCATGTCGAGGACAACAACGCCGACGAATGGGCGTTCAAGGGCGATCTGCAATATGATTTCGACAAGGGCGGCTGGCTCGACTCGCTGAAGGTCGGTGTCCGCTATGCCGACCGCAATCAGACCGTGCGCTATTCGACCTTCAACTGGACGCCGATCGCGGCCAACTGGAATTGCAACGGGGCCGGCTTCAACGCCGACAACACCGCGCCCAATCCCGCGGCGGCGTGCAATGCGAATTTCAAGGGCTATGGCGCCGGGATCTGGGAATCGACCAACCTGGGCAGCAATTTCTACAATGGCAGCGCGTATAATAACGGTTCGCTGGTCTATCTGAACCGCGACACGCTGCAGAACTTCCCCAAGCTGCTCCAGTCGCTTAGCGGCGCCACTACCAATTCTCCGATCTCGCCGGGCTATACCGCGATCTGCGATCGGCCCGAGGCGACGGTCGACGGATGCTTCACCCCGTCGGAAGTGACCAGGACCTCCGAACGGACCAAGGCCGCCTATGCCATGCTCAAGTTCGGCGGAGACCAGCCGATCTTCGGCGGCGGCGTTCGCATCCAGGGCAATGTCGGCGTCCGCGTCATCCGAACGGAAGTGACCAGCGATGGTGCGGTCGCTTATCCGGCCAACACCGCGCTTGCCCTGTTGCCGGCTTGCAATGTCGGTTTGTCCGGCGATGCGATCGTGCAGCCACGGTGCTATCTCACGCCTGCGATTGAGGCCTTCGCCAGCGGGGGCGGCTCGCCCAACACGCTCAAGGCGTCGTATACCAACGTGCTGCCGAGCTTTAACGTCCGGTTCGGGCTCGAC
>Ga0136846_1235538_pt1 | contig 15041 bp, 16 predicted proteins | sample HopSoiMetagenom2_FD_96841 | JGI IMG/M metagenome (GOLD analysis project Ga0136846, IMG submission 96841) | Grasslands soil microbial communities from Hopland, California, USA - 2 Assembly 2016 (version 4) | ecosystem: Environmental > Terrestrial > Soil > Grasslands | place: USA: Hopland...
CGGACGGTGCGGGTCGTGGGGGTGAGGTGGGGAACGGGTGTTCCCGGCGACAGGGGGTGTCGTGTGTTCGTACGATCGCCGAATGCAGCTTCGGTACGCCTCCGGTTGTACCCGGAGCCTGGTCAACGCGCCGCGTTGGCGCGGGCGTTCGGGTGTGCCCGTGTCGTGTTCAACGACGCGGTGCGCGCCCGTGAGGATGCCCGCGCGGCCCAGGAGTCCTGTCCCAGTGCTGCTGTCCTGTCCCGGCAGTTGATCACCCGGGCCAAGAACACCCCCGAACGTTCCTGGCTGGGTGAGGTGTCCTCGGTGGTGCTGCAGCAGGCGTTGCGGGATGTGGAGGCCGCGTACCGGAACTTCTTCGCCTCGCTGAAGGGGGAGCGTAAGGGGAAGCGGGTGGGTGCGCCGCGGTTCCGGTCGCGCAAGGATTCCCGGCAGGCGATCCGGTTCACTGCCAACGCCCGCTGGAAGATCACCGGGGGTGGGCGGCTGTCGCTGCCGAAGATCGGTGACGTGAAGGTGAAGTGGTCGCGGGTCCTGCCGGTGACTCCGTCGAGCGTGACGGTGATCGTGGATGCGGCGGGGCGGTACTTCGCCAGCTTCGTCATCGACACCGACGACGACACGGACCGGGCCCGCTGGGACGGTCCGGACGCCGGGGCCGCGATCGGCATCGATCTGGGCCTGGCTCACTTCGCGGTTCTCTCCGACGGCACGAAGATCGACTCCCCGCGGTTTTTGCGCCGGGCGGAGAAGAAGCTGAAGAAGGCGCAGCGGGAGCTGTCCCGTAAGCGGAAGGGATCGAAGAACCGGGAAAAGGCCCGGCTGAAGGTTGCCCGTGCTCATGCGGCTGTGGCTGATGCGCGCAAGGAGTTCCACCACCAGCTCTCCACCCGGTTGATCCGCGATAACCAAGCCATCGCGGTGGAGGACCTGGCGGTATCCGGACTCGCGCGCACCCGGCTGGCCAAGAGTGTGCACGATGCGGGCTGGTCCCAGTTCGTGACCATGCTCGAATACAAGGCGAAAAGGTACGGGCGGACCTTCGTGAGGATCGGCCGGTTCGAGCCCACCAGCCAGGTGTGCTCGGCCTGCGGTCACCGGGACGGGCCCAAACCCCTGCAGGTACGGGAGTGGATCTGCCCCGCCTGCGGCACCGTCCACGACCGGGACCACAACGCCGCGATCAACGTCAAACAGGCCGCCGGACTGGCGGTATCGGCCTGCGGAGCGCCAGTAGGACCGGGACTTGTCCCGGCACAGCGCGAAGAAACAGGAAGCCACGGAATCCCTGCCGGAAGCCGTGCCGCGTAGCGGTACAGCAACAGGTGGGGACGGCCAGAATCCTCAGGCTTCAGCCCGAGGAGCATGTCAAACGAACCAGACGCTGAGCGGCGCGCGACCGCCGACTCCACGGACTGGAACCCCAGCTGGGCCTGGGCGGCCGGGGCGATGATCTCCGACCTGCACGACCTGCGTCGCTGGGCGGAAGTCGTCGCCACCGGGAAACTGCTCAGCCCCCAGACCCAGGCACAGCGCCTCAAGACGCTGCCGACCGGATTCCCCGGCCTCAGGTACGGCCTCGGCATCTTCGAGACGGGCGGGTGGATCGGGCACAACGGCTCGATTCCGGGGTATCAGAAAGTGACCGTCTACCTGCCCTCGAAGAAGGCCACCCTGGTCATCATGATCAACACGGACTCCAGCAGCGAGGGGCAGGAGCCGTCGACGCTTCTTGCTCGGGCGGTCACTGGGATCGTCACGCCGGGGAATGTGTATGACGGGGCGATTGCTCCGCAGTAGGTGTGTGGCGCAGTGGGCCGGTGGCGCGGTCAGGAAACGCCGTCGAGCGGCCGGAGGAAGCGGCGTTCATACCGCTTGATGCACCGCGTACGCCGGGCCAGCTCGAACGCCTCCTGGCACTCCGGATCAGACATGCTGTCGGTGCGGTACTGCTCGTAGACGGCAAGACTGGGAAACGAGAAGAGGGCGTAGGCGATGTCACTGTCGCCCTCACTCGGCAGGAAGTATCCGTGGTGCGTCCCCCCGAAACGGTTGACGAGCCCTACCCAGCGGCGTCCGTACTCCTCGAAGTCGTCGATCTTTTCGGCGTCGATCTCGTAGGTCAGGTGAATGGTGATCATGGATACATGATGCTTCGAGAACTGGCGTTGCGTGGAGGCGACTTCAGGGGGCGTACACCAGCGCGTGTGCTTGAGTGTGCAGGTTGCCCACCCGTGCGCGTGAAGCACCCAGGTCAGGCGCAGGCCGACCGGCATTCGCGCTCCTCCCCAAGGAACCGTCGGACGTCAGCCGCGCGGGACTTCATGGTCGCCGGCCTCCAGCCACGTGGTCACCGAGGCAGCCCAGCCGCCATCCGACACCGGCCAGGGGCGCACCGTCCACGTCAGCCCGACGTATCCGCCTGACCGTAAGACAGCGGACACCGCGAGGTCCGTGTCGTCGGTCTCCCAGCTCCGCTCGCCGTCCCACCCCCGCCAGTCCGACGCCAACGCCTCCAGGAACGCCTCGAGACCGCTTCCCCAGGCCCAGGCCACCACATCGTCGGCGCAAGCGGTCAAGCTGGGCGCCCGCAGTTCGCCCGCATAGCGCACGGAGTCCTCGTCGAGGCCGTACCGCTCACACAACCGCACGCCGACGGATGAGTTGTCGTGATAGCGGAGGGTCACACTGGGCTGGTTGTCGGTGCTGTCGTCGGTGGATGAAATGGTCCTATGTCCGGTGCACTACCCCAACGGAGGGCTAAGTCTCGCGGGCTGCTGCCGACCGGTTCTCTACTGGCTTATACGGACAGGCCGGCAAGTGCGAGACTCTTGGTTCGGAGTGACCGTCCACGACACGGATCCCTCCTCGGCACGACGGCTAACGTAGAAGGAGCGGCATGCCCCCCAGCGGCCAGAAGCGACCGCAGTTCACGCCTCCACTGACCTCGATCGAGATCTGTGCGGGGGCCGGCGGGCAGGCCGTGGGGCTGCACAATGCCGGATTTGACCACTTGGCGCTTGTCGAGTGGGACCAGCACGCGGTCAGTACCCTGCGGGCCAACGTCGGACGCTGGCCCGGATGGACGCCCCAGAAGGCCCGCGGCCTTACCCCGATGGACGTCAACGACTTTCTCGCATCGGATGCATCCAAGGCCCTCGACCTAAAAGGCGATACCCTCGACCTCTTCGCAGGCGGAGTCCCCTGCCCCCCATTTTCCTTGGCTGGAAAGAGGTTGGGGGCAGACGATGAGCGTGACCTCTTTCCAGCCGCGCTGAGCATCATCGAAAAACTAACGCCGAAAGCAATCATGATCGAAAATGTCCGGGGCATCCTTGAGCCGCCGGAGGTTTTCATCGAATATCGGACCAAGATTCTCGATCGATTGCGTCGCGCCGGCTACACAATCCCCAATATTGATACATCACTTTCTGCAGCATCTCAGGATCTTGAGATGCGAAAGGTTTGGCGCCGACTCGACGCGAAAGATTTCGGCGTTCCTCAGCTGCGCCCCAGAGCCATTCTGGTCGCGATCCGAGAGGATTACTCAAAGCCCGGCGTGAACGAATTCAGCTGGCCACTGGGAATCAGGGACGACGAAGCGACGGTCGCTGAGACTCTCCGAAAGACCATGCGGGAACGGTGCCGTCAATACTGGAACAAGAACAAGTGGGGTGAATTGGCCAAGCCTGGCGAGCGGACAGGAGAGGACGTCTACAACGACTGGCTTGACGCCGCTCAGAAGTCCGTGGCCGCCGGCCGAGGCGTAGCCCCCACCCTGGTAGGTGGATCCAGGAAACATGGCGGCGCTGACCTCGGGCCCACGCGGGCGAAGAGGGCCTGGGAGGCCATGGGGGTGGACGCCATGGGGGTGGCCAACGACCCGGACACATGCGACCCCGAGCGGGACTTGTTCAGGGAGAACGGCCCTATGCTCACCGTCGAACAAGCCGCCATGATCCAGGGATTTCCGCAGGACTGGCAGTTCCAGGGGAAAAAGACAGCAAGGTACCGACAAGTGGGCAATGCTTTTCCGCCACCGGTCGCTGAAGCTGTCGGCCGCGCGATCGCTGCAGTCCTGCGACCGGATCACCGGAAAGAACTTCTCAGCGAGTACAATGTCGATTCCTCGGGCACGGCCATCTTGGATGACAAGCCACACCAATTGGAAATCTCAGTTGCACCGCGAGCCACTCGCGCCCCGGCGCGCCAGGACCATCTCGGCAATCTTGTCGGCACACGCCGCTGATGATTCGTGCTCCCAGAAACGGAGCACAAGCCAGCCCGCCTCAAAGAGTCTTTGATCCGTGTCACGGTCCCGCTTCACATTGCCTAGCACCTTCTCCGACCAGTAGCCGGAGTTCGTTCTAGGCGGCACATAGTGTTCAGGGCATCCGTGCCAGTAACAGCCGTCTATGAATACTGCAACCTTCGCCGGACGGAATACCAAGTCGGCCGTCCGGCGAAGGTCGGGCAGGGGACGTGCTGAAACCCGGTAGCGGAGCCCTTGAGCGTGCACCAGACGACGGACCAGCCATTCTGGTTTTGTATCTCGGCTACGGATCGCCTGCATATTGCGGCGGCGTGCGGCGGACGAAGCCCAGGAACCATCCGGGGCTGCCCAATCGGCTTCAGAGGACACAGGACGAGCGTAGTGTGCTGCGTCCGCCGCACGCAGCCCCTACTGGTTGCCTCCCAGGTGGCTCAGCAACGCCTCGACATCACTCGGCGCCAGACCGGCCGCCACCGACGGCTCCTCCTCCAGATCTGCAAGCTGCTGGACTGTGGGGTCGTCCAGGATCTGCCCCATGAAGTCCAGTTTCTGTGCCAGCCGCACGGCCACGACTTCGTCGATGGAATTGCGTACGGCGAGAACCGTGACCCGCGTCTCGGTGTCGGGGGCGAGCCCAAGGCGGTGGATACGGTCCAGGCTCTGCAGGAAACGGCCGGCCATGAAGTCACGGTCCACATAGACAGCGTCGTGGCAGACGTGGTGCAGGCTGATGCCCTCGCCCAGGGTTGCCGGGTTAGAGATAAGCACCATGCAGGCCGGGTCCTCGCGGAATCGCCGGAGCTGCTCCTCCCGATCTGGGGTACCTCCGTAGACCACGGCCGGACTGAACTTCTCCAGCATGTGCTCCAGCGTCGTCAGGCTTCTGACAAACGTCGTCCAGACCAGCGTCTTACGGCCTGCTGCCGCATTCTCAGCGATTATCGCGACGGCTTCCTTGTACTTCGGTGACAGCTCGTAGTCAGGGAGATTCTGCAACCTCGAGTACAGCGAACCGCCCTGGGGGACCTCCAACGGAGGCAACTGATAGGCCAGCGGCTCGTACTTGGTAGCGCCCTCCAGAAGCAGAGCCGGGCTCGTCGCAGCCATGAGAAGCCGCAGAGCGGTCTTGCCGAGCGCGCTGAGATCCTCCCTGGACGCGCCGTTGTTCATGCCGCTGACCAGGGAGCTGTAGATCTCGTCGTGCAGGGGCGGCATGTCGACGTAGCGGATGCTCAGGTCGACTTCAGGCAGGTCGAGTTCCTTCTTGGTTGTCCGTGTGAACAGCGGCCGCAGCACCGTACTCGCGTGCCGAAGGTCTCCCCCGGCTACGGCACGTACAACGGTCTGCTGCCCGTGCCCAGGCCACACGAAGCCCAGTAGGTTCTCCAGGTCCTTGGAACCGTTAGGAGCCGGCGTGCCCGTGAGGATCAGACGCCGGTCCGCATGCGGTCCAAGAGCCATGCACGCCGCACCGTAAGTGCCCCGGGACCCGAGCTTCATCCGGTGCGCCTCATCCAGGATGATCATGGAGGGCTGAGCTGCCAGCCAGGAGGTCAGCATCGACAGTGAACGGTCCAGCCGTTCGTAGTTGACGACGAGCACCTCCGCCCATTGGTCCAGGGACCCGTCCAAAACGTTGACGCGCAGCGCGTGCGTCAGACACTCCGCCGTCTCGAAACGCCACGAGTCGTAGGCCGACTTCGGGCAGACGACCAGGAGCCTGCGCGCCTGGCCGGCGGCCTTCTGAGCCGCGTACACAGCAAGCGCGACGCGCGTCTTGCCGGCCCCGGGCACGCTGAAGTTGGCGCCATGCTGGAGGGACAGCAGCTTCGCGATGTCCCTGCGCTGGAAGGTACTCAGCTCACCCTTCCAGTTGTCGCCAAGAAGGCTCAGAACATCGTCCGCGTCGACCTCGCCGGAGGACCCCGTACCCGCCAGCCTGGTTTCCACGGTCCGCGCGTCCTGGAGGACACCGGTCACCAGCTTCCTCAGGGCGGAGGACCACTCCACTCCGTTGGGGTCGGACCAGTCGCCAAGGACTTGCAGGTTGGCCAGGAAGTCGTCAAGAGCAACAGATGCGCTGACCAGGCCGAGCTGGCCGCCCGTCCGGAATCGGGCTACCAACTGGACCAGGTCCGGCTGGTGGCGCTCGGTTGTCCTGAGCACGACGCGCGTGTGTGTCTCGTCAAACCCCAGGTGCAGAGACGTTTCGCTCGGTTCGTTCGTCACTGCCGGCCTTCCGTGGCGACGGCGCCCATCAGCCAGGCCACGCCGTCACCCGGATCGTCGAGCCCCCGGCCGGCCTGCTTGGCAAGCTTCAGCAGGCTGCCACGGAGCTTGATCACTGCGTCATCGAAAGCCTCTTCATCGAGGCTGCGAGAGGTGCGGGCCTGCACCAGGTCGCCAACGCACTGGTCGATACTGGCGCACGCCTCCGCGAGCCGGGCCGGCGCGAGCTGCTTGCGCTTGCGCAGCCGGGCACTGCGGCCAGCGGCCTCGATGGCATCGTCGAAGGTCTTCTTCGCGTCGTCCAGAACGCTCTGGGCCTGTTCCTTCGCCTCGTTACCGAGATCGGCCTCGCTCCTACTGCGTACCACAGCGGCGGCACGCAACAGACGGTCGTTGAGTGCCTTCATGTCAGCCACCGCAGAGGAGGCGGCCGGGACCTCCACCCCGAGCCCAGGGATCATGACACCCGCCGGCTTGGCCTCAGACCGGTTCTCAAGCGCCGGGCCAGCGGAAAGCAGCGTCTGCTCCAGCCCCTCCTTGAGGAAGTCCTCGTTGATGTACCGTACGTCGGTCTTGGAGAAGTTGAGCAGGATGGCGGCCAGACGCAGTTCCTTGAGAATGTCCGCTTGGTCGCGGTCAAGCGTCTCCAACTTCACGTACAAGCGCTGAAGTTCCTTCAGCCGCTCTTGAGCGCCTTCCCAGTCGACCAGCCGGAGTCCGGCGCCGCCGGCGTCCTGGCTGCGCTTGATCAGCTCGCGGATCGTGGCGAGAATCCAGCGCTCCTGATGGTACGTCCGGACCTGAATCCGGAAATCCTTCGCGATCTGCTCGGGCGTGCGCCCCAGGGCCGCCTGTTCCTCCATGGCGATGATGCGGTTGACGTAGGAGTAGTCACGCCGGTGGTCGCGGCGGAGCTGCAAGGACAGCTCCACGGCGTTGATGTCCGCCCAGGTGAACGACTCGGGCAGAACGCCCACGCGCATCGACTGCACGCCAAGCAGCTTCAGGGCGGCTGCCCGGGTGTTGCCGTTGACCACGATGCCCTGATGGGTGACCAGCCCTGGATCGTTCTGGCCGAACTCTTCGAGGCTGTCCTTGAGGGCGTCGAACTCGACATCGCGCAGACTGGTATCGGTCGGCGATGCCTGGAGCAGGAAGCGGAGGTAGTCCTGACTCTCCCCGCTCCACGGGTTCTGGTCCAGCTCCACGTCCTTTGCGGCGTCGTGGCTCCGCTGGGCCCGGATACGGTGCGTGCTGGGGTTGAAGTAGAGCTTACTGAGGGGCAGGTCGATCACATCGACGTGCGCCTTCTGCTCGTTCCAGTCGACGGTCACCGTCTCGCGGGTACCGCCGGCCGTCTGCGCCTCCGCCAGCTTCTTCTTGATCAGTTCGCTCAGTTCGTCCGCCTGCGGCGGAGCGGGAAGTTCTCGCGTCATTTCCGTTCCGTCCTGTCCTAGTCGTTCGCGCCCTGGAGCGCATCCGCCACAGCCTTACGGGAGGGCTCCGGAAGAGTCCGGTACTGCCCCCAAAGCTTGTCCAGCGGACTCAGAGAACGCCGGTCCGCAGCGATCCAGGCCCCCAGCACCCGCAGCTCCATAGGGGACAGAGCAGCCGCCTGCTCCAGGACACTCCCGAGGTCGGCCTGCCGGCCCGAACTACCGACACCACACCGCTTGCACTCGGTCACCAACTCGTAGGCGACGCCTCCGCCGGGCTGGATCACCTGACGGCGAGCCACGTTGAGTACCGCCTGCTCGATTCCCTCCTCGTACGCCTCACCGGCCGCGATGCCGCACGTACGGCAGAGGTAACCGTCCTCGTCCAGCACCTTGGCTCGCTGAGCGGCCGTAAGACTCGCCTTGTGCTTCGGCGCCTTCGACTTCCCAGGAATCCAGACCTCCGCCCCCCGCGCCACGAACCGCTGCTCCTGCTGGCGCAGCGTGGGGTCCTCACGGCTCGTCGAGATCTTCCAGTCATGGTCACGCAAGTCGCGCATACGCCGGTCGATCTGGGCAACGTCCGGGAAGGCCTCGCGCAGATCGGCCTTCGTGAAGATCCCGTCCTCCCCCACTTTCTGCACCAGCCACAGTGCGGCCCGAGCCATGCTTCCAATATTCGCGTCCTGCCAGGACGGCAGCGCCATTTGTCACTCCTGATGTCGAAATCGCACGCATTTCAGCAAAGACGCAGTATGTGCGTAACTCACGCAGCGACACAGGCGTCTTGGTCACCCCCCGCTTCACGAGCGGCTAACCACAGCATGCCACCGAGAACCGAAAAACCAGTCCCCACTGGAACACTTGCGCAACAGCCAGCAAGAACACAACTCGCCCTCCGTCGTGCACAATTGGACCAACCTGCGCCCGACATGGCCGCGATGTCGACAAAACCCGTCAACAGCAGGCCGATTTAATCTGATTCGCCACACTTGGCCTGGAATATGAAGTGAGTGAGCAATATGCCACGAGCAAAAGGAAGTCATGCTCCTTACTGCTGGACAGCGAAGGAGCTAAGCAGTGACGTTCCACCAGGGAAACGTGCGCTTGCCGCCGAACTGCAGAGACTCTGCCGCCTCCTGGCGCTGGAACCCAACGGCAGCGCCCCCACACAGAAGCAGGCGGCCGACCGGCTCCACGTCAGTGATACGTCGCTGTCCAGATACCTCAGCACCGAGTACCTGCCGGACATAGCCATCGTCAGGCTTCTCCACGCGACCGCCAGCGCTGACGCGGGCGGCACAGAGAAGGCGGGCATCACACTCACCGACCTGGAGAAACTGCACGCCGCAGCTGCCACCGAGCAATGCGGTGGCTGCGTGAAATTGCGTGAAGAGGCAGCGGCGTTGCGACAGCAGGCCAGCGAGAACGCCACGGAACTTGACAACGTCCAGGTCAGACTCGGCACCAGCAAGGAGGAGGCCGCAGCCCTGCGGAAGGGGACTGCGGCCTTGAAACGCGAGGTGCAGACACTGAAGGCCCGGGAAGGGCGCGCACTCAAGACGACCGCACGGCGCGCCATTCGAGCCGGCCAGCGGCAGCGTTTGGCTGCGCGGCGTGACACAGCTCTGCTGCCGGTCCCCCCTCCGAGGGGGGACCGGCAGCAGAGCAATCCCGAGAAGCGAGCCGCACTGAGTGTCGCCCGCCAGGCCGAAGCCCTCCAGAATGGCGGCCGGCAAGATGTCGCTCTGGCCCTGCTGCGCCACTCCGCAGAAGTGCTGAGCCCGGCAGAGGCGGCGACCCTCGTATACGTCTTGCGGGAAAGCCAACTAGACGAACTAGCAGGCACATTGATCCACATCTACGGACGAGATAATCCCGATCCTGATGTGATGCGGGCAGCGGCCAAGCTCCACCAGCAAGGAGCACCTGACGATGCCGCCGCCCTCCTCCAAGCGGCTCTGTCAACGCGGACAGGGGCGCCGTGAAGCCGGAGGCAAGCGAGCCGACGGTCAGGCGGCTGCAGCCGCCTCGGCTTCGTAATGCGTCTGGGCCCGGTCCAGTACGTCATCCGGGTCTTGCCCCTGGGAGGCGGTCCAGTGGAGCAAGTCCGCGATCAGCTCGACTGCGGCCTCCTCAAGGTGAACCGCCTTACTGCGCCCTTGCGCAGCCATGACGGGGTACCCCTCTCGGCGGTACCCCTCCAGTACGCCGAGAGCCCGCTCAATACGTCGGCACGCGCCACCCTCCTCAAGCAGGATTTCACACCAGACGGCCTTGCCGGCTGCCATCAGCATCGTCCCCCAGTCCGCCGCCAGACCTCCGATCAGATGCAGACCGCGACCGCATTCCTCCTGACAGCCTTCCGCATTGAACGACGGGACCATACGGCTCTTGTCGTGAACTTCCACCCTCAGACGCTCGCCCCTCCACTCAAGGATCAAGGTCGCCGCCACGCCTTCACCGACGTGCTTGATGACGTTGGTGGCCAACTCCGTGACGAGCAAAGCTACTTCGTCAGCAGCAATCGGCATCCCCCACTGACCGAGCTGCGCGATGGCGGCTCTCCGAAGCAGGCGGACTTCCGCCGGCGCCGCCTCAAAAGGCAGGACACAGCGGGGTCGAGGTTCGGTGACTTCGCAGCCGAGCATGGAGACTCCTCCCTCCCTGGCCACGCACATGCTGCGTCTGCCGTATCCGTACGGCTGCATTGCGTAGCTGTCTGCGAGCGAGCATGACACAGAGAACTCTCACTGTGTAACTTCTCACGAGAACCTATCGGGTGAATCTGGTAGTGAACCGGCTTCCGCGCTGCCTAGCCTGAGCGGGTCCCCGGGCCGGCGCCCGGCCAAGCCACAAGGAGCCGCATGTCCGCACGCACCACGACACGACGCCGTCAACTCGGCGCGGTGATGCGCAAGTTGCGCGCCAGGAAAGGACTGACCCTTGAGGAGGCCGGTCGGCTCGTGGGCGTGTCCAAAGCGACGGTGAGCCGGTACGAAACCCAGGCAGGGCCGGTCAAGTGGATCGTGGTCGATGCGCTGTGCCGCGAGTACGGGGCAACTGAGGCCGAGCGGAACGCAGTTGTCGTCCTCGCCAAGGACGCCAAGCAGCAGGGCTGGTGGAGTTCCTTCGCCGACTCCATCCCGGAGAGCATGAACCTCCTGCTCACGCTTGAGGACGAGGCCGTACGCGAGGATCACTTCTCCTGCGTCTACGTGCCCGGGCTCCTGCAGACCCGCGCCTACAGCACGGCCCTACAGAGGGCCAATGAAGTACCTCTTGAACCAGCCGAGATCGATCGGCTCGTAGACATCCGCATGAAGCGCCAAGAGATTCTCACCCGCCCGAAGCCCCCGCGACTCTGGGCGATCCTCGATGAGTCCGTGATTCGCCGTGTCGTCGGGTCGCCCGAGATCATGAAGGAGCAACTCGATCGGCTCCTTGAAGCGAACGAGTCTCCCCACATCACGCTCCAGGTGCTGCCCTTCGCCAAGGGCGCGCACTCCGCAGCCCTCGGCAGCTTTGTGATCATCGGCGGTACCGAGCAAGCCCTTGATGTCGTCTACGTCGACTTCCACACGGGTTCCCTCTTTCTGGAGAAGGAAGAGGAACTAGAGCGATACCGACTTGCGTTCGAGTACCTCCGCGCACAAGCGTTGGACATGGAAGCTTCCTCTTCCATGATCCATCGCACCTGCAAGGAGCTGTAGATGTCCTCCGCTTCCCAGCCCGCCCCCAACTTCGCCTGGTTCAAGTCGTCGTACAGCGGAGGCAACACGACCGAGTGCCTGGAGGCTGCCTTCATCCGGTCTGCGGTGCTCATACGGGACTCCAAGCAACCGGAACACCGTCATCTTGTCGTACAGGCGAAGGCCTGGGCCGACTTCCTGACCGTGACGACAGGTTGGAGGCCATGCTGAAGCTTGCAGGTCTACTGATCGAGGAAGGCTGCCCCAGACCCTGCCCGATACGGCCGAACTCCACACGATCGGCGTGCACATATCCGCCGAAGACATCGACGGTGCGGTGCATCGTGAACGAGGCCGCTCTGCGCAACGTGATCGGCGACCGCGCGTTGATGCGAGAGCAGCTTGAACACGTCCTGGACGTATGCGAGTTGCCGAGCGTGACCTTGCAGGTCCTGGCCTTCGACTCGGGCACCTACCCGGCCACCGGCTCGTTCACGATGCTCGGCTTCCCTGATCAGGCGGATCCGGACATCGTGTACCGGGACGGCATCACCGACGCCGTCTACTTGGAAGGCGAGCATCATGTACGTGAGTACACCCGGGCCTTCGACGGCCTCAGGGCCGCAGCTCTGAGCCCGCAACGTTCCGGTCAGCTGATCAAGTCTGTCATGAAGGAGTACGCAGAATGAGCATCGCAGGCTCCAACACCGGTGGCCGCAACGCCGACGGCCTCCCGACGTGGTTCACGTCGTCGTACAGCAATGGCGCGGGGGGTGAGTGCGTCGAGTGTGCGCTCACTGGTGGCGGCGCTCTTGTGCGCGACTCCAAGGGGGATGGAGGATCCGTGATCGCCGTTCGCGGTCAGGCCTGGCAGACCTTCGTACGAGGCCTGGATCAGGGGGAGTTGGAAGACTAACCACGCAAGGCCGTAATCGTTTCAGGTTGTCGGGTTCCGATGCCGAGGTCGGTGGGGACCGAGCCGAGACCGTCAAGAGCCGTGCTCACCTCGGCCTCGCCGGCCTCTTCTACGAACGTCTCAACGTCGAGACAGAGGGGCACCCGGCGAGCGCGAATTCTCACCGGGCTGTCGGCGAGCATCTCGGATCGGTGAGCCGCCGCGAAGCCGGCCGAACTCCGCCCTCCCGCACAGCGACCGCGTGTTGATGCCCATACGCCCCGGGCTCAGGTCAGACAGTGCTCCCACCGCAGCCGAGGCTTCTCCCCGGTCCAAGCCGAGTTCCCCTCGGCGCTGACGTTCTCGCCGCCGACACAGTAAGTGTGCGCACGCTCGGTGACGTGAACCCGGACCGAGCCGATGTCGGGTTCACCCGCGTACCGCCAGGCCACGAGTGCCTGCTCGATGTCGTCCCAGAGGGCGGCCGGGCCTCCCTGGCGGACCGTCCAGCCCGAGGCTTCCTCGGTGAAGGCCGCGAAGGACTCCCGGTCAGGGTCGAAGAGGTACAGCAGCTGCGACCTTGTCCGGCTCCCCCTTGTCCTCACCCGGCCAGGCCTGGACACCGGACATAGGGTTCACACATGAAAGCAGCTGTGCACAACCGGTACGGACCCCCTGACGTGGTCCGGATCGCCGAGGTGGACAAGCCCTCGGTCGGCGAGCGGGACGTACTGGTGAGGGTGCACGCGACGACGGTCAACCGCACCGACTGCGCCTACCGGGCGGCCAAACCCTTCTTCATGCGCCTGCTCACCGGACTCACCCGGCCGCGCCGCACCGTGCTCGGGACCGAGTACGCCGGAGTGGTGGAAGCGGTCGGCAGCGGTGTCGCGTCCTTCTCCGTCGGCGACCGCGTGTTCGGGTACAACGAGGGCGCGTTCGGAACCCATGCCGAGTATCTGTCGGTCCCGCACGACGGCCCCATCGCGACCATGCCGACCGGCGTGACCTTCGAGGAGGCCGCTCCCGGTACCGAGGGCGCGCACTACGCGCTGGCGTTCCTCACCAAGGCGGGCAGCCGGGCCGGGCACGACGTCCTCGTGTACGGCGCGACCGGCGGCATCGGCTCGGCGGCCGTACAGCTGCTGAAGCAGCGCGGGGCCACCGTGACCGCGGTGTGCGGCCCGGACCACCTGGACCTGGTGAAGGGCCTGGGGGCGGACCGGGTCGTCGACTACACGGCCCAGGACTTCACCAGGGACGAGCAGAGCTACGACGCCGTGTTCGACGCCGTCGGCAAGAGCACGTTCGGCCAGTGCAAGCGGCTGCTGAAACCCGGCGGGGTGTATCTGTCCTCGGAACTGGGCCCCGGGTGCCAGAACCTGCTGCTGCCGCTGGTCACGCCCCTGTTCCGGGGCAGGAAGGTGAAGTTCCCGATTCCCACGCAGAATCAGGAGATGGTCCGGTCCTTCCGGGACCTGATGGAGGCCGGCGAGTTCAGGCCGGTCGTCGACCGGCGGTATCCGTTGGAGGAGATCGCCGACGCCTACCGGTATGTCGAGACCGGGCAGAAGACCGGGAACGTCGTCATCACCGTCGTACCGCCGAAGTGACCGTCGAACCGACCGCCGAACTGACGGTCATACCGTCCGGCCGACCTTGGAAGAGCCCAGACCGCCGTACCGGCGACGTACGCGCGGCGGCCTGGGCTCTTCCGCCGTTTTCAGTCAGCCCACGTCGACCTCGTTCGCCGAAGCGGTACTCTCAGCCGTCCTCAGAGCTGGCATAGTCGATCGGCATAATCATGATCACGATTATGATCGTCGTACGTTTCGCGAGATGGGACCGGCCTTGTTCTTCCTGACCCTGGATCGCGGTTCCCTGCTCCGGCTGCTCGCCCTGATCTCCGGCGCCCTCGCCCTCGCGCTGTACTGCTGGGGGCTGCTGCATCTCCTCAGCGCCGTGCTGGCGGCGGAGGACGGCGGCGCGGACTCCGCGCCCGTCCGGCCGTGCCGGAGTGTGGGCGCGGGTGCCGGCGAGGTTTCCGGGTACAGCGTCGACTACGTGCCGCTGCGCTTCGTCTGCGAGACGCGTGGCGGCGGGAGTTACGCCTCCGACCAGGTGCCGGCGTACGTCAATCCCGGCGCGCTCGGGTTCGCGCTGGCCGGGACGGCGCTCGGCGTCGGCGCCGGGTACGAGGCCGAGTTGCGGGCCCGCCGGGCCGTCACCCCGGCGAACGAGGAGCCCGAGCCCACAAGTTAGCCTCGCCCCATACGACTCAGCGGGAGGCAGACAACCATGGCCATGGCGAAGACGAAGGTCCCCACGGGACTCGTGGCCGCCGGCGGGCTCGTCGGCGGGTACGCCGTCGCCCGCTGGAGCAGGAACCGGCAGCTCGGCGGAACCGTACTGGCCGTCGCGGGCACCGTCGCCGCCCAGCGCTGGCGGGAGCAGGCGGGCGTGACCGCCGCCGGTGCGCTGACCGTCGCGTATGCCGGTGCCTTCGCCGGATCGCA
>Ga0136846_1210301_pt1 | contig 15039 bp, 13 predicted proteins | sample HopSoiMetagenom2_FD_96841 | JGI IMG/M metagenome (GOLD analysis project Ga0136846, IMG submission 96841) | Grasslands soil microbial communities from Hopland, California, USA - 2 Assembly 2016 (version 4) | ecosystem: Environmental > Terrestrial > Soil > Grasslands | place: USA: Hopland...
GCCCTCGATCGTCTCCTTGGACTCCTTGGCCGACTGGAAGCGGCTGAGGGCGCGCAGGTGCACGGGGAATCCGGCGAAGCGCTCGGCGAAGGTCTCCATGTGCTGGCGGACCAGCAGGGTGGTCGGGACCAGTAGCGCCACCTGTTTGCCGTCCTGAACCGCCTTGAACGCGGCACGCACCGCGATTTCGGTCTTGCCGTAGCCCACGTCGCCCGAGATCAGGCGGTCCATCGGGATGGGACGCTCCATGTCGGCCTTGACCTCGTCGATGGTCACCAACTGGTCGGGGGTCTCGACGAAGGGGAACGCCTCTTCGAGCTCGCGCTGCCACGGGGTGTCGGGCGGGAAGGCATGCCCGACGCTCGCCATCCGCGCGCTGTAGAGCTTCACAAGCTCGACGGCGATGTCGCGCACCGCCTTGCGCGCCTTGCCCTTGGCGGCCGCCCAGTCGGATCCGCCCATCTTGCTCAGCGCCGGGCTCTCGCCGCCGACGTAGCGGGTCAGCAGGTCGAGCTGGTCGGTCGGCACGTAGAGCTTGTCGCCGGGCATGCCGCGCTTGCTCGGCGCGTACTCGATCACGAGGTAGTCGCGCAGCACCTTGTCGGCGGTCACGGTGGTTCCGAGCGGGCCGCGCGCGGTGCGCTGGCCGCTGGCGACCTCGCGCTGCACGAGTTCGACGAAGCGCCCGATGCCGTGCGTCTGGTGCACGACATAGTCGCCGGCGCGCAGCTGCAGCGGATCGACGACGTTCTTGCGGCGGCTGGCGAGCCGCTTGACCTGGCGCGAGTCGATGCCCGCGGCGCGTCCGTAGAACTCGGCCTCGCTGAGCAGGGCGAGCCGGGCTTCGGGGATCTCGAACCCGGCTTCGACCGAGCCCATCACGAGATAGGCGACACCGGCCTCGGGGTCGTCGGGGAAGGCGTCGACAGGGCGGGCCGCGGCCTCCCGGCCGGCCAGCACGTCGGCCGCGCGTTCCACGAGTCCGGGGCCGGCGGCGGCGATGGCCACCGTCCAACCCTGGCGCAGCAGCTGGGCGACGTGGTCGACGGCGCCATCCGGCTGCCCGGCGAAACTGGGCACGCCGTCGGCGTCAATCCGGATGACGTCGTCGTCGTTCGCGTCGAAGGGGCTGAGCGTCCACCAGGCACGGTCGCCCGCGGCGCGCTTCAGGCCCGACACGGTGAGAAAGTCGCCGGCGCCGAGGTCGATCGGCGCCTGCGCCCCCGCGGTGGCGGCGTTCCACGCGGCATCCAAGAACTCGCGGTTGGTCTCGGCGAGATTGACGGCTCGCGTCGAGACGCGTTCTGGCCCGAGGATCGCGATCGCGGCATCCGCGGGCAGGTACTCGGTGAGCGGCACCAGCTTGTCGAGCAGCGCGGGCGCGAGCGACTCCATGCCCTCGACCGGAATGCCTTCGGCCACCTTGGCGAGCATCGGCGCCAGCGTCGGGAACTCCTGCTCCATCTCGCGGGCGCGCTGCCGCACGGCGTCGGTGAGCAGCAGCTCGCGACTCGGGGCCAGCTCGGCGTGCTCGACCTCGCCCGGCAGCGACCGCTGGTCGGCCACCGAGAACGCGCGCAGCTGCTCGAGCTCGTCCCCGAAGAAGTCGGCACGCACCGGGTGCTCGGCGTCGGGCGGGAACACGTCGAGAATGCCGCCACGCAAGGCGAACTCGCCGCGGCGGGTCACCAGGTCGACCCGCACGTACGCCAATTCGACGAGTCGGATGCTGAGGCTCGCCAGGTCGTAGCCGCGCTGTTTCGCGGTCAGCACGATGGGCTCGACCGCGGCCAGCCCCGCGGCAAGAGGTTGGAGCGCCGCCCGCACGCTCGCCACCACGATCAGGTGACCCGGCCGCTCGGCCGGGCTCTGCTTCTGCCACGCGTCAAGGGTGCGCAGGGCCTTGAGCCGCGCGCCGATCGTCTCGGCACTCGGGCTGAGGCGTTCGTGCGGAAGCGTCTCCCAGGCGGGGAGGCCGAGCACCGTGGCGTCGGGCAGGTAGCTGCGGAAGGCCGCCCGGACGCCCTCCGACTCGCGGGAGGTCGCGGTGATCGCGAGCAGGGCTTGCGGGCCGGTGCGCTTCTTCAGCAGCGCCGCGAGAAGCGGAACGCGCATCCCGTCGACCAGCGAGAAATCGGCGTCGCGAGCAGCTTGGGCGAGGGCCTGTTCGAGCGTGTGGGCGTGCGAGAGCCCGGTGATCAAACGCTCGAGTGCCACTCGCGCAAGTCTACGGGGCTCCTCCGACGGCGCGCTTACGAGGCCGTCGGGCCGAGTACGGGGTCGCCGGTGCGCGGCGCGAGAGGCGGCTCTTTGAGCTCGATGAAGATGCAGTGCGTGTCGGTCGTACCGGTGTTGCGGCCGCTGTGACTCTGAGCCCCGAGCCACCGAGCCGTCGCCGCGGGCATCTCGACATCGACTGTGCGGTCACCCGATGCGAGTTGCCTACTGAAAGCCGACAGGGTGATCATCACGCTGTCGGGATGATCGTGCGGGATCGACTCCTGGCCGGGGTGATCCAGGTACTCGAGCACCCGCACCCGCTCGTTCTCGAAGATCACCGAATACAACTCGGGATTGCTCACCACCGGGTCGATCGCCATGCCAAGACCGTACCGGGCAGGTCGGGTGCGCTCCAGTGACCGGGAGCCAGTGACGGCGCGCGGCGGTAGTCGAGTCGGTCGTTCCAGACTCCGCAATCTGCGTGGCAACTCGCGGCACTCCATTCGCCACGCAAATTGCGGAGGCTGCGCGTGCGGATGCCCGTCGCCGCGAGGTCGGGCTGCGCGCGTCGGTCGAGCGCTACTCGCGCGGCGCGTGGAACTTGGCCTGCGCAGCCAGCAGCCCGTCGGTGATCACGAGCTCGGTCGCGTCGGCGGCATCCGACAGCAGCGAGGGCAGCACCTCGCGCTCGACGCCGCTGAAGGGTTTCAGCACGAAGTCGGCGGCGTCTTGCCGGCCGGGAGGCCGGCCGATCCCGATCCGCACCCGCACGAAGTCCGGGGTGCCGATAGCTGCGGCGATGTCGCGGATGCCGTTGTGGCCGCCGTGACCGCCTCCGCTCTTGAGGCGGATCGTGTCGAACGGGATGTCGAGCTCGTCATGCAGCACGATCAGCCGCGAGGCATCCAGATCGTAGAACCGCAGCAGCGCGGCGACGGGACCGCCCGACAGGTTCATGAAGCTGTTCGGCTTGGCCAGGATCAACTTCGGACCGCCGGGCGCCAGGCGCGCCTCGGCGACCGTCGCGTTGGCCTTGTGGCTCTTGAACGTGGCAGAGACGCGGTGCGCCAGCTCGGCGAGCGCCATCTGGCCCACGTTGTGACGATGGCCGGCGTAGCCGGGCCCGGGATTGCCGAGCCCGACTACCAGCCAGCTGTCGTCTGTCACGAGGGGGCGCGGCTACTCCGCGGCGTCGGCCTCGGCCGGAGCCTCGGCGTCGCCCTCGGCAGCGGCGCCCTCGGCGTCGGCCGTGGCCTCCTCGGCCGTCTCGGTCTCGCCCAGGTCCTGTTCGGTCTCGGCGGTCACGTTGATGACGAGGGTGTCGGGGTCGCTGATCAGGGTCGAGCCCTCGGGCAGCGTCAGGTCCTTGGCGAGGATCTGCGTTCCCGCCTCGAGCCCGTCGATGTTGACGATGATCCGCTCCGGGATGTGGGTCGCCTCGGCCTCGAGCGAGAGGGTGTTCGCGTCCTGCGCGGCGTTCGTGCCCGCGGCGGCCTCGCCCTCGACGTGCACGGGCACATCGATGGTGACCTTCTCGCCCTTGCGGACGACGATCAGGTCGAGGTGCTCGATGATCTGGCGGACCGGATCCTTCTGCACGTCCTTGACCAGGGCCAGCTGGCTCTTGCCCGAGATGTCGAGGTCGAGCACCTGGTTGGCCTTGCGCAGGATGAGCCCGACCTGGTGGCCGGGCAGGGTCACGTGCTGCGGGTCGGTGCCGTGGCCGTAGATGACCGCGGGGATCTTGCCCGCGGCGCGGATCTTGCGCGCAGCGCCCTTGCCGAATGAGTCGCGGGGTTCCGCGACGAGCTTGTTGTCGTCAGCCATGATGGTTCTTCTTTCGTCTGGAGTGGTCGGGAGCACGCACGTCGAACAGACAGAAGCCGTCCACCGCGTCGATCACGGATGCCGCTGGTGCAGCATCCCTCGCCGAAGTTCAGTGGCCGAGTCTAGCCGAGAGTGGATGGCTAATAGAACTCGACCGTGTTCACCACGTTTTCCAGGGGCTTTCCGTCGAGAAAAGCGGTGGCGTTGCGGGCGAACAGCTCCGTGATCAGCCGCGACTCGTGCACGCTGATGGCGGCCGTGTGCGGGCTGATGAGCACGTTGGGCAGGTCCCACAGCGGGCTGTCGTGCGGTAGCGGCTCGACCGCGGTGACGTCGAGGGCGGCGAAACCGACACGTCCGTCCGACAGGGCTTCGATCAGGGCCGGCTCGTCGACGGTGCTGCCCCGCCCCACGTTGACGATGGAGGCGCCCGGCCTGATCGCCGAGAGCACCTCGCGGCTCAGCATCCCCTCGGTCTGGGCAGTGCCGGGGAGGGCGAGAACGATGGCGTCCACGGTCGCGGCGACCTCGGCCAGCTTGTCGGTCAGATAGACCTGCGCGACATCGGGCACCTCGATGAGCCGCCGGTGCACGCCGACCACCCGGTAGCCGAGCCCCGCCAGCTTGGATGCCGTGAGCCGCCCGATCGCGCCCAACCCGACCACCGCGACCGTCAGGTCGGGGGCGAGCGGCATCGCCCGGCGCTCGGCCCACTCGTGACGGATCTGCGCCGTGCGCAGGTAGGGAAGCAGCTTCGCCCCGGCCAGCACCCCGAAGACCGCGAACTCGGACAGCGGCTCGGCGTGCACGCCCGCCGAGGTGGTGAACACGATGCGGGCAAGGGCGTCGGCGTCCAGGTGTGCCGCCTTCACCTGCTGACCCCCGCCGGCCGGAATGGTGTGCACCCAGCGCAGTGCGGGGTTCGCCGCGACCGTGCGGGCCAGCGCGGCTCCCGAGTGATCGGGCACACCGAACAGCACCTCGGCGGTGTCGAGCAACTGGTCGAACTGCTCCTGCTCCTCGGGCGTGCGCTGGTGCCGCACCATCCAATTGTCTGACGCGGGGCCGAGCAGCGACGGCTCGAACACGACGTCGAGCCGCGGCTCGCGCGAGCGCAGCAACTCGATGTTCTCGGCGGTCTGGGCGGTCGCGACCACGACCCGAACCCGATCAGCCACGGGTCATCCTTTCGGCAAGGGAGGCGACGATCTCGCCCGACGGCTCGACGATATCGGCGGTCAGCGCGTGCTCATCGGGCTCGGGACGCTCGAGCGTCGCGAGCTGGGAGTCGAGCAGGGTGGTCGGCATGAAGTGACCGGGCCGCGCGGCCATGCGCGAGGCGAGCAACGACGGGCTGCCGTCGAGGAACACGAGCCGCAACTCAGGGGCTGCGGCGCGCAGCCGGTCGCGGTATGCCCGCTTCAGCGCCGAGCAGGCGACGACGACCGGCCCGGCAGCCAGCACGGCGCCGATGGCGTCCAACCAGGGCGCGCGATCGGCGTCGTCGAGCGGGATGCCGGCCGCCATCTTCGCGACGTTGGCCGCGGGATGCAGTGAGTCGCCATCCACGAACGGCAGCCCGAGAGCGTGAGCGAGCGCCGCTCCGACGGTCGTCTTGCCGGAGCCGGAGACCCCCATGACGACGACGGGGCGATCGAAAGGCATCGACTCCACGGTACCTGCCTCAGACCACGACGCTCATCCCGCCGTCGACGAACAGCACCTGGCCGGTCACGAAGCGAGAGGCGTCGGAGAGGAAGAACACGGCGGCCCCGACCAGGTCGTCGGGGTCGCCCCAGCGGCCCGCCGGCGTCCGGCCGCGCACCCAGGCGTCGAAGGCCGGATCGTCGACGAGCGCCTGCGTCAGCTCGGTGCGCAGATAGCCGGGGGCGATTCCGTTGGCGCGCACGCCCGACGCCGCCCATTCGGCGGTCATCGCCCTGGTGAGATTGCGAAGGCCTCCCTTGGCCGCGGTGTACGCGCCGATCGTCGGACGGGCGAGCTCGGACTGGATGGAACAGATGTTCACGATGGATCCGCGGCCGCGCGAGATCATGCCGCGAGCCACCTCGCGGCCCACCAGGAACGCCGAGGTGAGGTCGGTGCGCAGCACGCGGTCCCAGTCGGCGACGTCGAGGTCGAGCAGCGGGACGCGGTGCTGAACGCCGGCATTGTTGATCAGGCCGTCGATGGGACCGTGGCTGGCCTCCAGCCCTCGGATGGCGTCGCTCACCGCGCCGGCGTCCGTCACGTCGAACGCGGCGGAGATCACTCGCACGCCGGGGGCCGCCGCCCTCACCTCCTCGGCGGCACGGGCGACCGTTGCCGCGTCCCTGCCGTTGAGAATCACCGAGGCTCCCGCCGCCGCGATGCCGCCGGCGAGGGTGCGGCCGATCCCGCGTGTGGAGCCGGTGATCAGCACCAGCCGATCGGACAGGTCAAAGGGTGAGTCTGGCATCCGAGGTCTCCTTGTCGTCGGCGGTACTGGCGATGGGCAGGGGGGCACGGCGCTGCCCGGCAACGGTCGGATTGCGCAACTCACCGAGCCCCTCGATGCGGATCCGGCAGTCCTGCCCGGCCCGCACCGGCACGGTCGTGCCCGGGGCTCCGGTCAGGACGACGTCACCCGGCCCCAGCTCCATGAGCGAGCTGAGATAGACGAGCTGCTCGATGATGCCCCACGCCAAAGACCCCGTGGACGCACGCGCACGCACCGTTCCGTCGACCTCGACCTCGATGCCGAGCGCCCACGCATCGAAGTCGGTCTCGATCCAGGGGCCGAGCGGCGTGAAGCCGTCGCCGTTCTTGGCCTGGGTGAACAGGCTGTCGAGCGGAACCTGATCGATGGCGGTCACATCGTTGGCGATGGTGATGCCGAGCACGGCGTCCAGAGCGTCTGCCGGGGTGAGGTGCCGGGCCCGGCTGCCGATCACGAGCGCCAGTTCGCCCTCGATCGCGATGTCGCCGATCCCTCCATCGAGCACGATCGCGCCGCCGGGGCCGCACACCGTTCGCGCGGACTTCAGGAAGGCCTGGGGCGGGCGGGTGCGGTCTTCGGGCCGGCCGTTGTGCGACATCCCGATGACGAGCCGGGGCTCGCACGGCGCAGACAGCGCGGTTCCCTCGACCGGGCAACGGCGGCCGGTCGTTCGAGGCTCCGGGGCGAAGACGTTCTCGACCTCGTGCCATTCGTCGCCGCGTTGCACGACCGGCCGGGGCCCCGACGGCGTGTGGACGCGTGCCAGTCTCATGGGTGCCTGCTCGCGACGATCAGTAGAACTCGACGGTATTGACCCGATTGATCAGGTCTCGACCGTCGAGGAATCGGCCGGCGTTCGCCGCGAACAGCTCTGCGATCTGCCGGTCTTCTGCGGGATGGAGGCCGGCCGTGTGCGGGCTGACCAGCACCCGCGGGTGATGCCACAGCGGGCTCGACGCCGGCAGCGGCTCGGTGGCGAAGACATCCAGGGCGGCGAATCCGACCTGTCCGGTGCCCAGCCCGGCGATCAGGGCGGGCTCGTCGATCACGGTCCCGCGCCCCACGTTGACGATGGTGGTCGCGGGCGCCAGTGCGGCGAACACCTCGGCGCCGACGAGCGACTCGGTCTCTTCGGTTCCTGGCAGCGTGACGACCAGGGCGTCGAACTCCCCGGCCACCTCGGCCAGCTTCTCGGGGCCGATCACGCGGCTCACCCCGTCGAATGGGATGTCGCGGCGGCTCACTCCGGCCACCGTGGCCCCGAGCGCGGCGAGCTTGACGGCAACGGCACGACCGATGTTGCCCATGCCGACGACGAGCACGCGCTGCTCGCTGATCAACGGCATGACCCAGCGCTCGCTCCACTCCTCGTCCGCCTGCTGCCGGAGCAGACGGGGAAGCGACTTGGCTCCGGCGAGGACGCCGAAGACGGCGAACTCGGCAAGCGGCTCCGCGTGCACTCCCGCCGAGGTGCTGAAGGCGATCCTGGCCAGTTGGGCATCCGAGAGTCCGGCCGCCTTCACCTGGCCTCCGCCGCCGGCGGGCATGGTCTGCACCCACCGAAGGTTCGGATTCGCGTCTGCCGTGCGTCGCAGCTGAGCCGGGTCCTCATCCGGGACTCCGTACAGCGCCTCGGCGGTGTCGACCAAGCGCTCGAACTCCCGCTGCTGCTCCTCCGAGCGCCGGAAGGCCGGGTCGCCGACATGGTCCCCAGGAAACCGCGAGGGCGGGAGCAAGGACTGATCGCACACGATGTCGAGGCGCGGCTCGATCGTCACGGCCCGCGCGATGAGCTCGGGGCTCAGCGGGGTGGCGACGACGACGCGGAGTCGGCCAGGGGTGGACATGACGTTCTTTCTCCTCACGGTGCCGCGACGCCGGGTGGCGGCGCGGGAAGGTACCGACAGGGCCCAGACGGTTGTGGGCGGGCGAGCGCTGGCCCGCCCACAACCGGAGCCTGCTTACTTGCCCCAGACCTTCTTGAACACGTCGCGGTAGCCGCTCGCCGGGTCGAACACGTCGCCGTTGGGCACGTTCTGCTTCGTGATCAGGCCGGGAGCCGCGACGAAGGTCGACGGGCTCTTGCCGGCGAGCGCGCGGTTCGTCTCATCGACCAGCTGCCAGCCCTGCAGGATCAGCGGCTCGGCGACCGTTGCCGCCTGGTAGTCGACCGACCGGATGCGCTGGAACTCCGCGGAGTCGCCGTCGCCGGCGGCCACCGACTTCGGCGTTCCCGCCGGGTCTTTGCCCGCGTCGCGCAGAGCCGACTGGGCGCCGCCGAAGTAATTTCCGTTGATGGCCAGCAGGTAGGTCAGCTTGTCGCCGTTCTGCTGCAGCAGGTTGGAGATGATGCCGGGCATGCGCTGGTCGGCTTCGGCGATCGGCGAGTCCTGGTAGCTCAGCACCTTGCAGCCCGAGCAGGCCTTGACGTAGGCCTGCATGGCCTGCGCCTTCTCCACGGCGATGGCGTACTGGCCATCGGTGAAGATCGCCACGCCCGCCTTGCCGTTCGAGTCGGCGACGGCGAACGCCGCCGCGAGCTGAGACACCACGAGCGGGTCGGTCGTCACGTTCGTGAACAGACCGTCACCGGCGCCGGCGGCCGCAGCAGCGTGCCATCCGATGACCGGGATGCCGGCCGACTTCGCCTGCGCGATCGCCGCCGACTGCTCGGTCGCGTCGAATCCACCCGCGATGATCGCGGCCGGTTTGGATGCCTCGGCCTGGTTCAACGCGTCGGTGCGACCCTGCGCGGTGGCCTTGCCGTCGTAGACGTCGACCGTCCAGCCGATCACCTTCGCGGCCTCCTGCACGCCGGTCAGCACCGTGTTGATGCCGCCGTTGGTCAGGTCGCTTCCGACGAAGGCGATGTGCGCCCCCGGCTTCTGCGCGGTCGGACCGGTCGACTCGGGCGTGAAGCCCTTGCTGGCGTTGAGGCTCTCGTCCACGAGCTTCTTCGAGAAGGCGACGATGTCGCCCTTCGGGATGATCGACGAGAACTGACCGCCGGCCGCCGTGGGGGCCGGCGAACCGGTCCCTCCGGACACGGACCCGCTTGCGCAGGCCGAGAGGGCCAGTCCGAGAGCGAGCGGGACGGCCGCGATGGCCAGCCAGCGACGGCGTGGTGTGCTGTGCGTCATGATGCTTCCTTTCCTTCAGGATCGACCGGAGCGGCATCGGTGCCGCCGGCCTCGGGTGGTGGTGCAGGGGTGGAAGAGGTGACCGATGGAGCATCGGCCCGTGCCACTCTGCGTCGGCTCGCGAGCGAGGCGATCGTGATGGCGGCGACGAGGGTGAGGCCGTTGAAGAGCGGCTCGAGGTAGAACTGGCCGGGCAGCAGCTGCTGCAGGCCCGAGATGCCGATGGTGGCGATTGCGACACCGAGGATGGTGCCTAGGGCGTTGACGCGGCCGGGGCGGATCGTCGTGGATCCGAGGAAGGCGGCGGCCAGCGCGGGCAGCAGGTACTCGGGTCCGATGTTCGCCTGGGCGACTCCGGCTTGCCGGGAGGCGAGCAGGATCCCGGCGACCGCGGTCAGCATCCCGGAGGCGGCCATGGCGCCGATGATGTAGCGGCGACGCGGGATGCCGCTCAGTCGAGCCGCGGCGGGATTCGCGCCCACGGCGTAGAGGTAGCGGCCGACGGGCAGGTAGTCGAGCACCAGCCAGAGCACGACGCCCAGGGCGAGGGCGATGACGAAGGGACCGGGAACGGGGCCAAGGCTCCATTGCGAGAGTCCGTCGAAGGCCTTGGCCCGCTGTCCGGCCGAGTCGATGATCTGCCGGCCGCCCGTGTACCAGTAGGTGATCGAGTAGATGACCTGGCCGGTTGCCAGGGTGGCGATGAAGGCATCCACCTGGGCGAGTTCGATGAGCAGGGCGTTGAGCAGCCCGATCACGGCGCCGCCCAGGAGCACTAGCAGGATGACCAACCGGTAGTCGATCCCGTGCAACTGCCACGACAGCGACATCACCTGCCAGAGGCCGACGCCGTAGCCGATGGACAGGTCGATCTTGCCCGCGATCATCGGGATCGTGACGGCGAGCGCGAGGACCAGCAGCACCGACTTGCCGGCGGTCAGCAGTTGGAAGTTGAGCAGCGAGGCGAAGGTATCGGGGCGCAGGACGGTGAAGACCACGAACAGCGCAGCCGTGAGGATGACCATGCCGTAGTTCGACGTCAGCTTGCGGTGCCAGGCGGCGCCCCGACCGGGCTCGAGGGCCGTCGACTTGACCGAGGTGTTCATCGTCATGATTTGCTTCTCCGGTTCGAAGGGGCGAGCGCTGACGGCTCGTGGAGTTCTGAGGCGGCCGCCACGAGGTTGGCGATGTTGAGCTGGGCGCCCGAGAGTTCGGCGACGATGGAGCCGCGGTCGAGCACGAGCGCACGGTGCGCGATCTTGGCGACCTCCTCCATGTCGGTGGAGACGACGATGGCGGCCATGCCGCCGCGAACGGCGTCGCGCAGCAGCCCGTAGATCTCGGCCTTTGCGCCCACGTCGACCCCCATGGTCGGCTCCTCGAGCACCACGGCGGCACGATCGACACCGAACCAGCGCGCCAGAATCACCTTCTGCTGGTTGCCGCCCGAGAAGGTGTCGAGGGCGATCTCCGGATCGGCGGGGCGCACGTCGAAGCGTTGCAGAACGGGTGCCGCCGTGCGGCTCTCGGCCCGCGCCGTGCGGAACTGCCAGAACCGGCGACCCCAGACCCGCGGATTGATGAAGAGGTTCTCGCGCGCGGTGAGCCCGCCGGCGACGGCTTCGGTCTCGCGGTTCGATGTGGCGAATCCGAGCCCGCGCTGCACGGCGGCAAATGGCGAGCGCGGCGCGTAGGGGGCGCCGTCGAGCGTCATGCTTCCGGCCTCCAGCGGGAGCGCGCCGACGATGGCGCGCCCGAGCGCCTCCTGGCCCGCGCCTCGCAGGCCGCACAGGGCGAGCACCTCGCCGGCGTGCACCTCGAACGACACCGGCGGCGACGACGCGATGCGCGCCCCGGTCACCCCGAGGCGCACCTCGGCCCGCGGTGGCTCGAACACGGTGGCCGCGGTCTCGTGGCCCACGATGAGATCGACGAGTTCGGCGTGCGGCAACCCGGCCGTCGGTCGCTCGGCGACGACACGTCCGTTGCGCATGATGACCACCCGCTGCGAGATCTCGTAGATCTCATCGAGGCGGTGCGAGACGTAGATCATGCCGACCCCGGTGTCACGCAGGCGGCGGAGCACGGTGAACAGGCGCTCCACGTCGGCCGCGGGAAGGGATGCCGTCGGCTCATCGAGCACCAGCAGCTTCGGCTTGCTGACCAAGCTGCGCGCGATCGCCAACAGGCTCCGCTCGGTGCGCGGGAGATCGAAGATGCGCGCGTCGGGGTCGATTCCGCCGCCGACGGCATCCAGCACCTCCATGGCCTGCTTGCGCATGCCGGCGGCGCTGATGAGGCCGAAGCGGCGCGGATAGCCGAGGGACTGCGCGATGTTCTCGGCGACCGTCATCCAGTCCACGAGGCCGAGGGTCTGATGCACGAACGAGATCTGCTTGCGCACTCCCGAGGCGTCGAGGTCCGCTCCGCCGAGCAGCATCCGGCCGCGATCGGGCTTGTAGACGCCCGCGAGCATCTTGATGACGGTCGACTTGCCTGCGCCGTTCTCGCCGAGTAGCGCGACGATCTCGCCCTGGTCGACGTGAAAGCTCACGTCTTGAGCGGCGTGGGTGGCGAAGAACGACTTGTCGAGGCCGTCGACCGACAGCAGCGGCAGGGCATGTTCAGAATGCTGACCGTTGTTCAACGATTCTGGGGCGTGGGAATCTGAGCGTGGCACGACGGATGTCCTCTCTCAGTCGACCGCGAACGGAGCGAGTCGACTCGCCAGAATCTGAAGTTCGGCAACGAGTTGCGCCCGCACCTCGGGGGTCACGCGCTGCGACAGCAGGGTCGTGCTCACCGCGGACGGTCGGACAGCCCCGGGGATGGCGACGCCGAGGCAGGTCACGCCGATGGTGTTCTGCTCGTCGTCGACGGCGTAGCCGTGCTCGCGCACGCGATCCAGGTCGCGGCGCAGCTCGGCGATCGTGCGGTGCGAGCGCTTCGTGGGGCGCGGCAGCGTGCCGATCCCGGCGAGCATGTCATCGAGCCGCGCGGCCGGCAGGGCCGCGAGCATCGCCTTGCCCAGGGAGGTGACGACCGCCGGCATGCGGCGCCCGATGTCGCTGGCGAGCCGGATCGGCTGCTGCCCGTCGTGGCGTGCGAGGTAGAGCACCTCCGAGCCGTCGAGCGCGGCGAGCAGCACGGTGTCGCGACGCAGCGTCGGGAGCGTGTTCACCGCCATCCGGAATTCGGCGACCAAGTCGGTGGAGCCCAGAACCGCCTGGCCGTACTCGATCGCCTTGTAGCCCAACGACCAGCCGGTCGCCGCCCGACGGACCATGCCGGTCAGTTCGAGCGTGACGAGCAGATTCGAGGTGGACGACTTGGGCAGCGGGATGGCGGCGGCGATCTCGCTGAGAGTTGCGGGCCCGTGGTGAGCCGCGAGGGCGTCGAGCACCTGAATCGCCCGGAAGGCGGCCGGGGCGGGAGCGCTTCCCGCTGTCGCTTCGCGCGGCTGTTCGAGGATCGTCATGCTGAGGCCCCCCGCCATGCCGCGTCCCTCGTCGTCGTCTCGATCGAGTAGATGCTCGTCGTCGCCGCGATGAACAGGGTCGTGCCGTCCTGGCCCCCGAAGCAGAGGTTGCCCACCGTCTCGGGCACCGGGATGCGGCCGATCGGGGTGCCATCCGGCGCGAAGATCTGCACAGAGTCGGCGCTCGACGACCACACCCGGCCCTGCTCGTCGACGCGGATGCCGTCGGCCGCCCCGGGTTCGATCACGGCGAAGACCCGAGGAGAGCTGCAGCTGAGGTCGGCGGCGACGTCGTACGCCACGATGTGGTGGTTGCCGCTGCCGTCCTGCCGCAGGGCGCACGAGGTGTCTGTCACGTACAGCACGGACTCGTCCGGCGAGAACGCGAGGCCGTTGGGCTCCTCGACGTCGCGGATCATCGCGCTGACCGTTCCGTCGCGCGGATCCACGCGGAACACGAAGTTGCCGCCGTATTCGCGCTCGCCCGGGTGACCTTCGTGCGGCTGCACGATCCCGTACGGCGGGTCGGTGAACCAGATGGCTCCGTCGGATGCGACGACGACGTCGTTCGGGGAGTTGAGGCGGTGGCCCTCCCAGCGATCGGCGACGGTCGTCGGGACTCCGTCGATCTCGCGCTCGATCGCGCGGCGACCGTGGGAGCACTGCACGACGGTGCCGTCGAGATCCAGGGTCCGCCCGTTGGTGAACTCGACATCGTCGCGGTGAACACGCAGGACGCCCTCGGAAGGGTCGACCTCGAGGATGCGGTCGCCCGGGATGTCGCTCCACCGAAGAACGCCCTCGGCGGGGAGCCAGACCGGCCCCTCGGACCAGGTCGCACCGGTCGTGACCCGCACCAGGCTCGCGCCGTCGGGCACGAGCCCGGGTGCGGTCGCCAGGGGGCTGTCCACGATCATCAGTGATCTCCTTCGTTGGGCCAACTCAATCAAGTGGGGCGGCGTTCGGCAAGCGATTCGTTCGAAATCCTGAACGCTGTTCCAAAATCGTGACCGGCGACGCCGTGCTTCGGCGTCAGGACGCCGTGCCGAAGCGCAGCAGCACCTTGCCGGAATGCGCAGAATCGCGCGCCACCTCGAAGGCCTCGAGGGCGTCGGATGCCTCGAACTCGTGGGTCACGACGGCGTCGACGTCGAGCTCGCCGGACGCCAGCGCCGCGATGACCTCGTCGATCTCGTCGTTGAAACGGAACGATCCGAACAGCTCGAGTTCCCGCACGATGGCCAGAGAGATCGGCACGGGCTGGTCGCCACTGGGAAGCAGCCCGACCAGCACCAGTCGCCCGCCGCGGGTCGTCCCGCGGATCGCGGACGCGAGGCCCCGGTGGCTGCCCGACGACTCGATCGTCACATCCGCGTCCACCGCCGCGATCGCGTCGGCGTCACTGGCCAGCACGGTGCCCGTCGCGCCGAGTCGGCGGGCGAGCGCGAGAGGTTGTTCGTGCAGGTCGACAGCGATGATCTCGGCGGCGCCCTTGAGCTTCAGGATGGCGACGATCAGAGCCCCGATCGGGCCGCATCCGACGACGAGAGCCCGTCTGCCCGCCACGTCGCCGGCGCGCGCCACGGCGCGCCAGGCCACGCTGGCCGGTTCGACCAGGGCCGCTCGGCGAAGCGACAGCGACTCGGGGAGAGGGCGGAGCATGCGTGACGGGAGTGCGACCCGGTCCGCGAACGCTCCCGCGCGATGTGGGTAGCGCGCGGCGCTACCCAGATAGGTCGCGCCCGGCGAAAGGTTCGGACGGTCCTCGGGATACCGCGATCCATCCCCCGCCCCTGGCGTTGCAGGATGGACCGCGACCCTGGTGCCGACGGCCGGTCCGGATCCGTCCTGGGCGGCGACGGCGACTGTCCCGACCACATCGTGGCCGAGGATCA
>Ga0136846_1235529_pt1 | contig 15039 bp, 12 predicted proteins | sample HopSoiMetagenom2_FD_96841 | JGI IMG/M metagenome (GOLD analysis project Ga0136846, IMG submission 96841) | Grasslands soil microbial communities from Hopland, California, USA - 2 Assembly 2016 (version 4) | ecosystem: Environmental > Terrestrial > Soil > Grasslands | place: USA: Hopland...
ACCCGCTCGAGGCCCTTGTCTCCGAAGAGGTCGGAGACAAGCTGCGACTCACGCGCCCGCATCCAGTTCCGGTTGCCCTTGACCGTGTTGATCTCGCCGTTGTGCGCGACGAAGCGGTACGGGTGGGCGAGCGGCCACGACGGGAAGGTGTTCGTGGAGAAGCGCGAGTGGACGAGCGCGACGGCCGACGCGAAGCGGCGGTCGGACAGGTCCGGGAAGAAGGGCTCCAGCTGGCCGGTGGTCAGCATGCCCTTGTAGACGATGGTCCGCGCGGAGAGCGAGGGGAAGTAGACGCCGACCTCGCGCTCGGCGCGCTTGCGCAGCGCGAAGGCCTTGCGGTCGAGGTCGATGCCCTTGGCGGGCACCTCGGCGCTGTCCGCGACGAAGATCTGCCGGAAGGCGGGCATCGTCGAGCGGGCGGTGGCGCCGAGGAGTTCGGGGGCGACCGGTACCTCGCGCCAGCCGAGGACGGTCAGGCCCTCTTCAGCGGCGATCGTCTCGATACGTGAGACGGCCTCGGCGGTGGTCGGGTCCGCGTCCGTCGCCGTCTCCTCCGGGAGGAAGGCGATGCCGACCGCGTAGGAGCCGGCCTCGGGCAGCTTGAATTCGGCCACCTCTTGGAAGAAGGCGTCCGGGACCTGCGAGAGGATCCCGGCGCCGTCGCCGGAGTCGGGCTCGGAGCCGGTGGCGCCGCGGTGCTCGAGGTTACGAAGAACCGTGAGTGCCTGCTCGACCAGCGTATGGCTCGCCTCGCCGGTGAGGGTGGCCACGAATCCGACGCCACAGGCGTCGTGCTCGTTGCGGGGGTCGTACATACCCTGCGCAGCAGGGCGAGCATCCATGAAGGACCACTTCTGGCCATTCTCGGAATGCTGGGACGGCTGGCGCGGCGTACGCATCGGCTCTCCCGTCGTCGTTGTCTGGCATATGCATTAAGCCGAGGGACGACGTTGGCCCTCTTGGAGTGCAAAATTTCACGCAGGTTACATGATGGGGCGATTCTCGGGAACCGGATAGCGCATACCAACATGCGGACACCGCCTTGCGCGGGGTGGTGATCGCGCTGCGGTGGAAGTGTTGGGAGGGCGAAGCGGACAGATCGTTGTCCGTCGACCCATGGCGAGGAGAGCGTCGTCGCCCTCCCCGCGGATACGCCGCAGGCTTCGTTGCCCACAGCGCTTACGGCTCATGCCCCGTGGTTAAGAGTTCGAAACCAGCGAGTAACGGCTACTTATGCGGCCCAACGCATAAGTGCACTACCACCTATCCTACGGCCGCACCGAACAGGTTGCCCAGGGCGTACGTCACACCGGCTGCCGCACCGCCCAGCGCGAGCTGCCGCAGCCCGCTGAACCACCAGCTCCGAGCGGTCACCCTGGCCACCACGGCACCGCACACGAAGAGCCCGACGAGCGCGACCAGTACGGCGGGCCAGAGTGCGGCGGCCCCCAGAAGATACGGGAGTACGGGCAGCAGGGCGCCCAGCGCGAACGCCCCGAAGGACGACGCCGCGGCGACGCCGGGCGAGGGCAGGTCACCGGGGTCGATGCCCAGCTCCTCGCGGGCGTGTATCTCCAGCGCCTGTTCGGGGTCGCGCGAGAGCTGCCGGGCCACTTCACGGGCGAGCTCCGGATCGACGCCCCGGGACTCGTAGAGCGCGGCGAGCTCGCGCTCCTCGTCCTGCGGGTGCTTTCTCAACTCCCGTCGCTCGACGGCGAGTTCGGCCTCGACGAGCTCACGCTGCGAGGCGACGGAGGTGTACTCGCCGGCGGCCATCGAGAAGGCGCCGGCGGCAAGACCGGCGAGCCCCGCGATGACGACGGTCTGCTGCGAGACGGCTCCGCCCGCGACGCCGGTCATCAGGGCGAGGTTGGAGACGAGCCCGTCCATCGCCCCGAAGACGGCCGGCCGCAGCCACCCACCGGTGACGTCCCGGTGGGTGTGATTGTCGCGGTGCGCCTCGTGCAGCGCCGCCTCGGTCTCGATGATGGCCATACCGTCCCCCAACTAACTTCTGACGTCGCTTCTGACGTTGCTTCCGGAATGTTTCCAAGTTGGACTGATTCCACTTTTCGACAACCCTAAAAGTACGCCCCGGATTCCCCCTCCGCCAGCAAGGAAAGGCTGCCCTCACCTGCACATTCACCCCGATCGCTCATCCGTAGAGGTGCTCGCACAAATGTCGACCGGGTGATGCTGGGGCGCCTGAGGCTCGTGTGAACCGCTCCGGTGGGACAGTTCCGCAAAGGGTTCCGCTCCCCGGGAGGGAGCCCCCGGAACCCTCCGTCAGGAGAGGCCGCGATGGCATCGATCGCCTGCATTCCCTCGGTCCCGGCGCCCCAAGACGCCGCCACGCTCCGCGACAGAGCATGCGGCGCCCTGCTCGGTCTGGCCGTGGGGGACGCGCTCGGCGCCCCCGCCGAGAACATGAAGCCCTCGGAGATCCGCGCCCGCTGGGGCCGTATCACCGGATACGTGGCCGAGAACCCGGCCGGCACGGACGACACGGAGTACGCGATCTTCTCCGGCCTCCTCCTCGCCCGCCACGGCTCCGCCCTCACCCCGGCCCATGTGGAGGCGGCCTGGCACCACTGGATCGCCGACCTCGACGAGGGGCCCTTCCGGGGCGCGGGTTTCAGCGAACGCGGCACCCTGGAGAACCTGCGCCGGGGCCTGGCCGCCCCCATCTCGGCCCAGCACCGTCACGCGTGGAGCGACGGCCTGGCGATGCGCGCGGCACCGTTCGGCGTCTTCGCGGCGGGCCGCCCGGCCGAGGCGGCCCGGCTGGTGGCGATCGACGGCTCGGTGAGCCACGACGGCGAGGGCATCTACGGCGGCCAGGCGGTGGCGGCGGGCGTGGCGGCGGCGATGGCGGGCGCGCCGACCATCGCCGTGGTGGCCTCCGCCCTGGCGGTGATCCCCGACGACTCCTGGACGGCACGCTCCCTGCGCCGGGCGGTGGCCGTCGCCCACCGCGGCGAACGCGCGGTCCGCTCCGCGGTGGTGATCGGCGGCTACCCCTGGACCGACCTGGCCCCCGAGGCGGTCGCCCTCGCCTTCGGCGCGTACGCGGCGGCCGACGGCGACTTCACGGAATCGGTGCTGACAGCCGTCAACATGGGCCGCGACGCGGACACGACGGCGGCGGTGGCGGGCGCCCTGGCGGGCGCGACCCGGGGAGCCTCGGCGATCCCACCCGAGTGGGCCCAGGCGATCGGCCCGGCCCGCGGCACCTGCCTCCCCTCCATGGCGGGCCACCACATCCTCGACATCGCGGAACTGCTGACTCCGAGCGAGGGCGGCAAATGGGACACAAACCCCGTCACACGACCCCTCACACGGGATCCCGTACGCCCGAACACGGCATACGCCCTCGCCCCGGACACCGCCCCACAGCCCCCACCGGAGCCACAAGCATGACGCCACACCAGAACGCGACCACCCCAATCCAGCCACGGCCCCCCGTCCGGCACTTGCGCCCCATCCAGCCCCTCCGGCTATTGCGCCCCATCCATCCAGCCCCTCCGGCGTTTGAGGAGCGGGGGTTCGGGGGCAGCGCCCCCGAGGACGGGACGGGAAGGGGCGGCGGGGGCGAAACAAACCCCCGCCCCCAAACCGAAGCCGAGGTCCCCTCATGAACCGCCGCATCGAGGGACTCCTGCTCGGCCTAGCCGCAGGCGACGCCGCCGGCTGGCCCGCCGCCCGCCACCGCGCCGCCCGCATGCCCGACTGGACCCGCCGCCTCACCCGTGAACTGGACACCTTCGCCGAACAGAACGCGACCACCACCCTCCCCGTACCGATCGCCCTCAACCAGCCCCCCGAACCACTCCGCCTCGGCCCCTCCGACGACGCCGAGTGGGCGGCGTTCGCGGCGGAGGCCCTGCTGCGGGCCGGCGACGACGGCGCGCTGGGCGACCTGAGCCGGGAGCGCCGGGCCCGGGCCGCGATCGACCTGTCCTGGAACGCGGTCGCCAGCGAGGTCGCGGCCGCCGCGGACCGCGCCCCCGAGGTGGAGTCGGCGGTACTCCCCCTGCGCGCCCGCATCTCCGTACGGGCCGGCCTCGGCAACCTCGCCGCCGGTCTGCGCCCACCCGCCACCGGCCACGACAACCCGCACTACTTCGACGACGCGGCGTGCGTACGGGCCTGTGTGCTGGCGGTGGCCCACCCGGGCGACCCCCGACTCGCCGCCGAACTGGCCGAGTTCGACGCCCGCTACACCCAGGACGGCGACGGCGTGCACGGCGCCCGCGCGATGGCGGCGGCACTGTCACTGGCGCTGGCCGGCGAGGAGGTGGAGGCGTGCGTGACGGCCGCGCTGGCGGAACTCCCGGAGTCCACCGAGATCGGCCGCAACGCGCGGCACGCGCTGAAACTGGCGCGATACGCGGACTGCGCGGACAGTCGAGGCAGCGCGGACAGTCCAGGCAGCGCGTTCGCCCTGGTCCCGCTCCTGGAACACCAGATCGTGGACCACGTCTACAGCTACGGCATCGCCGCCGCCGAGACGGTCCCGGTCGCCCTGGCGCTGGCTATCGCGTCGCGGGGCCGGATCGCCGAGGCGGTCCCGGCGGCGGCCTGTCTGTCGCGGGTCGCGGACTCGGCACCCGCCCTCGCGGGCGCCCTCACCGGCGCGCTGGGCGGCGGCGCCTCGATCCCGACGGCCTGGCGGGACGCCTGTCGCACCCTCTCCGGCTGCGCCCTCCCCAGGCTTACCGGCACCGACCTCGTGGAACTCGCCGAACTGCTCGAAGCCACACAACGGGCCGTTCCAGGAGGATGATTCGCGACATGACGCCCAAAAGACAAGAAAGCCAAGCCGTCGGTCTGGAAGAGCGGATCACCGGCGCCCTGGTCGGCGCGGCCGTCGGCGACGCGCTCGGCGGGCCCGTCGAGGGCTACACCCCGGAGCAGATCCTCGAACGCCACGCGGGCCGTGTCCACGGCATCGTCGGCCCCTGGAACGGCGACGCCTGGCGCACCGCCCGCCCGATCGCCCCGTACCACAAGGGCGATGGCCACGTCACCGACGACACGTTGATGACGCATGCGCTGGTACGGGTGTACGCCCAGGTCCGCGACCACCTGGACGCGTACGCGATCGCCGACCACCTGGTCCCGGACCTGATGACGAACCCGCGCTGGATCCCGGAGCTGGAGGCCGAGGCGCTCCCCCTGCAGCGCGTCTTCCTGGCGGAGAAGTGGCTGGTGGCCCGGCTTCACTACGGCCACGTCGATCCCCGCGAGGCGGGCGTGGGCAACATCGTCAACTGCGGTGCGGCGATGTACATGGCCCCGGTCGGCCTGGTCAACGCGGCCAACCCGGCGGGCGCGTACGCCGAGGCCGCCGACCTCGCGGGCGCCCACCAGTCCTCGTACGGGAGAGAGGCGGCGGCGGTCTTCGCCGCGGCGGTGGCGGCGGCGTGCACCCCGGACGCGACCCCCGACTCGGTGATCGGGGCCTGCCTGTCGCTGGCGAAGGACGGGACCCGGGCGGCGATCGAGACGGTGTGTGAAGCGGCCTGCCGGTACACGGACTTCGAGTCGGCGCTGCGGCCACTGCGGGAGGCGGTTACTCCGTACGACACGGTCGGCGCGGACTACCGCGGCCCGTCGCTGGGTGCCCGTCGCCCGTCGCGTCTCCACGCGATCGAGGAGCTCCCGGTCGCGCTGGGCATGTTGGTGGTGTCGGGCGGCAACTACCGCCATGCGGTGCTGGGTTCGGTGAACTACGGCCGCGACTGCGACTCGATCGCCACGATGGCCGGGGCGCTGGCCGGCGCGCTGGGCTCCGAGGTGCCGTCCGACTGGTCGAAGACGGTCGCGGAGGCGAGCCGCCTGGACCTGTGGGAACCCGCCCGGACGCTGACCGAGGTCACCCAGGAGGTCTTCGAACGGGACGTCCACCGACGCCGTTCCCACGAAGGGGCGTTCGCCCGGCTCAGGAGCCCGGGATGCTCCGACTGACGTGGGTCCAGCCGGAGGACCTGATCGGCCATGAGCTGCGCCAGGCGACACAGGACGGCCGGGAACCCGGCAGGATCGCCGCCCGTTGGCGGGCGGCGGGCGGCTCGGAGGCCCCGTCCTGTGCGGGCGCGTCGGCCGGCCCGGTCTCTCGTTACCTACGGCTGCTGGCCGAGGACCTGCTGGACGAACTGGCAGACCTACCCAGCAAATTGGCCGACGACGAACCGACCGACCTGAACCAGATCCGAACCCTGTGCCCCAACTGGCCTGCCCAACCGACGCACCCCACCCAGCCTGCGGACAGTCGCACAGCTGGGGCGGCACGGGCGGACGCGGGCGACACCCGACAAGCACCGCCCTGGCCTGCCCAACCGACGCGTCCCGCCCAGCCTGCGGGCAGTCGTGCCGCTGGGGCGGCACGGGTGGGCGCAGGCGGCACCCGGCAAGCGCCGGCGAGCGAACCACCCCCGACGCCAACCCCACTCCAACTCCGCCTGGAGGCCGCCTGGCTGGGCCGTGCGGCAGGCTGCCTCCTCGGCAAACCGGTCGAAAAACTCCCCCTCACCGCCATCCGCCAACTCGCCCGGTCCACCGGCAACTGGCCCCTGAACACCTGGTTCACCGCCAGAGGCGTCCCCGAGGAACTGACGACAGCACACCCCTGGAACCGCCGCTCCGCAACGACCTCCCTCGCGGAGAACATCGACGGCATGCCCGAGGACGACGACCTCAACTACCCCCTCCTCAATCTCCTCCTGCTCCAACGCCACGGCCCCCACTTCACCACCACGGACGTGGCGAGAATCTGGCTGGACGAACTCCCGGCGGGCCGCACCTTCACGGCCGAACGCATCGCCTACCGAAACCTCCTCTCCGGCCTCGAACCCCCGCTCACCGCCCGCCACCGCAACCCGTTCCGCGAATGGATCGGCGCCCTGATCCGCGCCGACGTCCACGGCTGGACCAACCCCGGCGACCCGGCCACCGCCGCCGAACAGGCGTACCGCGACGCCACCCTCACCCACACCGCCAACGGCGTCTACGCGGCGATGTTCACGGCGGCCACCATCGCCCGGGCCGCCACCGGCACCCACGACATCCACACCTGCCTGCGCACCGGCCTGACAGTGGTCCCCGCCCGCTCCCGCCTCGCCTCAGCCGTCCGCCACGGCATCCAACTGGCCCGATCCCACAGCGACTTCACAGTCGTCGTCGACGAACTCCATGCCACCCACGCGTCCACGTACCACTGGGTCCACGCCATCCCGAACACCGCCCTGATCGCCGCCGCCCTCACCCACGCCGACGGCGACTTCACCGGCTCCATCTGCCGTGCCGTGTCCGGAGGTTGGGACACCGACTCCAACGGCGCGACCGTCGGAAGCATCGCCGGGCTCCTCGCCGGTTCCCCCGGTGCCCTCCCCGACCGCTGGACCGGCCCCTTGAAGAACCGACTCGCCACCTCCGTCGCGGACTTCAACGGCACCGGCTTCGACACCCTCGCCCAACTGACCAGCTCCCTCACCCACATGGAGTCAGCCCACCCATGACCCAGACCGCCGTGCCAGGCAGCACGACCATGGACGTCCCGTCATGACCGCACCAAACCCGAACGCCACCGCCCCCCACACCCCATCCTCCCCCTCCCCTTCCCCCGCCGCGCCCCTCACCGGCCTGCGCGTCCTCGACCTGGCCACCCTCTTCGCCGGCCCGCTCGCCGCGACCATGCTCGGTGACTTCGGCGCCGAGGTGATCAAGATCGAGCACCCGGCGAAGCCCGACCCCTCCCGGGGCCACGGCCCGTCCAAGGACGGCATCGGTCTCTGGTGGAAGGTGCTGGGCCGCAACAAGCGCACGATGACCCTCGACCTCTCCCGGCCGGGCGGCAGAAGCACCCTGTTGCGGCTCGCCGCCAGCGCCGACGTCGTCATCGAGAACTTCCGCCCGGGCACCCTGGAGAAATGGGACCTGGGCTGGCCGGAGCTGTCCGCCGTCAACCCGCGTCTGGTCCTCGCCCGGGTAACCGCCTTCGGCCAGTTCGGCCCGTACGCGCACCGCCCCGGCTTCGGCACCCTCGCCGAGGCGATGAGCGGTTTCGCCGCGATCACCGGCGAACCGGACGCGCCCCCGACGCTCCCGCCGTTCGGCCTCGCCGACTCGATCGCGGGCCTGGCGACGGCGTACGCGGTCATGACGGCACTGTCCGCCCGTGACCGCACCGGCGAGGGGCAGGTCGTCGACATGGCGATCATCGAGCCGATCCTCAGCGTCCTCGGCCCGCAGCCGCTCTGGTACGACCAGTTGGGCCACGTCCAGCCGCGCACCGGCAACCGGTCGCAGAACAACGCCCCCCGCAACACCTATCTCACGGCCGACGGCACCTGGGTCGCCGTGTCGACCTCGGCCCAGTCGATCGCGGAGCGCGTGATGTGTCTGGTCGGCCGCCCGGAGCTGATCGACGAGCCATGGTTCGCCACCGGCGCCGACCGCGCCCGGCACGCGGACGTCCTGGACGGGGCGGTGGGCACGTGGATCGCCCGCCACTCCCACTCCGAGGTCATCGCGGCCTTCGAGAAGGCGGAAGCCGCGGTGGCCCCGATCCAGGACGTACGGGAGGTGATGACCGACCCGCAGTACCAGGCCCTCGGCACCATCACCACGGTCGACGACCCCGACCTCGGCCCGATCCGGATGCAGAACGTCCTCTTCCGTCTGTCCGCCACCCCCGGCGCGATCCGCTGGGCGGGCCGCGCGCACGGCGCGGACACCACCACCGTCCTCACCGAACTGGGCCTGACCGGGCCCGACATCGACGCCCTGCGAACCGAGGGAGCCCTGTGACAGCAGTCCCCCTGACCTGGCTGTACGTCCCCGGAGACCGCCCCGAGGTGGTGTCCAAGGCCCTCGCCTCCGGCGCCGACGTGGTGGTCGTCGACCTGGAGGACGCGGTCGCCCCGGACCGCAAGGAGTACGCCCGCACAGCCACCGCCGAACGCCTCACCGACCCCCAGCCGGTCCCGGTCCACGTCCGGATCAACGCCCTGGACGGCCCCCTGGCCGCCCCCGACCTGGCGGCCCTCGAAGGCCTCCCCGGCATCTCGGGCCTACGCCTCCCGAAGGTGACGGCTCCCCGGGACGTCGTCCGCGTGGCCACCCGCACCCCCGCGTCCACCGGGGCCGGACTCCCGCTCCACGCCCTGCTCGAAACCGCCCTCGGCATCGAACACGCCTTCGCCATCGCGACCGCCCACCCCGCCCTGCGGGGCATCGCGCTCGGCGAGGCCGACCTCCGGGCCGATCTGGGGGTACGGGACGACACGGGCCTCGACTGGTGCCGCTCCCGGGTCGTCGTGGCCGCACGGGCGGCGGGACTCGCCCCGCCGCCCCAGTCGGTCCACCCCGACATCAGCGACCTCGACACCCTGGCCGCGTCCTGCGCCCACGGCCGCGCCCTGGGCTTCCTGGGCCGGGCCGCCATCCACCCCCGCCAGCTCCCGGTCATCGAACGCGCGTACCTCCCCACCCCGGAGGAGATCGAGGAGGCCGAACAGATCGTCAAGGCGGCGGCCACGGACGAGGGCGCCCAGGCCCTCCCCGACGGCCGCTTCATCGACGCGGCGGTGGTCTCGGCGGCCCGCAGAACCCTGTCCCTGGCCGACCGCGACCGCCCCTGACCCACACAACGGACGAGGGCGCCCCGGCATCCGGGGCGCCCTCGTCGTCGTACGGCCGGCCTCAGCTCTTCTTGGTCGGCTCCGCCTTTGCCACGGAGTCGGCCTTCGCCTCGTCCTCGTCCGCTGTCCCGCCGTCGGTCCCGGCCTCGGCTTTCACCTCGGCCGATTCCGCGTCGCTCCTGTCGCTCTTGTCGCCCTTGCCGCTCTCGGCACCCTCGGCGGCGGCGTCCGCCGAACCGTCGGGGACGTCCGCTCCGGGCTCCACCACTTCCTCCCGGCCCGGCCGCTTCTTCGCCGACAGCACGAAGTAGACGACAGCGGCGATGAAGACGAAGATCGCGGTCCAGTTGTTGAGCCGCATGCCCAGGATGTGGTGGGCGTCGTCGACGCGCAGGTACTCGATCCAGAAGCGGCCCACGCAGTAGGTCGCGACGTACAGCGCGAACGCCCGGCCGTGGCCCAGCGTGAAGCGGCGGTCGGCCCAGATGACCAGCAGCGCGACACCGACACACCACAGGGACTCGTACAGGAACGTCGGGTGGTAGTAGCCCGGCACCCGGCCATCCGTCGACGAGGTGATGTGCAGGCCCCAGGGGAGGGTGGTCTCCCGCCCGTACAGCTCCTGGTTGAACCAGTTGCCCCAGCGCCCGCACGCCTGTGCGAGGGCGATACCGGGAGCGAGGGCGTCGGCCCACGCGGGCAGCGGGATACCCCGGCGGCGGCAGCCGATCCACGCGCCCAGCGCGCCGAGGGCGATCGCGCCCCAGATACCGAGGCCGCCCTCCCAGATCTTGAAGGCGTCCACCCAGTCGCGGCCCTCGCTGAAGTACAGCTCGTAGTCCGTGATCACGTGGTAGAGCCGGCCACCGACCAGGCCGAAGGGCACGGCCCAGACCGCGATGTCGGCCACCGTGCCGGCTCGGCCGCCGCGGGCGAGCCAGCGCTTGTTGCCGAGCCAGACCGCGACGAAGACTCCGATGATGATGCAGAACGCGTAGCCGCGCAGCGGAATGGGTCCAAGGTGCAGCACCCCGCGCGACGGACTGGGAATGTAGGCGATTTCCATGGCAGTCCCGACGCTACCTTGACGGACGTGGCGGATGTGAGCCGCCCCGGGCAACGGCTCCATAACGGGCGGTGCCTCCGGTTCCGCTCACGCCGGTGAACCGGAGGCACCCGGGCAGCCCGGAAACGGCCGGCCCCTACGCCTTGTCGGCCGCCGCGACCAGCTGCTTCAGCTTCGCCGGAGTCATCGTCTGGTCCTGGTAGATGTTCTTCCCGTTGAGCAGCACGGTCGGCGTGCCGCCGAAGCCGCCGGTCTGGAAGGCCTTGTTCGACTTCACGACCCAGCTGTTGTGCGTGCCGTCCTCGACACACGTCCGGAACGCCGGTGTGTCGAGTCCCTTGACCTTCGCGGCCAGCTCGATGAGTCTGCTGTCCTTCGCGAAGGCGTCGTCGGTCTCCGGCGGCTGGTTCTCGTACAGCACGTCGTGGTAGGCGGTGAACCTGTCGGCGTCCTGGGCGCAGGCCGCGGCGTTGGCGGCGTGCCGGGAGCCGCTGCCGGCCATGTTGCCGTCGATGATCGTCGCCAGGTGGTACTCCACCTTCAGCTTGCCCGCGGCCGTCAACTCATGAATGGCCGAGCGGTAGTTGGTCTCGAAGGCCTGGCAGGCCGGACAGCGGAAGTCCTCCCACACCGTGAGCGTCGACTTGGCGCTCTCCTCGCCCACGGGGATCGCGAGACTGTCCTTGCCCTGCGCTCCCGAGGGCGCCACGACCGGACCGGCGCTCTCGCTCTTGCGGTCCTTGCCGGAGTTCGCGGCGACGACGCCGATCACCGCCGCGAGTCCCAGCACGCAGACGACACTGGCGCCCACGATCAGCACCCGCCGCCGCTTGTCCGCGGACCTCTGCTTCTCACGCTCGACCGCCAGCCGCTCGCGGGCGGTGCGCTTTCCGTCACGATTCTTCTCGCTCACACCCGCAGAACGAACCGGGGAGACGCATTGCGTCTCCCCGGCCCCAGGTCCACCCGTTCGGGCTACCTGTGCGAAATGTCCCGCCGGATCACGCCGAGCCGCGTACGCCCTTCGCGAGGTCGGCGGCGAGTTCCCGCACGGCCTCGACACCGGCCGCGTGGTCGGGCGCGTCGAGCATCCGCTTCACGAAGGCCGACCCGACGATCACGCCGTCGGCGAAGCCGGCGACCTCGGCGGCCTGCGCCGCGTCGGAGACGCCGAGCCCGACACAGACCGGCAGACCGGTGCCGGTGCCCCGGGTGCGCTGGACGAGGTCCTGGGCCTGGGCGCCGACCGATGCCCGCGTCCCCGTGACACCCATCAGTGAGGCGGCGTACACGAACCCGCTGCCCGCCCCGGTGATCTCGGCGAGCCGTGCGTCCCTGCTGCTGGGCGCGACGACGAACACGGTCGCGAGGCCGTGCTTCTCGGCGTGCTCCCTCCACAGCGCCGACTCCTGCACGGGCAGGTCGGGCAGGATGCACCCGGCGCCGCCCGCCTGGGCGAGCTCGGCGGTGAAGCGTTCGACTCCGTAGCGGTCGATGGGGTTCCAGTACGTCATGACGAGCACCGGCTTGCCGGTGGCCTCGTACGCCTCCCGGACCGTGCGCATGACATCCGCGATCTTGACCCCGCCGCGCAGCGCGATGTCGTCGGCGGTCTGGATGACCGGCCCGTCGAGCACCGGGTCGCTGTGCGGCAGCCCGACCTCGACGATGTCGGCGCCGCCGTCGAACACGGCCTTGATGGCGTCGATCCCGCCGTCGACGGTCGGGAACCCGGCGGGGAGGTACGCGATGAGGGCGGAGCGCCCCTCGGCCTTGGCACCGGCGAGGGTGTCCGACAGCAGCTGAATGTTCCCGCTCACTTGGCGTCCCCCTCGATCTCGGCGGTGTCGGCCGCGTTCGCGGCGACCTCGGCATCGGTGTCGTACAGGCCGAAGTACCGGGCGGCTGTGTCCATGTCCTTGTCGCCGCGCCCGGAGAGGTTGATGACGATCAGCCCGTCCTTGCCCAGCTCCTTGCCGACCTCGAGGGCACCGGCCAGCGCGTGCGCGCTCTCGATGGCCGGGATGATCCCCTCGGTACGGGACAGCAGACGCAGCGCCTGCATGGCGGCGGCGTCGGTGACGGCGCGGTACTCGGCGCGACCGCTGTCCTTGAGGTAGGAGTGCTCGGGTCCGATGCCCGGGTAGTCGAGTCCGGCGGAGATGGAGTAGGGCTCGGTGATCTGCCCCTCCTCGTCCTGCAGGACGTACGACCGCGACCCGTGCAGGATGCCGGGCTCGCCGGCGGTGAGGGTGGCGGCGTGCTCGCCGGTCTCGACACCGTGTCCGGCGGGCTCGCATCCGATGAGCCGTACGCCGGCGTCGGGGATGAAGGCGTGGAAGAGCCCGATGGCGTTGGACCCGCCGCCCACGCAGGCGACGGCGGCGTCGGGCAGCCGCCCGGCCTGCTCCAGGAGCTGCCGCCTGGCCTCGACGCCGATGACCCGGTGGAAGTCGCGCACCATGGCCGGGAAGGGGTGGGGTCCAGCCACGGTCCCGAACAGGTAGTGCGTCCGGTCGACGTTGGCGACCCAGTCGCGGAACGCCTCGTTGATGGCGTCCTTGAGGGTGCGTGACCCGGACTTCACGGCGATGACCTCGGCGCCGAGCATGCGCATCCGGGCCACGTTGAGGGCCTGGCGCTGGGTGTCGATCTCACCCATGTAGATGGTGCACTCGAGCCCGAAGAGCGCACAGGCGGTGGCGGTGGCGACCCCGTGCTGACCGGCGCCGGTCTCGGCGATGACGCGGGTCTTGCCCATCCTCTTGGTGAGGAGGGCCTGCCCGAGCACGTTGTTGATCTTGTGGGACCCGGTGTGGTTCAGGTCCTCCCGCTTGAGGAAGACCCGGGCACCACCGGCATGCTCGGCGAACCGGGGCACCTCGGTGAGAGAACTGGGCCGCCCGGTGTAGTGGACGAGCAGATCGTCGAGCTCACGGGCGAACTCCGGGTCGGACTTCGCCTTGTCGTACTCGACGGCGACCTCGTCCACGGCGGCGACGAGCGCCTCCGGGATGAACTTGCCGCCAAAGGCACCGAAGTACCCGTCGACATCGGGAACCTGACCATCCGGATCAGGAATGAAGAACGCACTGGACATACGGCTACCTCGCAGGGGCAGAAGCCCCGGGGTTCGATCTGGACATGGGAAGCGTGAGGGAGCATTTCGGGAGCGGGTGCCGTGAAAACCGCGCCGCCGAAGACGCGCCCCAATAGGGGCGCGGGGAACTGCGCGACCAGCCACAACGGACCCGCAGCCGAAAACACACCCCTCGCGAAGCGCAAAGCCAGGGGCGCGGCCCGATCAGACGGCCCGCACCCTACTGCCAAGCCCCGCAGGGCCATCGCATCCCGTTGACCTGTCCAGGCTCATCCCCGATGACATACCGAACCCGCCGCCCGTGCACACGCCGCGCGGGCGCACGGCAGCCACGAGGCCGGCAACCGCGCGCGAGGCGGGCGTACCGGTCCATGGGTGTCAGGGTGAGTGTCATCGGGGCCAACTCTAGCGGGAGATCAGCTACGCCCGTGCCGCAGCGCGGGATGCTCCCCCGCCGCCACCAGATCGGCCACCGCCGACTTGGGATCGCGCCCGGTGACGAGCGACTCGCCGACCAGTACGGCGTCGGCGCCCGCGTTGGCGTACGCGATCAGGTCGTGCGGACCGCGGACACCGGACTCGGCGATCTTGACGATGCTGGCGGGGATCTCCGGGGCGACCCGCTCGAACGTGGTGCGGTCGACCTCGAGGGTCTTCAGGTTGCGCGCGTTGACACCGATGATCCGGGCCCCCGCGTCCACCGCCCGCTCGACCTCGTCCTCGTCGTGCACCTCGACGAGCGGGGTGAGCCCGATGGACTCGGCGCGCTCGATGAGGGACTCCAGGGCCGGCTGGTCGAGGGCCGAGACGATCAGCAGGACCACGTCGGCCCCGTACGCCCGCGCTTCCCACAGCTGGTACGACGTGACGATGAAGTCCTTGCGCAGCACGGGGATGTCCACCCGGGCGCGCACCGCCTCCAGGTCCGCCAGTGATCCGCCGAAGCGGCGCTGTTCGGTGAGGACCGAGATGACGGCCGCGCCGCCCGCCTCGTAGTCCGCGGCGAGGGCCGCCGGGTCGGCGATCGCGGCCAGCGCGCCCTTGGACGGGCTGGACCGCTTGACCTCGCAGATGACCTTGACGCCGTCGCCGCGCAGTGCGGCGACCCCGTCCTTGGCAGCGGGAGCCTTCGCCGCGCGCTCCTTGAGCTCGTCGAGGCTGACGCGCGCCTGCCGTTCCGCGAGGTCGGCACGGACTCCGTCGATGATCTCGTCGAGCACACTCACGCG
>Ga0136846_1238373_pt1 | contig 15038 bp, 18 predicted proteins | sample HopSoiMetagenom2_FD_96841 | JGI IMG/M metagenome (GOLD analysis project Ga0136846, IMG submission 96841) | Grasslands soil microbial communities from Hopland, California, USA - 2 Assembly 2016 (version 4) | ecosystem: Environmental > Terrestrial > Soil > Grasslands | place: USA: Hopland...
CGCGCTGCGGCGTTGCTCCTCACTTGTGTGGCTCGCCACACGGCGCTCGGAGCGCCTTGCATCGCATCCCGCCCAGCGCCCCCAAAACGGGAACTTATTCCCGGCCAAATCCTTATTGCGGTGCCGCATTTTTTACGTCGTTGATACTTGCACGTCGGCTGGACAAGTCTCTGATTCGGCCGTGTATTCGGGCGATTTCATGAGGAAGTCTTTCTTCCTTTGCCTGAAAGACATACACGACGCGCCCGCTGGTGATAATCCGCCAGATGCTCTGGATCAAAGTCTTTCACATTGTCTTCGTCGCAAGCTGGTTCGCCGGCCTCTTCTACCTCCCGCGCCTCTTCGTGAACTTGGCGGCCGTGCCGGCCGACAGTCACGCCGAGCGCGAGCGTCTCCTGATGATGGCGCGCAAGCTCTACCGCTTCTCAAGCCTGCTCATGGTTCCCGCGCTTGTCCTCGGCCTGTGGCTGTGGCTGGGCTATTACCGAAACGCAAGCGGGTGGCTGCACGCGAAATTGTTCTTCGTTGTGCTCGTGATCGGTTACCACCATGCTTGTCGATCGCTTCTGCGCAAGTTCGAGCAATTCGCCAACCAACGCAGCGAGCGCTGGTTCCGCATCTTCAACGAAGTGTCTGTCCTGCTCTTCACCGCCATCGTCGTGCTGGTGGTGGTCAAGCCCTTCTGATCCAGATTCAGAGTCCATCCAGTCGATGAGCCTGCACCGCAGTTCCGCCGTCCCCTTGGCGGGCATGTACGCGGCGCTGATCGTCTACGCGAGCCTCTACCCCTTTTCCGGCTGGATGGTCCCTGGCGTGTCGATCTGGAGTTTCCTGTCGCTGCGCTTTCCACATTGGTGGACGGTTTTCGATCTCGTCTCCAATTTGCTCGGTTACTTGCCGCTCGGCGCGCTGATCTTCGGTGCGCTCGTGCGTTCGGGTTGGTCGGTGGCCCGTGCGATTTTTTTTGCGACCGCGGCGGGCAGCTTCCTCTCGTTCTCGATGGAGCTGCTGCAGAACTTTCTGCCGATGCGGGTGTCATCCAACGTCGACCTCGCGTTGAACATCGCAGGTACCTTGCTCGGCGCCCTGATCGGCGCCGCGGTGCCCATCCTGGGCGGCATTCAGCGCTGGCAGATTGTTCGGGAGCGATGGTTCATCGACCGGAGTGCCGGCGGCATCGCACTTCTCGTTCTCTGGCCGGTCGCATTGCTGTTTCCTGTACCTGTGCCCTTCGGACTTGGGCAGGTCTGGCCGCGCATTCGCGACGCTCTGGCAGGTTGGCTGCAAGACAGCAGCCTGTCGGCGCTGCTCGACCCGTGGCTGCAGGCAGAGACCGACGTGAGCCAGCTGTCGCCTGCGAGCGAGTTCATCGCCATTGCCCTCGGTCTGCTCGCCCCGTGCCTTGTGGCGTTCACGATCTCGCGGCCAGGCTGGCGGCGTGTGTTGCTCGCCCTGAGTGCGGTCGGCGTTGGATTCGGCGCCACTACCTTGTCGACGACGCTCAACTTCGGCCCGCAACATGCGCTTGCCTGGCGCACGCCGACCTCCATGGCGGCGCTTGTCGCAGGTTTGACCATGGCTTTGTTGCTGGCGTGGGCGCCTCGCCGGGCAACCGCCGGCGTCGGCCTGATGGCTCTGGCCGCGCTGGTGGCTGTTATCGCGCAGGCACCGGCCGATGCGTACTTCGCCGAAAGCCTTCAAGCCTGGGAGCAAGGCCGCTTCATCCGTTTCCACGGCGTAGCGCAATGGATAGGCTTGCTGTGGCCATACGCCGTCATGGCATGGTTGTTGGCCCGCATAACCTCCAAAGATTCGGGCTAACCCTAAAATGCCCGGATGACCAAGAGCTACTACGAGCGCCACATCTTCTTCTGCCTGAATCAGCGTGACGCCGGAGAAGATTCATGTGCCAACCACCAGGCGCAAGAAGGTTTTGAGCATTGCAAGAAGCGCATCAAGGCCGAGAAGCTCGCAGGCCCCGGCGGCATCCGTGTGAACAAGGCGGGCTGTCTCGATCGCTGCGCGGGTGGGCCAGTGGCGGTCGTCTACCCAGAGGCCGTCTGGTACACGTACGTAGATCAGCACGACATCGATGAGATCGTCGACTCGCACCTGAAGAAGGGCGAAATCGTCGAGCGGTTGCTGCTTCCCCCGAACGTCGGTCGCTGATGAATTCGCAGACCGTCAAACAAATCATCGAAGGCCCGGCCGGCGCCATCGAATGCGCGCTGGATGCGCCGGCGTCCGAGCCCCTGGGCGTGGCGGTCATCTGCCATCCGCATCCCGTGCACGGCGGCACGATGGACAACAAGGTCGTCATCACGCTGGCCCGCGCGTTCATGCAGGTGGGCTTTCGCACCGTGCGATTCAACTTCCGCGGTGTGGGCGCGTCGCAAGGCGCCTGGGACGAGGGCGCGGGTGAAATCGACGACGCGCTTGCCGTCATCGCCACACATCGACAACCCGGAGAGCGATTCATGCTCGCTGGCTTTTCCTTCGGCGCTTACGTCGCCTCACAGGCTGCCGCCCGCCTGCCCGAGGATGCGAAACCGGAACGTATGGCCCTGGTTGGACCATCGACGCAGAAACAGCAGATGGCAAACGTGCCTGCCGACACCATCGTTGTGCACGGAGAAGCCGACGACGTCGTGCCGCTCGCTGCCACCTTCGACTGGGCCCGTCCGCAAGCCTTGCCGGTCATCGTGATGCCGGGCGTGGGGCATTTCTTCCACGGCCAGATCACGCAGCTCAAGAATCTTCTCGTCGGGCAATTGCAACATCCTGCGATGTAAACCCTTCGAGTCGAAGCGGCTCAGACAGCGCGGCTGCAGTGCCGCTTCGACCCGGTCATTTTTCGAATTGCCTTGGGTATCCCGATGAAACGACTTTTCGCTTTTCTACTCATGGTGGCGATCGCCGCTACCGCATCCGCCGAAGCTCCCCAACCGCCCGAGGTGGCGGCGAAGAGCTATCTGCTGGTCGATTTGACAAGCAACCAGGTACTCGCCGAGCGCAATGCCGACGCTACGGCCGATCCTGCATCGCTGACCAAGCTGATGACGGCCTACATCGTCTTCAATGCAGTCAAGGAAAAGCGCCTTGCGCTCACGCAGCCGATTTCCGTGTCCAAGCGAGCCTGGGAAGAGCGCAAGGGCGGCGGATCGCTGATGTTCATCGACACCACGATGACGCCGACCGTTGATGAGTTGCTGCATGGCGTGATCATCCAAAGCGGCAACGACGCCTCTGTGGCATTGGCCGAAGCGGTCGGCGGCACGCTCGAGGGTTTCGTTGGCATGATGAACCGGCAAGCGCAGGCCTGGGGCCTGAAGAACACGAGCTTCAAGAACGTGACGGGCCTGACCGAGGCCGGCCACAAGAGTACGGCACGCGAACTCGCGACGATCGCGACGCACATCATCACCGATCACCCGGAGTTCTACAGCTACTACTCGATCAAGGACTACAAGTACAACAACATTGCGCAGCCCAACCGCAATCTGCTGCTGCGCCGCGATCCGGCGGTGGACGGCATGAAGACCGGCTACACCGAAGCTGCGGGCTATTGCATGATCGCCAGCGCTCAGCGCGATTTTCCGAACGGCAAGCGCCGTCTCTTGAGCGTTGTGTTGAACACCACATCGATGGAAGCTCGGGCGAGCGAAAGCCAGAAGCTGTTGAACTGGGGTTTCCAGGCTTTCGATGCCTTGCGCCTGTTCGACAGCAACAAGCCGATGACGACAGTGCCGGTGTGGAAGGGCAAGTCCAATGAAGCCAGGCTCGGCGCCGCCGGGCCGGTCTTCGTGTCCGTGCCGCGCGGCGAGGGCGGTTCGCTGCAGACCAAGCTCGAACACACCGATCCGTTGGTGGCGCCGCTACAAAAGGGTCAGCGAGTCGGCACTCTCAAGGTCACCACGGCCGGCGGCGCGAAGGTGGCCGAGGTGCCGCTCGTGGTCCTGGACGGCGTCGAGCAGGCGGGCATCTTCGGCCGGGCATGGGATGCGATCAGGTTGTGGATCAAGTGATTGCTCCCAAACGCCCCCACGTCCCAATGGACACCCGCCACTGTTTGCGAAACAGGTTTAATCTGCCCGCTTGAGGTCTGACGGAGGCGCGATGCAAACCATCCCCGACACCCTGTGCTATCTGAACGGCGAGTACGCCCCGCTGAGCCAGGCGAAAGTGTCGGTGCTCGATCGGGGTTTCATCTTCGGCGACGGCGTCTATGAAATCATCCCGGCATACGGTCGCAAGCTCTTCCGCTTCGACGAACACATGGCCCGGCTCGCGCACAGCCTGTCCAAGGTGCGAGTTGAGAGTCCGCACACCAAGGCGGAGTGGCTGGAGCGGTGCCGCAGGTTGATCGCCGCGCTGAACACAGAAGACCAGCTCGTCTACCTGCAGATCACGCGAGGGGTCGCTTTGCGTGATCACGTGATGCCTACCGACATCGATCCCACGGTTTTCATGATGGCCAGCCACATGAAACCCCCGACGCCTGAGCAGCGCCACCACGGCGTTGCCTGCATCACGGCGAGGGACTTCCGCTGGGAGCGTGGCGACATCAAATCGACTTCCCTGCTGGGCAATGTGCTGGCGCGGCAGATTTCCGCCGATCGAGGAGCCAACGAAACCATCATGTTCCGAGACGGCTTTCTTACCGAAGCGTCGGCGAGCAATGTATGGGTCGTTCATGAAGGCGCGGTGCTCGGTCCCCCCAAGAGTGAACACGTGCTCGAAGGCATCCGCTACGACCTCATCCGGGAATTGTGCGAAGAAGAAGGCATCGCGTACAACCTGTGCCCGGTGTCCGAGGCCGAGGTGCTGGCGGCCGACGAGTTGATGCTCAGCTCGGCAACGAAAGAGGTGCTTCCGGTGACCTCGCTGGACGGCGATCCGGTGGGCCATGGTGCCTTGCGCGGTAAGCCCGGCCCGGTCTACTCCCGGCTATACGAGGCGTATCAGCGCGCCAAGACACTGCAGTGCGTTTGAGTTTTTGAGCGGCACCTCCATCTGCATTCGATGAACATGAGAGAAATTCCCCCTGAGCAGTCGCTGATCGAATACCCGTCGAGCTTCCCGATCAAGGTCATGGGCCAGAACCTCGACGGCTTCGTCGAAGCGGTGGTGGCAATTGCGCAGCAGTTCGACCCATGCTTCGACTTGGCGACCGTCGAGCGACGCCCGAGCAAGGGTAACAACTACCTCGGTGTAACGATCACCGTGACAGCGACAAGCCGGGAACAGCTCGACGAGCTCTACCGCACGCTGTCCACGCATCCAATGGTCAAGGTGGTGCTCTGATCACACCGCTGGTTCGCACTCTGGGCCGCGTGGAGTATGGGCCCACCCTCGATGCGATGCGCGAATTCACTGGGCAGCGCAATGCCGACACGCCCGATGAGATCTGGCTTTGCGAACATCCGCCGGTCTACACCCAGGGCGTCGCCGGCAAGCCCGACCATGTGCTCAACCCACACGGCATCCCGATTGTCGAGACGAATCGGGGCGGCCAGGTGACGTACCACGGGCCGGGGCAGGTCGTGGCTTATCCGCTCATCGATCTGAAGCGGCTGGGCATCTACGTCAAGGAATATGTCTACCGGCTGGAGCACTGCGTCATCAAGACGCTGGAGGGCTTCCAGGTGACGGGGCATCGGGTGGCCGGCGCCCCCGGCATTTACGTTCGGCTGGACGATCCCTGCGGTCATGCACCTTTCGAAGACAAACCCCCCGCCGAGCGCCAAGGCGTTTGCGCGGCCGACCCTTTTCATGGCTTGGGCAAGATCGCGGCTCTCGGAATCAAGGTGAGCCGGCATTGCACTTACCACGGTGTAGCCTTCAATGTGGCAATGGATTTGAATCCCTTCAGCGGAATCAATCCGTGCGGATACGCAGGGCTTCAGACCGTCGACTTGGCTACACTGCGGGTTTACACGGATTGGGCCACGGTGGCCGGGCAGCTTGGCAACAGGCTCGCTTCACACCTTCAGCCCTGAGTCGGCGTCCCGCCCGGCTCCGACAAGCAGAAAGCAGCCGATGTCCACCGACAACGTGATCCGCGAGGCGCAAGACGCCGCCAGCTACGACGCCTCCGCCAAACAGAAGGCGCAAGCCAAGACGGCGCGCATCCCCATCAAGGTGGTCGCGGCGGAAACGCTGAAAAAGCCCGATTGGATCCGGGTGAAAGCCGGGTCGCCCACAACGCGCTTCTACGAAATCAAGCAGATTCTTCGCGAGCACAAGCTGCACACGGTATGCGAAGAGGCGTCCTGCCCGAACATCGGTGAATGTTTCGGGAAGGGCACGGCCACCTTCATGATCATGGGCGACAAGTGCACCCGCCGCTGCCCCTTCTGCGACGTGGGGCATGGACGGCCTGACCCGCTGGATGTCGACGAGCCGATGAACCTCGCAAAGACGATCGCGGCATTGAAACTCCAGTACGTGGTCATCACGAGCGTTGACCGCGACGATCTGCGCGACGGTGGTGCGGGTCATTTCGTGGAGTGCATCAGGCAAGTCCGTGCGCTGTCGCCACAGACGCGCATCGAAATCCTGACGCCCGATTTCCGCGGCCGCATGGACCGTGCCCTCGACATCCTCAAGGCTTCGCCGCCTGATGTGATGAATCACAACCTCGAAACGGCGCCGCGCCTGTACAAGGAAGCGCGCCCGGGCTCGGACTATGCGTTTTCGCTGAACCTGCTCAAGCGCTTCAAGGAATTCGCGCCCGGCGTGCCGACCAAGAGCGGAATCATGGTGGGGCTGGGCGAAACAGACGAAGAGATCCTGCAGGTGATGCGCGACATGCGCGAGCACGACATCGACATGCTCACCATCGGGCAGTACCTTGCCCCGAGCGGCCACCATTTGCCGGTGCGCCGCTACGTGCACCCGGACACCTTCAAGATGTTCGAGACCGAGGCCATGAAGATGGGCTTCACGCATGCCGCGGTAGGTGCCATGGTGCGATCGAGCTACCACGCTGACCAGCAGGCGCACGCGGCTGGGGTGCCGGACGCGTTGTCGTCAGCAGGCTGACCGCTCGAAGCCGATCGAACGGTCTTCATCCCGGATATCTCATGCAACGTCGGATCTTTTTGTCGGGGGTTCCGGTGACAGCGGCGTTCGCGATGCTTGGAACATCGGCTCGGGCGTCATTGCAAAGTCTGAGCGAAGGAGATGCTGCTGCCGGCGTCCGGGCAGCCCTGGAACGCGGCGCGATCGCTGCGGTCGGCCTCCTCGGCAAGACAGATGGGTTCTTGGGCAATCCCAAAGTTCGCATTGAGTTGCCCGGATTCCTTCACGATGCGCAGAGGCTTCTCCAGATGACCGGTCAGCAGCGACGCATCGACGAGCTGGTGACTGCGATGAACCGTGCCGCGGAGGCTGCGGTGCCGGAAGCCAAATCACTGCTGGTGAATGCAGTGAAGAAAATGAGCGTCGAAGATGCACGCCAAATCGTCACCGGTGGTGATGATTCGGCAACCCGGTTTTTTGCCACCAAGACGCGCGAGCCATTGACCGAGAGATTTCTGCCCATCGTGACGCGGGCCACGCAGAAGGTGTCGCTGGCTGACAAATACAACGCGGTCGCCGCCAAGGCACTCGCGCTCGGCCTCTTGAAGAAGGAGGACGCCAACGTGCAGGAGTACGTGACGTCGCGCGCGCTCGACGGCCTCTACCTCATGATCGGTGAGGAGGAGCGCAAGATTCGACAGGACCCTATTGGCACGGGAAGTGCCATTCTGAAGAAGGTTTTCGGATCGTTGAAATAGTGAAATTGCGGCGACGGCTCATCTCACATGTATCGCGGCGGTCGTATGGATCACCGCCAGATTGAAGGAGCTGCTTTCCCTGTCCGCAATCTTCGACTCGAGGTGCATGCAGCCTCAAAGGCTGCGCGACAGTTCGAACATCAACACCGATGGCAGAGCGCTTTCGATCGCCTCGCGGCCCACCCGCCCCATTTCCAAGCCGCCGAAGCCGGACATGGAGAAGGATGCACCTTCCTCGACGATTTCGACGAAGGGGAAGTCCGGCAGCTCGGACATGAGTTCCGAGCGCAGGTTGTTGAGACGCCCTCCGCGGAGGATGCCCTCCACAATGACCGCGTGCGGCAGGCTGTCGCGACAGAAGTTGCGGGCTTCTTCGATGGATGTCACCAAGTCAACGACCAAGCCCATGTGGCGAATGGCGTTGCGGATGCGAACGCGCATCTCGCGCCGAGAGGCCACGACCAGCACGTGGCTGCCCGCCAGTGGCCGGGAGTTGGTCGGCCGACCGAATCCGGTGTCGAGCTTGATGGCGCTCAAGCCTTCTACCTGCTCAGTTGCGGTGCGCGGGAATTCAATGGTCAAGGCGGCACGTCCGGTGTCGACGCGGCGAGCGTGCGGCAGACCCATGACCCATGCGGTTTGTTCGATCAGGCGCCAGCTCAGCGAGTCGAGTGCGTGGTCGGTCGTCGGTGCCAGAGGCCCGTCGTGCAGATCATCCTCAGGACGATATGCGAAATGGCACGCCAGTCTGGCATGAGCCGGCCATGCCTTCATGTCAATGACAAACTCGATGTCCGAGTGGGCATGCACCAGCGCCCATTCAAGGACAGCGTTGAGCAGGCTGAACAGCAGTGATGGATCGACGATTACATCGACGGTTTTCAGGCTCGGTTTTACGATGATTCCGCGTGTGGCTGTTTCGCGGGTCTGTTGAGCGAGTATCGAGTTCAGCGTATGCGCCAGCGGCAGTTGTTCGTGCGACTGTCTCAATCGTCCGCTCGCGTAGCGTGTGAGCTGCTGCGCGATCATTGCTGCGCGCCGGGCGGTTTCGACTTCCTCGCGCAGGGCGCTCAGGCTGGCTTTGTCGATTCGCCCGGTGGCGGTCAACGCATTGATGCGTTCGAGTGCGGCGGTGAGCGGCGCCGCGATCTCGCTGCCGACACCGCCCACCAGATCGCGCCAGCGCTCGGTGTCCCTGTCGGAGACGGTGACGCTGTGAGCGCTTGCCGCAGAGGCAGGTGCCCCTGCGAGATCGAGATCAGACATGTCCATGACTCGTCCTGTTGTTGTCGTCCCGCGCGATGCGCGGGCTGCCCTGGCGTTTGAAGCGCAGCGTCACAGTGTTGGTCGCAACGCGGCATTTAGCCAGGGATGTGAAGCGATTTCCACCGAGTCGCGGGGGGGGGTGGGGGCGAGCAAGGGGGACTGCGCGCGCACAGTCAGGAGATTGACGCTGACGCTTGAGCGCTTTCTCAACCAATGGCACCCAGTTCTCGCAACTCAACGAGTTGCATCGCATTCAGGCCGAACTCCGAAAGCAGCTCCTCGGTATGCTCGCCCAACAGCGGCGGTGGCCTGCGATATTGCACGGGTGTGGCGGACAGTTTCATCGGGCTTGCGACGAGGGGCATTGCACCGGCGAGGGGATGCTGCACATCCAGTGTCATGCCGCGTTCCTGCACATGCGGATCGGCGAACACTTCCGCGAGATTGTTGATCGCGCCGCACGGCACCTTGGCCGCTTCGAGCGCGGCCAGCCAATCCGCCTTCTTGCGCAGCTTCAACACTTCTGTGAGCAGAGGCACGAGCGTTGCCCGATGACGCACCCGGTCGGAATTGCGAATGAAGCGTGCATCCTGCCCAATGTCACTGCGCCGGGCCACCTCGCAAAACTTGGCGAACTGGACATCGTTGCCCACGGCAAGAATGATGTGGCCGTCGGCGACCTCGAAGACCTGGTACGGCACGATGTTTTGATGGGCATTGCCCACGCGCTTGGGCACGACGCCTGTGGCCAGGAAGTTCGCGCCGAGGTTGGCGAGCATCGCCACCTGGGTATCCAGCAGCGCCATGTCGATGACCTGCCCCTCGCCAGTGAGGTCGCGGTGCCGCAAAGCTGCGAGGATCGCCACGGTGGCGTACATGCCGGTGAACAAGTCGGCGACGGCCACGCCAACTTTCTGCGGCCCACCTCCGGGGAGGTCATCGCGCTCGCCGGTCACGCTCATCAGGCCCCCGATGCCCTGGATCGCGTAGTCATAGCCTGCGCGCTCTCGGTACGGCCCAGTCTGCCCAAAGCCGGTCACCGAGCAATAGACGAGGCGCGGATTCAGTTCACGCAGGGTCGTCGCATCAAGGCCATAACGCGCCATGTCACCGACCTTGAAGTTCTCGATGAACACATCGCACTGCTTGACCATGTCCCGGATCAAGGACTGGCCCCCCGGCGTGGCAATGTCGATCACGATCGATCGCTTGTTGCGATTGGTGCCAAGGTAGTACGCCGCTTCGGCGGTGTCGTGGCCGTCACGATCCTTGAGGAAGGGCGGGCCCCAGCCCCGCGTGTCGTCGCCGCTGCCAGGACGTTCGACCTTGATCACGTCGGCGCCCAGGTCCGCCAGGGTCTGGGTACACCAGGGGCCGGCCAGCACGCGCGACAAGTCGAGCACGCGAAGGCCGGAGAGCGACTGTGGGGCGCTGAGCTGGGTCGGTGTAGTCATGCGGCGATTGTTGCGCAGCCAACATAATCGGGGCATGACTTCCTCGAAGATCAGCAGAGTGCTTGCAGGCCTGATCGGCTTGGCGGCGTGCACGCCGATGCTCAACTGGCGCGAAATCCGACCGGAAGGCAGTGAGCTTTTTGCAATGTTTCCCTGCAAGCCCGAGCGCTTTGCCCGCAGCGTGATGTTGGCAGGCGCCAAGGTGGAAATGCGCATGTCCTCGTGTGTTGTCAACGGCGTTACCTTTGCGGTGGCCTATGCCAGCGTCGTCGACCCGGTCAGGGTGACTGCCGCGATCACCGAATTGCGAAACGCGGCGGCGGGAAATATTGGTGGTACGGCGAAGGACGTCGCACAGGCGGCGGTGGCCGGGATGACACCCAATCCGCTTTCCGGTCGGGTCGTGCTCACCGGGCGGAGTCCGGACGGAAATGCGCTTCAGGAGCAGGCGGTCTTCTTTGTGAAAGGCTTGCGGGTGTACCAAGCCTCTATCGTGGGTCCGACCGTGGACCCCGAGGCGGCAGACATCTTCGTCGCCGGCTTGAGGCTTGTGTCATGAATCGCACGGGGAAGCCGGAATGTGGTTTTTGCAATGCGGTGTTTGCATTGCGATACGGGTGGGCTGAAACCCTGGCTCACAACTGTCGATAATCGATCACCATGCCGGGACTTCTGATCATCGCTCACGCGCCGCTGGCTTCTTCGCTGAAAGCCGTTGCCGGGCACACCTTCCCTGAATGCTCGAGCGTTCTTCAGGCCTTGGACGTGTCGCCGGACATGCCGCTCGAAGAGATCGAGGCCCAGGCGCGAGCCTTGCTGGAAGGGGTGCGCAGTCCCGAGGCAGTCATCTTCACCGATGTTTTCGGCGCAACTCCGTGCAATGTTGCCCAGCGACTGGCCGGCAGCATCGAGGGAAGCCTCGTGAAGGTGATCGCCGGTGTGAATGTCCCGATGCTCTGGCGTTCGCTGTGCTACGCCGATGAGCCGCTGGACACGCTCGTCGCCCGCGCTCTCGCTGGCGCGACGCAGGGCGTCATGCAGGTGGCCAGCTCACGCCCTCAGAACCAGGCCTTCAAACCAGGTGCCAATGATCAAGACCAGCATCATCATCAGCAATAAGCTTGGGCTGCATGCCCGGGCCTCGGCCAAGCTGACGAAACTCACCACGGGCTTCAAGAGCGAGGTCTTCATGAGCCGCAACGGCCGCCGGGTCAATGCCAAGAGCATCATGGGCGTCATGATGTTGGCAGCCGGAATCGGCTCCGAGATCGAGATCGAGACCGAGGGGGAAGACGAGCACGTCGCGATGGATGCAATCGTCAAGCTCATCAACGACAAGTTCGGCGAAGGTGAATAGGGCGGCTCAGAGGCTGAGAGTATTTCGAGCGTGTCCGAGCAGCACGTCAAAAGGCGCCGGATCTAGGCGCAAATAGCTCGTGCTATGGCGAGCATTTGCAACGACGAGCAGGGGTCTTTTGGCGTGATGAGCGGGCATGATCGAAATACTCTCAGCCTCTTCAGGCGCCGAGGAAGTGCTTGCGATAGCGCGACGGCAGGTCGGCAATGCGCATCAGCAAGGGCAGGTCGGCGGTGTCGAAGTCGGGGTCCCAGGCTGGTGGGCCCAGCACATTGCGGCCGCAGCGCAGGTACCCCTTGATCAGCGCGGGCGGATCGACTTCCAGGTTGATTTGCAATTCGTCCTCGGGCAACGGCAGTCGCGGGCGCCTGCCACTCGATCGGTGAGGTGCATCTTTCGAAGCTGATCCCACAGGCTCGCCGCCATATGGCCACCGTCGCGCATGCCGATGCTCGCGCGACCGGTCATCGTGTCGAGATCGTTGCGGATCATGAAATCGGCGAGTGCGCCCCACAGGGCAAGGATCACGCCACCTCCTGGGTTTACGCAAGAGTGCCCCCAGCTCGACCAGCTTGGCGCGAAGAGGGCGCGGGCGGGTCAGATCGAATTCCGTCTCGCTGTACAGGCTACCCACGCGCTGGGCAGAGGCGGCGGCAGCACCCGGTAGGTGCCAACGACAGGCCCCGGTTCGCCATCGGCGCCCTTGGTTCGATTCAGCAGGTGCTCGCGATACGGATCGAGGTGTCTATGTGGTGCGCGGGGTGGCGAGCCCAGCGGCACTGACAGGTGCGCGCGCCCATCTCTTCGACAAAGACCTGATATCTCAGTTGTTGTGTTTGCCGAACATCATCGTCGTTGCGAGCCCAAACCACTTCAAGCCGAGCCTTGTCATTGCGGGCGGCATCGGTGGGCGGCGAGCTTTCGTGAAGTTACCTCCGGGACGCCGCAGGGCGCGAAGGTCCGAAAACGGCATCGTCGGAAGGGGCAATTCCCTCATGTCATTTCTCCGTTGTATGTGGTGGATGGTCCTGTCCGACCATGACGCGGTCATGAACCGGGGGTGACAAGCAGGTGACATCGCGGATACGGGGGCCGTGACAACCCCCGTGTTGTCTCACTTCATGCGCTGCTAGCATGGGTGCATGAGCTTTCAGCTATTCGGGCTGCCCGTCTCGCGCGGCGTTGCCATCGGTCGAGCCGTGCTTGTGGCATCGAGCCGGGTCGACGTTGCCCACTATTTCATCAACGAACCCCAGGTCGAAGCCGAAATTGGACGTTTGCGCACGGCGCGCGACGCCGTCGCCGGTGAGTTAACGAACCTGAAGCGGGATCTGCCCCTTGATGCGCCGGCCGAGCTGCCGGCGTTGCTCGACGTGCACTTGATGCTGCTCCACGACGACGCCCTGACGGGCGCGACGAAGCAGTGGATCATTGATCGGCACTACAACGCCGAATGGGCCTTGTCCGCCCAACTCGAGGTGCTGGCTCGGCAGTTTGATGAGATGGAGGACGAATACCTGCGCGAGCGAAAGGCCGACCTGGAACAAGTCGTCGAGCGCCTATTGCGGGCGATGTCCAAGGGGGGCGTTGCATCGTCGTTTGCCCCGTCGCCGCCTGTGTCCGGCGCTCGCGACTTCGGCGGCGAGGACCCGCTTGTACTGGTCGCCAACGATATCGCGCCCGCGGACATGTTGCAGTTCAAGCGCAGCGTGTTTACCGGGTTCATCACCGACGTTGGGGGCAAGACCTCCCATACTGCGATTGTCGCCCGCAGCCTGGACATCCCGGCTGTTGTGGGAGCGCGCGAGGCAAGCCGCATCATTCGACAGGACGACTGGCTGATCATCGACGGCGACGCCGGCATTGTGATCGTCAATCCGTCGCCGATCGTGCTAGAGGAGTACCGCTTTCGCCAGCGGCAAAGCGAGCTGGAGCGGGCGCGACTGTCCAGGCTGCGCCACACACCGGCCGTCACGCTGGACGGCGAACGGGTGGAGTTGCTCGCCAACATCGAATTGCCAGGCGATGCTCCCGCGGCACTTGAGGCAGGCGCCGTCGGGGTTGGCCTCTTCCGCAGCGAGTTTCTCTTCATGAACCGTGGCGGAGAACTGCCCGGAGAAGATGAGCAGTTCGAAGCTTACCGTTCAGCCGTGGAAGCCATGGGCGGCATGGCTGTCACAATTCGTACTGTCGACATCGGAGCCGACAAGCCCTTGGAGCGGATGTCTGTCAACGAATTGAGGCATGAGCACGCGTTGAATCCGGCGCTCGGTCTGCGCGCGATCCGCTGGAGCCTGTCGGAGCCAGCGATGTTCCGCCAACAATTGCGCGCCGTTCTGCGCGCTAGCGCATACGGCAAGGTGCGCTTGCTGATTCCCATGGTGGCTCACGTGGGCGAAGCTCACGCCACCCTCGAGGCGCTCGCCAGGGCAAAACAACAATTGATCGAAGCGGGAAAGCCGTTCACTGACATCGAAGTCGGCGCGATGGTTGAGGTTCCTGCGGCAGTGCTGATCCTGCCGAGTCTGTTGAAGGTGTTCGACTTCGTCTCGATCGGCACCAATGACTTGATCCAGTACACCCTGGCCATCGATCGTGCAGACGAAACGGTGGCTCACCTCTATGACCCCTGGCACCCGGCAGTCTTGCGTCTGGTGGCTCAAAGCATCGCGCAGGCGCGCATCGCGGGCAAAAACGTTAGCGTCTGTGGAGAAATGGCAGGCGACCCAACGTTCACCGAACTACTGCTTGCGATGGGTCTGAGAAGTTTCTCGATGCACCCGTCGCAGATATCTTCTGTGAAGCAACGCGTCCTTCGTACGGATGTCAAGCGCTGGGCGTCGCGACTGGAATACGTCCTTCAGTCGGATGACCCGGCCGCAGCCACTTTGGAGCTGCAGCGCAGCTTCAGCAATGCACCCGCTCCCGCAGCGACAGCTGCGGCAGTGACATGAGACTTTTTTCGAGACTGCACTTGCGGATCTCAAAAAAAGGGTGCTATAGTCGCGGTCTTCGCTGATTGCAGCGGGCAACGTTTAAAAGGCGCAGCCCGATGAATCGAAAGATTCAAGCAAACAATGAAGACCAAGAAAGCCGAGTACTTGACAGGGTTTTAGAAAAAATGTCAAAATCGCTTTCTTCGCTGATAACAACAAGTTAACAGCGACGCGCTAAGAAGCA
>Ga0136846_1210128_pt1 | contig 15037 bp, 11 predicted proteins | sample HopSoiMetagenom2_FD_96841 | JGI IMG/M metagenome (GOLD analysis project Ga0136846, IMG submission 96841) | Grasslands soil microbial communities from Hopland, California, USA - 2 Assembly 2016 (version 4) | ecosystem: Environmental > Terrestrial > Soil > Grasslands | place: USA: Hopland...
TCAGGTCCTTCTTCGTTCGAGTTGTCGGCCGACGACGAACTCCGCGACGAGGGAGGCCGGAGACTAGGCCTCGTCGCGGCGACGAAGAAGGAGAACCCGTTCGAGCTGCATGGATCGAGGGTAGCAGGCGGCTGCGGTGCGGCTCAGCCTCGCGCCACGGTGAGCGCAAAGCTGCCGAGGACGAGGGTCAGGTCGCGGTCGACGAGCGTCTCGCCCGTGACGATGCGCGACGCGCCCTCATGAACGACGGCGGTGCCGTTCGTCGATCGCAGATCGATGACGGTCAGGCCATCCTCACCCGCAACCACGACGGCGTGACTCTTCGAGACGGTCTTAGCCGGGTCGTCGAGAGCCAGGGGTGCCGCCTCCGGCCACGCGCGCGGAGCGACCGGGTTGCGGCCGAGCACGATGCCGGTCTGCGGCACGAGGTGGCGAGACCCGTCGGGAAGCACGAGCTGCCAGTCGCCCGTCGCAGGGGCGGCGGGCATCGGCCCTTCCGGCACGGAGGCCACCGGGCCACCGGGGACTGCGGCACCCGGCACCGGGGCACCGGGCACTGCGGGGAAGAACGCAGGCGCCGGGGGCTGCGGCGCGCCGATGCGCCGGGTCGCCGATCCGGTGTTCACCCCGTCCGACCCGCGATCGTCGGGGGCGGGGATCGGCGGAAGCAGGCCGGGCGGCGGCGTGATGAGCATGCGCTTCTTGCCGTCGTCGGTCATGCAGACCCTCCCTCGCCGAGTCGTCTCCAGCGTATCGAACGGCCATGGGGAGTCCTCCCCATGGCGAGGATGGCTGCCCCGCCGCTCGCGCGGATAGGGTGCGAGGGAGGGCGAATCGCGCGGGGAAGGGAGCATTGTCCGGTGCGGATCAAGCTGACGTTGGCCAGAGGATCGGGCCCGAGCGATGACATCGTGGTGACCGCTGATGCCGCCGCCACCATCGCCGAGGTCGCTCAGGCCATCGACCGCGCCGACCCGCGACGGACATCGGACGCGACATCCGCCGGGCCTCTCACCCTTCGCGCGACCCTGCCCGGATCGGACGAACCCCTGATCCTCCCGCCCGATGCGGCCATCGGCGAGGCCTGGATCGGGTCGGGGGCGACCGTGAGCCTGGTCGACGCGGGGGTGTACTACCTTCCGACGGGAACCGGTCAGCGTCCAGCCGTCGTCGTGGTCCGGGTGGTGAACGGCCCGGAAGCCGGCCGCTCGGTCGAGTTCCCCTCCGGCACCGTGCTCATCGGGCGCGACCCGGCCTGCGACCTCGTGCTCGCCGATCCACTCGTCTCGAAGCGGCATGTCCGGCTGGAGGTCGACGCGGTCACCGAGCTGGTCGACCTGGGAAGTGCGAACGGGGTCGTCGTCGACGGCGGGATCGTGAGCCGCCTGCGGGTCACGGACCAGGTCACCGTGACTCTCGGCGACACCGACCTCGAGATCGAGGTGATCGGCTCCTCCGCTCGCACGGGAGCGGCTCCGACGGCCGGACCGGTGTTCTTCAACCGCTCCCCCCGGGTCGAGCCGCGGTATCCGGGAGAACCGGTCGAGGGTCCGACGGTCCCGAAGGACGTGTCGCTGCCGCCGTTCCCGTTCCTCGCCATGATCGCGCCGCTCGTGATGGGGTCCGTGCTGTTCGCGATCACGCACAACGCGCAGTCGCTGCTCTTCGTCGCCCTGTCCCCGCTGCTCATGGTGGGCAATTTCGTGACGCAGCGCACCCAGACCACGCGCAAGCGCAAGACCGAGATCGCGCGCTTCGAGGGGCAGTTGAGCCGCTTGACCGAGCACATGGCGGGCGAACGGGAACGCGAGCTGGCGGCCAGGCTCCGCGAGGCGCCCTCCAGCGGGCAGGTGCTCGACGAGGCGCATCGCCGCGGTCCGATGATGTGGACGCGCAGGCCAGAGCACTGGTCGTTCCTGAACGTGCGGCTGGGCCTCGGAGAGATGCGCTCCCGCAACGTGATCACGGAGCAGTCCCGTGCGGAATCCCTTCCCGACTTTCAGGAGCGCTTCGACCGGGTGGCCGACGAGAACCGCACCCTCCGCGACGTGCCGGTCGTCGACAACCTCCACGAGTCCGGCGCGATCGGCGTCGCGGCGCCCGGGGACACCGCGGTGGGGGTCGTGAATGCCTTGCTCGTGCAGTTGACCGGCCTGCACTCGCCTGCCGAGGTCGTCATCGGCGCGATCACGAGCCCCAGCTGGTCGACCCGTTTCGACTGGCTGAAATGGATGCCGCACGCCAACTCGCCGCACAGCCCCATCGGTGCCGGGATGCTGGCCGACAGCGCCTCGAGCGGCAGCCAGCTGATCTCGGCGATCGAAGAGCTCGTGCAGGCGCGCCTGGCGGACGCGCGGACCGCCGAGGAGCAGCGCCGCGGCGCCACGACCGATCAGGCGCTGGCCATCGAGCGCGGCGCGAACGTCGGCACCGAGGAGACCACCGCCCGGGGCACGCGCTCCCCGGTTCCCTCGATCGTGCTGCTCGTCACCGACGACGCTCCGGTCGATCGCGCACGGCTTGTTCAACTGGCCGAGAGCGCAGCGGACGCCGGCGTGTTCCCGATCTGGATCGCCGAGCGCGTCGCCGATCTGCCCGCCGTCTGCCGCACATACCTCGATCTCACCGGCGAGGTTCCCACTGCGGGACTTGTGCGCCTGGGCGATCAGATCGAGGGGCTCGAGGTCGAGCAGGTATCGACGGCGGACGCGCTCGACTTCGCGCGCCGCATGTCGCCGGTCATCGATGCGGGTGCGATGGTGGCCGACTCCAGCGACCTCCCCCGCGCGGTGTCGCTCGTCACGCTGCTCGGTCACGACCTGGTGGAGAGCAGCGACGCGGTCATCGACCGGTGGCGCCAGAACGAATCCATCCACGACCGCGCCCGCGGATCCGCACCCAAGAAGCGCCGCCAGCCCGGCAAGCTGCGCGCCATCGTCGGGTCTGCGGGAGTCGACCCGATGCACCTGGATCTGCGCACCCAGGGCCCGCACGCGCTCGTCGGCGGCACGACGGGCGCCGGCAAGAGCGAGTTCCTGCAGGCCTGGGTGCTCGGGATGGCCGCCGAGTACAGCCCGGATCGGGTCACCTTCCTGTTCGTGGACTACAAGGGCGGTTCCGCATTCGCGGACTGCGTCAGCCTGCCGCACTGCGTGGGTCTGGTCACCGACCTGAGCCCCCACCTGGTTCGCCGCGCACTCACGAGCCTCCGCGCCGAGTTGCATCACCGGGAGCACCTGCTGAACCGGAAGAAGGCGAAGGACCTGCTCGAGCTCGAGAGGCGCGGCGACCCCGAGAGCCCACCGGCGCTCGTCCTGGTGATCGACGAGTTCGCCGCGCTTGCCGGGGAGGTACCGGAGTTCGTGGATGGCGTGGTCGACGTCGCCCAGCGCGGGCGATCGCTCGGCATCCACCTGATCATGGCAACGCAGCGACCTGCGGGCGTGATCAAGGACAATCTGCGCGCGAACACCAACATGCGCGTCGCCCTGCGTATGGCCGACGAGTCGGACAGCCAGGACGTGGTGGGCGTCAAGGACGCGGGAGGCTTCGACCCGGCGCTTCCCGGCCGCGGCCTGGCGAAGACCGGGCCGGGGCGCCTCACCATGTTCCAGTCGGGCTACGCAGGCGGATGGACGAGCCGAGACCCCGAACGGGCCGACGTGACGGTTGCCGAGTTGCGTTTCGGCGGTGAGGTCCGTTGGGAGGAACCGCGCGGCGACGCTCAGGAGGAGGAGCGCGAGCTGGGCCCGACCGATCAGCAGCGCCTGGTGGCCAAGATGATCGCCGCGGCCCGCGCCGCGAGCATCCCCCCGCCTCGACGGCCGTGGCTTGATCAGCTCGCCCCGGTCTACGACCTGGCGAAGCTCCGGCAGCGTACCGACGCGGAACTGCTGCTCGGCGTCGCCGACATCCCCGAACGGCAGCAGCAGCTCCCCTGCTTCTTCTACCCCGACGTCGATGGCAACGTGGCGATCTTCGGTACCGGAGGCTCTGGCAAGAGCGCGGCCCTCCGCACGGTGGCCGCCGCATCGGCGATCACCCCGCGGGGTGGGCCGGTTCAGGTGTACGCGCTCGACTTCGGCTCGGGCAGTCTGAGGATGCTCGACGCGCTTCCGCACGTCGGCGCGGTGATCCCCGGAGAGGAGGCGGAACGCGTCATCCGGCTGTTCCGGATGCTGAAAGCGGAGTTGGAGGAGCGCAGCCAACTGTTCAGCATCGCCAACGCCTCGAACATCACCGAGTACCGATCGCTCTCCGCCGACACCGGGCGGCCGCGGATCCTGCTGCTCATCGATGGATTCCCGAACTTCCGGGAGGACTTCGAGATTCCGGCAGGCCGCTCGCCGTGGTACGACGTCTTCCGCGACATCCTCTCCGAGGGGCGCCGGCTCGGCATCCATGTCGTCCTCACCGCAGACCGGCCGGGCGCGGTCCCCGCCTCGATCGCCTCGATGATCGGGCGACGGGTCGTTCTGCGTCTCGCCGACGACAGCTACGGCATGCTCGAGGTGCCGAGCGACATCCTCTCGGCGGCATCGCCGGCGGGCCGCGCGATCATCGACGGGGCCGAGGCCCAGATCGCGGTGCTCGGGGGTTCGACGCAGGTCGCGGAGCAGTCCGCCGCTCTCGCCCAGCTCGGCGAGGCGATGCGGCGCGCGGGGGTCACGCAGGCCCCGGGCATCGGCTCGCTGCCGATCGAGTACACCGCGGGCGAGCTCCCGACGGCCGTTGCGGGGCAGCCTGTTCTCGGGCTGAGCGACATCGACCTCGGGCCCGCCCCCTTCGATCCCACCGGGGTCGTGCTGCTGGCCGGCCCGCCGGCCTCGGGCCGCACCAGCGCGCTGCACTGGCTGGCCCAATCGGTGGTCAGATCCGATCCGGAGGCGCGACTGTACTACCTCGGCAATTCGCGGTCGCCCCTGGTCACGGCGCTGAATTGGACAGAGTCGGCGACCACCGCTGACCAGGTCGCCGCCCTCGCGAAAGACCTTGCCGCCGCGATGGCCGACGAGGACACCGAGGGCCGGATCGCCGTGTTCATCGAGTCGATCGGGGACTTCCTCCAGTCGAGCGCCGACGGCGCGATCGTCGAACTCGCCAAGACCGCCAAGCGCAGCGATCACCTCGTGGTCGCCGAGGCGGAGATGTCCGCATGGGGTTCGTCGTGGCCGCTCATGGCCGAGTTCAAGAACGGCCGACGCGGTCTGCTGCTGCAGCCGGAGACCGTCGACGGCGACATCCTGCTGAAGACCCAGCTGCCCAGGATCAACCGCGGTGAGTTCCCGCCTGGACGCGGCATGTACATCGCCAAGGGCAAGGCGACCCGGGTCCAGTTGCCGCTGCCCGGCTGATCGGAGCGGTTGATCCGGGCACGAGCGGGATGGGGAGTGCTCCCCATTCCGAGTCCTTTTCGGCGGAGTTAACCTCGGTTGACAGGGTCGCCAGAAGGCCGGCCATCACTAACGAATTGGAGCACTGTTCTCATGGCGAACATGAATGTCACCTACGGGGAGATGACCGACGCGGCCAACCGCCTCACCACCGGCAAGGACGACATCACCTCGAAGCTGCACGAGCTGCAGAGCCTCGTGAACAACCTCGTCAACGGCGGATTCGTGACCGACTCCGCCTCGGGCGCCTTCCACACCTCGTACGAGCAGTTCACCAAGGGCACGACGGATGCGGTGAGCGGACTCGACGGAATGCGCCAGTTCCTGACCAAGGCTGCCGACGCTCTGCAGAACCTCGACCAGGACCTCGCAAAGGGCATCGGCGGCTGACGCCGTCGGGGTGGCGCCATGACCCGGCGCCACCCCGGTCCCGTGGCTCACCGCCCGGCTACTCCCGTCCACCCACCCGTCTCTCGTCACAAAGGATCAACCGTGGCCGACCTCACTCTCGACCTCCAGCTGCTCACCCAGCTGAAAGAGGATCTCACCGCCATCGTCAAGGAGTTCAAGAACGCCGACGACTTCAGCGATGCGGTCGCCGACGCGACAGGACACGACGGCCTCCACGGTCATGTGCGCGACTTCGCTCACAAGTGGAACGACAAGCGCAAGAAGATGACGGGCAACGTCGAAGCACTTCAGAAGCAGATCGGCGCGATCAGCGACGGCTTCACCCACGTCGATTCCCAACTGGCCAAGGCCCTGGAAGACGCCCGTACCGAGCACGTGAACCAGAAAGTCCAAGCGCGATGAGCGACAGCCCGTACAAGCCGCTCGAAGGCGACCCTGACCTGCTCACCAGCAAGGCCCGGCACTACCAGGAGATCGGCGACGCGATCGCGCGCTCCGTCATCACCCTCCGCAAGATCCACGACGTCGATCACATGAAGAGCAAGGCGGTCGACGCCGTTCGGGGATCGGCTGACGATGTCGCCGACGACATCAACAAGGCGAAGGACCGGTACCAGCAGACCGCGACCGCTCTGCTCCACTACGCGACGTCGCTGCGAAGCGCTCAGCAGGACGCGAACGCGGCCATCGCCGAGATCAACGAGAAGCAGGAGACAGCCACCAAGGCTCACACCGCCGCGAAGACGGCGCAGAGCGATGCCGACAGCGCGACGGACGCCGACAAGTCCGACAAGACCACGGCGGCGACTCAGGCCCAGGACCACGCGGAGGCGGCGGATGCCGCCCTGCGGCAGGCGCAGCAGAAGTGGCACGACGCCCTCGACGAGAAGAACAGGGCAGCGGATGCCGCGACCAAACTCATCGTCGAGGTCGTCAGCGGCGACAAGAAGCACGGGCTCGAGGACAGCTGGTGGGACAACTGGGGAAGCAAGATCCTGGATATCGTGAAGGTGATCTGCGATATCGCGGGCATCCTCTCCATCTTCCTGGCCTGGGTCCCGATCCTCGGCCAGGTCCTGCTGGTGCTCGCGGCGCTCGGCGCCATCATCAAACTCGTCGAATCGATCGTCGCCGCGGTCAGCGGCAATGGCAGCTGGCTGGCGGTTCTCGGGGCCGCCGGCATGGCCGTGCTGACCATCTTCGGCGGCAAGATCTTCTCCCTCGCGGCGAAGCAGCTGAAGGGGGCGATGATCGTCTCCACCGGCGTCAAGGGGTCGCGCGCGCTGCGCGAATTGCAAGGGGTGAGCAAGGGCAGCAAGGAGTTCATGAGTTTCAAGGCCGCCCAGAAGGCGATGCGCAAGCCGCTGACCTCGGCGTTCAAGAACCCGTTCGCCCGGAGTCAGTCGCAGTACTCGATCATGGGCAGGTTCCAGAGCGGAGAGCTGTCGATCGGCGGGGCGTTGAAGGAGTCGGCCAAGGAGGCCTTCCCCGCGATCAAGGGCGACTGGAAGGGCGCGCTCGGCGTGAACAGCGAGCTGCTCGCCGCGTCGAAGCTCGCACGCAACTCGAGCGTCGTGGTGACCACTTCGATGAGGGTGAAGGGCGTGGCGCTCAGCGCCTTCCAGATCTACACGACCGAGCAGAAGATCACCGGCATGGGCAACGACCTGATCAAGCACGATCTGCCGGCATTGGCCGGCGATGGCCTCAAGTTCGGCGGTGGAAAATACGGCGATCTGGTGGGCAGTGGCACCAGCGTCTATAAGGATGGGAAGAGCGCATACGGCGACGTCTTCGGCTGAGACCGGCCGGCCAGCAACGTGACGGCGCACGAGTTGAGGAGACCATGACCACCGCTTTGCACGAGGTCACCGAGTTCGCGGTCGGGCTGCCGGATGGGTGGTATCCGATGCCTCTCGACGTGGATTCGGCCGAGTGGTCGGCGGGGCTCGCCTCGACACTGACGGCCGATACCGCCGCGAGATCCCGCATTGCCGCCGAACTCCAGGGCGCGCAAGAGACCGTCGTCTCGATGGACGATCCGCTCGTCAGGGCCGCGGTATGGGTGGCCTCGCCGGAGACCGGTCATGCGGACGCCGCGATGGTGTTCAGCCTCGCCGAGCTGTCGGACACCGGATCGCCGGACGACTACGAGCAGTTCCTGCTCAGCTATCGCGACCGGGGCGACGCCGACGGGATGTTCTACTCGGTCTCGACGTGGCGGTCCGAGGTGGATGCCGGCCCCGTCGTGGGCTCGTACAACCTGATCGCCCACTCCGACGAGCAGGGCGACCTGGTGGGCTCGTACCTCGAGGAGCGGGTGGTCATCGCCGTCTTCCCGCCGCGCGCGGCACAATGCGTCCAGTTCATCTTCTCTGCTCAAGGACTCGGCTCGTTCCGCAACGCTCCGGAAGAGACCCAGGCGATCGTCTCGGGCCTGCGGGTGACCCTGGACGCCGCCTCGTGAGCGAGGGCGCCGTCGTCGTCTCGTCGCCCGGACGCGACTACTCGTTGGTGCTTCCGGGCACCTGGGCGGTCATCCCGCTGTTCTCCGCCGAGGACACGAAGCGGCAGGTGACCCGGCTGGTGCGCGCTCAGATGGGGCGGGCGGACCGCTTGGCGCAGCAGCGCCGTGAGCTCACGAAGGAACTGCTCGAGACGGCTCGACGCGCCCGGGAGGCCGGGTCGACGGTCATGTATCTCGCCCTCGAGATCTTGACAGGCATCCCGTTCCCCGGAGCCTTGCTGGTCGGGGATGTCGACTGGCCTGAGGGCACAGCGCTCCCGGTCGACGACGCCGAGGCGGCGCTTGGCGGGTTCTCCGACGGGATCGTGGTGCAGCATCGGATGGGTCCGGTCTCGCGCGTCATCGAGATCGGTGAGCAGCAGATCGGCGAGACGACGACCCCGACGCTTCGGGCGCAGTTCCGCGTGCCGTACCCGGACCTCGACCGGCTGCTGCAGTTCACGGTGTCGGCGCCGATGATGGTCGACGCCGAGATCTGGACGGAGCTGTTCGACCAGATGATCGACTCCCTCACCTGGACGCCCGAGCGTGCGATGACGGAGGAAGCGCCGAATGGCGCGGCCTGATCCGGATGCTCTCGCCGAGCGACGCCGTCGGGTGGCGGCGAGCAACCGCCGCGCCGGAGTCGTGCTCAGCTGGATCGGCGGAGCGCTTGCGGGGGTCATCGTCCTCGGTGAGATCGGCGCGGGCGTCCTCATCGATGCCGATCAACGTGCGGCATCCGCGGGGAGCGCCCTGCTGTCACCGGCGGCCCGTTCGACGGCCGGGTTCGTGCTGGTGTCGCTGCCGGCCATCCTCGTGTTGTTCGCCGTGACCGGGCTGGTGCTCGGCGAGCAACTGCGTCGCGGCGGCATCGGCGCCAACCCCGAGCCGCCACGTACGAGGCTCCCGAAGGCCTCGTACCGGTCCAGCTTCCGGATGCTCTCGACCGGATGGCACGCGTTCTGGGTGGTGGTCGGTCTCGTGGTCTCTGGCGTGCTGGCGGGGCTGCCCGCGCTGTCCCAGCTCACGCGTTCCTGGCCCGCCGCGTACGCCGACCCTGAGGGCTTCACCAGGTACTGGCTGGCGTACGGCAGCCTGGCGTTCGGCGTCACCGTCGCGGCATTCGCCTCGCTCATCAAGAAGCGGACCTGGATCGGCATGCTGACCCGGCATCCCGAGCGGTCGAGCGGTGGTTCCGGCCGCGCGTTCTGGCGTTGGGTCGACTACCGCTTCCGGCTGGACCTCTGGGCGGCCGGTGCCGGCGGCATGCTGATCGCGCTGTCCGTCACCGCACTCCCGGACCCCGAGAATCAGCCGATCGCGGCCGCGGCCCTCGCCGCCGGTGCGGTGCTCCTCGCTGCCGGGATCGTCGCCTCGACCCAGTTCTGGCGCGCCGGCGAAGACCTGGGCTCGGGCGAGAGCCTGTCCTAGCCGCGTTCCTCTCCTCGGCCGAGGCCCCTCGGGCGGGGCGGATCATCGCTCAGCGCTTGGCGGCGGCCGCCTGCGCCGCGTCCTGGGCAGACATCACCACGCGACCGGCCCACCGTCGGACCGATGCGAGACGGTAGCGGCTGAGTACCCGTCGTGCGCGCCCGACCCGGTTGGTCGCGGCATCCACAACCTGTTCGACCTCGGTCCACGCGCCGTCCACGCGCGCCGCTTCGACATCCTGGCCCGACCAGACGGCCCGGTCGACGTCGCGGGCCAGCACGGCAACACCGGACCCGAGTTCGGGGAGCGTCGCTGACATCCGTTCCGCCGCCACTCCGCGGGTGACCCGCTGTGGCGGGTCGAACCCGAGTTCGACCAGCCGATCGACCATCTCGTCCCACGCGCCCGCCGCGGCGGCATCCGGCCTGGCCCCCCTGCGCCGCTCCCAGCGGCGTCTCTTCAGGAAGCCGACGACGAGGATCGGCAGAAAAACGATCGCCGCCGGGATCAGGATGCTGAGCCCCAACGCGATCAGCCAGCCCGGCAGCACGAATGGCGGGCCCTCGTCGTGGTGCTTGTCGTTGATCTGCACCGGGGTGATCAGGTCGTCCTTGTGGTTCGGCGTGCGCGGGGGTTGGCGCACCTGCGGCTGCGGCTCCGTCTGCGGCTTCGGCACCTGGTCCTGCGGCACGTCCGGGTTGTCGGGCGTCGGGAAGAACGGGATCCACCCCACGCCCTGAAAAGCCACCTCCACCCAGGCGGTGACGTTGTCGCCCGTGACGGTCGCCGTGCCGTTCTTCACGTTCTTCGGGGCGAATCCCATCACCACCCGTGCGGGCATCCCCTCGCTGCGGGCCATGAGCGCGAACAGCGAGGCGTACTGCTCCTGGTCGCCCACCATGCTGCTGCGGGTCATCATCTCGGCCATGCGATCGGCGCCGTGACCCGCTCGCGATGGCGCCTGATCGCTCGCCGTTCCGTGGCTGAAGAAGCCCTTCGTCTTCAGGTTCTGCTCGAGCGTCCTCAGCTTGTCGATCGGCGTGTTCGCCTTGCCGATGATCTTGTCGGCCCGCGCCCGCACGACATCGGGCACGTCGGTGGCCGGAGGAAGCGACAGCGTGGCGGTCGGCACCGTCTCGAGGGAGGCGTCGCTCGGCACCTTCTGGTCGACCTCGTTCAGCTGGTAGCTCTGACCCTTCCGCAGGCCGGTGGTCAGCACCGCCGTGCCGGTCGTCGCGTTGTAGCGCACGTTCTGCTCGTCGGCCTTCGGCGTGCCGGCGAACGAGAAACCGGTGGTGTACCCGGTGTCGGGGATCCACACGTCGTGATAGCCGAGCACCTTCACGCTCAGGGTCGTCGCGCCGGCCGCGGTCAGAAGAGGCGGGGTCGGGATGTCGCGGCCGACCAGGCGGAACGCACCCGAGGCGTCCGTTGCGGTGTTCGCCCCCGCGACCGACCAGATCACGCCGTTGTAGCTGTCGAGCGTGGCCAGGCGGAGCGTCTGACCGGAGCGGATGCCGGACACGGTGAACAGCGGCGTGTCTGCGAGGTCTTTCGTGTAAATTCGGAACCCCGCGAGCGGCGTCGGGTAGTCGAGCGGCTCAACGGGCGGCTGCACTTCTTTGCGGAGCACGAAGCGCTGGCCGGGGGCCGGCGCGAGCAGCGATCCTCCGATGCCGCCGATCAGGATGGCGGCGACCACGATGACCCCCGTTCCGACGAGTTTGCGGCGGAGCATCTGAGAGCGCCCGGCAACCGCCAGCCGCGGACCGTCGACGCGCCGCCACCCCAGCCAGATCAGGGCGACGACCGCGAAGGCGATGCCGCGCACGGCGGCGTAATACGGAGTGTCGGTGCCGAGCAGGACGCCGGCGAGATAGATCAGCGCGGGCCCGAGCAGCAGCAGGGATGCGCGCCACACCGATCGGCGCCGCTCGGACAGCCAGCGCACGGCCAGCGTGACGCTGACCAGTGTCACCAGCCAGCATGCCGCGTACGGGACGGCGTTCACGTAGTACGGCAGGCTCACCGGGGCGCGGAGGGTCACCAGGTCCGCCCACCCGAACACTGCTCCCACCGCCAAGCCGGCGAGGGATTGCAGACTGGGGAAGACGCGCAGGATCGCCTGCTCCGGCATCGCGAACGCGCTGCCGAGGAGGAAGTAGGCGACCACCGAGACCGCGGCGGTCGAGAGCGCACCCACCCGGTACCGCGCGCACAGCAGCGCGACCGCCGTGCCGACGACCATGCCGCCGACCCCGGCGAGCACGTAGCCGAGGTCGGTGAACGCCGTCGACAGCCCGACCGTGCCGATGACCGTCAGCAGCAGGATGACGCCGACGTCGGCCACGGCGCGCAGCGGGAACACCCGGGGAACGGCCTCCGCGGCCGCCTCCGTCGACGCGCCGTCCTCGGACCGCAGCTGGGACGGCGTCATCGTCGCGGTGGCGCCCGAGGCGGTCACGACATCCTCCCCACGAGTCGCTGCAGATCGCCAAGGCCGCCGACCGTCGCCAGGCGGAGCCCGCTGAGGATCGCCAGGGACGGTTCGGCGCCGAGCTCTGCCCGGAACGCGACGGTCTGGCACTCGAGGTCGAACAGCCGCTCGATGGCGCGGAGGTCGGGGTCGCTCATCCCGGACCCGCACACGACCATGACGACGCTCGGCGGCGCTAGGCGCGCGGTGGCGACGCGCACGAACTCGCGGGGGCTCGAATAGAGCCGCGGGGTCGGCGCCAGGCGGCAGCTGTCGTCCAGCATCGAGGTGACCGTCGTTGTGCGCACCGTCCGGTCTTCGGTGATCACGTCGGCGTGGGTGTCATCGCGCAGGATCTGCGCAGACAGCGAGGCCATCACCGAAACGGCCAGCTCGAACTCCGCTTCGGATGCGTAGTGGTCGCGCTGCGTGGCGAACACGACGATCACCTGCGAGCGCCGGGTCTCTTCGAACTGCCGCACCATCAGCTGGCCGGTACGAGCGGAGGTGCGCCAGTGCACGTAGCGCCGATCGTCGCCCGGCTCGTAGGGGCGCAACGCGTGGAACGAGATGTCGTTCGAGGTCACCGTCTTCGTGACCTCGCCCTCGAGGTCGCGGATCAGCCCGGCGGTAGAGGGCTTCAGGCGGACCGTGACCGGGTGCACGAACAGCTCAACCGTGTCGCTCCAGCGCACGGTACGCCGCAGCAGGCCGAGCTGGTCGCCGCGCACCGAAACGGCGGGACCGGCCACGATCACCGCGCGCCGCTCAGTGGGGACCGCGAACAGCTCGTCCTCGCGCCGCCCAGGATCGAGCGCCGGCACGACGAACTCGGCGACGCCGGCACCCACCGGCAGTTCCATCCTGGTGGGCGTCGAGCGCCGTGCTCCGGAGTTCTCGATCTCGAGGCGGCCGAGCGCGCGCTCCCCCGCGGTAACCCGTCGGGGAGTCAGCTCGACCGCGACGCGGAAACTGCCGCGTCCGAAGAGGAACCCGACCGCGACGATCAGGGCGCCGAACAGCGTGATCGCCAGGTAGACGAACTCCTGCCAGCCGAGCACGAAGCCCAGGACGGCAGACACCGCGCCGGCGAGAACCACGAACCTGCCCATGGGCGCGACCGTCGCAACCGTCGGACGGATGCTGCGCCACAGCCATCCGGCGCCGAACGCCGTCACCCGCCCCGCTGTGGACGTCGCGCGCAGTCCGGCCGCGATCGCTGGCACCCGGGAGACGCGCCGCATCCGCCGCCCCACTCGCGTCCTCAGGCGCGCGGCAGGGCCCGGACCGCGGCGGCGGCCGCGGTTCCTGCTCGGAGCGGCGGTGCGGACGCTCACGCGGCTCGGTACGCCGGGGGTTCGATGTCGACCAGAATGCGCGAGATCACGTCGTCGCTCTTGACGCCGGCGAACTCCGACTCGGGGTCGAGGATCATGCGGTGGGCGAGCACCGGCACCGCAAGGGTGAGCACGTCGTCCGGGGTGACGTAGCCGCGGCCCTGCGACAGCGCCCAACTCTTCGCGGCCCTGGCCAATGCCATGGCGCCGCGCATGCTCACGCCGAGCACGACATCCGGGTGGTCGCGGGTCGCGCTCACCACCTGGTTGACGTACTCCATGATCGAGCGGTCGACGTGCACGTCGCGGCCGAGCGCGGCCATCTGCACGATCGACTCTCCCGCGATGATCGGCTGCACCCGCGTGGCCCGCGCGCGGTCGGAGGCGTCCATCAGCAGCGACACCGCGGTGTCGTCATCCGGATAGCCCAGCGAGGTCTTGATCAGGAAGCGGTCGAGCTGCGCCTCGGGCAGCTTGTAGGTGCCCGCCTGTTCGACCGGGTTCTGCGTGGCGATCACCATGAACGGGGCCGGAACCGGGTAACCGGTGCCATCGACCGTCACGATGCCCTCCTCCATGACCTCGAGCAGCGCGGCCTGGGTCTTCGGCGACGCGCGGTTGATCTCGTCGGCCAGCACGATGGATGCGAAGATCGGCCCCTCGTGGAACTCGAAAATCCCCTTTCCCTGGTCGTAGATCGTGACTCCTGTCACATCGGAGGGGAGCAGGTCGGGCGTGAACTGGATGCGGGAGTTCTTGCCGTCGATGGTGTTGGCGAGCGACTTGGCGAGCACGGTCTTGCCGGTCCCCGGGAAGTCCTCGAGCAGCACGTGCCCGTCGGAGAGCAGCGCCGTGAGCACCAGCCGGATCACGTGCTGTTTGCCGAGGATCGCCTGGTCGACGTTGTCGACCAGCTGCCCGAACGCCTCGGCGAACCAGCTCGCCTGTTCCTGTGTCACTGCCATGTCGTCGTCGCTTCCTATGAGAGGTTGTTCCAGGTCGTGCCGCTGACCGTGATGTCGAAGTTCTTGGGGCCCCTGATGCGGACGGTGACGGTGCTGTCCGACGGCACGACGCCGTACGCGCCCGCGGTCTGATAGTGCCCGCCGTCGGACATGTGGATCGTCGACGTGGCTGTGTCGCCGAGGAACCCGGTCAGCGTGACGCTGTAGTCGCCGGTCGGGATGTTGTGCACCGTGAAGTTGGCGGGCCGACAGCGGAACGATCCATCGGAGCACGGCTCGTTCGCGCCCTTGCTGGTGATCGACCCGCTCGGATTCGGCTTGCTGTTCGACGCGTTGTCGCTCGCGCTTCCCGCGGAGATACCGGCCGAGACCGCGCTCACCCTGACCGTCACCGTGCCCGACTTGATGCTGCTGGTGAAGGTGGCGGAACCCGAGCCGGTGCGGGTCACGTTCTGCGGGCCGCCCTCGACGTCGATCGTGTAGGTCACGGATTCGGTGCTCTTGACACCGCCCCA
>Ga0136846_1241977_pt1 | contig 15037 bp, 13 predicted proteins | sample HopSoiMetagenom2_FD_96841 | JGI IMG/M metagenome (GOLD analysis project Ga0136846, IMG submission 96841) | Grasslands soil microbial communities from Hopland, California, USA - 2 Assembly 2016 (version 4) | ecosystem: Environmental > Terrestrial > Soil > Grasslands | place: USA: Hopland...
CGACCGAAGCTAGACTCGATCGCGCCTGGGCGGTTAGCTCAGTTGGTCAGAGCGCCTGCCTTACAAGCAGGAGGTCGCCCGTTCGAGCCGGGCACCGCCCATCAGTCCGAGCCCAGGTTCTCCGGCTCGCGTATGGTGCGAGCGCCAATGCGTCTGGACGCTGACTCGCAGCAGCCCACCGACTCGCTCGGCATCGTGGCGGACGCCACGGCGCGTGCGGGCGAGACGCTGGAGTTGGCGGCTCGCCATCTCGACACGTCGCTCGTCGACGTGCTTCGGATTCTCGGGTTCGACAAGGAGTACGTGTCGGCGCAGGGGTCGTATCTGCACGACGCTGCCGGGGGTGCCTACCTCGACTTTCACACCGGCGAGGGGTTCGCGAGCCTTGGACACAACCATCCCGATGTCCGCGACGCTCTCACGGCCACCCTCGCCGCGGACCTCGTGGACGGCGTCCAGATTCACTACTCGGCGCTGGCCGGCATGCTGGCGGAGGCGCTGTCGGAACGCTTGCCGAACGGGCTCGATGCGGTGTTCTTCACGAGCACCGGCGCCGAGGCGGTGGACTCGGCGATGAAGTTTGCGCGCGCGGCGACGGGCCGGTCCCGGTTGCTCTCGTGCGACAGCAGCTTTCACGGGGTCACGCTCGGCCCCCTGTCCCTGGTGGGCGACGAGTTCTTCAAGGAGGGTTTCGGTCCGCTGCTCCCTGGTTGTGGGCGGGTTCCGTTCGGCGATATCGACCGGCTCGAGGAGGAGCTGCGGACGAAGGACGTGGCCGCGTTCATCGTCGAGCCGATACAGGGCCGCATGGTCACGCTGCCGCCTGCCGGTTACCTCCGGGCCGCGCAGGAGCTGTGCCGGCGCTACGGCACGTTGTTCGTCATCGACGAGATTCAGACAGGGCTGGGACGCACCGGCCGGTGGTTCGCGCTCGAGCATTGGAGCCTCGAGCCGGACTTCGTGCTCGTGGGAAAGGCGCTGAGCGGCGGCTACGTGCCGGTGGCCGCCATGGTCACTCGGCGGGAGATCTACCAACGGGCGGTGGGAACGCTGGAGCGCTCCTACGTCCATCAGTCGACCTACGGACGCAATCGGCTGGCCATGGCGGCGGGCCTCGCGGCGCTCCGCATCATCGAGCGCGATGGCCTGGTCGAGCGCGCGGTTCAGGTCGGCTCCGTGCTCTGCGATGGGCTCGCGGAGCTCGGGCGACGCTACGAGATGTTCAAGGAGGTACGTGGCCGCGGGCTGATGATCGGGGTCGAGCTGGGCGCGCCGAGCTCCCGTGCCGGCAAGCTCAACTGGCGCCTGATTCATATGGCGAGCGGCGGGCTCTTTCCACAGCTGGTGGTCATTCCTCTGCACCGCGACCATCGCGTGATCACGATGGCGGCCGGCAAGAACGACGTGATCAAGCTGCTCCCGCCGCTCACGCTCTCAGACTCGGAGGCAGGCAGCTTTCTCGACGCGCTCGATGCCGTGCTCGCCGACGTTCATGGCGCCGCGAGCAAGAACTGGGGAGTCGTGCGCGACATCGCCACCGCGACGATTCGCCGGCGGATGACGAACGAGGCGGCCGTGACCGACGATCTGGTGCCCCGCGGCAAGCGGGTCGATCCGTCGCAGGATCACGTGTGCCTGGTCACGGGCGCGACCGGCTTCATCGGCGGCCACCTCGCGCGGCGGCTGGTGGACGAGGGCTATCAGGTCCGCTGCCTCGCACGGCCGAGCAGCAATACCTCCTGGCTCGAGGAACTCGACGTCGAGATCGCAGTTGGCGACCTGACGAGTGCCCGTTCGGTCGGTCGTGCCGCCGAAGGCTGCCGCTATGTCTTCCATTGCGGCGGCCTCGTCTCTGACTGGGCGACGCCGAAGGAGATCGAGCAGATCAACGTCGGCGGCACGCGGAACGTGCTGCAAGCCGCGATTGACGCGTCCGTCGAGCGCCTCATCCACTTCAGCACCACGGACGTCTACGGCTATCCCGGCGGGGCGGGTGTCCCGATAGACGAGACGTACACGGCCACCCGCTTTCGGAATTGGTACGCGCAGACGAAGCTCGCAGCCGAGGCCGAGGTTCGCCGCGTCGAGGCGGCGCATGAGCTGGAGACGGTGATCCTCCGCCCGGCGACCGTCTACGGGCCCCGCTCGACGGATGTGGTGGGCGAGATCGCACGAGCCATTCGCAACGGCAGCATGCTCCTCATCGATGGCGGTCGCGCGGTGGCCGGGCTCGTGTACGTCGAGAACCTCGTGGATGCCGCTTTGCTGGCAGCCCGCCATGAGGCCGCGGCCGGCCACGCCTTCAACGCCAGCGACGGCCTCGACGTCACGTGGAAACAGTTCACCGACGGCCTGGCCGAAGGTCTCGGCTGCTCGCGTGTCCGGTGGAGCATGCCTTACTGGATGGCGAATGGGATCGGCTTCTCGCTCGAGCACGGCTACCGGCTCCTGCGCAGGACCACACGTTTGACGACAGCGCCGCTGCTGTCCCGGCAGGCGGTGCAGATGCTGGGGAGCAATCAGGACTTCAGCAACCGCAAGGCGCGAAAACTGCTTGGCTGGGAACCACGCATCGACTACGCGGCGGGCTTGGAAGCCACACTCGCCTGGCTGAAGGCGGAGCACCTCGAGGCCGCCGAGCCACGCGCGGTTAGGCGTCGCCGGTGACGACGCGTATCCGGTCGAGCGCGCTCCGAATCAGCCGGGACACGTGCATCTGCGATATGCCGATCCGCTGCGCGATCTCGCTCTGGGTGCGGTCCTCCACGAAGCGCAGATAGAGGATCGAGCGCTCTCGGTACGGCAGGGCCCTGAGCGCGGGCCCGATCGTCGCGCGGCATTCGATCAGGTCGAAGCCCTCGTCCAGCTCGCCGAAAGCCTCGGCGAAGGTGTTGTGTTCGTTGTCGCCCGACCTGAGCGGGGCGTCGAGGGAGGCTGTGCCGTAGGCGGCGTTGGCGTCGATGGCCTCGAGTACCTCCTCGACGGGCAGCCTCAGCTCGTCGGCGATCTGCTGAGGGCTCGGCGAGAGTCCCAGCTCGCCCGAGAGGCGCTCAACCGTGGCGTTGACCCTGAGCGCACGCTCCTGCAGATCGCGTGGCACGTGCAGCGCCCAGCCGGAGTCGCGGAAGTAGCGCCTGAGCTCGCCCAGGATTGTCGGCACGGCATAGCTCGAGAACTCAAGGCCGCGGTGCGCCTCGTAACGGTCGATCGCCTTCACGAGGCCCAGGCTCGCAACCTGTAGAAGATCTTCCAGCGACTCGCCGCGCCCCTCGTAGCGCCTGGCGAGCATGCGAGCCAGGGGAAGAAAGCTCTCGATCAGCTCGCGGCGGGCAGCCATATCCCCATCGCGTTGATAGCGCCGGAACAGCAGCTGGTTCCGACGCCTCTGGTCCGCCTTATTACGCGTAGGCTGCGCGCCCGTGAACTGGCTTGGTGGCGCGAGCTCGGTTACGAATGCCATCGCGTAGCCCCGTCCTTGGTCGTTTAAAATGGCGCAACACCGGTTACCGAAATAGGGGTTGCGGCAATAGGGGTTGCGCTATAGGGCTTACCGCAATGGCCATTGCCTAAACCTTGGGCGATCTAAAGAAAGAGGCTGATGGCTGGAGACGCGTTCCTCGACGCGCTAACGGCGCTGGAGGAGGTCCTCGCCGAGAACGAGAGGCGGACCAGGCTGATCAAGAAGCGGATGACCAGGATCCGCAGATCGCGCGCGCGGGGGATCCTGTACGCCGAGAGCGTCTCCCGAGAGGACGGGCCGCTGATCGTTCAGCTGCTCACCGAGAGCTCGACGGCGCTCGACACCTCTGGGGCGAATGTGCGCCGAGCCGAGGCGCAGGCGCTCTACAACGAAGGTCTGACGATGGAGCAGATCGCGTCACGCTTTGGCGTTTCAAGGCAGCGGGTCTCGGTGCTGCTGCGCAAAGCGCGGGAGTGAGCGGCAGGCGCCCTCATCCTGTTCGGATGAGGCGCGGCGAGGGTCGTCCACCTAGCGTCGTTCGCGTTACCCGAACCGGGAGATTGTCATGAGCGACAAGCCGGACTCGCTGTTCATCGCCGCTGCCTCGTACGCCAGCGTGGATGACGCGGTAACCGACTACGAAGCCGTGAAGATGCTCTACCACGAGATCAAGGCGTCGCACGACTTCGATGCCGCCGTGATCGCCAGGGACGAGCACGGCAAGGTCCACATCGTCAAGAAGCACGAGGAGCCGACTCGCCACGGAGCCGCGCACGGCCTCGGCTGGGGGCTGGCTGCCGGAGCCGTGGTGGCGTTGTTCCCCGCCGTGGGGATCGCCGGCGCGCTTGCCGTCGGCGGCGGTGCCGGGGCGGCGATAGGCGCGGTATCCGGCCACGTGAGCGGCGGCATGCGGCGCGACGACCTCAAGGACGTCGGCGAGGTTCTCGACGAGGGCCAGGCCGGCCTGATCGTGGCCTACGCCACCAACATGGCCGATCAGGTCGCGGCGAACATCAAGGCCGCGAACCGCGTCGTGTCGAAAGAGACTGACATGGCCGCCGACGAGCTCGCCGAGGAGATCAAGGAGGCAGAGGCCGCGGCGGCGCCCGCCTAAGCCGCGGGGCTTAGAGGCGCGAGCGCGTCGCCGATAAGCGCGCGTAGCTCCATCACCACGCGGTCGATCGGGGCGGTCGTGCGCTGTGCCCGGGCGAGGATGATCGCGCCCTCCATGCTCGCGAACACCAGCGTGGCGAGCGACAGGGCGCGCTGGCCGGGCAGCCCGCTCCGCCGGAGCGATTCGGCGAGTAGCTGCTCCCAGCGCCGGAACACCTTGCCGGCCGCGTCGCGGGCGCTGGGCGTGCGATCGCCCTCCAGAGCGCCGGCCACGATCGGGCAGCCAACGGCGTAGTCGGTCTCGTGAAGCGCCGGCCGGTAGAACGCGGCGAAGGCGTTCACCACCTCCAGCGGGTCGTCGTGTTCGAGGCAGGCCACCAGCTCGGCGGCCATGGCATCGCCCGCGTAGCAGGCGGCTTCCTCGACCAGCTGCGCCTTGCCCCCCGGGAAGTAGTGGTAGATCGAGCCGCGCGGCGCGCCCGAGACGGCGAGCACGTCCGAGAACGACGTGCCTTCGACGCCCCGCTGGGAGATGAGAAGGGCGGCGCTGCGAATCATCTTGGCGCGCGGGTTCGAGCTCATGCGGGTTGCATTATGACGGGCGTCATAGTACGGTGCCGGACGGCGGCTGTGGGAGCCGCACGGAGCAGGGGGAGCAGGGAGGTACACGATGTTTCGGACCGTCATGCGCTGCGGGCTCGCGCTGATGGCACTCGTCGCGCTTGCCGCGCCTGGCAGCGCGCTCGCGGACTGGCCGACCTACGGACACGACCTCGCGAACTCGCGCACGGCCGCGGGCGCGGGCCCGTCGCTGAGCGAGCTGCCATCGCTTCAGCAGGCATGGAAGTTCAGCTCGCCCACGGGAGACTTCACGGCAACTCCGGTGGTCGCCGGCGGCGTGCTTGTGGCGGGCGACAACGGCGGCACGGTATACGCGCTCGACGCCGCCACCGGCAAGGTGCGCTGGTCGAGGCACGTCGGCCAGCCGATCGACGGCTCGTCGGCGATCGACCTGCACGCTCCGGGCGGTCCCGCGGTATTCGTGCCGGTGGCGCAGTCCGGCAGCCCGCGACTGCTCGCGCTCTCGCTGCGCGACGGCGCGCCCCGCTGGAACACGGTGCTCACAAGGCAGACAAGCGCCAACGTGTTCGGCAGCCCGGTGTTCTGGCACGGCGCCGTGTACATCGGCACCTCCGGCCCCAACAACGACAACACGCACGCGCGCGGAAGCGTGGTGGCGGTGGACGAGTCGCATGGTCACATCCGCTGGCAGACCTTCACCGTGCCGCCCGGTCACGACGGCGCCGCCGTGTGGACCACGCCCGCGATCGACACACGCACGGGACGGCTGTACGTGGGCACGGGCAACAACTACCACGCGCCCACCACCGATACGGAGGACTCGATCATGGTCCTCGACGCCGCGGGCGGCCAGATCCTCGGGCACTTCCAGGCCACCGCCGGCGACAGCTTCTCGCTGCCCGACAACCCGGCCGGCGGCCCGGACGCGGACTTCGGCTCCTCGCCCAATCTGATCCGCGGCCCGGGTCGGCAGAAGCTCGTCGGCGAGGGCCAGAAGTCGGGCACCTACTGGGCGCTCGACCGCGCCACGCTGCGGCCCGTCTGGCACACGACGGCCGGGCCGGGCTCGCAGGTGGTCGGCTTCCTCGGATCGACGGCATACGACGGCACCCGGATCTACGGAGCCAACACGGTCAGCGGTCAGGTGGTGGCGTTCACGCGCGGCGGGGCGATGCCCTGGCAGTCGCTCGACCCTGGCGGACTGCACTGGAGCCCCACAACGGTCGCGAACGGCGTGCTCTACACGATGGGCCCGGCGGGATTACTGACCGCGCGCGACCCCGCGACCGGATCCGTCGCCGCCGAGATTCCGATCGGCGGGCCGAGCTTCGGCGGGGTTGCCGCGGCAGGCCGGGCGATCTACGTGGCTGTGGGCACCGGCCCGCCGCCGGCGCCCGCCCCGCAGCAGGACGGCCAGGGCGCGATCGTCGCGTTCGGCCATCCATCGGGCGTGGCGTCGAACACGTTCAATGGGAGCTGCCACTTCTCGGGCAGCGTGGCGTTCTCGCCAGCGCTGACGAGCAGCTCGCAATCGACTGACCAGAGCGCCCACGGACGCGGCACCTGCACCGGGAGCTTCGTCGACCGCGGCGGCCGCACCCACCAGCTCGCGGGGGCGCCGGTGAGCTATCAGGCGACAGAGCACGGCGATGCGGCCTCGTGCGGCGGCGGAAGCGATGCCGGCAGCGGGGAGCTCGCCTTCCCGCAGGGCACGCTCCGCTTCACGATCTCCGAGGTGCGCGCCACCGGCGTGGTGGCCGCCTCGCTCACCGGCGCCGGCGGCGGATCCGCGCAGGCCAGCGTCAATCCCAGCACGAGCGAGAACCCGGCGACCACCGTGCAGCAGTGCACCGGGGCCGGGCTCGCGCAGACCGACATCGACATCAACCTCCAGACCACGCCAGACATCTCGGGGTAGTCAGCAGCTTGTCGAGCCCGGACGGCAGTGAGATGCTTGCCGTGGACTCGACTCATGAGCGCGAACGGCGCAGACGGCAGATCGGCGTTGCGGGCCGCCCGGCGGCCGGCGGCGACGCCCACCGCGCGCGCCGGTGCCGCGATCCTCGTGGGCGCCACCGCCGCGGTGGCGATCCTGCAGGTGCTCCAGCAGGCGATCGGCCAGTTCAATCCTCGCCCGGCGATCTCGGTGCTGATCACGGCCGCGGTGGCGCTCGCCACGCTCGCGCTCGACCGCGCGCGTACCCGCCGCCAGGAGCGGCAGGCCGCGGCCGAGCGCGAGCGAAAGCTCGAGCGGACCCTCGCTTGCTGGCCGCCGCCGCTGCTCGGAGAGGTCGATCGCTACGAGGTCGGCGTCTTCCCGCGTAGGCGGGTGCCGCCCGGCAAGGACCACTACATCCCACGCTGCATCGACGAGCGGCTGGCCGCCGCGATCGCCGGCTCGCCGTTCGTGCTCGTCTACGGGCCGCCGAGGGCGGGCAAGTCGCGCACGGCGCTGGAGGCCGTCACGAGGGCTCTCCCGGACACCGTGATAATCGCGCCCTCGGGGAGCGGTGGGCTCAAGGAGCTGCTCGACCTCGATCCGCCGATGAAGCCGCGCGCTGCGCAGGCCGTGCTGTGGCTGGATTCGCTCGAGCGCTACCACGACGGGATCGACCCCACGATGTTCGACATGCTCGACGACCTCGACGTGCCGGTGACGATCGTGGGGACCGTGCGCACCGGTGACTACGAGAAGCTGCTCGCATCGAGCGGCGAGCGCGGCGACGCCGCCCGCGCGGTCGCCGCCCGCGCGAGGGCGTTCGAGCTCCCAGCCGCGCTCGACCCCGAGGAGCTGAAGGCGGCGGAGCGGCTGTATCCCGGCGAGGACTTCACGGGCGGCGGTCCGGGCGCGTGCCTTGCGTCGACCGGCAAGGAGGAGGACGACCCCTCGAGGACTGAGCCGCTGCCCCCTCGCCAGGTCGACCCGCCCGACTCGCCGATCGTGCGTGACCCACGGTTCTCGCTGCCCGCCGCGGGCTCGCTGGCGGCGCTCTTGCTCGTCGCGTTCGTCGCGCTGGTGGCCGGCTTCACCAAGCCGGTGCCGCCCACGCTCGGTGAGCAGGCCGACGCGATCAAGCGCCACGCCACCGCCAGCGGGCGCATCCTCGCCCAGGAGCAGAAGGTGGACTTCCATGGCGACACCTCCTACCTGTTCGCCTTCGAGAACAAGAACTTCCAGAAGCTGGCGTTCACCAACCCCGGGCCGCCATCGGACCAGCTCGAGATCTATGACGCGGTAGGCGGCAAGCTGGTGAGGCGCTTCAGCTTCCAGCCAAGCGAGGGCGGCGCCGAGTACCAGTACCGCTTCTCAGGCGACCTGAACGGGAACGGGGAAGCCGAGCTGATCGGCGGCTACGGCTACCCGCGCGAGGCGAGTCTCGCGCTCGTGCCGTTCATCGTGTTCTGGGACGACGCGAGCGGCAGGTACAAGCTCGTCTCGCTCGAGCCCGATGCGCCCGCGCTCTCCTCGCACGTGCGCGCGCGGGCGGCCGCGCGGCCGTTCCTGGACGCCTACGAGCAGCCGGTGACGTTCGCGGACCCGCGCAGCAGGATCACGCTCGCCGGCTACCGCGTCCAGGACTTCGCCGTGATCAAGGATCCGGCGCGCGTCGTGAGCGCGCTGGCCGTCGATCCGCGCACGTCCAGCAAGACGGGACGAGTGGAGCTGCAGGCGAGCATCCCGGAGCTGGCCGGCGACGCGCCGGCGCTCGTGCGCTGCATCCCGGGTGGGTCCGGGCCGCTGATGTCGCCGTGGTCGCCGGGGCGGTTGCTCTTCCTCGAGATCTCAGAGGTCTGGACGCCATTCATCAAGGCTCGCGTCTGCATCCCCCAGAGCTGACCGTCGACTATCGGTTTGACATACCGCGAGGTATTCGGATACCTTGCGGTATCTGATTTAGGCGGGCAGAGAGGGCGGTGACGGCAGTGACCCAGCAGCAGCTTCCTCCCGGACCGCGGATGCCGCGGGCAATCCAGACGGTCGGATGGGTCGCGCGGACCGGCCCCTTCCTCGAGCGTTGCCGCGAGCGCTACGGCGACGTCTTCAGCGTGCGCATCGCGCAGGAGGGCACCTGGGTGATGCTCGCCAACCCGGAGCACGTGCGCCAGGTCTTCACCGGCGACCCCAAGGTTTTCCATGCGGGCGAGGCGAACGCGATCCTGCGTCCGGTGGTCGGCCCCAACTCGGTCCTGCTCCTGGACGAGCAGCAGCACATGGCGCAGCGCAAGCTTCTCCTGCCCCCGTTCCACGGGGAGCGCATGCAGCGCTACGTCGACGTGATGCGCGAGGTGGCAGAGCGGGAGGCCGGGCGCTGGCCGCACGGGGAGCCGCTGCGGCTCTGGCCGCGGATGCAGGCGATCACGCTCGAGGTGATCATGCGCGCGGTGTTCGGCATGGAGGAGGGCACGAAGCTCGACCGTCTGCGGGACACCCTGCGCGACTCGCTCGACTGGGCCGGCCACCCCACGCAGATGGCCTTCCTCGCGCTGTTCGGCCCGGAGCGCGTGGGGAACTTCTCTGAGTTCCGCGACCGTTTCGCGAAGGTGGATGCCCTGATCTACGAGGAGATCCGCACGCGCCGCGTGGCGGAGGATCTCGAGGAGCGCGACGACATCATGTCGCTGCTGCTCCAGGCCCGGCATGAAGACGGCTCGCCGATGAGTGACGTCGAGCTGCGCGACGAGCTGATGACCCTGCTCACCGCGGGGCACGAGACCACCGCCACCGCGCTCGCCTGGGGCATCGAGCGTCTGGTTCGCCACCCCGACAAGCTCGAGCGTCTGCGCGAGGAGGCGAGCGCCGGAGGCGACGAGTACGTGGACGCCGTCGCCAAGGAGACCCTGCGGCTGCGACCGGTGATCCCGATCGTGGTGCGCCGCCTCACCGAGCCGGTGGAGATCGGCGGCTACACGATCCCGGCCGGCTGGAAGGTGGCGCCCTGCATATACCTGATGCATCGGCACGCGGACGTGTACGCGCCCGATCCAACTGCCTTCCGCCCAGAGCGCTTTCTCGAGCAGCCGGCTGGCACATACACCTGGATCCCGTTCGGCGGCGGGATCAGGCGCTGCATCGGCGCCAGCTTCGCGGTGGTGGAGATGAAGACCGTCCTCGCGGCGATCGCGCGCACGGTGGACCTGCGTCCGGTGGAAGCGGCCGGCGAGCACGTGGTGCGCCGGGCGATCACCCTCACACCCAACCGCGGCGCCGAGGTGATCGTCGGGCCGCGCACGACCGAGGAGCCGCGAGCAGGGCAGGCGGTGGCGGCCGCCTGATGTCGGCGCGCCGCCTCACTCGCAAGGAGAAGCAGGCACACACCCGCTCCCGGCTGATTCAGGCGGCGGGCACCGTGTTCGCGCGGCGCGGCCTGCACCATGCCTCGATCGACGACGTGGCCGAGGAGGCGGGCTTTACCAAGGGCGCCTTCTACGCGAACTTCGCCAGCAAGGAGGAGCTGTTCCTGGCGATGCTCGACGTGCGCTTCGCCGCCCGGCTCGAGGAGCTCGAGCGCGCGACGGCGAGCGACGAGCCGCCCGAGGAGCAGGCGCGCCAGGCGGGCGCCGACTTCAGCCGCGCCATCGCCGCCGACCCCGAATGGGAGCGCCTCTTCTTCGAGTTCGCCGCGCACGCCGGGCGCAACGAGCCTTTCCGCCGGGAGCTGGTGAAGCGCTACCGCGGGCTGCGGAAGCAGATCGAGGAGCTCTACCGGCGGCGCATCGAGCGCGACCCGGAGATGGACGCCGCGCCACTGTCGCTCGAGCGGCTCTCGCTGATGACGTTCGCGATGGTCAACGGCATGGCGCTCGAGAAGATGCTCGAGCCCGACGCTGTGGACGACGAGCTCTACGGGACGATGCTGATGATCTTCTTCGCGGGGCTGAGGACGCTCGTGCAGGAGGGCTCTGCCTTCCAGGCCGGCTGAGCGTTGCCCGCGATGATGCTGTGAGCGGCGTCGAGTAGCGAGAAGTCCACCGGCTGCACGCGAAGGGTGCGGCAGCCCGCCGCGACACCCGCGTCGACGTCGGTGATCGAGTCGCCGATCATCCAGGAGGCCTCGAGGTCGATGCCGAGCTCCTCGGCAGCGCGCAGGAGCAGGCCGGCCTCGGGCTTGCGGCAGTCGCACTCCTCGCCGATCGAGTGCGTGCAGTAGTAGGCGGCGTCGACGCCACCGATCAGCGCGCGCACGTGCGCGTCCACGGCCTCGAGCTCGTCCTCGGTCATGAGCCCGAGCGCCACGCCGCGCTGGTTCGACGCGATCACGCAGAGGTAGCCGGCGCGCCGCAGCATGCCCACCGCGTGGGCGGCCCCGCGCAGCAGCTCGACCTGCTCGGGGGAGCGGACGTACTCACCCGCCGCCGGGAGGCGGTTGAGGGTGCCGTCGCGGTCGAGGAACACGGCTGGCTTCATTGCCGGTTGATCGGCTGCGCGACGGCGAGCTTGAGTCGGCCAGCACGTTGCTGCCCGAGGCGGGCCTGCCCGACGACGTGTACGAGGCCGCGCGCGAGCATTTCGACGAGGAGGAGCTCGCGCAGTTGATCTTTGCGTGCGTCGTGATCAACGCCTGGAATCGGATCGCAGTGCCGACGCATATGGTTCCCGAGGAGTGAGCGACCTCTCCGCCAAGGCCCAGGCACTTCGAGCGCTTCATCGCCCCGGTGAACCGCTGGTGCTGGCCAACGCCTGGGATGCCGTCACGGCGAAGAACGTCGAGGCCGCAGGCTTCCCGGCCGTGGCCACGACCAGCGCCGGAGTTGCGCTCGCACTCGGGTACGAGGATCACGAGCACACGCCCCCCGACGAGATGTTCGCGGCCGTCGCGCGCATCGCGGCGGCGGTGAACGTGCCTGTCACGGCCGACCTCGAGGGCGGCTACGGGCTTGGCGTGGATGAGCTGGTCGAGCGCATGCTCGCCTCCGGCGTCGTTGGTCTCAACTTCGAGGACACCGACCACGCCTCCGGCGGGGACTCGCTGATCGCCACCGACGTCCAGGCCATGCGCATTGCCGACCTCCGGCAGGCCGCACGGGCGTCCGGGGTGGACATCGTGATCAACGCCCGCACCGACTCGTACGTGCATCAGGTGGACGACCCCTTCGACGCGAGCCTCGAGCGTGGCCGGGAGTACCTCGGCGCGGGTGCGGACTGCGTCTTCCCGATCGCCGTCAGGGAGGAGCCCGAGATAGAGAAGTTCGCGAGCGAGTTCGCGGCGGTGAACGTGCTGTTCGTGCCGGGGGTGCCGGACCTCGCGAGGCTCGCGCAGCTCGGCGTTGCGCGCGTCAGCATGGGTGGCGGCCTGGCACACGTGTCGTTCAGCGCGCATAAACAGCTGCTCGAGCGCCTGCGCGCTGGCCAGAGCTACTGGTAACGGAGCTCTCGAACATACGTCCAGGGCATGCATGGTCTTGGCGGCCGCCGGGAACAAGGCATCTACGCGCACGGGGTCTCGTAGCCCCGCTCCGAATGAACTGGAACCCAGTCAACGGCCCTCCCCCGGAGGGCCGTTGGCTTTCTAGGCCTGTGGGCGAACGGGCGTGACGCCGAGGACCCGCTCCCACAGGCCCGAGCACGCAACGGCCACGCGGGCGATCAGCGAGCGAAGCGGCGTGAACTGCAGGATCAGCGCAACAGCGATCCCGATCAGCGCGCCGGCCACGACGTCCGAGGGGTAGTGCACTCCCACATACACGCGCGCGAAGGCCACGATCGCCGCAAGCACGAAGGCCACCGCTCCGATAGTGCGGTCGTACAGCCACAGGGCCATCGCCATTGCGAAGGCGCCGGTGGCATGGTCGCTTGGGAAGCCCGGGTCGCGGCCATGGGAGATCAGGAGGTGTGCGTGCGGATGGGTCACGAACGGGCGTGTCCGGTCCACGGCGTTCGAGATCGGCTGCACGAGCAGCAGCGCCAGGCCGCCGGCCGCGGTGGCCATCACGGCCCCGGTGCGCCGCTCGATCCGCCGCGAGCGCCAGGGGATCAGGAACGTGAGCGCCACGATCGCGACGATCACGAACACCAGATCGTTGGCCGCGAACTTGAGCGGGGCGTGCAGGAAGTGCGGCCCCGTACCGTCGATCGCTTTGTAGATCGAGTAATCCATCCCGCGGGCGCAACATAGCGCTCAGGCGGCCCGTTCCATGCCATCTTCTATTTGAATGCTCTTAGGGCTCCTCCTCGCGCTCGCCGCCTCCGTGCTGTTCAACGTGGCCGTGGCCATTCAGGCGCTCGACGCGCGCGTGCTTCCGCGAGAGCTGTCGCTCCGGTTCGGCCTGCTGCGCCGGCTCGTGCGCCGCAGGCGCTGGCGGATCGGCATGCTGCTCGCCGTCCTCGGCTGGCCGCTGCACGCGGCGGCGCTCGGCTTGGCGCCGCTCACCGCAGTGCAGCCCGCGCTCGCGGCCGGGTTGCTGATCCTGCTGGTGGTGGCCGCGCGCACCCTGGGCGAGTCGGTGGGCTCGCGCGAGGTGGTGGCCGTGCTGCTGATCGTGGCCGGCGAGGCAGGCGTGGCCTGGGCCGCCCCCGACCGCAGCGCCACCCATGCACATGGCGCACCGCTCGTGGCTGCTCTCGTAGGGCTCGGCGCCGTTGCTCTTCTGCCCTACGCGCTGCGCGACCGCACGGGCGTTCGCGGGTTCGCCGCGGTGGCGAGCGCGGGCGTGGCCTTTGCCCTCAGCGGCTTCGTGACCAAGCTCGTATCCGACGACCTCAGCTCGGGCGCCATCTTCAGCGCATGGCTGTGGGCTGACCTCGTCGGCGCCGCGGCCGTGATCGGCGTGCTGAGTGAGAACAGCGCGTTCCAGACCCGGCCGGCCAGCCAGGTGGCGCCGCTCGTGTTCAGCGCCCAGACGGTGCTTCCGGTACTGCTCGCCCCGCTCGTGGGAGGCGAGGACTGGAGCCAGACCCCGCTCGGCGGCGGCGCAGTGCTGCTTGCGTTGTCCGCGGTGGTGGCGGGAGTGGTGCTGATCGCACGCTCGCGCGTCGTGAGCACGCTGATCTCGCCGCACGCAACGGAGCTAGTGGTGGATGCGGAGCCGTAGGTCAGACGATCTGCGGAACGGCGTGCGCCGTGAGCAGGCAGCCCGCGCCGACGATCACGAGCGCCGACACCGCCGGGAGCACCGCCACCAGCCGTCCCGAGACGTTCAGCCGCGTGGTGAGCTTGCGGGCGGAGACCACCACGAGCCCGAGCCCGGTGAGCGTGCCGGCCAGCCCGAGGCTGAACATCGTGATGAGCAGGAGGCCAAGGGCCACCTGATGTTGCGAGATCGCGCCGAGTAGAACCACGAGCGCCGACGGACAAGGAATGAGACCGGCAGACGCCCCCATGCCGATGAGTCCCTTCCAGGACAGCTCGTGGTCATGGTGGTGATGATCGTGATGATGGTCGTGGGAGTGCGAATGGCCTGTGGCCTCTGGCCTGTGGCCTGTGGCCTTGAGCACACGGGAACGCAACACCGCAGCTCCGATGCCCACCACCATGAGCCCCGACGCGAGATTGAGCCATGGATACAGCTGCTCCGGCAGGATCCACTGTGAGAGCAGCAGCGTCACCACGCCTAGGGCGAACACTCCGATCGTGTGCGTGATCGTCACGGTCGCGCCGAGCGCCACCGCATGCCGCGCCGTGCCGCGCGTGCCCACGAGATACGCGGCCACCATGGTCTTCCCGTGCCCCGGCGACAGCGCGTGGATCGATCCCCACGCGAACGCGGCCAGCATGAAGAAGATGAGCACTCCGCGCCCGGCGGCGGCGTCCGCGAACACGCCCGCGAAGCCATCGCCGGAGCGATTGTGGGTGGTGGCCTCGCCCAAGCCGATGCCCTTCGGCGCCGTCAGCGAGCCGTTGCCCGCCTTCACGGACAGCGAAGCGTCGCGCTGATCGAGCGGGC